>Ga0209475_10000339_pt1 | contig 113889 bp, 103 predicted proteins | sample tdDd471_FD_187128 | JGI IMG/M metagenome (GOLD analysis project Ga0209475, IMG submission 187128) | Marine sediment microbial communities from the Atlantic coast under amendment with organic carbon and nitrate - tdDd47.1 (SPAdes)... | ecosystem: Environmental > Aquatic > Marine > Coastal >... | reverse complement strand
GGACCGGCGCGTGTAATCAAAGTTTTCATCTGTTTTGGTGTCAGGTTTTGTGCTTCATCGATAATCACAAATTTGTTAATAAAGGTTCGCCCGCGCATAAAATTCAATGAACGAATTTTGAGCCATTTTTGCAAGATGTCCTGGGTGGCTTGTCTGCCCCAGTCGTCATTGGATTGCGATGGCGACAGTACTTCAAGATTATCGGTAAATGCGCCCATCCACGGGTTCATTTTTTCTTCTTCTGTACCCGGTAAAAAGCCAATATCTTCACCCACTGGTACCGTCACGCGAGTCACTATGATTTCATTGTATCGCTTCAGTTCAATAGTCTGCTCGAGCGCGGCCGCTAGCGCTAATAGTGTTTTACCTGTGCCGGCTGGACCTTGCAAGGTGACAAAATCAATTTCCGGGTCCATTAATAAATTGAGAGCGAAACTCTGTTCTATATTACGGGCGGTAATGCCCCATACATCATGAGAGGCTGCGGTGTGGTCAACACATAACTCGATGGTGGCAGTTTGCTCGGTTATTTCACGAACAATGGCGGAAAAATTTGAACCATCCTGCATATGAATAAACTGATTAGCGACCCAACCTTTAATAAGTGGTCCAGACACCTGGTAAAAGGTTCTCCCTTCTTCTTTCCAGGATTTCATTTCCTTATCATGGGACTCCCAGAAGTCATCGGGTAGCTCACTTTGGCCGGTATAAAGTGTTTCAATATCATCAAGCACCTGATCATTAAAATAATCTTCGGCGTGTACACCCAGTATTTTTGCTTTAATACGTAAATTAATATCTTTGGAAACCAGAGTTACGAGCTTATCTTTATTGTCCTGTTGTAACGCTAGCGCGATATTGACGATGGTATTGTCGACCTTGCTTGTGACCATACCCTGCGGTAGCGCTTCGGTTTTCACGTCGGACGTTTGAAAGAATAGTCGGCCGTCGGTTCTTTCTTCTGCTGGTAAATAAGGCGAATTTCCTAACGGCAAACCTTTATGAATTTCATCTTCTGACGCGTTTTGCATCAATTCATCGAAATAGCGACTGACTTGGCGAACATTGCGTGCGACTTCCGATAGGCCTTTTTTGCCGCCATCCAGTTCTTCGAGAACGACCATGGGAATGTAAACATTGTGTTCAGCAAAACGGAATATCGAAGTGGGGTCATGCATTAGAACATTGGTATCTAAAACAAATAAGCGAGAACCAGAAAACTTTAATCTTGGCATGTAAATTTCCTATTGCTTGTATGTTTGGGTGAAACAATTTGGTGCGCTAGTCCATTAGCCTTGAACACCCGAAATTCCTTAACTTGAGAACTAAAGTTGAGACACCGCTTCAAGAACCTCATCAACATGGCCTTTCACACGAATTTTACGCCACTCGTTAACCAGTTTGCCTTTTTCATCGAATAAGAAAGTGCTTCTAACGATCCCTAAACTTTCACGGCCCATAAACTTTTTTAGATGAATAACGTCAAACGCCTTGCACAAAGTTTCCTCTGGATCAGATAAAAGATCAAAGGGAAAAGCTTGTTTTTCTTTAAATTTTTCGTGGGACTTTATTGAATCTCGTGATACTCCGAAAATGACACAATTTTGCTTGCTAAACTCTTTAAACCGGTCACGAAAATTCTGGCCTTCGGTGGTGCAACCTGGGGTGCTGTCCTTAGGGTAAAAATAGACAACAACTTTTTGGCCCTTGAGTTTTGACAGGTTTATTTGCTGATCGCCCGTTGCGTCAACCTTAATATTGGGTAATTTATCGCCAATTTTCATAAAACAAATTTTCCTTATTTAGATTTTGTCTTGAGTGGTGATTTAATGTCCTGACTTGCCCTGAGCTAATCTTGCCCAATAGGTTTAATTTCCCCATCTAAATTCGTTTTATCACAAAACTCCCGAAAGCTTTCTCGAATCTTTGAAACGGGGGTCTTGGTTGGAATACTAACAGTCAGTTTTATCGCACCGATCATAGCGCCAGTATGTTGAGCAGGATAAGTATTGCAGCTCATTTCCTGAATATTGATGTCATTCTCGGTAAAGTATTGGGTGATTTCGCGAGTGATACCGGGATTATCGAGAGCAAAAATTTTTACCCGGTAAGGCAGCTCTGCTTTGGGCGCTTCAGGTTCCGTCCGCTGCATCATGGTAGTCATCTGCATGGCGGAGGCTTTACTAGGTAAAACGTGCTCTAGTTTTGCGATTGCATTCCATTCGCCTGCGGCCATTAAAACCAGACTGAAGGTATCACCCATAGACTTCATCTTGCTTTCAACGATATTACAACCACAGTAAGTAACGAGCGAAGTGATTTCATTAGCAATCCCGGGACGATTGGGCGCGATCGCGGAGATAACAAGGTGATTTTGCATAGGTCTCCTAATGTTCAGTAATGCTCAAACTAGAGAGTATTTTTTCTGAGTATAAGTGCTTTAACTCCGATAGTGAATAAGATCTGTGAAATAGTCAGAGCATTGTTCGCTTTTTATACAATTTCGCCGACTTTAAGAATTTTAAGCGCGTTAGTGCCGCCCAATATGCCCATATGATCACCTTTGGTCATCACGATTAATTCGCCTTCTTTTACCACTCCGCGTTTTACCAGTTCATCGGCCGCTAACCGATTTACGTCATGGCGAGCGAGTACCGTCGGGTCGAAACTAATCGCTTCAACGCCCCTGAAAAGCGCCATTTTTCGTTTTGTTGTTTCAAGACGCGTCAACGCATAAATTGGCATACCTGAGCGAATTCGAGACATCAGCAGCGGGGTAGAGCCGGACTCTGTGAGACAAACTATGGCCTTGATATCTGGCAGATGATTGGCGACATACATGGTGGCCATTGCGATGGTTTCATCAATTTCTTGCCACTGTAATTCCATCCGGTGGCCAGAGGTTTGCGTCGATTTTTGTTTTTCCGCGCCAATACAAACGCGAGACATGGCTTCAACAACTCGAATAGGGTGATCTCCCATTGCCGTTTCAGCGGAGAGCATCACTGCGTCGGTCCCATCAAGAACGGCGTTGGCTACGTCAAACACTTCCGCGCGAGTCGGAATGGCATTTGAAATCATCGATTCCATCATTTGAGTCGCTGTAATGACGGCACGGTCGAGGGAGCGAGCGCGCTGTATAATTTTCTTTTGTACGCCAATTAGCTCGGCATCACCAATTTCAACACCTAAATCTCCGCGCGCCACCATTACCGCGGCTGAAGCGCGGATAATATCATCCAATATCTGCTCGTTTGCAACCGTTTCGGCACGTTCAATCTTAGCGACAATTCCGGCGTCGGAGCCGGCTGCACGGGTCAGCTTTTCGGCAAACCGGATATCTTCTGCGGTCCTGGGAAATGATACGGCAAGATAGTCGACTTTCATTTGCGCGGCCGTTTTAATATCTTCCATGTCTTTTTTAGTTAGCGCGGGTGCGGATAAACCGCCGCCTTTCAGGTTGATCCCTTTGTTATTGGAAAGCTCACCACCGATGACAACCCGTGTCACAACCTTGTTTCCGACAATATCGGTAATTTCTAGCTCTACTCGACCATCATCGAGTAATAGCGTATCGCCTATCTGACAATCATTGGGTAATTCCTTGTAATCAATACCGACCTGTTTCTGGTCTCCAGACAGATTATCGAGATCACCGTCTAAAACAAAGGCTTCGCCGGCGCTAATGGTGACTTTGTTTTGTTTAAATTTCGCGATGCGGATTTTAGGTCCTTGCAGGTCACCTAATATGGCAATGTTTAAATCCAATTCATTGGCGACTTTACGAACCATTTTGGCTCGATTGATGTGGTCTTCGGCACTTCCGTGGGAAAAATTCATGCGAACAACATTAGCACCGGCTTTTAATAGCGCTTTAAGCGCATTTTCATTATCGGTAGCGGGGCCCAGGGTAGTGACGATTTTGGTACGACGAATCAAAGCAAACTCCAGTAAAAGCCATATTTTGGCTTTGAGTATAAAAATTGGATGAAATTTCTACAGGTCTTAGCAGGTATTGTTATTCTAAAGGATTAAACCAGAAAATTTTATGGATTTTAACCTTGAAATCGTATGCATGTAACCCTATTGATAGGCAAATAAGTCATTTATGTCATTTTAACCCAAATTTATAAGGTTTAATCCATGTCTGAAACGCTGAAGAAAGAAACCCATAGTTTTCAAACAGAAGTGAAACAGTTGCTCAATCTGATGATTCACTCTTTATACAGCAATAAAGAGATCTTCCTGAGAGAGCTTATTTCAAACGCTGCGGACGCCGCCGACAAGCTGCGCTTTGAAGCGTTAAGTCATGATGACTATTTCGGAAATGATTCGAGCCTCAAAATTCGCATCACTACCGACAAAGAAGCCGGTACGCTAACCATCGCGGACAACGGTATTGGTATGACCCACGATGACGTCATCAATAACCTTGGTACCATCGCCAAATCGGGCACTGCAGAATTTCTAGCGGCCATGTCAAAAGAGCAAAAGGCCGATAGTAATCTGATTGGTCAATTCGGCGTCGGCTTTTATTCTGCATTTATCGTCGCAGATGAAGTTGAAGTTCGAACTCGACACGCGGGTGCGCCAGCGGACCAGGCGGTCAGTTGGAAGTCGAAAGGTGAGGGTGAATTCAGCGTAGAAGCGATTGAAAAAGACGATCGCGGTACCGAGATTATTCTGCACCTCAAAGAGGAAGAAAAAGAGTTTCTCGAATCCTGGCGTTTACGCTCGATCGTCGGTAAATACTCTGATCATATCTCACTGCCGGTCGAGATGGAAAAAGTGGATATGGGCGGCCAGAATGAGGATGATAAAAAGGAAGAAGACGAAGTCGTCGTACCAGAGTTCGAAGTCGTCAACAAAGCTACTGCACTTTGGACAAGATCCAAGTCAGAGATCGACGATGAAGAATATAAAGAATTCTACAAGCATATCTCACACGATTTTGGCGAGCCATTAACCTGGTCGCACAATAAAGTCGAAGGCAAGCAGGAATACACCAGTCTTTTATATTTACCGAAAAAAGCACCCTTTGACCTCTGGAACCGTGAAAAGCCACGTGGCGTTAAGCTCTATGTTCAGCGGGTATTTATTATGGATGACGCTGAGCAGTTTTTACCGGTTTATCTAAGAATGGTTCGCGGTGTTCTAGACTCAAACGACTTACCGCTCAATGTTTCTCGTGAAATTCTGCAGGATAGTGCTGCAACAACGTCACTACGCAATGCTTGTGTTAAGCGCGTCTTGAGTATGTTAGAGAAGCTGGCTAAGAGCAAGAAAGAAGAATATCAAGATTTCTGGAATGAATTTGGCTCAGTCTTAAAAGAAGGCTTAGCTGAAGACCATGCTAATCGAGATAAAGTAGCAGGACTCATGCGTTTCGCATCGACTCATCATGACAATGACGCACAAAGCGTCTCGTTGAAAGACTACATTGAGCGTATGAAACCTGAGCAAGACAAAATCTATTATCTGGTCGCCGATAATTATGCGACGGCTAAGAGTAGTCCACACCTAGAAGTTTATCGCAAGAAGGGCATAGAAGTACTGTTGCTGACCGACCGAATTGATGAGTGGGCCATGGGTTACCTGCCTGAATTTGAGGGTAAAAAACTACAAGCGGTTACGCACGGCGAACTTGATCTTGGTGGCCTTGAGACTGAAGAAGATAAAAAAGCCGTCGAAAAAGCAACCGAAGAAAAATCGGATCTGATTGAAAAAATCAAAACGCAACTCGGTGATAAAGTCGAAGACGTCAAGATTTCGGGGCGTTTAGATGAATCTCCCGCTTGTGTAGTTGCGAGCGATGGCGGTATGAGCTTGCAGATGGCTCGTATGATGAAAGCTGCAGGTCAGTTTGTGCCTGAAAGCAAGCCGATTTTCGAAATCAATATTGAGCACCAGTTGGTGAAGCAATTAGAGACTAAAATGTCGGATGAAGATTTTGCTGATTGGGTCTCGGTGTTGTTTGACCAGGCAGTATTGGCTGATAGCGGGCATCTGGATGATCCGGCTGCGTTTACGCAGACGCTAAATCGTTTGTTAATGAAATAAGAAAAAGGAGCTTCGGCTCCTTTTTTTATGTCTGTTGTTATACACTCACCATTAATTATTCTAAAAATTCAAACTAGCGAAGATGAATCAAGCAGAAATCGAACATCTATTAACGGCCTCATATGAAGACTTTAAACTTTCAAGACCGGAGAAGCAGTCACTATTTCAAGCGCTCGAAGATATTAAAGAAGACCCTACAGAATTAAATTTTGTACGAAATCGAGCATTTGATTTGGTCGCGAATAATTATCGTAGTGACGAAAGTCAATATTTGCTTTCGCTCAAATGGCTTGAACAAGTAGTTCGAACGATCGATCAAGTTCAATCAGGTGTGAGTCAGGTTCGTAATACCGCCTATTTTAGCCCAGGAAAAGAGTGTATCAAAAAAATCATTGCGTTAATTGAGCACGCCAAGGCGAATATTGATGTTTGTGTTTTCACCATTTCTGATGACAATATTAGTAGAGCGCTTAAATCCGCTCACGATAGAAATATAAAAGTTCAGATCATCAGTGATAATGATAAAGCGAATGACCTGGGCAGTGATATTTATAGCATGGCGAAATATGGGATCCCTGTTCGGCTCGATAGAAGCGAAAATCACATGCATCACAAGTTTGCAATATTTGATAATCAACAAATTGTAAATGGCAGTTTTAACTGGACGCGGAGTGCAACCAAATACAACGAAGAAAATATTTTGGTCAGCAATGACGGTAATCTGGTCAAACAATTTGCGCAGCGCTTTGAGCAGTTGTGGGGGGCGTGTAAAGCGCTTTGAATGAATAAAGTTGCACAGGGAGTTGTGTGTTAAGTGAAAATGGCTGTTAGGAAATCTGACAGTTAATTTGGAAAAGTGAAAGTTACCTAAGGATCTTCCAACACGAGCTGCGACTGTCAGATTTCATCTTAACTAATTAAACTTAACTTAACTAATCTAAATTGCCCAAATTAATTTTAGCTAATTGAAATGGTAGCAATTTTCTATTCTTTTCTAGCGTTACAACTTCAAGCTCATGGAAGAGGCTGTCATTAAAATACTTGTACGTCCATAAGTAATCGAACCCGTGTTTTTCTGCCTCATACCTATCTGATACGATAATAACTTTGCTAATCCCAGCTATACGAATTGCCATATAACAAAGAGCACAAGGTTCTCCTGAAGCAATTAATGTCATTCCTTTTAAAGAAAAGTTTTGTTCATGCAATGAAGCCACTCTTATCGCCTGGATTTCAGCGTGTGCCGTACAATCCAGATGCTTGGCGACTTGATTTACTCCCGTTCCAATAATTTCTCCATTTTGATTAACGATAATAGCTGCAAACGGCAAGCCTCCGATATTGACATTTTCGATTGCTAAATCAATAACGTCTTCTCCACACTTTACGAGAAGTTCTTCAGTAATATGGTCACACATTAGCGACCTCATTTTTTGACAGTGGAGTATGGAGGGAAGCGCTAAGTTCTAATGCTAATCTTTTGGCTCGATCTTTTGCATTGGCTACAGACATACGGTGTCTCTCGTCACCAAATTCCTGATACTCAGCGGTAATCTCAAACATTGTGGCTACACCTAAATATTTACTCAATGTTCTCAGGTGCGGTGCCAGGTGACCAGAATTTTCTCTTATTCCTCCTTTTTCAAATCCAAATTCTCCGCTGGAAGTTACTGTGACCAACGACTTATTTGAGAGTAGAGGCTGTAACGGGAAGTCCCCTCGCGAGAGATCGAAATCGAATGTTTTGTTTATGCGTACAATTTGATCGAACCACGCTTTTAGCTGAGCAGGCATACCATAGTTATACATTGGTGAGGAAATCAAAATAACATCGGCTGCGGACACCTCAGCGATTAGTTTATCAGAAAGTGCTAGTGTCTTTTTCTGTGCCGGGGTCCTTTGTTCTTCAGGGGTAAACACCGCGCCGATCCAATCCTGTGTTATGAAATCAGGCGGATTCACTCCAACATCACGATAGATATACTCATCTTCGGGCCGATTCTGTTTCCAGGTATCGATAAATCGTAGAGCGATATTTTTTGAGATAGAATCGTGATCTGGGTTTGGGTTGCTCGCCGCTCTAACGCTTGAGTCGATGTGTAATATTGTACTCATGTTCATTACCTTAGTTGATTAATAACAGGAGTTATTTTGCGAATCTGTGTTGAATAGTGCAAACGAAAAAATTACACTTATAGATGAGTTTAAATCATCTATACTATTGATGAACTAGTTGGAGAACCGGAGGATAAGTTTGCACGTATCGTTACAGGCACTGAAAGCCTTTGAGTCGGCTGCTCGTCGAGGAAGTTTTAAATTAGCTGCAGAAGAACTTTCGTTAACGCCAACAGCCATTTCACACCACATTAGCAACCTTGAAAGTCGGTTAAATGTGAATTTATTTCATCGTCAAGGAAGGCGTATTTCACTAACCGGAACAGGGATAAGATTAGCTAAAGCAACCTCGGACGGATTTAGAAAAATTGAAAGTGCTTTGCAAGAGGTGATGAAGACAGGCAGTACGGTTAGAGTCACGACAACATCATCACTAGCTGCTATGGTTCTGATCCCTTCCCAGCATGAATTTGAACAAGCCAACCCCGAAATTTCTATGGAAATATCAACCGGTGAGTCGGTCGATAGTCAATCATATATTATCCCAATTCGATTCGGTGATGTCTCAGTCGTCGAGGATTCAGATATCATCAGGTCTGAGTCATTCAATGTTTTTGGTGCTTATGGAATGGCTACTCCTTCCTGGTCAAGTGAAGCCATCACTCTATATACCACGGAATGGAAAAATAAAACGCTACCAGAACCTCCTTTGGCTGCGTGGTTGGAAATAAATGGACTGGATGGTTCTAGAATAAAATTCAAAAAATTTGATCAAGAACTTTTCGGGATTCAGCAGGCTATGGCAGAAAATGGTCTTGTGTTCTGTTCTACGACTCTTACAAAAAGGTTGTTAAAAGCTAACCTTCTGCAGCAATTTGAAACTCAATCGGTCAATTCAGACTTGTGCTATTACGTCCCCAACAAGGACAGCTTTGAAACTAGAAGTGCAGTCAGATTCCTAGATTGGTTCGAAAAAATCCTGAATCAATAATTCGTCTGCGTACTTCTGGCTAATTGGGTATTTCTATTACAAAATAACTTTATAAGATGTTGTTACACACCGAAAACTCACACGTTGTGTTCAAAGATTTTTCAATGACAGGGCGTTATATCTGCCGCTTGACGATTGCTGCACTAAAAAGAGCAAAACGGTCGAAATCTTGATTTGAATTTGTCAGTTATAGTTTGAGAGGAAACTCTTTGAACTTAACCAGGTTGGCACAGCGTTTAAGGTTACAAGTCAAGCTCAATACTATCGGTCTTGGCGCGAGAAACGCAAACACAGATCTGGTTGTTCGCTTCCTCTTTTGTTAAATAAACGTCGCGATGGTCAGCTTCACCCGCTAATAGGCCTGTGGCGCACATCCCGCATTCGCCGCGTTTACAATCGTAAGGTACGGAAATATTTGCTTGGGTTAACGCATCCAGGATCGATTGGGTCGGCTTGACAGTGACCACGCCGCCGGTTTTAGCTAGCTTGACCTGGATTGGTTTATCTTTCGCGCTGGCATGAGCGCCAAAGTTTTCAAAATGAATTTGAGCATCGTTCCAGCCTGCTAGCTGACCAGCGTCGCGAGCAGCAGTAATCATACTGACAGGGCCACAAATATATAAATGTGCGTTATTTTTGCTGCTTTTTATCAACCGATATAGGTCGAGCTTTTTTGATTGGGGTCCACCGGAAAAATAAAAATGTGCTTTATTGCCTGCGAGCTGCTTAACCTCATGATAAAACGCCATTGATGTTTTATCGCGGGTTGTGTAATGAATTTCATAAGAAGCATTCTGCGCTTCAAGTGCTCGTAACATCGACAGGATGGGGGTAATACCAATGCCGCCTGCAACGAGCAAAGTGTGTTCGGCTTTTGCTAAGGGAAATTCATTGCGCGGTGGCTTTGCTTTGATGACCATTCCGGTTTTAAGCGCTTGGTGAATAGTGAGCGAGCCACCGCGGCCTTGCTCTTCTCGTTGTACCGCGATATCGTAAAAACGGTTTTCACCGGGCGCGTTTAAAAGCGAGTAGTGGCGTAACTCGGTGTTGCCGTTGGGTAATAATACTTCGATAGGCAAATGTGCTCCCGGCTGAAAAGCTGGCAGTTCTGTCGCGTCAGTTGAGACCAATCTAAACCGTTTAATTTTGGGGCTTTTTTGCTCGATCATCTTAACCATAAGTGAAAGCGACTCACTTTCTGAATTGACTGGTTTCGTTTCGCGTGGATTGTGTGGTGAATAATCAAAAAACTGCCAATTAACCGAGTGGGGGATTGGTGTTTCTTGCCAATGGGTTACATCGAGTTCCCAAAAGCGTTTGGTTCCGGCCGACTGTCCGGTCGGATCATGTTGGTTCCATAAAACCTTGGCGGTGCCACTCAAATGCAGTATTTGATGGTTTTCAAAATCGATAATCGCGATGCCGGCCCGAGGATAAATTTCAATATTACCCAGAGTGTTAAACATACTATTGCCTTTGTAATCGGGTATACGAAGTGTCTGGCCTTTCACTTCGATAAAACCGGGAAAACCGCCGCGGTATGAAGCGTCTGCGCCATGTGCAGAAAGTTCCGTATTTGCTAAACCTGATTCAGTTTCAATCGGACTGGCGCTAGCAACAAAGAGTGAGTCTGCGCGATTAATAAGGGCGTGTTGCTTGGCGCTTAGTTGTGACCCGCTTATAACCGGCCCTAAGGGTTGACTAGATAATTGTTGATCGAGCGAGAGACTACGACGCTGAATATATTTGGGACAATTAGGGTAAGCTTGTTTTACCGTCATTTGATAAGTTGAGTCATCGATACGTGATATCCGTCCGTTGACTCTAAAACGTCTGCGCGTATTGAGTTCGATAGCGAGTAAACCAACCTGAGGTTCATGAGCGATATTCTGCCAGAAGGGATCATTTCCATGACTGACAATTTTATCGCGGTCGATGCGAATCTCGCGTTCATTCGGTGCGTGAATAAAACTCTGGGTTCCAATCAGCACTGATGCCCAAACATTACCCGCTTTGTCAAGACTACTTGTTACCAGCATATTTTGTTGAGCGATAAAGGGGATAGCGCCCCGGATGATAGTATCAGTGATGACACCCCCATTGCGCTGGCCAATAGCCGATTCGTTGGCCATCTGTTGAACTTTCAACTCGCCTTGATGAAATGGTGGTTTATTGCTCATAGTCCGAACTCCGTGAGAAAAGCGTGGGCAGGCTCGTCGCTAAAACGGATTAGCGACGAGAAAACACTTAATTAGAAAGTGAGTAAGGTATAACCTTCTGATGCGAGGCGATGTAAGCTCGGTAACCCGCGAGTACCTGGAATGGCATTTTCAGTCAGGTAATCAAATCCTGACTTTTCAACATCTTCAGCTGCGCCAAAGACATCCGCACAGCCACAGGATACGCCTGCTACGGTATCTTTTACCGCATCAAATAGACCATGTGCCGGATGTTCTGGATCGCTTAATTCGGCAATCCAACGCGTACCGGTACCATTAAACATAACTTGAACTTGCGCTCCGGCTTGTTTGTAGTCAAAAGCGGTTGCCAGCGCGTTAAAAAGGCGCCCTAGAGCCTCTTCTTTACCGTGGTTTGGATCAGATAATATTAAAATTGCTGCTTTCATGGTGATTTCCTCTTTTGATGAATCAATGTTTGGTTTAAATCGTGATAGACAAGTAAGCGTCTGGAATCTATTATCCAAACTTCACCTAATGCAATAAATAGGCTAAAATGTATTAAACTGATTCATAAAATGAAGTAATCGTCTGAAACCGAGAGAATTCGAACAGAAATGAAAGAATTGAAAGAATTGAAAGAAATCGAAAGCAATAGCGACTTCTTAATTGTTGATAAGTAATCGCTAGACCCAGAATTAAGCAAAAATTGTTAACCCAATGAATAAATTAAATGCGATGCAGACTTTTGTCGCGATTGTAGAGGCCGGCAGTCTTACACGAGCTGCTGACACGTTGGATACATCGTTACCGACGGTGGTCAGGACGCTCGCTAGTCTCGAAGAAGTGCTTGGCGTTCGTTTATTAAACCGAACAACGAGAAAAATTTCACTGACGGTAGAAGGGCAGCTTTACCTTGAACGTTGCCGTAAAATCTTATTCGATATTGAAGAAGCGGAACTTGAGTTAAGTGCCCAACAAAGCAAGCCCAAAGGAAAGTTAAAAGTCACTGCGCCAGTGATGTTCGGTACTAGCCGGATTATGCCGCTGGTGTCAAAGTTTCTACAACAAAATGGACAAGTCGAAATTGACCTGATGTTGCTTGATCGCAATGTCAATCTTATCGAAGAAGCCGTAGATGTCGCTATTCGTATCGGTCCACTGGAAGATTCATCAATGGTGGCCAAAAATGTCGGATATTTGCGGCGTATGATATGCGCAACACCTACGCTACTCAAACAATACCCAACCATTAAGCATCCTGACGATTTAAGAAATATTCCCTGTGTCAGGTTTACCGGGCTTAGTTCCGATAGTCATTGGCAGTTATTTGACAAAAACAAGGCGTTAAGAGTCCCTGTCACGGGTAGAATCATTTGCAATCAGGTAAGCGCAGCCCGCCACGCGGTTTGCGATCATCATGGCGTCGGTATGTTTTTATCGTATCAAGTTGAATCACTGATAACACAAGGGCAACTACAAGTACTATTGGCGGAGTATGAACCCGAACCACGCCCTGTTAGTGTGGTTTATTCGCATGCAAAGCTGATGTCAACGCGCGTTAGAGCCTTCGTAGACTGGATAACTTTGGAGTTGCGCCATTCGCTTAGCGAAGATTCCAGTCTTTAATGACTTTCCTGCTGTAGTACACGGCTCAAGAAATAGGCAACACAGTCTATGCGGTGTAGGTTTAAAAAATTGTAGGACAAGACTGTAGGACAAGACAGTCAATACTGGCGGGTGTCGAAGTGCGTTTGTTGAAAAGCTTAGATTATCTTGACGAAACTTCCATTTGAAACCAAAACTATTCAATTTATAATGAATTATCGTGTCTTGTCATGTTTTTCAACATGTTCTTATCAACATGTGCTAAATCGCCTGGTTTCCATTGGCTGTAAATCATCAGTAAATGGCTAGCCTTTTTGCGACATCTCGCAAGGCATTTTGAGACATTTCTCACAAGCCGCAGTGCTTACTTCCTAATGTACCCTGGCGTCGGCGAGCGTATGATCGTTCTATCAAGATTAACATGGACGTAACACTATGAATCATCAACGACGCACCGGCGAACCTTCGTATCTGGAACCTTTTGTGCGTTCTGACCGTATATTAGTCAAAGAAGGTGAATATTTTTACCGCACACGCGAGTGCGATATGATCGGGCCATTTGCGACCATTTCAGAAGCACGCTACGACCTGAATATGTTTGTCGAAGTGTCGGAAATAGAAAAAGAGATAAACGCAATAGTTTGCTAACCTGGTGTGATTAAAATCATTAAAGTGGCGCGATTATTTACCAGCGAGATGTCCAGTTTTTACCCATATGACCGTTTCCTCGTTAACAAAAGGGAAATGCTGACTCATATGTGGGCTTCGAATCCAGGTGTGTTTGGGGTATCTGCCATGCTCGTCTTGAAATTCACCCGATAGCACGAAAACCTCCTCACCACCATAATGTGTGTGAGGTTGAAATTTTTCTCCAGCGGGCCATTTGACAAGTGCGACATGTTCGCATTGAAACTGGTGCAACCCCATCACTTGAAGTCCGCCAATGCCTGACTGCCATGACTGAGCTTGCGTATCGATGCGGATTTGCGTCCGGTCTTCCGGATGAAATTGATTGAGCTTAACCAATAGCACACAGCCATTTTCACTATAAGGACTATGAGCGCTTCCTGGCGGATTTCTAATATAGGAGCCGGCAGGGTAATCCCCTGATTCATCAGAAAACAAACCACTTAGAACAAAAATTTCCTCCCCCATTGGGTGTGAGTGGCGAGGAAATTTTGCACCGGCTTTATATGTGACAATACTGGTTGTGTGGCCAGATTCCTTTGCTTCTCTTTCTAAGGGCTTGCGCATAACGTTGGGGGAAGGGCTAGGTAGCCAATCAAGTTTAGCGGTGTTAATTACAACTCGCTGAGAAAAATCCATATTGATCACAAGATAAATACCTTTTTAGTTCTCTTTAACGATTAGTTTCGACCAGCGGTCACGCCGCCGTCAACATCCCAAATGGCGCCGGTAACCCAACTCGTATCTTCCGATAGTAAGAATCCAATAGTATTCGCAACATCTTCACTCGTGCCCGTTCGGCCAATAGGGTGAAATGCATTAAAACTATCCAGAGTTTCGTCCATTTTATCTAAATCAATGAACGCCTGATATATTGGCGTTCTTACAACGGCAGGGGAGACAGCGTTAACCCGAATGCCTTGTTCAGCTAACTCCATCGCCAGGTGCTGAGTCAAGGCATGAAGCCCAGCTTTAGCCATCGAATACGCAGAAGATGGCGTGGCTTTTATCGCTTGCTTGGCCCACATTGAACCTATGTTTACAATATTTCCTGATTTATTTTCAATCATATTTTCTACGACTGTCTGGGTGATCTTAAATATTGCTTTGTTTAGATTCATGTATTGGTCATAGTCTGTATCTGTGTGTTGTATAAATGCCTTTGGGCTAAAATAACCCGCTGCGTTGACCAGATAGTTGATTGGCCGACCTAATGATTTTAATGACTCCCTGACGCTTTCAAGTTCTTTTGCCGCATAAAGATCAACAGAAATTCCCTTGGTTTTCCCAAGCCGATTCAATTCAGCTAGTGCCAAATTAAGCTTGTCACGATTTTTGCCAATTACAATAACTTCCACGCCGTGGGAAAGAAGTAATTTGGCGGTTGCTAGACCCATGCCGCTCGTTCCGCCAACTACAACTGCGAGACTTGACGCTTTAAAATTCATTACATTTTCTCCTAAATTTGTCCAAATAAATCGATTAACTTGTGTTAATGTTACGGCACGATCAGTCAGTGTGAAAAGTAAGTACAATTTGGTCAGGTAGGAACATATTGGTATATCTTTATGAATTCTAAGGAAAAAATATTTAAGAAAAAAAGTCCGCCGGAAAAAGCAGCCCGTATGGTAGAAACCATTTACGGATGTAAATGGTCGCTGACGGTTTACCAATTATTGGCGAATGGAATCAATCGACCAGGGCAAATGGTTAAATACGTAGATGGACTTTCTACTAAAGTTCTTAACGATTGCCTCAAAAGAAATATCAATTTTGGCATTATCGAAAAGATAAACTATCCAGAAATTCCACCTCGAGTAGAGTATGTAGTGACCGATTTTGGACAGCAGTTTATTGAGATTTTAGAACAGTTAGAATCTTTGCAAAAGTCGATTAATGACGACTCTCATGAAAAAAGAACCGGCGCTGGGGCCGGCTAAGGGGGGGTGGAGTTGAATCAGTTCGCTAGCGAATATTGGCTGATTTAATTACACATTGGCATTACGTTTTAAAGACAATAAGTAATGCATTTGAAGGTTGACATAATCGATTCTGTTGCTGCGATCTGCACCCTGATATTTTTGTTCACAAAGTTGGTGGAGATCTGAAAGGTTGCGCGCAATATTGGTCAGGAAGCCATGTCGATCAATTAACGACTTGTGGTGCTGGTATTCGAGTTGGTAGCTATACATGTTATTGAGCACATACGCCTGATCTTGGGTTAAACGACAGGCTCGAGGGTTACGCCAAAGGTCGTTGTGATAAGGTAGAACTTGAATTGACATCGCGACACCTCCAAAATATTCTTAATTAAATTGCTGTGTTGAAGATATTCTTTCAACATTTAGGCCAATATCGACTATTCAAGTAAAAAAATTAAAACCTTCTAAGTTTCAATAGGATATAGAGACTTGAAAGCATTAAGGGCGAACTAGAGAGTCACTAAAATTGATTATTTAGTAAAATTTCGTGAGTGAAAAAAACGAAATCTTAAGAATTTTGACCGTAGCAATCTTTACAGTGAGTAGGGCATTTGAGCACGCTTTAAAAAGCGCTTTCCGCGTCACAGAGAAACAAGCAAATTGGTCAATATTATTGACATACACGTAACCACTAAGAATGATATCTAACTATTCATCCAACTATTGAATTGGGTTTTATCTGTTATGGCACAATCTAAATCAATGCTAGAAATCCGTGAAGCTCGCGAACAAGAGTATTTGCCGTTAGGGGATTTAACTGTCAAGGTTTATGCGAATTTACTCAATATGCCGGGGCCCGAAGTCATGCCAGACTATTTTGAATTACTGCGAGATGTCGCTGGTAGGGCAGCTACACCGAGTGTAAAAATATTCGTCGCGCTAGATGACAATCAAACGTTATTGGGCGGAGTGACTTACATTGGTGATATGAAATATTATGGCTCAGGCGGTACTGCGGGAGAGGTTAAAAACGCCGCAGGCTTTCGATTGTTAGCGGTCAATCCTGACGTCCGAGGTGGAGGCGTGGGACGAGCGTTAACCGAACATTGTATTAACCGGGCCAAACAGGATGGCGTAGATAAAGTGATCATCCACACTACTCAGTCAATGCAAGTTGCCTGGTCAATGTATGAAAAGATCGGCTTTATCAGATTTCCTGAAATTGATTTCGATCAAAATGGTCTTGCTGTTTATGGTTTTTACTTACCTGTAAATACGAAAGTTGCTAAATAATTCTGGTAGCTTATTCAATTAAGGCTCGTTAGATTAAACGATTTAATGCTCAAGAATTCTATGCTATCTGAGGTATTAATCTGTTATTGGCATTGAATAGGAAAGCACCAGTGTTTCTGTACCGGGATTAGTGCTGGACAGGCCGGCATTTGATAAATGAGAAAACATCAAACCCAAGCGATGATGGTTCTCAAATTCATACGCGACTTCTATTCCTGAGATAAATTCTAGTTCATGCCCGAGAATTATTTCATTGTCATCTTCAAAGTAGCCAAGACCCCATATGGGTGTGACAACCCATTTTTGATCGAGCCAATAGTCGTAACGGAGCGTCGTGAACAAATATTGACTACCGCCTTCTGAGCGCATATATCCGATACTAGGTATTATATCAAATTTAAAAACTTCGAAGGGGTTGCCCTGATACTCTACACCGACTAACACAGGTTCCTCAATGCTATCAAATACGCCTATCTGGCCTGCTGTCATACTAAACATTGGCCTTATCGTTTTATCGGGTTGCGCGGTAAAACCGTACGTTGAAAAAAATATTTGAGTGAGCAGTAGGGCAGTAAAAGCAAATAGTTTATACGCCATAGACAAACGCCTTATCCTGTATTTGATTTAAATTAAGTTGGAATATATTCAATAATATGACCAACCTTAACGACAATTTTATGATTGTCTTTATGAGTAAAAAAGCCGCCGACTTCGACGCCGTTGTCGTGTTCAATAATTTGCACGATACTGCGATACGAAAAATGGTGCGTGTAGCCTTTTTGTAAATCGAGAATAGAGAAATAATCGTCGGCTACCTGGATGAGCTTAGCGGCTTCTATTCGGAATGGCTTCTCAAAATTGATACCAATTTCCATGTTTTCGTACTGTTGCAAGATAGACTTCATTTCCGTTGCTCCGTTACGGTTTATCTCAATGTTTTTTTAATTAAAAAACAATAAGTCGATCAGAGTTATCAGTCGTTAGCTAGATTCCATGGTAGATGTGTATTTTCCCTGCCTGGCGAGACTATTGAGTTTAGCGCGCTTAAGTAGTGCCTGCTGTGCAACTTTAATATTAGCCGAATTGCCTTGCCATGCTTGTAAGACAGGTTGTTGTAGCGCGCGACCATAGGAAATGCTCAGTTGCCAGGGCATTTTGCCAGCAGCGAGAATATTGATAGCGTTGAGGTTAACGGTCGCTTCTTCCGGTGATTGACCACCAGATAAAAAATTAATACTGGGAACTGCGGCAGGCACACTTCGTTTAAATGTTTTTAACGTTTCTTCGGCGACTTGCTCAGGCGACGCATTCGATTCGGCCGTACCGGGTGTGACCATACTAGGCTTGAGAATCATGTACTCTAATTGTACTTTATGGCGGTACAGTGCGTAAAAAACTTCATTGAGCACCGCTTCAATCACCGTCTGACACCTTTCTATGGAATGCTTTCCATCCATTAGCACTTCTGGCTCTACGATTGGAACGATACCAACACTTTGACACACCGCCGCGTATCGAGCGAGCGCTTCTGCGTTAGCGGTTAAGCCAAGTTGGGTTGGGTTGTTTGGAGTAATAGGGTAAACTTCACGCCATTTGGCAAAGCGTGCACCTGCTTCTTTATATTTGATCAAACGATCAGCAAGGCCGTCCAAGCCATAAGTAATCATATCGCCATTACTTCCAGGGAGTGGGCCTTTTCCTTTGTCGACTTTTATCCCTGGAATGACGCCGTTTTTTGCAGCAACTTCAGGTAATGGAACTTGATTTGAATCGGTCTGATACAGTGTTTCTTCGAAGAGAATAACGCCGCTAATAAATTCGCCGATGCCAGGGCAGTCGAGTAGCAACGCGCGATAACTTTGTCGAGTTGACTCATTTGATTCGAGATTGATTGAATTAAATCTTTTGGCTATGGTCGGAGAACTTTCATCTGCTGCCAATATGCCGCGCGAGGTATCAATCATTTCTGCGATGGTGCTTTGTAGTTCTTGCTGAGTTGTCATGGAAATCCCTCCCTTTTCTTTTCTCAACATTTACCACTTCTCCTATTAATAATAATAGAAAAATCCGTTTCGTGCGGGTTATTCGACATTTTATTTATTTACAACTCTAATTAATACCCTTTGCGCCGACAGGTTTAACTCTTGTTTATGTGGGATTACTCGCCCAAAATCCGTCAATGTCGGGTCGCTTAAATCGATGGGCATTAAAATATATGGCAAAGGTAAAAAGCAAGACGAACGCGGTAAATACAAATAATAACGATCCCGTCAGATGGTCGATAAACAATCCGCCGACCAAAGGCGCGATTGAAAATCCAATTGAATAAAAAGAGGTTGCGCCAAAATAGCTACCGCGTAATTTCGGATGGGCTAACTGATCGATCTGGATATTCATGCTAGGAAATAGAATTGCCTCACCGAGGCTTAAGACAAACATCGAAACTATCCAGGTCCAGAATACATCAATCGGATTTAATGCAAATAGGATCTGTGAGACGATTAAAAATAAGAGGCCAACGATTATGCGCTGGTTAATTGTGCGTTGTTTTAATATTGCCAGTAGTGGAAATTGAAACAGGACGATAGTGATCGTATTCGTCATGATTAACGCTGTTACCAGCTCAACTAATTGCGGTACTTGAGCTTTTGTTAAATATTGAACGAGCGAAGTATCGGCGTGAGCGTAAACAAACATGACGAGTATATTGGCAACCATCAACCACATAAACAAATGGTCTTGTTTTAGCAGCAAGATAGTTTGGCCAAGTTTATGTTCGCTTTTATGTTGTTGGTTCACCAATCGAGCCTGTTTTTGAAAACCTAAGAACATTGCTAAGGTCAAAATAAAATATGCGCTAGCGGTCACCAGAAAGGTTTCCTGTTGCGCGCTAAGACCGAACCAGATCCCCAATAGCGGCCCCAACGCCGCGCCGATATTGATGAGAAAGTAACTAAACTGGAGCACCATCTCTCTATCCATTGGATTAGGTATAACATCGCCAATTAACCCCTTGCTGGCAGGTTCCCATAGTGCTCGGCTCGATGCACTCAATAGAATTGAAATGACGTAAATCCACAAACTGTTAGCAAAAGCCATTGCTAAAAATGCGACCACGCCTAAGAGTCCACCTATTAGCATCAAAGGTTTGCGACCTAATCGATCAGACAAGTTACCGACATAAAAGCCTAAAAGGGCAGATCCTACTGCACTAGCGCTCAGTATCATACCGATTTGAGTCGCTGTAATAGCAAATTCCCGATGCAGAATAATCACCAAAAATGGCCAAACCATGTAAAAACTTCCCCGAGTTATCAAAGTCCCTATCAGATAAATCCAGATGATTAAGGGCAGCTCTTTAAGTCGTGCGAAGCTAATTGAAGTATGCATAGTCCAGTGTCCATTAAACGATTTTGCTTACATTAGCAAAACCAATATATAAAGCAATAGGTTTATATAATAGCTATAGTAAGAATAAAACTGGACTATGGTTAGCGATTGGAGAATTTTGATTACGAGCCTGGGGCATAGTGGTTCGCGAAGTCTCTATGAGACATTCGCAGAATTGACGAATTGTCGTTGAGCCAAGGCGCAGCCGATGAGTGAACAACCGCTGCTCACTCACCCGATAATGTGGCTTTTAAACTGTGATATCTATCTGGCTTCCCAGATTAGTTTCTGCGCTGTTTTCGTTGTCGTTCTGTTGTGTAGCTTGCTGTTGAGCGAGTCTTGTGTCATTTTCTGCACGGTCAGTTTCTGTCGCTTCTTCAACGGGTTGTACCGCAGTCTGGTTATCTTGCTGTTGTACCTGAGCATTGGCATTTGCTGCCTGATTGGCCTGTTCTAATTCTTGTTCATCTCGCGGCCTTTCAACCTGTTGTTGATTGGAAACACTTATATTGGAACTAGAAATTGGTGGAAGTGCCATGTTTTTGCTCCTATATCATTTCTAGAAACTGTTTAAATTTCTAAATTTCTAAATTAATAAATTGACCTAAACTACTTTGACGTTGTAATTCAAATCGTCTTCTATTGATCTCAAGTTCTTTACGACGGAGTTCGTTAATCTCTCTTTCAATCGCTTGCTCTTCATCTTCTAGCAATTCCGCACGAGATTGAATGTTTTGCTGCTCATTGTCCAGCTCGCGTATTTGGCGAGGCGTATTGTCAACCGTTTGAGAGTCAGTAATCTGAGCGGCTGCAACCGACTGGTTTTCGGCGTTTTGGCGACTAATGTCTATAAACGGGCTCTCAATACTGCCTTCGTCGCTAACCTGAACAACCGGCGGTATCGCCTGACGATTAGCGGTAATTGTAATTGAATTACCTGTTGACCCAGAATCTTGGCCTGCACTGTTACCTGCCACGGTTAGTGTAGCAGTAGAAAATGCTGCTGGTGTTGCTATTTGCGGTGTTCCAATTGTTATCGCCAATCCACATTCCTCCGCACTATCTACTTATTCTAACAAAATTACCTGTCTTTTATGGTGCTTAACTGTCAATAAGCTGGAACAATTTGTCACTTAAACAGAAACTGTAGGAATTTTTAGGAATAACCATTAACATGGTCGCCACGCCTGATTAGATAGTCAGGTTTGGCCTAACCGAATGAGTTTTAAATGATTATGAAACAAAACGATAATAGCCTGTTGTTTACCTTTTTGATTTGCCTCATATTTATTACAGTGCTCGCGATAGTCGTGCAATTTGACCTCATTCAAGCGGTAAGTCGGTTATTTAATAGCGAAAAAAATGCGCAATCCTTGCTCGAGAATAAGAAACAACTCGTCACTTATTATCAGTGGCAAGATAACGGTAATATGGTTATCGCTCGGACTCCGCCAAAAGATGGAAAAGCCTATATCACTTTTCAAGGTGATATCAATTTGACCCAAAGTCACTATGATATTGATCCTGAACTGATTGCTCGTGCGGAGGCTTTTCGACAAGCGCTTAATCGCCCAGTTGTGGCAGAACATAGCCAATCGGAACAATTTATCACCAGTTTGCTGACACCTGAGCAACAGAGACTATTGCGCACAGAAGGCGCGTGTCATGAACTCGATAATTGGCTCAATAATATGTCACTCGCTTTTAACCATTATGATGAAGATACTCGCCGACAATTTTGTCAGCAGTTCGACCAAAGGCTCGGGAATTTGGTGAACATTGGCTGTCAGGCTGAAATCCACAAGTTTCAAAAAGCGATTTGTTTGTAGAAACGCAAATTCATAAAAAAAGGTCGGATATACCGACCTTTTTTTTAGCGTGTTGCTGTCATCATTTACCAATCCGCGATAGGACTGACGTCGGCTTCATAGTCCACATTGTCAAAACCGAAGCCAAAGAGCTTGAGAAAATCGAGATGATAACCCTGATAATCCCCTAACTCTGGGAAATTTTCAGTGGTAACTTGTGGCCAAATAGCTTTAATTTTACCCTGGATTTCATCGTTGGTTTCAACGGTATCCATTCGCAGACGATTGGCTTCGTCCATCGGCGGGTTTTCGGCTAACAATAATTGGTTAAACAACCCATAAATTTGCTCGATCACGCCTTCATGACAACCTTCATCTTTCATCACCTGATACATGAGAGAAATATAAAGTGGCATTACCGGAATCGCCGAACTGGCCTGGGTAACAACTGCTTTTAATGACGTTACGTAAGCTTTCAGGTTGAGATCGGAATAATTGCTGTTTAATGCTGCAGCAGCACGGTCGAGATCTTCTTTGGCTTTTCCGATAGTCGCATGGCCGTAAATTGGCCAGGTAAGTTCTTTACCAATGTAGGTATAGGCGGTGGTTTTACAATTATCTGCTAATACGCCCGCTTCATTTAGGGCCTTGATCCAAAGTTCCCAATCTTCGCCGCCCATAACCTTAATGGTATTATCAATTTCGTCCTGGGTCGCAGGCTCCAATTCTATATCGTGGACCACTTCCTTATTGGTATCGAAAGTCTTGGTGGTGTATTTATTGCCCACAGGTTTAAGCGATGAGACATAAGCTTCGCCGGTATCCGGATCAGTGCGACGGGGAGAAGCTAGACTGTAAATGATTAAATCGACTTTACCCATGTCCTGCTGAATGGTTTCGATAATTTGATGCTTTAGTTCATGTGAAAACGCGTCACCATTGAGTGTCTTGTGATACAGGCCAGCTTTCTCGGCGGCTTTGTGAAATGCAGCAGTATTGTACCAACCAGCGGTACCCGTGCGCTTTTCAGTTGGCTCTTTTTCAAAACATACGCCCAAGGTATTTGCGCCACCGCTGAATGCTGCAGTTATTCGAGATGCTAGTCCGTATCCTGTCGAACACCCGATAACAAGCACGTTTTTGGGGCAATTTGCAATTTCGCCTTGTTGTTTTACAAATTCAATTTGCTGGTTAACACTTTCTGCACAACCAACTGGATGCGCGTTGGTACAGATAAAACCTCTAATTTTGGGCTTAATAACCATTTTGCGATTCTTCCTCAGCGTTATAGTTAAGCTATTAGCAAAGGCCAATAGTGAAAATTATGCGCATGTTACCGCGCATTGAATTGATTTAAAAGCAGATTTAAAGAGGTCAGCTATGTTGCGTCATACACACAAATTTGCGATGTCAGCTAAAACAATCTTCTCAAGGTCGATTTTTGACCATGGTGTAATTATCAATGCTTCCGGTGTCAGATCTGTTGTAGTGAACGAGTGGGGCGAGTGTCCTGTTAAAGCGTTCAGTTTAAACGCTCGAATGACTGGTCGTAAATGATTTGTATAACGCGTTTAAATGCCATTCTCATGCTGGAGTTGTGACCATGATCATAGCGATGACTGGTGCGCCGTTGCAGAAATTCTTCGAGCGAATAGTTTTCAATATCTAAAGACTTTACAGATTTTATCAGCGCGTCATCAAGATCGAGCAAATACAGGGCCACCAGATGATTGGCTATACCGTCAAATAATCCGTAGCTTCTTACTCGTTCTACAAACGAAGAATCAATATTAAAAACACGTAGCCTGATCGCTTCATCTTCATTTAGATGATTCAGTCCTAACGCATTCATTTTATCAATAAACGATTTATCTATGTCATGGACTCGAAATGCGATTGTTGAGCCAGGGTCCATATTCTGAAATCCTAACTCGTCAAGCGTATTGACGTAGTTGCGATCAATATTATAGACGGCAAACGCGATAATTTCACCGGCATCCAGATTGGCATATCCCAGTTGATGTAACTCTTGCACGTAAGATAAGCTGATATTATGGACTTTGAAGGCGATGACTTCACCCGCATCGAGATTTAAAAATCCCAGAGCGTCTAATTGCTCGATATAGTCTCGCTCAATCCCGTGGACTCTAAATGCAATGAGCTCACCGGCATCAAGCCCCTGGAAACCCAGTTGATTTAATTCTGCAATATATGCTTGATTGATATTGTGAATTTTAAAAGCAACAATTTCGCCTTTATCAAGATTAGCGTAACCCAATGCGGCTAGCTCTTGTATGTATTCTTCTGTAATACCGTGTATCTGAAATGGGTCGTAATCTTCAACGTCGTGCGCAAACAACGTATTGAAGCCAAAAATATTAAAGAGTAATATCAGTTTGATAAAGTACCTTAAAGCCTTTCGTTTAAATGCGGCGGTCATACGATTTAAAATTTTCATTCAAAGATCCCTGTTATCGGATTAAAGATTACTTATTAATACGTATTGAGCGCTCAAAAGGTTTGCAAATAAAAAGGTGACGTAAGCCACCTTTTATTGGTTTGGAGTTAGTTAAAACTACTTATTTCTAAGAAAGATATCGCCACGATAAGTGTTAATAAGCAATTGTTGTGTACCTTTATTCAGTTTTGCTGCCATTGCTCCGCCGAAACTGATACGTTGCTCATGCTCTGAGGCATCTTTGTCCACGGTATCGACTGCTTTAAATTCGGCGTCCAGACCCGAGTAAATTTCTCCCTGGTAAGTTTTAATCTCAATATTAACATCGCTTTTCTTGGGTAAAGTTACGTCTATATTCCCACGATGAGCATTTAACGAAGAAGGCTTGCTCGTATCGTATTGATCGAAAATCACCACCAGATCATGGCGCAGGCATTCGGCGACAATCGGTCCTCGAATTCCTTTTGCGGTAATAGGTCCATCGTGATTTCCAACTTCGATGCTTCCATGAACATTGTTAATTTCAATCGCGTCACCGCGATGTAATGCAAGGTCCAGATTGCTGTTAAAAGGCACTCTAATCTTGAGCGCTATATTTTGATTTTTATTCATCGAATCAATGCTAATCTGATTACCGTCTTTTTCTACCTCAAGATACATTGCTGTATTAGCAATTTTCTTCAAGCCTTTACTTGGGCGCGTAGTGCTAGATTCAGCTTTTGTGTTTTCAGCAGTTATCAGCTTTAGCGGTTTCACAACAGCGCTAATCTCAACATTTTTGCCGTCATAGCCTTCTACAAGGATAGAGCCATTCATGAGAGAGGCTTCAATATGGGCTGGTTTGGCCGGTTCTTGTAGCGAAATACTATGATTTATTTTTCGCTCTTCGGCTAAAAGAGGCGGGCTCAGCAAGCAAGCAGCTAAGAGTAACGCACATATTTTTCTCATAAAATAATCCTCAAACTATTAGTTAATGTATTTAATCATTCTAATTCTATCTTTCTAATTCAATCTATACGGATCAATCTATTCGGTTCAATTTATACACTATGTCTGCCGGTTAACTGGCGACGGTTTTCGCGAATGTAGTCTTTAACATCTGTATCAATTGATTGGTCATTCAATAGTGCAGACAAAGTGTTTTCATCGATTAATATTTGTTTTTGAATGGCTAACCGTATCAATGACATTTGAACCAGCGGGTTATTCTGTTTCTTGATACTGAACATAAGCTTCGACTGTATATCATGTAAGTTATTTCTTTTAGCTAAGGCGTCGACGATAGCTAGTCTAACGGCGCTTGAATTATCGTTAATCAGCAACTCTAAAAGTAAGTCATTTAAGCCTGTATCGTTTTGCGCGTTGGCAGCACTATAAGTTACACCTGCCAATCGCTCGGTTGCCGATTGATCCCGTAACATAGTCATAGCTACCATGGCATTTAATGTGGCAATCTGTTCTTCTAGCTTTTGGGAAGTGACTTGAACCAGGGGCTGACTCGGCGTATTGAGGTTCCAGCCGGTAAAAAAGACCAAAACTAACAAGGCAAATTGTGCCAAGGGTTTTAACGAAAACAGCCTCGAGACAGTATCAAGCCAATGCTTTTTTGTTTCTGGTATCATATCGTTTGTTGGTGGTGACTGAGAAGACTGCGCGAGGCTTAACATTTGATAAAATCTGGCATCTAAAGCGGGCGAGGGCTGGTGGTCGTCAGCGAGGGATTGGCTTTGCCAAATGGTTTCGATAAACTCTATTTCTGCTTGTAGCTCGGGGTTCGCCTCGACAATTGCTTGCATCTTATCATCAAGATCTTGAGAGGTTTCACCATTTAAATACTGAATTTTTTGAGTAATAATTTCTTCAAAATTCATCATGACGTCTTACCATTTAATTGGTTGTATTGGAGTTTTAACTGCGCAATAGCTGTTCTCATTCGAGTCTTCAATGTGTTCAAATTAATATTCAAAAGTTCAGCAATTTCTGCGTAATTAAATTGCTGAAATCGACTTAGAATAATAATTTCCCGTTGATCGGCTGGCAGTGACGCCAAAGCTTTTTCAAACAGCGTCTGTTGAGACTCTTTTTCGAGCTTATCGGCTAACGACTGGTTGTCCTGGATACGCTCTTCGCAATAAGGTTCATGAATATCCTGATTTCCTAATTTTCTGAAATGATCGGCGACCGTATTTCGCGCTATTCGATACAACCAGGCTTTAAATGAACTTTGCGCTTTGAAACTAGTGCGATAAGCAAGTACCCGCATAAAGGTTTCCTGGACAAGATCTTCACCTAATGCGCGATTAAGGCCCATCCTTAAGAAAAAATTGAACAATCCATTTCGATTGTTCTCAAACAATTCAGCTAAATAGCCGAGTTGTCCGTTTTTCACTTTTAACATGGTTGCTTTCTCATCCATCATAGAGCTTTCTTCTAAGGCGCTTTTTTAGTTTGCTGCGAATATCTAATAATACTGAGAATTCGTGAAAAAGTTGGCTTGGTTTAAAAAAAAGTTGCTCAAAGCGTACTTTGTCTTGTTAATGCTGGTTTTTCGGCGGGAAGTTGAGCTCTCTCGTGATAATTGAAGACACTCGCGAGGTTTAACGACAGTATTTGACCGGGTCACATAAAAAAAGCCCACCAAAGTGGGCTTGAGTCGATTAATGCGGTTTGAAGACTATGTGATTAATATCTGATTAAAGGCGCAAAGCAAAAATGCTAATGATCCTTTTACCGCTATTACTTGCTCACAGGGAAACCGCGATCGCGCATTAAAGCATCTACATTGGCATCTCTACCTCTGAAAGCTCGATAGGCGTCTGCTGGATCGACAGCGTTTCGAACGCTGAACAGGTGCTCTACCAATTTATCTGCTACTTCACGATCATAAAAACCACCCGGAGCTTCAGCAAATGCTTCGGCTGCGTCGGAAGTCAAGACTTCCGCCCACATATAACCGTAGTATCCTGCGGAATATCCTTCGCCACTAAAAATGTGACCAAAATGCGGGGTTCGGTGTCGCATCACAATTTGTTGCGGCATGTTTAATGCGGCCAGCGTTTCTCGTTCAAATTTATCGGGATCAATTTGACTCGGATCGCTGGTATGTAATTTCATATCAACCAATGCAGAAGCCAGGTATTCGGTTGTTTTGAATCCCTGATTAAAGGTGGCAGCCTTTTTAATTTTTGCCACTAATTCTGCTGGCATTGGTTCGCCAGTTTCATGATGGACCAGAAATTGTTCGATAACTTCGTCGGTAGCTAACCAGCGTTCTAATAGCTGCGATTGAAATTCAGTATAATCGCGCACACCGCCATTCAGTGTTGGGTAAGCAACTTTTGATGACAAAGCGTGTAATGCATGTCCAAATTCATGAAAATAGGTTTCCGCATCGTCCCAGGATATCAATACCGGTTTTCCTGGTTCACCTTTGATAAAGTTTGAGTTATTAGAAGTTAAAACATTCTCTTTGCTATTGTAAGTGGTATGACTCCGATAGCTAGTCGCCCAGGCTCCAGAACGTTTACCTGAACGCGCGAATGGATCCAGGTACCAGAGCCCAATGTGTTCACCGCTAGTTTTGTCGGTCACTTCCCAAACCCGCACATCTTCATGAAAAACCGGAACGCTGCCGTTAGTCACTTCCTTAAAGTCAAAGTTAAACAGACGACCAGCAACATAAAACATCGCATCACGCAGCTTACCGAGTTGCAAATATTGTTTAACTTCATTGGAGTCGAGATCATATTTTGCTTTACGAACTTTTTCTGCATAGAATCGATAATCCCATGGTTCAATATTCATGACTGAGTCGGATTTAGCAATCTCCAGCATGTCCGATACTTCTTCATCAACTCGAGCGATTGCTGCGGGCCAGACCGCTTCCATCAGTTTGATCGCATTCTCAGGTTTTTTCGCCATCCGGTCTTCCAGACGCCAAGATGCATAGTCTTTATAACCAAGCAAACCTACGCGCTCATGACGTAATTTCAAAATTTCTGCAATGATGGCGTTATTATCATTTTCATCGCCATTGTCGCCGCGATTATAATAGGTTTCCCAGACTTGCTTGCGGAGCTCTCGTTCTGTTGAGTAGGTTAAGAAGGGATCCATTGACGAGCGGGTATTAGTGATAGCGTATTTACCTTCCTGACCTCTTTCTGTAGCGGCGGCGGCTGCAGCTTTCACCAGCGTTTCAGGTAATCCACCGAGTTGCTCTTTATTAAGATACAACACGTATTTATCCTGGTCAGCCAGCACATTATTGCCAAATTGCGTGTGGAGTTCAGCGAGACGTTGGTTAATCTCCGCATAGCGTTTTTTTGCCTCGCCGTTCAGGGTTGCGCCATTACGGGCAAATCCATTGTAGGTGAGCTTAACCAGACGCTGCTGGTCTGGTCGCAATGATTTCATCTCATCGCTTTGGTAAACCGCCTTTACACGGGCAAAAAGTTTTTCATTTTGATTAATTGTGGAAAAATGATTCGATAATTTAGGGGCCATTTCGCCTTGAATTGCGCGAAATTCCGGAGACGACATATTCGAACTCCAAATGCCCCAATAGGTAAATATCCGGTTTAGTTGAGCCCCGGTTTTTTCCATTTCTACAATCGTATTGGCAAAGGAGGGCGCTTCCGGGTTATTGGCGATGACCTCAACTTCCGCAAGGTTGCTCGCCATTGCCGCTTCCAATGCCGGTTTCAAATCACTCAATTTAACCTTATCGAAAGCAGGAACGCCCTGGAAAGGACCCGTCCACTCAGCAAGCAACAAGTTAGCGGTCTCATCGCTAGACTGGCTCTTTTTAGCCGTTTCGGTAGCAGTTTGTGGTTTGGTTTCAGTAGTATCCTGGTTTGGTGTTGAATTATTGTTGCATCCGAAAAGGATCCCCGATACTAACAGTGTTGTGATGAGTTTAGTGTGTTTCATAGTGAAACGACCTCCCGAAAATTAAATGCTGTGTCGCAATCTTGTTATTTAAAATTATTGTGGGTCATTAAAATACAAGGGCGATAAAAAAATAACTAGCGCTAAATTGTAAAAATGCATTATTTGTCGAGAAAAAGGAAATTTCCCGTTAAATTCAGCAGGCTAGCTAATAATAATAGTGATAGAAAGTGAACAGATGGGCAGGTAAATACTATTCTAGTAGGAATAGGCGCGCTCAGTGTTAACTAGATTGCCTTTTGCTTCCCAGTCCTGAATGCCACCTGCCAGAGAATGGATGTTTTTAAAGCCGAGGTTTTGTAATGATTGGGCAGCAAGAGCTGAACGGCCGCCGCTCTTACAGTAAAGATATATCGGCGATTGGCCGATGTCGTCATTTAATGCGGGTTTGACACCGGGATGATCAAAAATGGCAAATTCAATGAGTCCGCGCGGGATATTGACGGCGTTGGCTATGAACCCCTGGTTATATTCATCCGGTTCTCGCACGTCGATTAGAATAGCCTTGTTATCAATGGCCTTACACAAGGTCTGGTGATCACATTCGGATATCTCTTTTTTCGCAGCTTTTACTAGTTCAATAGGTGATAACATTCACAATTCCTTGGTTTTTATCATAGGGTATCAACCGGCAGATCGGTTAATCAATTACGGGATAGTTAGAAACTATTATATTAGATATTGCTAATATTGCAAATTTATCCTAAACTGGTCGCGTTTATTGAGTTATTAAGCTGAGAGAAGGTATTCGTGTCTAGTCGTATTATCAATTTTTCTTTAAAAAAGCCGGTGTTGGTCTATTGGCTGCTGCTACTGTTGACTCTGGGCTGTGGCGCACTCATTACGCAAATTCAGGTCGATACCGATCCGGAGAATATGTTGTCGGATACCGATCCCGCGCGACTTTTCCATAATCAGGTCAAACACGAATTTGCGCTTAAAGATATGATCGTCGTTGGTGCAGTTGCCGCTAATGGAAGGACTATTTTTAATCCAGAGTCCCTCGGCGACCTTAAAAAGTTAGCAGACAAGATCCTTCAAATCGAAGGCGTTGATACTAAAGATGTTAACGCTATATCGACTATCGATAATATCGAGCAAGGCGGCCCGGCGACCATCCGGTTTGAATGGCTAATGGCCAAAGCGCCTGAGTCTCAAAGCGCGGCCAAGGCTATCGAGGCTAAAACTGACCGATTGCCGTTTGTGGTCAATAGTCTGGTATCTGGTGATAAAAAGGCCGCGACAATTTATGTACCCATATTTGATAAAAACGAAAGTTACCGAATCAGCAATGAGATTGCAGTAATTATCGAGAGCTTGTCACAGGCAAATCAATATCACATTACCGGATTACCAGTCGCAGAAGACACATTCGGCGTGGAAATGTTTATTCAAATGGGAATTTCTGCGCCAGCTGCTGCTGCCGTCATTTACCTGCTAATGCTCTATTTTTTCCGTAGCGCTAGTTTGGTGGCCGCGCCAATGGTTGTGGCAATGGCGACCGTCATTATCATTATGGGCGCCATGATAGGTTTTGGGCACACGGTTCATATCATGAGTTCTATGATTCCGATTTTTCTGATGCCCATTGCAGTTGTAGATTCTGTCCACTTAATGTCGGAATTTGCCGACCGCTATAAGCCTGGGACGGATGCTAAGACCGAAATACGTAAGGTCACTCAACATTTGTTTCAGCCCATGTTATTTACTTCGATAACTTCTGCGGCCGGTTTTTTCTCACTCGCTTTGACGCCTATCCCCCCCGTACAGATATTTGGTCTGTTTGTTGGCTGTGGCATTTTACTAGCCTTTATTGTCACTATTTTATTTATTCCTGCATATGTTTCTCGAATGAGCGAAACACAATTGCGCACCATGCAAAACAAACTCCACCAGGCAGACGGGCACACCAGCCGAATTGCAAAGCTGTTGCCAGCTTGGGGGCGGTTTAGTATTAATCGAGCGAAACTCATCATTGTTGCGGCAATGGTTATTACAGGAGTTTCCATCATAGGTATCTATAAAATACAGATTAACGATAACCCCGTACGCTGGTTTAAATCGGACCACAAAATTCGCGTAGCAGACAAAATTCTTAATCAACATTTTGCCGGCACTTATGATGCGCATTTGGTATTCGAGTTTACAGGTAGCCAATCGATCGAAAAAGACTGGATTGGGTCAATCGAGCAATCTGTCAAATCGACGCAACTTTCTCCGCAAAGCCAAGCAGTCATGAATCAGTTTTTGGCGAGTTCGAATGAAGAGCGAAATTTTCAGACCTTCTCGATACTCCTTGATGATCTGTTATTTGAAGAGACCGCGGCAGCGAGCGAAGTTTTAGAATCATTAATCAAAGCCACAGATCTTGCCGCGCAAAAAAGCCGATATTTTAGCCAGCCCGAGGTACTCGGTTATCTCGAGGATTTGCAAGCGCACCTGGTAACCACCGGTCTGGTTGGTAAATCTAATTCCGTGGTTGATTTGATTAAAACCGTTAATCGTGAATTACATAGCGGTCAGCCGGCTGATTTTCAACTACCTGAAACGCAAAACGGTATTGCGCAAACGCTTCTTCAATTCCAGTCGTCGCACCGTCCACAGGATTTATGGCATTTTATTACCCCCGATTATCGCAAAGCGTTAATCTGGATTCAGATGACCAGTGGTGACAACCAGGATATGTCGACAATTCTCGATGCAGTTGAGACTTATATGCTTGAACATCCTATGCCTGAGCAAGTCACCGCTAGATGGGCTGGTAAAGCCTATTTAAATCTTGTATGGCAGGAAAAAATGGTGGCCGGAATGTTCGACAGTCTGACCAGCGCATTTGTGATCGTATTTATTATGATGGTCGTACTTTTTCGTTCTGTTATTTATGGCTTTTTGGCGATGTTGCCACTGTCCATCACAATCATTTTTATGTACGGCATGATAGGCTGGATGGGTAAATATTATGACATGCCTATTGCCGTTTTGTCTGCGCTGACATTAGGCTTGTCGGTTGATTTTGCGATTCACTTTATTGAGCGAACCCGGAGTATTTATGCGCAAACAGCCAGTTGGTCACAGACAATTACGCAAATGTTTAACGAGCCTGCGCGAGCCATCACTCGCAATGCATTGGTCATCGCGCTCGGTTTTACTCCGTTACTATTAGCGCCGTTGGTGCCTTACATAACGGTGGGCGCTTTCCTGGCGACTATCATGGCAATCTCCGCGCTTGTCACCATTTTGGTATTACCAGCCAGCTTAAGTTTGTTACGCCACTGGTTATTTAAATCAGTCTAACAGGGGAAGAAAATGACAAAACTGTACCACTACTTGCAATCAGCTATTTTAGTATTGGCCGTAACTAGCTTTCATTTATCGGCTTCCGCCTCCGAAAAGTTAACGGCACAAGAGATTGTTGAGAAAGCATCGATCGCTGCCTATTACGGTGGTGATGACGGAAGAACAATGGCGCGTATGGTGATCGTTGACGCTAATGGTCGTAAGCAACTGCGTCAATTCACCATTCTTCGCAAAGATTTAGCGGAAGCTGGAGAACAAAAATTTCTGGTAGTTTTCTCTCGACCAAGCGATGTAAGTGGCACGGTTTTTATGGTGCATAAACGACCAGGCGGTGAAGATGACCGATGGTTGTATTTACCGGCATTAGATTTGGTCAAACGTATATCATCTGGTGATAAGCGAACCAGTTTTGTTGGCGCGCATTATTTTTACGAAGACGTTTCAGGCCGATCCCCAAGCGAAGATCATCATGAGCTAATTTCAGAAACTGAACAGTTTTATGTGTTGTCCCATATGCCGAAAGACAAGGACTCTGTGGAATTTTCGTCCTATAAAACCTGGATTGATAAAACAACCTTTTTGCCTATGACCATAGAGTATCAGGATAAAAACAATAATACCTATCGAAAAATCGAAGCGCTCGAAGTAAAGTCTGTGCAATCGATCCCGACGGTTACAAAAGCAAAGGTTTCCGATTTACGTGACGGGTCACATACTTTAATGGAATTTCGTAAAATGGTTTACGATCTGGGAATACCAGACAGTATTTTTTCAGAGCGCGCTCTAAGAACGCCACCAAATGAATGGTTAAAAGGCTCTTAATGAAAGCCTGGTTTTTACTTTTAATGGTTTGCAGTACACAGCTGCTTGCCAGTGAACCAGAATCGACCAACGATGACGGCAGCAATGACTGGGGTGACGACTGGGCCGAGGAGACCGCTTATCAGCTGAGCCACGAGTTGAGCTATAGTTTTGCGGGTATTATTCAAAGCGACTCGGTTAATCGCGAGAACAGTGTTGCAAATGAATTCAGGTATCGTTCTGAGTTCGTCTATCCTGCAGAAAGCTATACGCTTAATCTAGAGTATGAGGTGATTGGCGACTTTTTATTAGACGACGAGCAACTTTCACTAAGACAACTCAATCTGATAAAGCCAGTCGGAAGCACAACAGACTTAAAAATTGGCCGACAGGTAATTACCTGGGGAACGGGTGACTTGTTATTCCTGAATGACTTATTCAGTAAAGACTGGCAATCTTTTTTCAATGGTCGTGATAACCGGTATTTAAAACCGCCGGTTGATGCAATTCGATTGAGCCAGTACCACGATTCAGTGAATTGGGAAGTGGCGTTTTTGCCCGATTTTGTGCCAGACAATACACCAACGGGAGAGCGCTATTCGTTGTTTTTACCCGGCTCTGGCATTACCCAGCCGACACCGAATTTAAACTTTTTTGAACCGGAAAAAGCTGAAATAGCGGCACGTTTATTTCAAACGGTTCAAGGCGTTGAATGGGCGCTATATGGCTACACCGGTTTTTTTAAATCGCCTTCAAAACTATTGGCCAATGGTTCGCTGAGCTATGCGGAAATGGATGCTTTTGGGGCCAGCATACGGCTTCCTTTTGCAGGAGGGCTTTTCAACGCTGAAATCGTCGCTTACCAAAGTAAGGAAGATCCTGACGGCAGTAACCCTTTGATCAATAATAGCCAAAATCGATTGCTGCTAGGGTTTGAAACGGAATTAGTCAAGAACACAACCATAGCTATTCAGGCGTACCTTGAACAAACACGCGATCGAGATAATCTCATTGCTAATTTATTGCCCGGACAATCGATTCCCGATGAACATAGGACGCTCTATACCATGCGTTTAACTCATCTGGCATTGCAACAGAAACTGGTCAATTCCGTGATGTATTTTTACTCACCAAGTGACCGGGATTATTACCTCAGGTATTCGAGTAGCTATAAATTTAGTGATAACTGGAAAACGGTCTTGGGTGTCAATTTGTTAGATGGTAAACACCCGGAAACTTTTCTTGCCCAAATGCAGGACAATTCGAACGCTTTTTTACGCGTTCAATATCATTTTCAGTAAAAGGATTTCTCATCAAATATTCAGGTTATAACACGGTTATTCGTCAATTCCTGAGTGGTTATTAATTTGTGGTTATTAATTTTATCGAGGAGTGTAATATGGCGCTTGAAAATGCAATTTTAGCCTTTGCTGGCTTTATGGTGATGCTTTCGGTCGCGTTAACCTATTTTGTTAATCCGCTGTTTATCTGGTTAACCGTATTTGTCGGCGTGAACATGTTTCAAAGTGCATTTACGGGATTTTGCCCCGCAGCGATAGTAATGAAAAAATGGTTTCATCTCAAAAGTCTTAAAGCATCAAATGACTAGCATCATATCGAATTTATAAGCCAATTAAGCGATCCAGGATGCCTATGTGTGAAGTTTTGCAAAGCCAAACACCGCAACCCAAAGTATGCGCAGCAGCTTAAATCAGGCGCAACAGCTTAGGCGACGCTTACTGTTTAAGCGCAGTAGTAGTCGTGAAGAGCACCGATAATGTTCTTCGCGACGCCTTCCCTTAAAGAGTAATAAATCGTTTGCGATTCGCGACGTGTATCGACGAGTTCATCGGCACGAAGTTTTGCCAGGTGTTGTGAAAGAGCAGACTGTGACAAATCAATCATTTCGTTTAATTGACCTACTGATAACTCGCCCTCAGACAAAATACATAAAATCATTAAACGATTAACATTCGCGAGCGCTTTCAGTTGACGTGTTGCGGCATCAGCGTGTTCTCTGAGGTCTTGAGGATCCCGTTCTCTGCAACTGGGTGATGTTTGATTCATACCGGTTTACTGCGTGGTTGATTTTTTCTTCTTCAACAAATGTAAAGGATTGCATGACTAGTGTCTAGTTATCCCTCTAGTAACAGGGATATCACCACTTTATTTTAGAGTTTTTTGACCTATATGAAAAAAACTTTGCTGGGCGTTACAAGGGAGGAGAGAGAGGTTACTGCACTTGGTAACCTCAATGAGAGGTATTTTCGTTAAAATTAAGCGGGAACCATTTCCAGGTTTTCGGCAAAATTTGGGATAAATTTCTGGACGCCAGAATTTTGCTCGAGAACTTCGCGAGCTGTTTCAACACAGCGCCCACAACAGTTTCCGACGCCTAAATGACGCGTGATTTCCTGCATGGTTTTGTGGCCATTTTGCTGGGCTTCAATAATTTGACTGTCTGTCACCGCATTACAAATACAAACGTACATATTTCACCTCTAACGTTGATGCGAAGTATTATAAGAATCATTCTCAATTAAGTCAATGCGCCAGTTCACAAAATTGCTTGACCTAAATCAACAAAACCCGACAAAAACGCGTATAATTACTGTCACATCAACCATTTAACCCAACACAAGAGGCAACAATGAAAGGTGATAAACAGATCAATTCCCAATTAAATGGCGTGTTAAGACTGCTGTTAACCGGAATTAATCAGTATTTTCTCCACTCTCGCATGTGCGAAAACTGGGCATTTGATAATCTAAAGAAGAAAGATTACGACTACTCGATCTATTTAATGAAGGCGTCCGACAAGGTCATTAAAAGGGTACTGTTTTTAGAGGGTTTGCCGAATCTTCAAGACCTTGGCAAGCTTTACATTGGTGAACATGTCCCACAGATTCTGGATTGTAATCTGAAATTTGATATGGAATTGCGTCAATCACTGGTTAATGCAATTGCCGAGTGTGAAACCAAAGCAGACTTTATCAGTCGAGAAGTTTGCGAATCAATTTTACATGAATGTGAAGAACAGATTGACTGGTTAGAAGCACAAATTGACCTGGTGGATAAAATGGGGCTGGAAAATTATTTGCAGTCTGCCGCTTGAAATCAAAACCGCTTTCACGAGTTATCACATAATAAATACCAAATTGCTAAGGAATAAATAATGCAAGGTAATCAAAACGTTATACAACATTTGCAGAAATTACTTGAATCTGAGTTAAGTGCTTTTGACCAATATTTTATCCATGCCAGAATGTATGCTGACTGGGAATTAAGCAAACTGGAAGAGCGGATAATGCATGAGGCAGAAGAAGAGAAGGAACATGCTCAGCTGTTAATCGACCGCATTCTATTTCTAGAAGGCACGCCTGATTTATCCAAGCGGACTCCGCTTAAAATCGGCAAAGATGTTCCAGAAATGCTGAAAAATGATCTGGATTACGAATATGCCGTTGCCGACGCACTTAAAGATGCAATCCAGGTATGCGAAGCAGAGCGCGACTACCAATCACGTCAGATTTTACTGAAGTTACTCGCTGATACCGAAGAAGACCATATGTACTGGTTAGAACGTCAGTTAGGCTTGATTGACAAGATGGGGCTTAAAAACTATCTGCAAAGTCAGGCTTGATCTTCGCCTAAAAAGTCATTATCTACAAAGCGGACGTTAGTCCGCTTTATTTTTTGCCGCACGTTTGCGGATTCTATCCTGCCAGGCACTTAAGACGTGCAATCGCCAGAACAATCGAATTCCACCGTAACCCAGCGCAGCCGCAATCACGCCGCAAATCAGGCAGCCGAGTAAAAAGGGCTGCCAGAAAGCGTTTAAATTCTCCGCTAGCCATTGCCAGCTTAACTCAAAATTAAACTCGCCAGACTCCAGTCCCAGCGTCCAAACACCGACCAGGTAAGCAAATCCAAAAATGAAAGGCATTGTAAAAGGGTTGGTTACCCACACCAGCGCAACAGAAATCGCGATATTAGCGCGGAATATTACCGCGCCACCGGCGGCTAATAACATTTGAAAGGGCACTGGAATAAACGCACAAAATAAGCCGACTAAAAATGCGTGTCCAACGGAAAAGCGGGTTAAATGCCAAAGCTGTGGATCGTGGATAACATGACCAAAGACCTTTAAAAACTTGTTTTGTTTGATGCTGTCCGGGTCAGGTAGGAAGCGTTTAATTAATTTTCTTGGCATGTTAAAGTGACTGCAGTATGAGAAAGCGTTGAGTTTGGTGGCATAATTGTAGCGACTCGATCTGGGAATTGTAAGCTTTTTAATCTCACTTCTAAAAGACAAAAGGACAAAGGATTGTTTTTTTACGCGTTACTATTTTTAGCAGGCGCACTCTCACAATTCGTGGTAGACACACCCCAAATTGCGGGATATCTCGCTGTCGTTGCGGTTTGTTGTTTGCTCACTATCTTTGCATTAAGCGCCTGGCTGAAGCGATTTAAGACCTATCTATTGTGTTTTTTCGCCGGATTATTTTGGGCAAATGCGAATATCGTTTATTGGCAGTATACAGCCAATAGCGGTTTAGAGAAGCCTCAAGTGGCGCAGCTTGAGGGAAGTGTGTGCAGTATTCCTGTAAAACAGTTTGACTCCTGGCGATTTGATTTTTGTGTTCACCGTATAAACGATAAATTGCTGCCGCTTTGGCAGAAACATAAATTTAAAGCAAGTTGGAATAAATTTGCAGATCCACCAGAGACGCCAATCCGCGCAGGTCAACGCTGGCAATTATCCGCAAAACTAAAACCCATTCATGGCCGAATAAATCCCGCTTCGTTTGACTATGAAAAATGGCTTATCGCCGAGGGCTATCGGGGAACGCTTTCGGTCAGAAAAAATGCTCAGCAGCTTAAATCTGATGACTGGTCTTTAAGTTATTATAAGACTCGTCAATCAATCTATGATTATTTCAAATCACTGCTACCTGAAAATGACAATAAAGGCTTATTGCTGGCGATACTCATTGGTGAACGCGCCGAAATCAATGACCATCAATGGCAAGTTTTCCAAGACTCCGGTACCTCTCATCTATTGGCTATATCGGGCTTGCACGTGGGGATCGCGGCGTTATGGGCCTACTGGCTAATATTATTCATTTGGCGTTCGTCGGCGACCTTATGCCGTTGGCAAAGCGCTCAGTCGGTCGCTGAAATAGCGTCGTTACTGGCCGCAATAGCGATCGTTTTACTCAGCGGGCTCGGATTGCCGGCTCAGCGGGCGTTAATTATGTTAGCGCTTTTTCTTGTTAGCCGATGGAGTGGCCGTCATTACAGTCTCTTTAGTCTGCTTGGCATGGCTTTAATCATTATTCTAATTCTGCAGCCGTTTGCGGTTCTGTCCGTGAGCTTCTGGTTATCGTTTAGCGCGGTATTTATTATTGCCCTTGTTCTCAATCGGCGGATGTTCAATAAAAGTTGGTTAAATTGGTTGCAGGTAAACTGGTATCTTTATCTGGCACTTATTCCGATAGGGTGGTTATTTTTCGGTAAAATCAGTTGGGTTGCCTTGCTCGCCAACCTGTTACTGATCCCTGTAGCAACCTTCGTGCTTACACCTTTGTTATACCTGGGTGCTCTGATTTCCGTCTTTTCTGCTTATCTGGCAACGATGGTTTTCTGGCTTGCGGACCTGGTGATGTCGCTCAGCTTTTTCGTTCAGACGTATTTGGCAAAAATTAATTTTGAGCTGCTGCCGGCTAGCCATAATGGGATAACATTTTTTACCTTGGTCTTATTGCTGACGCTGGTATTATTGCCGCGCAAGATTGTTTCTCCTTTAACCTTACTGCCTCTTTTTTTGCTTTTGGTTTTACCAGCAAGACAGTCCTCTCAACCAGCACTGAACAGCTGGGTATTTGACGTCGGGCACGGGCTGGTGATTTATCTTGAAACGCCGCAAGGTAATCTTATTTATGATACAGGGTGGGGAAACGGCGAATTTGCCACTATCAACTCGACCTTATTACCATTTTTGAAACAAAAGCGGGTAAGCCGGCTGAATAAAGTCATTATCAGTCACGCTGATGCCGATCACCGCGGCGGTCTTGAGTACCTTTTAGCAGAATTTGATGTTGCCGAATTGATTGCTGGTGAACAACTCAATCAGCACTCAAGCCAAAATTGTCATCTTTATCCCGACTGGCAATGGGGAGATGTCTCCTTCTCATTTTTATCCCATACTGCTGATTCGAAACAGGCGGACTTTAAAGTCAGGCAAGGAAATAATCGCTCTTGCGTGCTGTCAGTAAATTACCGCGGGCAAAACATCTTACTCGCTGGCGATATAGAAAAAGCCGCTGAAAGACGTTTGTTAAAGTCGGGCTTGGCCCAACACGACTTTGTCGTGGCACCTCACCATGGCAGTAAAACCAGTTCTACGAGCGAATTTGTCCAGCGAGTTAATCCTGCACACGTGATTTTTTCAACCGGATATGCCAACCAATGGAATTTTCCGCGCCCTGAAGTTGTCTATAGATATCAGTCGCAAGGGAGCAAGATATGGATCACCCATCGCGACGGTGCAATATCGATTTATGCCGATAAAAACCGTCAATTGCAAATATCTGCTCTGCGGCACGAAGACCCGTATTTTTGGCGATAAAATGCCCAATAGTTCGCAGAATTATTGTCATTTCAATAAATTAGCATGCATTTACGCACATATGCAGTTCAGTCCTTGATATAATCCGCGGCGCAGTTACAATTCTCTTAGCTTCGGGCAGGAGACTGACGCGCCATAAGTATAAAAACTGGATGATTTAAACAAGGTAAGTTCGTTTTATGATTGAATTATTTAAGGCAGGCGGTTGGATTATGTTTCCAATCGTTATCTGTTCTATTATTGCATTAGCGATTTGTGTTGAAAGGGGATGGAGTTTACGTCGTTCACGGATAACGCCAAAACATCTGGTCGCTCAGGTGTGGAACTGGATAAAAAACAATCAGCTCGATAAAGCCAAACTTAAAACGTTGAAGAATAGTTCACCATTAGGTGAAATTCTTGCTGCGGGGCTGGTCAATCATGTTCATGGTCGCGAAACCATGAAAGAAAGCATTCAGGAAGCAGGGCGACATACCGTGCTTGCGCTCGAACGCTACCTGAATACTTTGGGGACTATCGCGCTCATAGCACCTTTATTGGGTTTGCTAGGAACGGTTCTTGGCATGATTGATGTTTTCACCGTGATTACTATTCAAGGGACAGGAGATGCGAGCGCGTTAGCTTCCGGTATTTCAGAAGCGTTGATAACGACTGCATCGGGATTAACGATTGCAATCCCGGCTTTAATGTTCCACCGTCATTTTGAGCGCCGCGTCGAAGAGCTTGTAACCGAAATGGAGCAGGAAGCGTTAAAAATGGTCGAAGTTTTACACGGTGAACGAGAGAAGGGTTAATTAACGTGCTCAGAAAATTCCACAAACGAGAGATCACGATTAACCTGACGCCACTAATCGATGTGGTGTTTCTGTTACTTATCTTTTTTATGGTAACAACCAGTTTTACTCGAGAAACTCAGATTAAACTTGAACTACCAAAAGCTGACGTAGAACAGCTGGATACCGATCCAGAAATTATCGAAATTAGTATCGACAAAGAAGGCCGAATGTTTCTCAATGGTAAAGGGCTGGTCAATTCGCAGGTCGAGACTTTAAAAAAAGCCATCCAGCCCATTTTGGCGAAAAACAAAAATATACCTGTCATTATTAGCGCCGATGCCAATACTGCGTACCAGTCAGTTGTTTCTGCCATGGACGCAACTTCACAATTAGGTATTACCAATCTAAAAATGGCGACTCAGAGAAGTAGTAATGAGTAAGTTGAACAAAAAGCCGGCGCCAAAGACTTTTAGAAGACTGCTCAGTTATTTTAAAGCGAGCGATGTCCGATATGTCTTGCTGATAGCAATAATCGGTAATTTGATTTATGCCGCAATGGACGCCTGGTTTATCGTTTTAATCAAACCTTTAACCGATGAGGGTTTGATGAAAAATAATATGGATGTTCTTAATGCTGCGCCACTCTTCATCATTGGGCTTTTTGCTGCAAGAGGTTTAGCCGCAATTATTTCAACTTATTGTATGGCCTGGGTTAGTCAGAATATTGTTCAGAAACTTCGCCAACAATTAATCGAAAGCTATCTTTATTTACCGAGCCGTTTTTTCGATGATACGACATCTGGTCAGCTAATCTCTAAAGTCACCTTTAATACACAGCAAGTTGCTAACGCGAGTGCTGAAACGATTGCTAAACTGGTCAGGGAAGGGGCGTCCATCATCTACGCGGTCACTTATCTTTTTTATACCAATTGGCGTCTGGCAACAATCTATTTTGTCGCGGTGCCTATTATCGCTTTTCTGGTTGTGATAACCAGCAAACGATTTAAAAATGTAAGTCGAAATATTCAGGATGCGATGGGCGGTGTCACACAGACGACACAAGAAATTGTGGAAGGTTATAAAGTGGTTAAAACCTTTGGTGGCGAATCTTACGAAACTGATAGATTCCATAAAATCGTCAATAGAAATCGTCAACAGAATCTAAAATTAATTTTAACCAAAGCAACCAGCGTTCCACTGATTCAACTGATAGCGGCACTCGCGATGAGTGTAGTGGTCTACTACGCTTCGTTTGAATTAAAAAATGCGACCCTGACACCTGGCGAATTTATTTCGATGTTTATTATGATGGGTTGGATTTTCAGACCTTTGCGGGCTATTTCAAATTTAAACAGTGTGCTACAACAAGGCCTTGCTGGCGCTCAGGATATATTTGAAACGGTTGACCAGGACCGCGAGCTTGATACCGGCACAAAAATTTTCAACGAAAGTCCTCAAACAATATCACTCGACAAAGTCTCTTTTAGCTATCAAAAAAATCATAGCAAAGTTATTGATGATCTTTCGCTCACGATTAAGAAAGGCGAGACCATTGCGCTAGTCGGACATTCCGGTAGTGGCAAATCGACGCTGACCAACTTAATCTTGCGGTTTTATAATCCAGATAGCGGCCAAATATTTTTTGATGGAACCGATATCAGCAAATATTCGCTGAAGTCATTGCGAAAGAATATTGGTTATGTCTCGCAGCAGGTGACGCTATTTAACGATACGGTAAAGGCCAATATCGCCTACGCACAATCTGAAATTGATGAGGCGCGGCTAAAACAAGCGGCTGAAAAAGCACATGCGTTAGAGTTTATTGAAAAAATGAAAAACGGTTTTGACTCTCATATTGGTGAAAATGGGTCTAAGCTTTCCGGTGGACAGCGACAACGACTAGCGATTGCAAGAGCTATTTACGAAGATGCTCCCATCATCATTCTAGACGAAGCAACATCTGCGCTTGATACCAAATCGGAACGCCATATTCAAGCGGCCTTAGAAGCTTTAACCAAAGGTCGAACGACTTTGATAATTGCGCATCGACTTTCAACTATTGAAAACGCTGACAAAATTATTGTGATGGATGGCGGAAAAATAGTAGAACAAGGAAAGCATGAAGAGTTAATACAGAAGAACGGCACTTATGCCAGGCTCCATTCGATACAATTTGCCGACGATTAATCATTGAATTATGTCTGGCGTCTCCGTAATAGAACAGTTTTGGTATTCTCGGCAGCCCATCCGCTGGATTTTCTGGCCATTTTCTCTGTTACTATTCGGGCTAACCAGACTCAAATATTTTTTGTACCGAAAGAATCTACTTAAGCGTAAAGATTGCAAGGTTCCTGTACTTGTCGTAGGTAATATTACGGTTGGTGGAACGGGTAAAACACCCTTTATACGCTTGCTTACCGAATTACTCTCTGATCATGGATTGAAACTAGGCATCGTCAGTCGAGGCTATCACGCTCGTCCGTCGTCTTTTCCACATCTGGTGAGTGAGTCGGATTCGGTCAATACCGTTGGCGATGAAGCCTTTATGCAATATCAGGCATTGAAATTGCCGATGGCAATCGATCCCAACCGTAGTGCTGCGGTCGAAAAATTAGCCGATGAATTTGACCTTGATCTAATCATCAGCGATGACGGCTTACAGCATTATCAGATGGGGCGTCAGTTAGAGTTTTTAATGGTGGATGGGACTCGAGAATTTGGCAATCGCTTATGTATACCGTTTGGACCTTTACGAGAAGATATTTCCAGGATTCAAACTGTCGATATCATTATCCAAAACGGCGGTAACCAAATTCACGAAACTTTATCACACAGTGGTGTTCCTGTGGTTCATCTACAAATGCGACCACTAGGCCTGGTTCACCTTCTCTCAGGCGAAATTGTTGCAACAAATAATTTACTCACTCACTCGGTAAATGCGGTTTGTGGGATTGGCAATCCGGATCGCTTTTTTGCTTCTTTAGCGCCGTTATGCCAAAGTTTCCAGCCTTTTGTATTTCCTGATCACCATGCTTTTACTGAAGAAGATTTTAGAGCGCTTAATGATGATATCGTAGTGATGACAGAAAAAGACGCGGTGAAGTGTCAATCATTTGCCGCCGATCATTGGTATTATCTTAAAGTTGGCGCTAATATTGACAATCTGGCGTCAACACAATTAATTCAGATTATACAAGACCAGATATCAAAACCCCATTGAACAGGTAATCTTTAAAGATGGATAAAAACCTTCTCGACATTCTCGTTTGTCCCCTTTGTAACAGTAAACTGACTTACGCAAAAAATAAACACGTTCTATTGTGTAAATTTGATCGCTTAAGCTTTCCTTTTGACGATGACATACCGGTACTTATTCCTGAGAAGGCTACCAGTTTAACGAGCGAACAGGTCGAGCAACTCAATGACTGATTTCCACGTTATCATTCCTGCTCGATACCATTCGACACGACTTCCCGCTAAGGCTATTCAATTAATAGGTGAGTTACCAATGATTGTTCATGTCTGTCATCGAGCGGCAGACAGTGGCGCGAAATCGGTGACGGTTGCGACTGATAATGAAACCATTAAAAATATCGTAGAAAAAGCAGGTTTCTCTGCAGTGATGACAAGGGACGATCACCCGTCTGGAAGTGACCGACTATTTGAAGCGGCTGAGATAATCGGTTTAGATGATAATGACAATATTGTTAACGTACAAGGTGATGAGCCATTTATTCCGCCGATTAATATCTCACGGGTTGCCGCGTTACTGGATGAAACCCAATCGCCTATGGCAACTCTGTGTTGTGAGATTCAATCTGCTGAGGAAGCGCTTGATCCTAATGCCGTAAAAGTCGTTTTTAGCGTTACTAACAAAGCGCTCTATTTTTCTCGTTCTCTACTCCCTTTTAATCGAAATCATGAAGTGAAGCAAAGCGAGCAGCTTCATTCCAGGCATTATCGACATATTGGTATTTATGCTTACAAAAAAAAGTTTCTAAAACAATTTATCAATTGGTCTCCGAGTTATCTTGAAACGACGGAGTCGCTTGAACAATTACGCGTACTTGAAAACGGGTACCAGATTGGTATTGACTGTTTACCATCAGCTCCTCCGCATGGTGTTGATACGCCAGAAGATCTAGCGGCCGCTCGAAATTATTTTAATCAGCTAAAAGGGAAGGCATAATTGAATTACGCAATTCTTTTTGTGTGTATGGGCAACATTTGTCGTTCGCCCACGGCTGAAGGTGTATTCCGCAAGCTAGCAGAAGGGCAGTTACCGCATCTTAATTTGTTTATCGATTCTGCGGGCACGACTGGTTATCACGCTGGCGAACATGCAGATAGCCGGGCGATAAACGCTGCCAGACGACGAGGGTATGATTTATCCCGCATCTTGTCACGCCAGGTAAGAGCGGATGACTTTAAGGAATTTGATCTGATTGTTGCGATGGATAAAGACAACCATGAAAATTTATTGTCCTATGCGCGTAATACAAACAACGATGAACATATACATAAACTTAGACTTTTTCTGGAGTTTTCTCAGCAAGACGAGTATCAGGAAGTGCCTGATCCTTACTATGGCGGCGCGAAGGGGTTTGATCTGGTGATCGATTTAATCGAAGATGCATCGGCAGGATTAATTAAGCTTATAAAAACTGGCACTCGATAAGCATTAACTGTATCGCAAAAAAAAGCCTCTTGTGTTAAGAGGCTTTTTTATATCCGTTGGAAATTTATTCCGCTGGAGGAGTTGGCTTAGCCATCGGACTATAACTTTTATTGGCTGCCAAATCTTCTTCGACATCGGCTGTGACAACTTGACCTTCAGCAAACTCCGGAGCCTTAAACTCCTGGCCTAAAGCAGGAATGGCTTCGGCTGCATCTGGCTTAGTCGCAGGGGCGAAAGATTTAAATTCGACTGGAGGTAATTTAACTTCCGTAGTCTTTGACGTTGCAACACTTGCACTTTTAGCTGGCTCAGAAACCGTTGATTCCGGTTGAGAATTGATGGGTGTGTCTGACGCGGCCAAAACTGGAGACTCAGTTGCGGTTTTCTCCGCCGTATCGATGACAGAATTTGCAATTTGCTCTACAGATTCGTGCTCAATAGTTTCCTGTTTTATTTCAGGTGCCTTGGGGGCCATTTCTGCAGTTTCGATTGTTTGCTTCTCTATCGGTTTTGGTTGAGAGGTTTGAGTTTCAACCTGCGCTGACTGAGTTGATTTATCTGTATTGCTTGCAGCCGTATCTTTGGGTGCCTGTTTTACATTCTCAACAACGTCATTCGATCCAGCCTTAGCGGACTCTTTAAAAGCTGCTTCATTAGCGTGCTGTTTATCAGCTTTTGCTTTAGCCGGTTGCTTGTCAGCAGTTTTTTGCTTTGGCAAAGGTTTTTCGGATTGCGGTGCCTGTTGCTCTGATTCTTTTAAATGCTGCTCTCGCACCTGTGCTTGAACTTTTTGACGTTCTTCACGTGGTTTGCGGGCCGGACGCTCTTTACGGCGACGTTGCTGTTGTTCTTTATTGTCGCTTGTAGTTGCTTTGTCCTGAGGCGTCTGCTTTTGAGAACGCTGGGGCTTTTGGCCTCGTTTCGTTCGCTTATCGTCTTGTGATTTACGCGGTTGTTTTTTATCGCCTTTGGCATCGGTTTTAGCATCGCTTTTGGCGTCGCTTTTGGCATCGCCTTTAGTATCATCACGTCGCTTTTGCGGTTTACCTTTCCGATTGCGGCCTCGAGATTTATCGTAGCGTCCGCCACGGCGTTTCTGACCACGGCGACTGCGTTTTGGTTGCTCTTCTTCTTTACCGAAAAGCGCTCTCCATAAACGAACCAATAGCCCTGGTTGAGTTTCTTCTTTTTTAACATGAACGGGAGCAGCAGGCGCTGCAACAGCAGTAACGGCCGCTTGTTCGGCTGGTTTGACCGACTGAACTTCAGACGTTGGTGTTATGATTTCCAGTTCAGGTTGAACCGGTACATCGTAAGTGGCAGTTTCGAGTTTCTCATCTCCACGCATGCGAACGATTTCATAGTTCGGTGTTTCCATGTAGGGATCTGGAATAATGAAAATTTGAACATTTTGTCGTTTTTCAATGGCATGAATGATTTTACGTTTTTCGTTTAATAGGAAAGTCGCTACCTGCACGGGTAGTTGAGCTTGCACCGAGTTTGTTAGCTCTTTGGTGGCTTCTTCTTCGAGTAATCGTAAGATTGAAAGCGCCAGTGATTCTACACCACGAATAACGCCAGTGCCGACACAACGCGGGCAAACCTGGTTTGCACTTTCACCCAACGAAGGCTTCAATCGTTGGCGCGACATTTCCAATAACCCGAAGCGAGAAATCTTTCCAACCTGAACGCGCGCACGGTCACGAGTAAGAGCTTCTTTTAACACGGATTCAACTTCGCGTTGATTTTTTACTGGCGACATATCGATAAAATCGATGACAACGAGTCCACCCATATCGCGCAAGCGTAACTGACGGGCAATTTCTTGTGCAGCTTCTTTGTTCGTTTGCAGCGCGGTTTCTTCGATATCAGCACCCTTTGTCGCGCGAGCCGAGTTAATGTCGATTGATACGAGCGCTTCGGTAGGGTCGATTACAATCGAACCACCGGAAGGTAGTCTCACTTCACGTTGATAAGCCGTTTCTATCTGAGACTCGATTTGATAACGATTAAACAACGGAATTTCGCGGTCTTCATTGAGTTTTACTCGGTTTTCGAATGCGGGTCGAATCGAGCGGATGCGTTCTTTGACTTTTTCAAAGACTTCACGCTTATCGACAATGATCTCACCGATATCAGATCTGAGATAATCGCGCAGCGCCCGCATGATGACGTCGCTTTCCTGATGGATTAAAAATGGAGCAGGGCGATCGGCGGTTGCCTTGGTTATCGCGTCCCATAAATTCAACAGCACTGTCATATCCCATTCGAGCTCTTCAGCATTACGACCGACACCTGCTGTTCTGACGATACAGCCCATGCCTTTCGGTGTCCGAATATTACGCATGGCATTGCGTAATTCTTCTCGCTCTTCGCCTTCAATTCGGCGAGAAATTCCGCCTGCACGTGGATTATTTGGCATTAAAACCAGATAGCAACCTGCGAGACTAACAAAAGTTGTTAGCGCTGCACCTTTGTTGCCACGTTCTTCTTTATCAATTTGAACGATAACTTCCTGACCTTCCGAAATGGCGTCTTTGATATTTGGACGTCCACGGAAGTTTTTATCTGAAAAATACTCTCGGGAAATTTCTTTTAATGGGAGGAATCCGTGGCGTTCAGCGCCATAATCGACAAATGCAGCTTCCAGGCTGGGTTCGACACGGGTAATTTTTCCTTTGTAGATATTGGCCTTTTTTTGCTCTCGCCCGACTAGTTCAATATCCAGATCATACAGTTTTTGACCATCAACTAATGCTACCCGTACTTCTTCTGGTTGGGTCGCGTTGATTAACATACGTTTCATATAAGGTTTTCTCTCGTTGTTTTATTACGAGGCAAAACGTCAACAGGGGGGAATTATGAATAGACTGCCTTTTGAATAGTAAACAGCTAGATTTTTAGTATTATTGTTTAAAAGACAAGCAATAAAATGCTTAAAAATCAATACATTAGTGAGGCGCTTCGATAACGCTTTTAGAAGTTGTTCAACAGCCTGAAGGGCCTTACTTTAATCTATCGCTACAAGATCTGTAGCCCATTGTTCAACTAATACTCAAAAAGGTCTTATGACCTTCAAAATTCTTTCTCTGGTGGCTTTTGCCTTAACTTGCTAGAGCATTGCTCTTAGCTTTAGTACTTTCATTGTCTTAATAGACAATGACTCAATAATCTTGTTTCATTAGACCGTATATAGGTCTTAATGCGCAGTTATTCAATTATGACAGCCCGCTTAAAAAACAACCAATGTGCGTTGTATTTCAATTCTAATGGCTAAACTACGCGTTATTTAGCAGCTTTTCGTCTATCAAATCTCGTTTGATAAAGTGTGCTTGCTGCCAGCGGATGAACTATAGCAATAAATATCTGGAGCATCAATTTTTACGTCATTTTTGTTTGATATTTTAGATGCTTAGCGACATTTTGACGTTTTTTTGACCAAAAGCTGTAATTTAATGATAAAAATCAAGCATTCCGACTTTTGTTAAAATTGCCGTCAGGGCTTAATTGCGCCCCAAATTGAATTTCCCTATAATTTCACGCTGTCGAGCAGGCGACACTCTCGACAAAGTTCGACCTCCCTTTGAGCACAGTCGCATCATCAGCCTATTTCCGGAGCATTAGAGTGGATTATTCACAAACTGTAAGCAGCCTTTCCCCTGAAATGATTAATAAGCTTAAAACAGCTATTGAACTTGGACGTTGGGAAAATGGTGATAAGTTGACATCTGAACAAGTCGAGTCAGCTATGCAGGCAGTTATGCTATGGGAAGCGAAACATCGAGGCAATAGAGAGGGTGAACCCTTTGTGGTTGGCTCAAAAGGGGAGTTATATACAGGGAAAGGAGAAAGCCACAAGCTTGCTTCATCGTCTAAATTCGATGACCAAAAGGTTATCGTCAAAAATAAGGTTGAATAATGCTAAAGACAGTTGTTCGCAAAGAACATAAAAATGATTGGGAAAAGCGTACTGCGTTAACCCCGTCATGTGCTGCTGAGTTGGTCGAAAAAGGTTTCCCAATCAGCATTGAGCCCAGCAACATTAGAGTTTACCCAGATTCTGATTACGCTGCTTTAAATGTCCCTACCGACGGATGCCCAAAAGAAGGGCAGTTTATCGTCGGTATCAAAGAGCCACCAATTGATTCGATACAAGCCAACCAGGTCCACCTTGCTTTTTCGCATACGATAAAAGGGCAAGATTACAATATGGGCCTATTACAAAAATTTATTGATCAAAAGGCGACATTAATTGACTACGAACCGATAGTTGATGATTCCGGTCAAAGAACTATAGCGTTTGGTCGTTTTGCAGGAATCGCCGGCGCCATTGATAGTTTCTATGTTGCAGGAAAAAAATATGAGTTAAAAGGTCAAGCTAGTTGTTTAAGCCAGGTGAAACAAACTTGGCAGTATCGCTCCATTGACCAGGTTAAATCAGACTTTGCAAAAATTGATACCAACCAGGGCGAAGCAGTTCAGGTGTTAATTGTTGGCACGGGTAAAGTCGGAAAAGGCAGCGAAGAAGTGTGCCAATGGTTAGGGTTACCCAAAATTGATATTCAGTTACTGCTTGATGGCCAAGCGCCAGGTGGCAGTTGGTACGCGGTGGCGAGTAGTCGCCATATCAATTATAGGAAAGATGGTCAGCCATTCGATATGGACGACTTCGTCAAGCAGGGAGTAACGGCTTATGAAAGCAGTTTTGACCGTTTACTAGGCCAATTTTCTATTTTATTGCAAACACCCTATTGGACTGAAAAATATCCAAAGCATCTCGATCAGCAACGCATGCTCGCTAATGTCGATAAATTGCCTCTGGTTGTCGGCGATATTAGTTGTGACATTAATGGTTCTTTAGAATGTACCACTAAGGCATCAGATATAGACACACCTGCTTTTACCTACGATGTTAAGCAAGCCACAACCACAGATGGAATTACAGCGGATGGTATTAGCGTCATGTCGATTGATAATTTACCCTGTGAATTATCATTGGACGCGTCGCAGCACTTTTCTGCGGTATTAAAAGGCTATATGGAAAATTTAATGTCGATTGATTTGTCGCAGCCATTTGAGCGTTGCGGGCTGATCCCTGAATTATCTAGAGCGGTGATTGTTTATAATGGCGCTCTAACCCCAGCCTATCATTATTTACAACCTTTTCTTGATGAGTATCACGCTACAAAATAAAGGGCATTAAGGTGGCCATAATTCAGGCAATCGATTGTTGTGTCTGGTTTATGGTCACTGTATTGGCTTTGAGCTACCAAGCGTGGGACAAAATGTCTTAAATTTAATCCTGGTTACTTTTTGGCTTTGCTTTTCGCAGAAACACTGATTAGTAGCGGCAAATGCTAGTAACTCCCTGTATTTAAACAAAAATACTCAATTTCGACCGGCATTTTAATGTTTATTGGTTAATTTTTGGTATGCCTATTTTCTCATTTAAATCTCAAAAATCGATTAAGTCGTTGATAATCATGAAAAATATGGGAGAATAATGGTATATATTGAGATACAAAGATGACTTTATCGGGTCTTCAGGCCTGTTGTTATACGAACTTAATTTGACTCTAAATATTAAAGATGTAATTTTAGTGTCACTAGGGGAGTGTTATTTACCGGTACAATTTTGTCGCTAAGTGGTTTATGGGGGGTAAAAAATGAGTAAGCCGGATAAAAAGTTTATTACACAAAGAATCTTCAGAGCGCTAAGCTCGAGTTCTGCTATTGGGAAAACCAAGCAGGTGGCGATTGAGCTGTCACCCAATGGCCGAAAAAAATTAACCATCGAAGCGGCTTTAGACGATATGTCGCCTTCAGAAAAAGCTAGAGAAACTTTGGGGCTACGTATTAAAACGAAAAAAGCGGATCCAAAATTAACCTTGCGATTAACCGAAGATGATTTTAGGTTTCTTGCCAATAAATATGGGGTTGATCCGGAAGATAAGCTAACTATAAGAAACAAAATTGCAGATGAAATCACTTCCGTTTACTCGGAAGCGGAATTCGAGATTGTTCCCAATTACGAGTGGCCGTGATTTTTACGAGAAAATATTTTCAAACCGTTTTAGTAAACATGACTACCACCAGAATATTTAAATTAACCTGTCATGCTTAGGGGCGCTGTATTGTTTTTTCGCCCCAACGCGTAGTTTAATATTATTCTGTAGCGTCACCCTTAATGAAAATCTCTTGAATTGCGTTTAAATTCTGGCAGGCGATCGCTGATATCTTCAATATAACCAGCCACAACATGCACCACTTTTTTTTCTCTTTCAATTAAGCCTTTGATGAGAAGTAAACGACTAGCTAAAATCTGCTGACGAAACTTTTCAACAGTTGATTTCCACACAATGATATTCATATTTCCAGTTTCATCTTCCAAGGTTAAAAATAATACGCCAGCGGCTGTGCCGGGACGTTGACGACAAGTAACCACGCCTGCGACTTTAACAAACTGCCCCTGACGCATATGCCGTAAATCACTGGCTTTTTTACACACTTGAATCCAGTTGTTTTGTCGCATGATAGCCATTGGATGAGCATTGAGGGTTAATCCGATCGTCTGGTAATCTGCAGTCATATCATCGACAACCGTTGGCGCACTAATCGAGCACTCAACTTCGGATGGCTGTTGGGGAAGCGTATCGAGTTCAGTGAGCAAGGGTTTATTCTCTTCAATCCCTAAAGACTGCCACTGAGCTTGATAGCGGTGCTTTGCCAGACGAGGAAGTGTATTGGCTCTTACTAACGCATCGCGTTCATTAGCGTTTAGTCTGGCGCGAAACACCAGATCTTTAATATTGGAAAATTCGTTTTCTTTTCTTGCCGCACAAATTCGCAATGCAGCTTTTTCGTTGAATCCCTTAACCAGATGCATACCCAATCGAATGGTGTCAGGTCTTGATTGTTCAGGTGTTATTTTCTCTGAAACGGACGTTTCATAAATTGATTTCTCGGAAGCAGAAAACTCAATAGTGGAATACCAATCACTGTGATCAATGTCGACCGGTAGAATATTAATGCGATGACGTTTGGCATCTTGCACTAATTGTGACGGCGTATAAAAGCCCATCGGCTGGCTATTAAGCAGGGCACAATAAAATGCCGCCGTGTGATGACGCTTTAACCAGGAAGAAAAATACGCCAGAATTGCAAAACTGGCCGAATGGGATTCGGGAAAACCATAACTGCCAAACCCTTTCATCTGCTCAAAAACGCGCTCAGCGTATTCTTGTGAATAACCCCGCGAAAGCATGCCGTTAATAAGCTTATCTTTAAATTGATAGAGATCACCGTTGCGACCCCAGCTAGCCATGGCACGACGTAATTGATCAGCCTGACCTCCGCTAAACCCGGCTGCGACCATCGCCAATTTGATCACCTGTTCTTGAAAAATAGGCACGCCTAGAGTTCGTTTTAAAACCGCTTTAATTTCATCGTTAGGGTAATGAGTGGGCATTTCCCCGTTACGTCGTTTTAAATAAGGATGCACCATATTTCCCTGAATAGGGCCGGGACGAACAATGGCTATCTGGATGACCAAATCATAGAAACACTGCGGCCTAAGTCGTGGTAACATACTCATTTGCGCGCGTGATTCAATTTGAAAAACTCCCACCGTATCCCCTTTGCAAAGCATTTGATAAGTGGCGGGATCTTCTTTAGGGATATCCGGTAAATGTTCAATCGGAGAGTAACTTGCCGTCATTTCTAAACACTTACGGATCATGGTAAGCATACCCAGCCCAAGCACATCAATTTTGAGTAAACCCAGGGCTTCAATATCATATTTATCCCACTGAATGACTGTACGGTCGGCCATCGTGGCATTTTCAACGGGTACCAAGGTCGACATAGGCCGCTGGGTAATAATAAAGCCGCCTACATGCTGTGAAAGATGTCGAGGAAAACGCAAGATCCCTATTACCAATTGGTAAAAATGGTTCGCTAGTAATCCATCACGGGATAGGTTCATATCATTAAAATAATTTTGTAAGGAATCTGGCTTATCCCACCATGCAAGCGACTTGCTTAAATATTCCACAATGGGTAAATCAATGCCTAGAGCTTTACCAACATCACGAATGGCACTTTTTAACCGATAGGTAATAACGGTTGCTGCAATTGCGGCGCGTTCTCGAGAATATTTTTTATAAATATACTGAATAACTTCTTCGCGCCGCTGATGCTCAAAATCAACATCAATGTCCGGCGGCTCATCGCGTTCTTCAGAAATAAATCGTTCAAATAACAAATCGCTCTGGCCAGGATCGACCTCGGTGATAAATAGGCAATAGCAGACTGCTGAATTGGCTGCAGAGCCACGTCCCTGGCAGAGGATTTTCTGGTTGCGTGCAAATAACACTATGTCGTAGACGGTCAAAAAATAGTGTTCGTAGCGGAGTTTTTTTATAACGGTCAATTCATATTCAATCTGTTTTTTAACTTTGTCGTTCATGCCATCTGGCCAACGTTTATTGGCGCCATCGAAGACAAGTTGATTTAAATAATCCGAGGGAGATAGATTTTTGGGTAAGACTTCGTCTGGGTATTCGTAACGCAATTCATCGAGAGAGAAATGGCAGCGATTTGCAATTGCCTGGGTTTCGGCTAACAGGTTTTCAGGATAAAGCTTCTGCAGGCGCTGTAGCCTTCTCAGATGTTGCTCAGCGTTGCTGATAAGTTCGGAACCGAGAGTTTGGATAGTTTTATTCGTCTTGATGGCGGTGAGACAATGCTGCAATCGCAGTCGTTGCTTAACATGCATTAATATTTTATTTTGTGCCACAAGGGGTAGCTCAAATTGACGCGCCAGATCCAGTGTCTGCAAATATCGCTGATAATCATTCGAGCCAAGTAAACGGTGATAACCTATCCATAGTCGCTCCGGAAAAATATCGTTCAGCGGCTGAAGCTGTTTAACTGATAGTTGATAATCATGAGTTGGTAGCCAGATAGCCAGGCAGCGAGAAATATGCAATGCCAGATCTTTGACTTTTAGCTGGTAGCTGCCCTTGTCTGTGCGACGGCGAGCAAGGGTAATCAACGAGGACAGCTCGGCATAGGCTTCGCGGCAAGGGCAGAGGAGAATCAACTCTAACTTTATCTCTTCTTGCCAGTCGATTAAAAAACGGGAGCCGATAATCAGTTTTATTTTTTGTTTTTTTGCTTCTACATGTGCACGTACGACGCCAGCCAATGTACATTCGTCGGTTATGGCAAGGCCGGCATACCCGAGTTCTGCTGCGCGCGCGACAAGTTCTTCAGGATGCGAAGCGCCAGTCAAAAAAGTGAAGTTGGTTGTGGTGTTGAGTTCGTGGTATTTCATGATTTCGTTCGTTTTTAATAATCAGTTGCCAGTTGCCAGTTGCCAGTTGCCAGTTTGCTGTGGTCATTTATTCGCTTTTCGTTACTTGCTCAACTATAAACCCCATGCAAAAACCACTGCTGCTGCAATTGATCATAAAATACCCAATACAGCGTGCCGTCTTCATGTTCGGCAAGAAAATAATCGCGCGCGACTTTTTTCTTCCACCAGTAACTGGTAATTCTTTCCTGGGCTGAAATAATCTGTAGTTCTCCTTGCCAAAGTAATTTTCGCTGGTTGAAGTGAATGGGTTTAGGCGTTTCTAATAACCAACTTGGACGTGTGGTGCTGCCATTATCAAAACCGCTTTTATCGTATTCATGTTGATCTTCTCGACTGGCTTTGGGATTGCCATTAACCGTATGGGATATTTCTGTCACTTGTTGGTAAGCAAGCTCCGGCACATGTTCGTCACGCTGGGCAAGGCTATAACAACTTTCATTCCCAAGCTTGGCGCGAATTTTATTAACAAATGCGGTACTTTGTTTAAAGGTCTCTGTCTGTTCAAACAGTTGCCGATTGGTAGCATTAAGTTCGGTTAATTTGTCAGCGGTTAAAGCGATTGCTTCTATAGGAGCGTGCAAGGTATAACGCTCCAGGTTGAGTTGGGTCAGTTCAATAAAGGTTCTGTCGCTAATTTGGCTGTCTGAAATCAGTACGTCAAAGCCAATGACATTGCTTTCAGTATCCCAAAGTTCCCAATGAAGGCATTGGCAGTTTTTTTGTTTCACAGTTAAAAAGCGGCATAGCATTTGAACCAGTCGTTTTATAGGAAACAACATGCCTTGACGATGATGAACCACATCGATAAATTCCAGCTTTTGCTGGAAGCTTTCTGGCGGAACAAAATAATCTTTGGGATCCGCCTTTCTACTATAGAGTTGCAATAGATAATCACTTGTTTGCTGACCAAAGCGTTTTCGAATTGCGCTATCGGGGATGTTTTTTAATTGACCCAATTGTTTGATTCCAACGGAGCGAATTTGTTGGATGCGACGCGCTGGAAGAAGCATCAATTCAACAGGAAGCTCCGCGAGTTTTAATTCGAGCATGTTGCGATCAATCTGCTCAGTATCAAGGTTCCAACAGGCGAGTGAATAATCGAGATCTTTATGGGATAAAATCTCGGCGCTTTTAGGGTTATGGCCTATAGCTAACTGAAAGGTGATTGCTTCTTGTTGTAGTTCTTGCGTCAGGGTGGCAATTAAGTTTTGCAGCCCTTTGTAAAGTTTCAGACTGTGGGCAATTTCAATAAGCAGCAATCCTTTTGGCTCAACAACAATATTGGGTGAAAAATGGTAAAGCGACAAGGCGAGGGCGTTGAGCTGTTGTCGTTCCTGCGGTAAGTTTCTCTCGTGAATAATGATGTCGTGGCATAATGCATAAGCACTGGAAATGCTCTGATTGATCTTAACGCCTTGTTCAATCGCGCTTGAGTTAGCACAGACGATCAAATTGTTTTCAATAATGGCCTGTGGTTTATGTTTGTGCTCAGCGGTGAAAAAGACAGTTTGCGAGCGATACAAAGTCTCCAGAGGCAGTTGGGGTAGGTAAATTGATAACCACATGATCATTATCCTTAATGCAATGAAGAAGGGAGGGGCTGTGTTTGCTGATCACGGATTAATTGCTGCGTTTGATCATTGTTGGTTGCTGGGCTTTTCTGAGGTGAAAAAACTGGCCAGTGAGTGGTGGCCAGTGGGTTCCAGTATGCGCGTTCTGGAAAGAGATCCAGTTTTACCTGCTGACCACTCCAGCCGCCTGGTTGCTTGATAATGGATAACTGATGTTGACGCTGTTTAATTTGCATCACCATTCGTAGCGTGGCTGCAGAGGGTTGTTGCTGAAAACGGGATGAGCGAAAAATAATGCCCCAACAATTACCTGATTTCGCTGCCAGGCTCAGTTTGCGAATTTCATTAGCCAGGGTTTTTGGTGGTAACCAGACTAATACCGCCGAACAGGCTTTAGAAAGCAAAGCTTGCTGAGCAGCCCAGATGCTGTCCTGAACCTTGACCGTTTTGACCACCAGCATCTTATTAAGATGAAGTTTCTGGTTAGCGAGTGCGGGCGCATAAGGCTCAAAAGGGGGATTAACCCAGGTGATATAACCTGGCTGCTGATTTAGCCTGGCAAGCAGAGGAGCCAGCAAGCGAATTTCTCCGATGCCATTATGACTGAGTAGCAACTCGGAAATAGCCGCCTGTGGCCAGCCACTATAATGGAGTTGTTTATCCAGAGGGGCATAGCCGGTGCTAATGGCGGGTCGCAAGCTACCTGACTGGGAAGCTTGCCATACCCCATTGTTTTGCAACAATTTTTTAATAACAGATGATTTATTCACTGACGACGATGGCATGGTAAAATATTCGACTAAAACTACTTATATAAATAGCATTTAATTAAGTAGTTATCCAGCTGTTTTTTACCATAAATGAGTAACTATTTGAATTTATTCAAAGTTTATTTTTCACTAAAAGTATCCTCTATCACGGTAAGACAGGGCATATTTCATTTTCATAAGCTATCTTTATAAAAAACGTCCTAAACCATAGAAACATAAGGTTTTTTGCTAGGTTTATCTTGCATACCAAATTAAAGGAAGAGCCATGAAAAAGAACTTACCTGTTACCGAGAAAGAGCAGCAGTTCGGAAAAGATGAAGAGTTAGTCTCATCGACAGATCTGAAAGGAATCACGACATACGCGAATGACACCTTTTGTAAAATAGCGCAGTTTTCCGCTGAAGAATTAGTGGGAAAAAACCATAATGTGGTCCGTCACCCCGATGTACCGCCTGCGGCTTTTGCTGATCTATGGTCTAATCTAAAAGCCGGCCGCCCGTGGCGAGGTGTAGTGAAAAACCGTTGCAAAAATGGTGATCATTATTGGGTGGATGCCTTTGTGATGCCGGTATTTGAAAATGGCAAAATTTGCGCCTACGAATCTGTCAGGGTTAAGCCATCGGAAGGTCAAAAAGCCCGCGCTCAAACCCTTTATAATCATCTTAATCAAGGCAAAAAAGGTTTACCCAAAACACCATTACTGAATTTAAGTTTGACACAAAAAAACATCCTGCTGCTGATAGCCTGCTTGGTTCCGTTACTGTTAGCCGCCTTGTTTGTTCCGGGAACATTCAGCACTTTGATTGCCTTCGGGTTTTCCCTGTTAATTGGTGTAATCGGCACGCTCTGGATTAACAGTGGTATGAAAATCGTTCTGGATAAAGCCAATTCAATTGTTGATAACCCCCTTAACGAATTTATGTATACCGGTGGTTATAGCGAATCTCACAAAATTATGGCCGCTTTTGGTATGCAGGAAACCCAGAATCGAACCTTATTGGGTCGAGTAAAAGAAGCCAGTAGTCATGTGGGAGAACAGGTAGAAAATAACCGGAAGTCCGTCGACAAGGTCTACCAACAAATCAGTAAGCAGCAATTTGAACTTGAGCAGTTAGCCTCAGCCATGAACCAGATGCTGGCAGCCATTCAAGAAATTGCAAGTAATAGCGGAAAGGCTTCCAGTACCGCCGATGAAGGCAATAGCGCGGTACATCAGGGGCAAAAAGTCGCTATTGCGGCGGTTAAAGATATCAACGATCTGGTCGTTGACATAAACAAAGTGTCTGAGGCATTAGGCAACCTTAAAGGTGCGGTAGATGGCATTAGTTCGATGGTTCAGGTTATCAACGATATTGCTGAACAAACCAATATGTTGGCGCTTAACGCGGCAATTGAAGCCGCGAGAGCAGGGGACCAAGGACGTGGGTTTGCCGTGGTCGCCGATGAAGTGAGAACTCTGGCCAGTCGAACTCAATCATCGACCACGGAAATTCAACAACAAATCGAGAGATTGCAAGAAAGCTCAGCTAATGCCATTTCGGCCATGAATGCTGGTAAAGAAAAAGCCGAACAAAATTTAAACAACACAACAGCGCTTGAACAAACGCTTAATGGTGTTATTCAGTCGGTTAATTCAATTCAGGAAATGAACGCTGCGACAGCCACTGCTGCTGAACAGCAAAATTCGACTACAGAAGAAATGAACCGCAATGTCGTATCCATCAGTGATCGAGCCAGTGATACTCAGGCAATTGCCGATTTGATGAAACAACAAGGAGATGAACTTTATCATTTCTCTAACCAGCTGAGCGATCTGGTGGCACGATTTAAGTTAGGTTAGCTGTTGTATCGAATAAATGAGACGAAGATTGTATTTGAACCCAGGCTGATTATAGCGAAGGAAGGAGCGAAATTTTGGCCGATACCTATCGGTTATCTGAGCAACGAATAATCAGTTCAAGAAATCAACATTCAGCTCAATAACAGAGACCACAAGGCATGGCCAAAGTTATCCACATTGATATCCACTAAAATTGGGGATAACCAGGCCGACCATAATCAACACTAAACAGAGGCACCCTGATGTCTCAGCTTTTAAACGCCTTGTCGCAAAAATACATCTTTGTAAGCAACTTGTTATACTTTTCTTATCTATATCCTGACGATTTGTCCTAACAGGCAGTATCGTTTAAACATTTTATGTGAGAAACAGATTGGTCAATTCACTCAAGCTTGGAACTCAAGCCTTTTCAAAACAAGGCCATCAATTCTGGACGTTGCAAATTGCGGGCTGGCTTGGCTATTCGGTAGTCGTATTTTTAGCCATCATTCGTCCTCAGCTAACGCAGCCCGGTTTTAATCTTTCTGGCCAGATAATTAATTTATTAATCGAAACATTAAGCGGTTTTGTTTTATCTTATTTCCAATGGACTTTTATTCGTCGAATTGTTCACTTGCCTTTACGCAGAACCATCTTTTTCAGCTTTTTGTCTGCAGCACTACTTGGCATTATATTTAATATTATCAAACTGAGCAGCTATAAAGTCGTCGTTTACGGTCAACAATGGAACGAAGCATGGGATATGCTTGAGTTTGGTGGCTGGTTGTTGTTTTCGTTGACCACCATGCTGGTTTGGACATCTATATTTTTTATTATGCTTTATAACACCAAGCTGCAAAAAGAACATGAGATGCTACTGCGTGCCCAAACCGCCGCCAAAGACGCACAACTGCAAATGTTGCGCTACCAATTAAATCCTCATTTTATGTTTAATACAATGAATGCTATTTCAACCTTGATTTATAAACATGAAAATGAAAAAGCAAACGAAATGTTAGATAAGCTTTGCGAGTTCTTTCGCTATTCATTAGATAGAAGTGACAGAGCGATTTCTACCTTACAAAAAGAGTTAGAGTTGCTCGACTTATACATTTCAATCGAAAAAGTAAGATTCGGCAAACGATTGAGTATCGAAATCGAAATCAACCCGGAAGTCACCGAATGTAAAGTCCCTTATATGCTTTTGCAACCTATTGTAGAAAATGCCATTAAATTTGCCGTTGAACCGAGAAAAGAAGGCGGGCACATATTTATTCGCGGCTCGAAACAGGATAACAGATTGTCACTCCAAATTGCGGACGATGGTAAAAATCTTAACGGTAAGGTAAGAGACGGGTTTGGGATAGGCATGACCAATACCAAAGCAAGGCTAGATGCTATGCACAATGGCGATTTCGAAATTTCCATTAATGAATCTGAGAAGGGTGGTAAGATCGTTTCTATTGACACACCATTTGTGAAATAATCGAATCGATGAATATGAAACCATTAACAGCCATAATCGTTGATGATGAACCTCTCGCACTCGAAGGTCTGAAACTCAGGCTGGAAAAAATTCCAGAAATTGAAGTCATTGGTGAAGCCAACGATGGTGATTATGCGATTGAGCTTTGCCATTCTCTTTGCCCAGATATACTATTTCTCGACTTGCATTTACCGGGATTAAACGGCATTGAAGTTGTACAGGCGCTCCAATCGGATGTGCTACCAATGATTGTATTTGTTAGCGCTTATGGTGAGTACGCGATTGACGCTTTTGAACTAAACGCCATTGACTATGTCATGAAACCGGTCAATTTGGGACGCTTGCAAAAGACCGTCGAAAAAATAATGCAGCGCTATGCGCCAAATGACTCGGATAAAGAAAAATTTCGGTTACTTAAAGCGCTAGGAGAGACTTCAGGCATTGCGGTGTCAGAATTGGAAGACTGGTTAAAATCTGATGCACCTTTACCAACGCCTTATAATAAAGAATTAGTCATAAAAAATAGTGAGCACGAAAAAGTACTGTTACCAACACAGGAAATTCGCTGGATTGATGCTGCGGGCGATTACATGTGCATACACACCGAGGACGATACTCACATAGTGCGAATCACCATGAAAAAACTAGTCGATCAGCTTGATCCTAAGTTGTTTACCCGCATTCATAAATCGACTTTGGTCAACGTCAATTGCATAAAAAGCATTCGCCCTTTGCGTAACAGTGAATGCGTTTTAGAATTGGGTAACGAAATCAAGCTGAAGGTAAGTCGAAATTTCAGCTCGAATATCAAATCGATCATCGATGCTAAACAAATTTAGTTCTGCTAATTCAGCGGTCTTGCAGGTTATCGTATTATTGTACCGTTTTATCGCAACTATTCCATTTCTCCAAAGGTTGTCGCGCCTTTAAACCTTGATGCCGCATTTAAATTGTAACTTAATCCTAATTAAAACAGTATTGCATACGTAGTCATAACTTTTAGAGTTGAACCTGTTGTGACTGCTCGTTTAACCAACGCATGAATTTGCTCGGTAAAATAGGTCGTAGAAATGTCAAGCGAAACTCTAATGCGACAAACCCAAAATAGTTAAGTCTTTGGAAAAATAATTATGATGAAAACAGCGACAAAACTTATACAACTCACCTTTCTGGTTTTTACCATTTCCCTCATTGGTTGCGGTGGTAGTGCTGAAACCGAGACCAATCCTAATAAATTTGACCCCCAACAACCCGTGAGCGACTGGAAGCTGGTTTGGAGTGATGAATTCGACGGAGATGGAATAAACACCAAAAATTGGACACACGAAATTAATTGTGCTGGGGGAGGCAACAACGAAAAACAATGCTACACAGACAGTAGTGAAAACTCGTTTGTTCAAGATGGCATTTTAAATATTATGGCTCTCCCTGCAGAAGAAGGCGCTGAAAAGCCATACACTTCTGCGCGAATGAATACTCGCTACAAAGCAGATTTTAAATATGGGCGCATCGAAATTAGCGCCAAACTACCAAGTGGACAAGGTAGCTGGCCCGCATTCTGGATGATGCCGACCGATGAAAAATTCGGTGGTTGGCCTAAATCGGGTGAGATTGATATTTTTGAATCAGTTAACTTAAAAACTGTCGATGCCGAAGGCAACGTTGAAAATAAAATCTATGGCACTCTGCACTACGGCAGAGAGTGGCCTGACAATTCAAGCTCAGGCAAAGCTTACAGCCTGCCTGACGGAGTAAATCCTGCCGATGATTTTCATACTTATGCTTTAGAATGGCAAGAAGGAGAATTTCGTTGGTATGTCGACAATTATTTATACGCAACGCAAAGAAAATCAGAAGTACGCTACAACAGCAAAGATGAGGCGGTTGGTCTATCCCATCGCGGTTGGTTTGTCGAATATTTTGACCTGGTGACAGGAGAGTTAACAACTTACTGGAACGAAGAGCCGTTTAATCAGGAATTTTACCTGATACTAAATTTTGCAGTCGGCGGAGACTGGCCAGAAAATGTTAACAATCTCGGCATTGATGCGGCCGCGTTTGAAAACGGCCAGTCGTTGGAAGTTGATTATGTTCGTGTTTATGAGTGTGAAATCAATCCTGATACCGGCAAAGGTTGTGAGACCGTTCGTGCTGGTTATGATAGCCTCGAAGATGCGTTAGTCGAAGGTGCGGCGCCAATCCCATCTCCACCTGTTGCAGGTGTTCCACAAAACCTGACTATTTTTGCAGGAACCTTAAATCCAAACTGGCCTGCATGGGATTGCTGTGGTGGTTCAACACCAACCGTAGTTAACGATGCGATGAAAGGTGATGTTGTTGAGTTCGTCGTTGGTGCTTCTCCAACTGTGAACGGGTTCATCACTCGCGATGAATTTATAACGGACCCTGCGGGAAGCGCGAGCCCTTTTGACGCTTCACCCTTACTGGCTACCGGAAATTTAACCTTTGACCTGAAAATAGTAACACCACCTAATGACCCTGCTTCTAGCTGGCTAATGAAGATAGAAAGTTCAGCAGGTTCAACCGCTGCTGAATTGCCACTTAACCAAAGTAGTGAAGGACTTGATCCAGTAACTGGAGAATGGCAAACCTATACCTTTCCTTTACAAACGCTGGCGGACGCGGGTCTGGATGTTAGCGCAATTGATGTCGTTATGATCTTTCCTGCCTGGGGCACTGGCGAAGGCGCTGTTTATCATGTGACAAACGTGCTGATTGCAGGTCCGGGTGCTGTTTCACCGGAATTAGTCATGTTTGAAGATGGCGAAAATCCTAGCTGGCCAATTTGGGATTGCTGTGGTGGTTCAACGCCGACTGTTGAAACGGACGATGCTGAGCATGGCGCAGTCGCAGAATTTGTAATCGGTGCTTCACCAACAGTTATGGGCTTTATTTCAAGAGACGCCTTTATCACAGATCCTGCAGGTACCCCTTCACCTTTTGATGCGACGAGCATTCTTTCCAATGGTGTCATTCAGTTTGACCTTAAAGTTGTCAATATGCCTAACGACCCGACTTCTACCTGGCTATTTAAAACTGAATCTGATGAAGGCGCATCGGCTGTTGAACTGCCTTTAACTAGCAGTGTTGAAGGCGTAGCACCGACCGCGGGTGCATGGCAGACCTATACCTTTAATCTATCCGATTTAGCGAACGCCGGTCTCGATGTGAGTGCCATTGACGTTGTCATGATATTTCCAGCCTGGGGTACCGGAGAAGGGGCTATCTACCGCGTAGATAACGCTAAAATTTACGACCCTAACGCTTCTAGCGGTTTCAACGGTCACGTACTGTTCGCTGATCAGGCGCTTGACCAATGGAGTATCTGGGATTGTTGTGGTGGTTCAACACCGACAATTGAAAATGACGATACCGAACATGGTATGACCGCTGAATTCGTCATAGGTGCTTCGCCTACCGTTATGGGATTACTCGCTGACGATGGCGTATACCTTGATGCCTCGAACTTGGTCAGTAATGGCGTCGTGCAATTTGAAATGAAAGTCGTTAATGCGCCAAATGATCCAGGCGCAGTTTGGAAATTTAAAATCGAAGCCGCAGACGCCGCTTCTGCTGTTGAACTTGACCTAACCGCGAGTCAGGAAGGTGCAGCACCAGTAGCTGGTCAATGGCAAACCTACACTTATTCGCTGCAATCATTATTTGATGCCGGTTTAGACGCGAGTGCCATTGACGTCATTATGGTTTTTCCAGCGTGGGGAACAGGAGAAGGTGCCGTTTATCGATTGGATAACGTGATGATTTATGATCCCGCAAGCGTTCCGGCGCCTCAAGGGATTGTGTTATATGACGAAGCGCAAAATCCTGAATGGCCAATTTGGGACTGCTGCGGCGGTTCAACGCCGACAGAAGAAGCTGACGATGCCGAGCACGGCATGGTGGCAGAGTTCATTATTGGTGCATCACCGACAGTCATGGGCTTTTTGGCAAATGACGGCGTTTATTACGACGCAACTAATATTCTACAAAATGGCTCCGTTAAATTTGATTTAAAAGTGGTTACTGCGCCAAACGATCCAGCCGCAGTATGGAAATTTAAAATCGAATCGGGTGATGCAACAACTGCCGTTGAATTAGATTTGACCGATAGTCAGGAAGGTGTTGCCCCTGTGACCGGCCAATGGCAAACCTACACTTTTGCTTTACAAGATCTCTTTGATGCCGGACTTGATGTCAGCGCTCTAGATGTTGTGATGATTTTCCCTGCTTGGGGGACGGGCGAGGGGGCCGTTTATCGCGTTGACAACGCGTCGATAACTGCACCTTAAGTTCGTTATTTCAATCAGTTGGGCGACGCGTTTGCCGCCGCCTTAATGAAAACTAATTTAAAAAGTAGGGATAAAATGAAACGTTCAAAATTTTCTAAAAAAAGAATAACGATCTGTATAGCCGCCATCATCGGTGCCGGTCTAAACGGTCAACTTTTAGCTGCTGAAGCCGAAGCGTCTGAGGAAGAAGCTGCTGAATCTGAGGAAGCCAATGTCATTCAGATTATTGGTATTCGAGGCAGTTTAACGCGATCTGCAGACATGAAACGAAATGCCGTTGGTGTCATCGACGTTATTTCTTCTGAGGATATTGGTAAATTTCCAGACACTAATCTTGCTGAATCACTTCAGCGAATTACCGGCGTATCAATTAGTCGTGAAAACGGCGAAGGTAGTCAATTAACGGTTCGCGGTTGGGGGCCCCAGTTTAACCTGGTTACTCTTAATGGCCGTCAAATGCCTGGAACCGGAAATTCTCGAAACTACAGTTTCGAGAACCTTTCATCGGACGGTGTTAGCGCATTAGAGATCCATAAAACAGCAAGAGCGGACAATCCGAGTGGCGGATTAGGAGCAACGGTTAACATCGTAACTACCAAACCTCTGGATATTCCTGGATTAAGATATTCTGCTTCCGTAAAAGCGATACATGACTCTTCTAATGAAGCCGGTGATGATTTTACACCCGAGTTTAGCGCTGTTTATACTAATACCTTTAAAGACGATACTCTCGGGGTGGCTTTTTCATTTAATCATCATCGCAGGGACTTCCAAAGGCAATCTGCAAGAATTCAAGGATGGCAAGCAAACGTCGCGCTTCCTAGTAACATCGATCCCTCGAATGTGATCGACGCGCGTCCTGTTGATGCTAACGGCGACCCTATTGCAAACTATACTTCCGATGCCGGCCCGGTAGCGGCCTATTTTTTTCCGCGTGACATGAATTATGGTATTGCTGATTTTCAACGTGAAAGAACTAACGCACATGTTGCTTTCCAGTATGCACCTACTGATGAATTAGTGTTTACGCTTGATTACACTGGTACCAAAGCGGTTACGGGAGAGAACTCGATAGGTTGGGGAATGTGGAATGATTATGGTGGAAATATCAATGCTTATGAACTTGATGCAAACGGCACTGCAATTTATGCCGACATCAGTGGCAACGATGGATCTTTTACCGCATCAAGAGGCACTACCGAAGTTATTGAACGTTCAGTTGGTTTAAATCTTGCGTGGCAAGCATCAGACGCTCTATTTTTTAGGTTTGATTATCACGATTCAAAAAATGAAACCGATAACGGCGCTGACGACGGGTTGGGAAGTTATGGCTCACTAGTGTTGGGTTCCGACCAACTTGAAACCAAAGAGTACGACTTTCGCACAGGCGAAATTCCACACGCGCAAATTTTCTGGAATAACGGGTCAACGACACTCGGTGCTGGCGAAATCGATTCTCACTTTAGTCAGTTTATTCACTCTCCCGGTGAGTCTTCAGTAAAACAATTCCAGGCTGACGGCACCTGGGAAAATATCGATACATTCGATATCCCTCTGGTAAAACTCGACTTTGGCATATCTGTAACAAAACAAACTGCCGGCGGCTCAAATGCCTGGAGTGGGTTAATTGGCGGATTCTTATTCAATCCATCTTATACCGCATTATTTCCAGATAGTATGTTTACGCTCAACGGTACCAGCGGTTTTTTAGATCAATTTGATGGCGGTGGCTCGGCGCTGACCCCCAATTACTATTACACATTTGATTTTGATGAAGTTGTCGCTCGCTCGGCTGCGTTTTTAACAAACGATGTCTTAGGTGGTGACGATTATTTTGCTACTACGGCTTATCATCCATTAGGGACGACGAGTTCAAGTGAAGTTGAAGAAGAAACCAATAGCATCTATTTAAACTCTTTGTGGGAATTCGATCTGGCTAATTATCCGGTACAGATTAACGCTGGATTTCGTTATGAGGAAACAGAAGTACCCGCGAGCGCATTAGTCAATATACCGAGTGCCGTTTGGTGGCAAGGTGGCAGTGAGTGGCATACGCAGTATAGCGGTTTTGAAATTGTCGATCTCACCGGTGAATATGATGTTTTTCTGCCAACATTCGATTTTAAAATCGAATTGACTGATGATTTGGTCGGCCGAGTGTCATTGGGAAAATCAATCGCTCGTCCCGAACTCGGTCAATTACTCCCGTCTAAATCCTATTCAGGCAGTCCGAAGATTGGATCACGCACAGGGAGTCAGGGTAATACCGGTCTTTTACCTTATGAGTCAGATAATTTCGACCTAAGTCTTGAGTGGTATTACGGCGAAGGCAGTTACTTAGCGGTAGGATATTACAAAAAAGAGGTTGAAAATTTTATTAGCACAAATATTTTTCAAGAGAGCCTCGATGGCGTAAGGGACATTTATCAAGGACCTCGCTGGCAACAGGCTGAGGCCGATATTATTGCTCAAGGCGGACAAGCAACTAACGATGCGATCTTTGCCCAAATGCAAGCAAATGGAGCGGTATTAAATGCGGGGGGATACATAGAACCTGCAGCCGATGACCCTTTGTTAGTTTGGAATATCACGCAGCCATTTAACAATCCGGAACCATTGAAAGTAGATGGATTAGAGATCGCCATTCAACATATGTTCGGAGAGTCCGGATTTGGCGTTGGCGCAAATGCGACATTGGTTGATGGAGATATTTCTTATGATGTTTGGAGTATGGATCTTCAAACGCCACTTCCCGGTATCAGTGACTCTTATAATTTTCAGGCCTTTTATGAAAAACATGGGTTATCTGCGCGAGTGGTCTACGCGTGGCGTGACGAATTCTTAATCGGCGTCGGGCAAGACCAAGGTTCTGCTGAAGGTCCTCCGCAATTTGCCAAAGAGTTTGGTCAATGGGATATGAATGTTAACTACGAAATCAAGGATGGTTTAAATGTGTTTTTTGAAGGGTTAAATTTAAATAACGAAACAGAGCAACATTTTGGCCGATTTAAAGCGCAGTTCTTACAAGCGAACCAATATGGACCAAGATACACTCTTGGTGTCAGATATAACTTTAAATAAATCCATCGGAGGCGCGTACCAAATAATTGGTGCGCGCACGAATCCAATTAACTGAATATAAACTCGACAAATTTAATGTCGTTCATATTTCTTCGTTCAATAGAAATTGTTAAGCATAGGAATTGATTTATGGCAGGTCCATCGGTCGTGATAGAACATCAAAGTACTGAGTTAAAAAATTCGGTAGCATCCAATAATCGGTTTGCGTTAATTTCACTGACCTCATTGTTTTTTATGTGGGGATTTATCACTTGTTTGAATGACATTCTCATTCCATACCTTAAAGGGATGTTTGATCTCAATTACACCCAGGCGATGTTAATCCAATTCTGTTTCTTTGGTTCATATTTTATCGTTTCCTTGCCCGCTGGCGCACTAGTGAGCAAGATGGGCTACAAACATGGCATTGTCATCGGGTTAACAATTGCCTGTATCGGTTGCTTGCTGTTCTATCCCGCAGCCGAAGTAAAAATCTATGCCGTATTTCTATTTGCACTTTTTGTACTCGCCGCTGGTATTACCATATTACAAGTATCTGCTAACCCTTATGTCAGTGCATTAGGTCCTGCAAAAACCGCTTCCTCCCGGTTGACCTTGACACAAGCGTTCAATTCCTTAGGTACTACCGTGGCGCCTTTTTTTGGTGCCTGGTTGATTTTTGAAGGTGCGCAAGAAATCGATACCTCAAATAGCTCTTCGGTTCAGATCCCTTACCTCATTCTCGCCGGAATGTTATTAATTCTGGCGGGAATTTTTTCAAAATTAAAATTGCCAGACCTGGGAAAAAGTCCGGATTTTCAAATCTCGCCTCGAAAGGCGTTGCAGTTTCGTCATCTCAAACTTGGCGCAATTGGCATATTCGTATATGTTGGCGCGGAAGTCGCAATAGGCAGCTTTTTAGTTAACTATCTAGCGGAGCCAAATATCGCGGCGTTTAGCGAAAAAGAAGCGTCAAAATATATCGCTTATTATTGGGGCGGGGCGATGATTGGTCGATTTGTGGGCGCTTATGTCATGCATCATATCGCTGCTAATAAAGTTCTCACCTTTAACGCCATATTAGCCATCCTTTTGTTAGTCATTACCATGCTAACCAATGGCTCAATAGCCATGTGGTCTGTGTTAGCGATTGGATTATTTAATTCAATTATGTTCCCGACAATTTTTAGTCTGGCAATACACGATCTGAAAGATTCTACCAGCCATGGTGCCGGCGTACTGTGTCTTGCAATTGTCGGTGGTGCACTTGTCCCATTATTGCAAGGTGTTCTCGCGGATCTCATTGGAATTCAGCTGGCATTTATATTACCGGCGTTTTGTTATGGATATATTTTATATTACGGCGTTGCAGGTTTTAAACCGATGGCGAATGAAAAAAAAGGTAAAGCTAGTGAAGTTATCTAAATTTTTCTTAATCACAATTTGTCCTCTCGTTTTATTAGTTGCTTGTTCACCTGATACGAAAAAAATCGACGCTTCAAAAAAGCAGGGCGGCGATATCAATATCTGGCCCAAGATAGTTTCAGAAGTTAAAACCGACCCTGCGATTGAGCAGCAGGTTGATGCGCTGCTTGCCCAACTAACACTAGAGCAAAAAGTCGCACAAATGATCCAGCCTGAAATCCGCGACATAACGCCTGCCGATATGCGGCGATACGGATTTGGCTCATACCTCAATGGCGGCGGTGCGTTTCCCAACAACAATAAGCACTCGACACCTGCGGACTGGATAAATTTAGCGGAAGAAATGTATCAGGCGTCCGTCGATGACTCACAGGATGGCGTCGCCATTCCGACCATGTGGGGCACTGATGCTGTCCACGGCCACAACAATGTGATTGGCGCAACGTTGTTTCCGCACAATATCGGACTCGGCGCGATGAATAATCCAGCACTTATGGAAAAGATCGCTCAGATCACTGCTACTGAAGTGATGGTAACGGGTATTGACTGGGTGTTTGCGCCAACGGTTGCGACCGTACGCGATGACCGGTGGGGACGAACCTACGAAGGTTATTCAGAAGATCCAACCATTGTAAAATCTTATGCTACTGCCGTCGTGAGAGGACTACAAGGTCACGCAAAAGCAGGTTTTCTTGCGGATAATCGCGTTATCTCAACGGTTAAACATTTCGTCGGAGACGGTGGTACACATCAAGGAGTGGACCAGGGCGACAACCAGAGTTCTGAAATAGAGCTTTTTAACATTCACGCACAAGGTTATGTGGGCGGACTTACTGCCGGTGCACAATCGGTAATGGCATCATTTAACAGCTGGAATGGCAAAAAGATTCATGGCGATCATTATCTATTAACCCAGGTGCTCAAAGAACGTATGGGCTTTGATGGATTTGTCGTGGGAGATTGGAATGGTCACGGTCAGATTAAAGGATGTACCAACAGTAATTGCCCTCAAGCCATTAATGCCGGACTGGATGTCTTTATGGTACCAACCGATGCCTGGAAACCATTGATGGAAAACACGATTGAGCAAGTTAACAATGGCGAAATCTCAATGTCGCGCATTGATGATGCGGTAAGACGAATTCTACGCGTAAAATATCGAGCAGGTCTTTTTAATAAGCCAAGTCCCGCCAATCGTCAATTATCTGGCAAAACAGAACTCATTGGTCATTCGGCACACAGAGCCGTTGCGCGCCAGGCGGTCAGAGAATCGATGGTACTGTTGAAGAATAAAGGGCAGCTGTTACCTCTGTCACCATCACTCAACTTTATTGTCGCCGGAGACGCGGCGCATAATATCGGCAAGCAGTCCGGTGGCTGGACGATTACCTGGCAAGGCACCGGTAATACCAACCAAGATTTTCCCGGCGGTACGTCGATTTATCAGGGACTCGCCGAGCAAATAAAAGCTGCTGGTGGACAGGTCTCATTGAGTGAAGACGGCAGTTATACGAGTAAACCCGATGTCGCCATTGTTGTTTTTGGAGAAGAGCCTTACGCTGAAGGCAACGGTGATCGTGACGATCTATCCTTTGAGCAGGACAATAAAAAATCACTAGCACTGCTGAAAAAATTTAAGGCCGACAAGATTCCCGTCGTGTCACTATTTGTCTCTGGTAGACCTTTGTGGGTAAATGCAGAGTTGAATGCGTCCAATGCTTTTGTAGCGGTGTGGCTGCCGGGTTCAGAAGGGGGTGGAATTGCCGATGTCATTTTGCGCAAACCTAACGGCGAAATACAGTTTGATTTTCACGGAAAGCTGTCCTATTCATGGCCGAACGATGCGCAACAGGCAACAACGAATATTGGCGATACCGACTACGCACCATTATTGCCCTACGGCTATGGACTCACTTATCAAGGCGATAATAATGAATCACTTTTGCTCAGTGATAATTTAAGCGAAACGACAAGTCAATCAAAAAGTGCTAAAACTCAACTAACACTTTTTACCAACCGTGTTAGCCAGCCGTGGGACTTAATTTTATTTTCTGACAAAAAGGAAATAAAAGTCAGCTCAAGCGTCCACCAATTAAGCTCATTAGTCTATCGAACCATCGATAAAGATATTCAGGAAGACGCTTTTAAAATCTTACTAACTGGTCAGTCATTGGCTGGCGTTAGAATTCAAAGTAAGTCAGGTCGTGCCGTTAAATTAAACAACAACCCGGAGCAACAGTCGGCATTGCACTTTAGCTTTAAACTCAATAGCAAACCGACCAGTCAGGTGAATCTCGCAATTTATTGCACCCAAAACGGTGACTGTAATCACAGCCATAATATCACTGACTATCTAAATGATTTTTCTGTTGGTCAGTGGGAAACCTTTTCAATAAGTCTTAACTGTTTTAGTCGAGATGGAAATGACCTTAGCAACACATATATACCATTTGAGATATCTTCGCTGGGTTATCTGGACATTAGTTTGACTGAAATCGCGTGGTTGCCTGTAGACCAGACAAAGCCTGTTATTGATTGTAATTAAACGGTTAATGGACTTACCGTTGCCGACAAACCCCAAAAGAGTCGTATTATGACTTGATACGACTCAAGTTTTTCATTGCCAAAAAAAGATATTTTTAATTCGTTGACTTATCGCGGAAACTCTATATACTCGTCGCCAGCTAGAAAGAAAGTCTTATGTTTATTGCCTACATTTCGTTGTTTACCAAGTATTACCTCGTTCTGAAGTTCTAAGTACCAGTCTATTTTCCCGCTATCCATGCCGATTTCGGCGTACAATTTTATTACAATTTCAGGATATATTGATGTCTAATACAGTAAAAGGAACCGTTAAGTGGTTCAACGAATCTAAAGGTTTTGGTTTTCTCGAGCAGGCTTCAGGCCCAGACGTTTTTGCACATTTTTCTTCAATCAGCAGCTCAGGCTTTAAAACGCTGACAGAAGGACAAAGCGTTGAGTTCACTATCACTCAAGGTCAGAAAGGCCCTCAAGCTGAGAACATCGTTCCTTTATAGGAAAACATTCTCATACTGAGCTTTGCCGTAACATTCGGCAATAGGTCAATAAAAAAGGAAGAGCATTTCACTCTTCCTTTTTTTTCGCCTGGCTAAAGTCGTCTATGATCTTTATGAAATTAAAGCGTTTAACATCCAGGCGTACTTTTCGTGTTTGCCTATTCGTTCAGTTAATAAATCAGCGGTCTTAACATCTTTTACAATTTCGGCTTCTTCAACTGCTTCTCTCAGATTTTTACTGCAAACCTCGTTTCCACGTATCAAAGATTTAATCATATCTATTGCTCCCAGGTTGGGAGAGGAATCCGCGACTGAAGCGTAATGGCGTAACTCGGCAAAGTTGGCCGGCGCAAGGAAGCCTATTGCTCTAATGCGTTCTGCGATTTGATCAATAGCATTATTGATATCCTGGTATTGTTCTTCTGTCATCTTGTGAACAGAGTGAAACAGAGGCCCTGAAATGTTCCAGTGGACCACCTGCGTCTTTAAGTTCAACATGTAACTGTCCGCTAATGCCTCGGAAAGTTTTATCGATAGAACTTTACGATCATCGCGCACAACGCCATTATCTACTTTTGATTCATCAGTATGTGTATTTAGTACCGCTTTCATAGGCGTGCTCATATTGTCTCCCTGTTGATTAATTAAAAGGTTCAATGTGATTAATGCACTTATGATGCCAGGGTAAAATCTGCGCTAATTCAACGTTAAATAACCGTTTAATTAACTTAAATGGTTAAAAACAACCACTGAGTGTTTGATTTCAACCAATTTGCTTTGTTGATGAAGATTGGAAACTACTACTAAAATTCTTTCTGGCTGCTCTGAATGCCATTAACTTGCGTATAAAGACGATATATAGACAAGCTTAGCGATGAAGGTGAAGTAAGGAACAGTTCTTGCGTTAATTTGAACAACCTCTCATTAAATAGCCAAGATATCAAATTAAGGACTATATATATGAGTTTTGAAACGCTCAATTTTGATAAGCTAAAAAACGACGATAGAGAATTAGCACCGCTAGAAACAGAAGCGAATAAATTATTAGCGCCATTCGATCGTTTTTTCCGAAACCAGGCTTCTACCGGTGTATTACTGCTGATCGCTGCTAGCCTGGCTTTGACAGTTGCCAATTCTTCATATTCGGCGGTCTATGAATCAATTAATCATTTACCACTCACAGTCGCACTGGGCGAATGGCAATTCAGTCACTCGTTGCGCCACTGGGTTAACGATGGGTTAATGGTGCTTTTCTTTTTTGTCATTGGACTAGAGGTAAAAAGGGAAATTTTGGTCGGGGATTTAAGTGAAATAAGTCATTCGGCACTCGTCATTTTTATGGCCGTTGGTGGTATGGTTTTGCCCGCCTTAATTTACGCAATAATTACCCAGGAATCTAGCGCGATGTTAAGCGGGTGGGGTATCCCGATGGCGACTGATGCCGCTTTTGCACTTGGCATTCTTGCAGTACTGGGGAGTCATGCACCACGATCAGCGGCTTTGCTGCTTTCAGCGTTGGCAATTATCGACGATATCGGCGCGGTATTAGTGATTGGTTTATTTTACACGGAATCAATTAATTTCAATGCCCTTATCTGGGCAGGGATGACATTTTTGTCTTTGGTCTTGATGAATTTAATGGGTATTAGAAAAGGACTAGCTTACTTGATTGGGGGATTCACGCTCTGGATATTTATTCTACAGTCAGGGATCCACGCCACAACTGCGGGCATTCTCACCGCGATGGCTGTACCGACTCGACCTTATGCTACAACCGACTGGTTTAGCAATAAAATGAAAAGTCTGCTACACCACTATAAAGCGCTTGATGAGCAGGATAAATCGATTTTAGAGGTCGAGCCGCAACAGGAACTTGTTGAACAAGCCGAAAAAATCGCTATAAAAACCTGCAGCCCACTTCATCGCTGGACTAACGTCATCGATAAGCCTGTGAGCTTTCTCATTTTACCGCTATTTGCTTTTCTTAATGCAGGCGTGCTGTTTCCAACGACTTCTTTCAGCTTCTCAGAATCCATTGTGACAACCGCAATAATGGCGGGACTATTGCTCGGCAAAATTTGTGGCATCAGTCTTTTCGCCTGGGCTGGACTAAAACTCGGAGTCGCCAAAATGCCTAAAGAGATCCATTTTATTCATTTGATTGGAATCGCTTCGTTAGCCGGTATTGGTTTTACCATGAGTATTTTTGTCGCGACTCTGGCTTTTGAAAGTTTGCCTCAACTGCTCACGCAAGCAAAACTTGGCATACTCGGGGCTTCGATTATAGCGGGTGTCACTGGAGTCGGCATTTTTCTTTGGGCCAGTCACACAAGGAAAAATGACCAGGTCAATGCCACCGAACAGTCTGGCAAAGATAATTAGCCTTTTCAGACAGACTTATCGTAGAAAGAAACGTCACAAACATGGCTTGAGCGCGAATCTTTTTCATTAGTTTGGACCTAAGTACCTCAAATACCATAGAATAATGGCCAATAAACCCGTTTAAAAGATTTATTATTGTGGCAAATCGAATACTCATTATTGAAGACGACAATACCGAGAGTCATCAACTGGCGAAACACTTTCGTCAAAAAAGCTGGCTCGCTGAAGTCGCGTCCGGCGTTAACGAGGCAAAACAATGGCTGCAAGACGAGGATTTTAACCCGCAGGTTGTGATTGCTGATTTAGGTTTGCCAGATGGAAATATTTTAGATTACCTGGAAGAATTACAAGAATCGCTCGACCACTGCGAATGGATCTTTGTAATTGATACTGATGCAAAGGCGCTTATTAACCGTGTAGATAAACTGGCCTATGATTACTTAGCAAAACCCATGTCTTTGTCACGCCTGGATACACTGGTTAACCGAGCGCAACGTGCAGCGTTGACAAGCCGGCGACTAGATCGTTATTCAAAAGCTGATTCAACGCGTTATAGCCTGGACGCCTATATCGGTAGTAGTAATGCCGTTAAAAAACTCAAAAAAATGCTTCATCAGCTAAAAAATGTCCCAGTCAGCGCCATGATTATTACTGGTGAAACAGGGACTGGTAAAGGTTTAATTGCAGGAGTTATTCACCATAACGGTATACGCAAAGATGGGCCTTTTATCGAATTAAACTGCGCCGCGTTGCCACGCGAGTTGCTTGAATCACAATTATTTGGCCACGAGGCGGGCGCATTCACTGGTGCAAAAAACCGACATAAAGGATTGTTTGAACAGGCTGACGGAGGAACACTCTTTCTGGACGAAATAGGCGATCTGGATTTTGAATTACAGGCAAAACTCTTAAAAGCCATTGAAGATCAGAAAATCAGACGGTTAGGTAGCGAAAAAGAACTCACCGTTGATGTCCAAATAATTGCCGCGACCGGCGTTAATCTAGAAAATGCGGTTATAGAAGGAAAGTTTAGAGACGACCTCTATCATCGTCTTAGTGTGTTTTGTCTGGACCTGCCTGCGCTGCGAGAAAGGAAACACGATCTATTGGAGCTAGTTCCTCATTTTATCGCCGAGTTCAATTTAAAAGCCAACAAAAATGTCGATATTATTACCGACCCGACCTGGGAAAAGCTACTGGATTATGATTGGCCAGGCAATGTAAGAGAGCTGCGTAATGTCATTGAACGTTGTGTTCTGCTGTCGACTAGTGCGGTTTTACCAATTGAATGGTTACAGTTAAAAACGGAAATTGCCGCCGCAATTGACGAGCCAGTCATCGATAAATCCGAAAGTGACTTAGCAATAAATATTGATGGGCGCTTATCTCTCGATGAAATTGAAGAGATCGTCATTCGAGCAGCGCTGGACAAATCCGATGGTAATGTCACTGAAGCTGCCAGATTACTTAAAACAACACGCCAGACATTGCGCTATCGCATTCAAAAATTCGGTATCAAATAAAAAATTCAGGGATTAATAATGCACCATTCAGATTGGTTCAAATCAGCCAGCGCTATTCATATCAACCAATAATCATGCGGTGTTAATCGAACCAACCATCCTACAAGCACCTTGTTCATGTCTTCAGCGTGCTCAATGCGCGTTGTCTACTAGTTTGTTTCTAATTGGTACATATATTGCTGTCTTTAAACTGATAAGTCATTTAGCGCAATTTCACGCGAAATTATTAACAGAATTACAAGGAGCTTTGTACTCATGTCAATTAAATCAATTCTTGTTCATCTCGATGACCGGGATACCAGCGAAATCATACTAGATACCGCTGCGCATCTAGCCAGCCATTTTGATGCTCGCATTACGGTACTTATCGTTAATCCGATAAATGATAATGTTGATTTACCGACGCTTGCCGGCCCGGCAGAATTGGTCAGTGCCGCAATTGCAATAAATTTAAGCGAAAACAATCCTCAACAAAAACGAGAGAGCGACCATTTAAAAGAATTCGCGGCGCGTGTTTTTCGTGCTCATTCGCTCGACTTTAATCTGGATATCTTAGATGGTGAGACGAAACGTATTTTAAGTGAAAAAAGTCATTTTCATGATCTGTTAATTCTTTCATCCGATATCGAAGCCGACAAGGGGGTAGGGCGTTTTAGCATCCCCAGTAATGAGATCGCGGTTTCTGCAGGTTGCCCGGTTTTGGTCATACCAGAATTGGCAAACCGCCAGTTTCATTTCGAGCATCCGTTAATCGTCTGGAATTCAACCCAGGAATGCGCCAGAGCAGTCTCCGATGCGATGCCAATTCTCGCGAGTTCATCACAGGTATCTGTTATCGATACGCAAAAGCGAAACTCAACCTTATTTTCGCGTCGAGAAAACCTGGACGAGCTATTTAACTACCTTGCTCTACACGAAGTCGATGCAGAGGCTATTAATTCAAAAATCGCTGCAAAGCCAATCGATACTAACGATAAAATCAATCAGGTCGTCAAAAAGAAACGCAATGACTTATTGGTTTTAGGCGCATATGGCCATTCGCAGTTGCGAGAATTATTTTTTAACAGTCAAACAAGGTCGCTACTTCAATCGATTCAGGTACCGGTACTATTAGCACATTGACACGTTTCTCGTCGAATGTTTCAGAGGTTAGAATGATTTCAAACGAAGAGTATTACAACAGCATGCTAGTAAAATATGACGAGCTCAAAGCCAAGGTTGAAATTCTAGAAAAACAGATAAGGTACGCCGCACCGCGCGACAAATTAGACTTGTACGAAAATGTCGCTCGGCTTCATGAAAAGAAGCGGTTAGTCAGTCAAATGTTAATCGAAATGAATACGACACCAGATTCCAAGTGGCAAAGGTTAAAGTTAAACATGGAATTGCTGTGGAGCGGCATTTTAAAACTTACCAGCCATACTGAAAACTTACTTAAAAATTACTGACTAAAATTTCCGTTCAAATATTGAACAGCGCAGTAATGTTAATAATTACGTTTATAACTAAAGGCAAAGCGAGGTACTCATGGAGTTTGTTACAAACGAAAATCAAATTAAATGTATACGTACGGTTCTAACTGACGGCGGTAAAATCAAAAAGAAATTTACGGTGGTTTCCTTTGATGACAATCAGGAAATTATTCCGCCCCATGCGGCAGCGAGTCTTACCCAATCGGAAAATAGAAAATTACAGGATTGGTTACACGAAAGAGCTTTGCTTATTAAAAAACTGGATGATGAATCGGTGGAGGAAACTGTGCTAGATACTTTGCCCGACTTGTTAACCAAAGCTAAACTAGCGCTTGAAGACATCGACGGTATGGATTTTGATTTGTTTAAAAGACTTAAAGTCAATTTGCGGGAGTTAGATGAGCGATTAAACCGGTTTCATTCGATTGTAGAGGACGGCAAATTAGAACTGGAGTCGCTACAACCAGAAGAAATTTTAAAAGAAAAATTAGATAATATTAAAGCAAATCTGTAAGCTGTCTTAACGTAGTCAGATAGTTAACCGACAGCAAATTGAGGCAATAATGAGCGACAACTATCAATCACTAGTCAAAAGTCTCCCTACAGAATTGCAATTACGTTCGCTAAGCCAGGAAGCATTACTTTCTAAATTCCCTCCGGCGGTCTTAGCGCGTGAGCTTGAGTCATTACCCGTTAAACAACGTGAGAAAATCTGGCCACTGATTCCAGTGCGGTTAAAAGGCGAGGTGCTTGTAGAAGTCCATAGGGAAATTCGGACGAACTTGGTCGAAAAGACGCCTGAAAGTGAATTGCTCAGCAGTCTTGAATTTCTGCAGTTAGACGAACTGGCCGATCTCGATGCAGATTTGCCACTACCTATTGCGTCCGCCATGGTTTCCGCCATGGACACTCAGCGCAAAACACGGTTTAAGCTGGTCGCGGATTTTCCCGATGACACTGCTGGCGGTTTGATGGACGTAGACGCAACAGCAATAAGAAAAGATGTCACCCTTAAGGCGGTACGACGCTATCTGTGCCTGGTAAGGAAAAAGCTTGGCAAACTACCCGAACAAATTGACCATCTGGTCGTCGTAGACAAGGATAACCAGGTGCAAGGCGTACTTTATCTTTCCGATCTCGTGTCACTAAAGAGTAGCCACAAAGTGTCTGCTGTCATGAAAACCGATTTTCCATTGGTATTGGCAACTCAACAAGCTGACGAGGTGGCCCAGTTATTTGAAGACCGAGACTTGGTTTCAGTACCGGTTGTTAATGATTCTAACCAGCTGATTGGTCGTATAACCGTTGATGATGTTATCGACTATATTCGGCAACAAAGTGACGACAGTGTATTAGCACAAGCGGGTTTAACTCATGAAGTCGATATTTTTGCACCAGTAGGCCAAGCATCACTTTCACGTGCCATCTGGTTAGGCACCAACCTGATCACCGCTTTTATCGCTGCGTGGGTTATCGGTTTGTTTGAATCTTCAATCGAGCAAATTGTTGCTTTAGCCGTGTTAATGCCAGTAGTCGCCAGTATGGGTGGGATCACAGGCGGGCAAACCCTGACTCTGGTGACTCGCGGAATGGCGCTCGGCAGGGTCAGTACCCAAAATATCTTACCACTCACATTACACGAATTAAAAGTATCATTCATTAACAGTATTACCTGGGCCACCGTTGTTTTTTTAGTCGCCTATGGATGGTATGGCGACTGGCAGTTAGGTCTAGTCTTTGGTTTCGCGCTGTTTGCTGTTAGTTTAGCCGGCACATTTTCTGGCGCATTGATACCGATAGCATTGAAACGCTTTGGCGTTGACCCTGCAATTGCTGGCGGCGTTGTTTTAACGACTATCACTGACGCAGTCGGATTCTTTGTGTTTTTAAGCATTGCCACTTTACTACTTATTTAAATCCCGTAAAAATTGATTAAGAGGTATGGTTTGAATGTAAAAGAATCATTTAAACAACAACACCAAAGTCAAATCGCGACTTTTGACGAGCAGTTGGATCTTTATTTCAGCATAACAGATATCGGAGATGATGCTTTGCTCTGTGAACTCTGGCGAGACGCTCAGATTGACGACAACAAATTTTCTCTCAACGCTGTCGGTGGATATGGGCGCAAAACGCTGCACCCGTATTCTGATATTGATATCTGTATATTATATTGCGGCTATTGACAATCCCAATCTGATGAAGCGTATTTGCGAATCTTTTCAGTCACTTGATTTGATTATTCATTCAGCCAGAATAAGCACAATTGGTGAAATGGTCGACAACGTCTTTTAGTATCAAGAAAAACGGATGAAGCGCTTTGTGAGACAGGCAAACAAGAACTTACCATGCTGCTTGAAAACAAGATAAACAACCAGTTAAGTCAAAATTCACCTGAATATTGTAATTAGTTTTTTATTGAAAAAATACTGGTCAAATAATAATCAGAAAGAACCGAATGCGACTTTGCTAGTCTCAAAAATATTCGCTTCGTGATTGAACAGCCTATGTATTATACTTGAATGACTATACAAAACTATCAACATTCGAGACTCTAGGGAAAATATGTGTCACGAGCATCGCTAGACCGAGCATCGCTAGACAGTCAGTCGGTCTCATTCAATAAATTTCAAAGACTCATAGTGTGGCTATTGTTATCAGCTTTTTACACTTATGTGTCTGCTGCTGAACCTCATTATCCTAAAAATCTGACAACTGCTAATGAACAGCCTGAAACCACTCACAAAGGCAACGATGACGCTGGACGAGGTAACTTCACCGCTAAAGGTTCAGCTGTTGTTATTACGGGAGTTAGCGGTAGCATTCTTGAAAATATCAAGGCTTATCTAGGCATTGAAGAGAAAATCATTCCTTACTCTGCGTTAGGATTCCCGAGGTCGGACAATTATATTATCCAGAAAGCCACCGAGGCCTTACGCGTTATGGGATATTACCGCCCTCAGGTAACCTTGAATGGCGATCATCAACAGTGGTTATTGTCGATTGAAAAAGGTGATCCTGTGACCTGGGCGGGTATAGAAATCCATGTGAGCGGTGGGGGAGAGTTAGTCAGTCCATTGATGGACCAAATTAATAATCATCCCTTTATTATCGGTGAGCCAATACATCATGGTGCATACCGCGATTTTAAAACGAAAATTCAATCGATAGCGAATGAATATGGTTTTTTCGACTTTAAATTTATCCAATCACAATTGATTATTGATGAATCAACCGATCAGGGACGCATTTTATGGGCGATCGATACTGGGGTTCAATATCGAATCAAGGCTATAAGCCTAGAAGGCTCCTTTCTTATTCAGCCTTTCCTCAAACGTTATATCAGTGTATCACCTGGCGAAATCTATAACCGAGCAAAACTGGTAGCGTCACACCAAAAACTGAATCGTTCAGGATTTTTTAAAAGTGTGTATCTTGAACAGGATATCGACCGAATGACACAACAGGTGTCATTAACCTTTAAACTCGAAGATATCGATAAATATCAATTAAAAACCTCTATCGGTTACGGTACCGATTCTGGCGCTAAATTTAGTGTCAATTGGGAAGATAGACGACTCACCGAAACAGGCCATAAATATGCGCTTGGATATAGCGCCAACCAAATTGAAGAAACTCTTTTCGCGCAATATCGTGTCCCCCTTGAAGGCGAAAAAAACGCCTGGATTAATCGGCTCAGTTATCAGCGCGTTGATGATGATTTGGCGGAGACCAGGCTAACCAGTTACGAGTCGACTTTTCAATATTACATTAACGAACACTGGTCTAGTCAGGTGAGTTTCACCCTGGCGTCAGAGGAAATCAAAGAAAATCGCAATATCAGCCAACATATCGACTACTTGGTTCCTTCGTTAAAAGTTGTTTATTCTAGCTCAGCCGACCCGTTCAGAGCAGAAAGGGGCTGGCGTTGGCAATCAGATCTTAGAATTGGGAGTGAACACCTGAGTGACCCCGAATTTAAATTTATTCAGCTAGAGCAAGAGGCTAAATTAGTTTGGCCTGCCACCGACAATTGGCGATTCATCATTAAAGGACAACTCGGTTACACAGCCATGGACGATGATGATTTTAACCAGTTTATGCCAACCAATTATCGCTTTTTCTCAGGCGGTGATCTATTGGTACGTGGTTACGAATATCAAAGCCTGACACCTATGGACGATTCAGGGCTTTTGTTAGGCGGAAAGCATTTATTTAATTACTCAGTTGAAACTGACTATCGTTTTATGCAGGATTTTCGCTGGGCAGTTTTTTATGATGAAGGTAGCGCTTTCAATGACTGGGATAATACACAACTCAAGTCTTCGGCCGGTGTCGGTTTACGCTGGGTGACCCCCGTCGGGTCAATTCGTCTGGATTACGCTTATGCATTAGACGAACCGAAGGAATGGCGTTGGCACATTACCATAGGGCCTGATTTGTGAAGCGTTGGTTAAAAATACTTTCAGCGTCTATCGGTATTATGATACTGATGCTCACATTGTTTGCCAGTTGGCTTTACAATTCAAAATCTGGTCTCAACTGGATAATCACGCAGTTCGAAATTCAGCTACCTTCTGAAATGGCTATCGAGTCAGTATCCGGTAGTTTGAGAACACGAGTGAAGATAAAACAGCTTAGCTATTTACAGAAGAAGACCTTGTGGCTTGCTGAAGACGTCGTTATTAAGTGCGACTGGCTTGCTGTCCTTTATGGACGATTATCTTGTAGTCTTGTTGAGGTCAATCGCATCAAAGCAACTCAAATCATGCATGATCCGGTTGAATCATTCCAAGGAAGCAACCTCCATAATGACAACAGCAACCACGCTCTCGACAATGCGTCCAATTATGTTCAGCAAAAAGGTGATTTGTCATTGCTGGGGCGTCCACTTGCTGAACAACTGACAGAATTCGAAGCCTCTCTTGCTCGCTTACCCGTTTCGATTAAAGTAAAACGATTGCTCGTTCACAATTTTCATATCGATACTTTTTCAACCGAGGAACAAGCAAAGCAATTCGGATTGCCTGCCACCATAATGGTTAAAGGCAGCAAGCTAGAGCTTAAACCCAAAGTTATCAGTGTTGAACAGTTACTCGCATCTGGCGAGCAGGTTTCATTGCAATTCAGCACCAGACTGCTCATCAAGCGAAAGCGAGACTTTCATCTGAGCGCTCAACTCAGAGCGCCAGAAATCGAACTGTCGCTTGAATCCAAAGGCGATCTTAATCAGTCCAGTCACTTTTCACTAGCGATAACACAGCCTGAAAAATTACTGCTTCAGGGTAACTGGAATTGGAACCAGCACTTTCAAATTCCTGAAGCAAAACTTCAAATGGACAAAGCTGTTCTGGTAAGTGCGCAAAATCCAGTCGAACTATCGCAATTAAATGCAACCATGCAGCTCTTTTGGCCTAAGCTTACACTTGAATCGAGCGCGAGCGCGGAATCACCATTTATGGACCAAGCAGGGGTTCGTTTAAACGCCAGCATCGATAATGTCACCAATTGGCAAAATGCTAGCTCTTTATCTGTCCAGCTAGAATCACAAACGAGTCAGAAAAAACTTAGTGATGCTGTGACTAAATTCATGAAATTACCACCACTAGACGCCTCACTGAGTGTCCCAGATATACCGCTCGCTGTTACAGCAAATATGGAAGCATCGGTTAGCGACGGATTATTATCAATGGATAGTCAGGCGACAGGAGAACAGATTTTTAGTTTTACTGGTTCATTGCAGGGACTTATTCAAGATTCGCAGGTCACTAATGTAGTAACCAAAGGAAATGTTGATATGGCCACCAACTTAGCAGAGGGGTCAATCAATATTCCACAACTGAGTTTTGACTGGGACCTGAGCGAATCTCAGTCGCAATGGCAAGGCAACTTGAGCGGAAAATTGCGCGATGGAAAATATCAGGACTGGCGAGTAAAAGAGATAGATTGGCAAATTGCGTTATCGAAGGAAATTACTGCGACAATAAAAGTCGCACAGCTCGACTCCACCCAATTTAGTTCAACCGTTGACACAGTCAATCTTGTAATTAATGGGAAACCTGAAGCTCACCTAATTAAGGGGCAAGCGGATTTCGGCAAAACCGGAAAGGCCAATTTTCAGTTAAACGCTCGCTTAGAAAACGATAATGACCTGACCGCACAACAGCCGCTCCTATGGACCGTTAACGGTTTAACCGCAACAGTTCTGCCTGGCAGCGAATCACAAACTGTGTCTGAGACGATTCAACCAATTATGTTAAACGCCGATACAATTATAATCGGCAACAATGTTATCAATATCAACAAAGCTTGTCTTCAACGAAACGGAAAGCTCTGTCTGTCAGTGATTAACAATTCTGAGGGTTTGACCGCCAATTGGGCCATCGATGCATTTGAATTAGCTGTCATTAATGAGTTAGCCGAATATTTAAAACAAGAAAGCAAAATAAAGTTTACAGGGAAAATCTCAGGCACTGGGATGGCAAAAATACCAATGGGATTACAACAAAAACCGCAGAGTCAAACTCAAACCAGTCGGCCAATTATTTTAACGACCGAAATGGCAGCGGAGCACCTGACTATTCAAGCGGCAAATGGGCTGTCTAGATTAAATAATATTCGAATCGCCGGGCGAATGGATACTCAGGACGAGCTTATACTTTCCTGGTCGTCGTCTGAAAGCCATATGAATCCCGAAAGCAAGCCGCAAGGGCAACTAGATAGCGAATTTAATGTTGATACTCTTTACTTCAATGGTGAGGCTGCCGAAATTAAATTTGTTCAGGATAAACAAGGGCGAATAGCCTATGACCTAGAGCATGGCGCATTAAATGTAGGCGTTAACAATAGCAGCGTGAAAGACCCACTGAATATTCTCAGAATCAGTACACACGGACAAATTAATCAGCGTGCGTTTACAAACGATTTTAGCGCGAATCTGGCAAACGACGATTTCTTTCACGCTTCTATCAACATAGCCGATATGCTAGCGCCGAATCCTGCAGTTGACGGTGATATTAATTGGCGATTTACTCAATGGAACCTTTTGGCTCATCTTATTCCTAATATTGACCGAGTAGAGGCCAATTGGACTCACCAGGCGCACATTAGCGGGCCGTTAGATAACTTACAGATTGACGGTTCCGGCGAACTCGTCCTGCAGCAGTTTGTAGTGGAAGAGCTGGGCATCGATATCAAAAACAGCGCGCTCAATCTTGTCAGTCAAAATAGACGAGTCGATATCGATGGTGTCTTAAATCATGGCAATGGTCAATTATTATTAGCCGGCGTAGTCAACTATGACAAAGAACTGGAAGCTAGGCTTAATCTATTTGGTGAGCGGCTTTTACTCATTGATACCCCAAAACATAATATTATTTTGTCACCTAAACTTGAGCTGGATTTATTTGATAATCATTTGCGCGTGGTCGGTCAGGTTGTGGTCGACAAAGCCAATATATCGATCAGTGCGTTGCCAAAATCCGCGATTACTCTGTCGGAAGATGAGATTCGGATTTCGCAGCCGAAGAAATCGTCGAGCGCCCTGGGTTACGAATTAGATGTCGATTTGATCGCACAGAACAATATTGTGATAACTGGATTTGGTATTAATGCTAAAGCATCAGGTAAGCTTAAAGCCCGTAAGAAAAAAAATTCTGCGTTAATGCTTGACGGACAACTTAAAATCACAGAAGGGACGTTTCAGGCTTACCAGCAAAATTTAACCATTGAAGAGGGTCAGTTTTTATTTCTTGGGTCGCCAGAAAATCCTGGCGTTCAATTTAAAGCGGTACGAAAAATAGACGATGTCACGGTAGGAATAATCGCGGATGGCTCATTAGTTGACCCTCGACTAACCCTTTTTTCTAACCCTGTTTTCTCGGAAGAAAACATTTTGGCACTATTGCTGACTGGACGCTCAATCGAGTCTTTATCTCAACACGAGGCTAATGGATTAGTCAATGCGGCGATTGATCTTGGGATTTCACAGGCCAATCGGATAGTTGGTAAAATCAGTGATGCGTTTGGACTAAAAGATATTCAAATTTCGTCAAAAACCCGCGCCGATAGTACACAGTTATCAATCGGCACTAAGGTCAATGATAAGTTATCGCTCGGATATGGTACAACTATTGACTCAAATAATGAATTGAATACTGGCTGGGTCATTGAGTATCATTTAACGCCCACAATCTCTATAGAGGCCATGAGCGGTGAAGAGGTCAGTACCAGTATCAGCTATAAGAAACAGTTCAATCCTGAAGCCAGTAGTACGGCCAACAAAGAGAAAGAATAACTAAACTGAACTGTAATATTTCCTAACTTGCATCATGTTGACTAATTTCGGTTTCGAGCGCTGCTATTTTAGCGGTCACTCTGTCTATCTTAGTCTGATATGATTGAAATGCTTCGCTGTCTTTGTCAATCGATTTTAATTTTTCTTCCAAAGTTACCTGTTTATTTTTGAGCATTTCGAGCTTATCTGCATTATTGGCTTTTTCAAAAAGTAGATCGTCAATACTTTCTGAATCGCTCAATGCCACCTCGATTCGAGGAGGTATGACAGGAGAATGATCGATTGAGCGACTATTCATAAACCTCGGCGATACAATTTCAATTTTAGCTGCGTGAAGCGCATCGATAACACTCGCGTGAAGCTTTGATTTACTGGAAATCAATGTCTCTAAATCTGTGACTAATACGTGAAGTTTGTAAACAATAGCGTGATCGAGTAATGCGTTAACTTCAACATAAGCGCTGGTCAGGGAAAGATTTTCAGCGGCCAACAATAAAGCAGATTCGATTTTAGAGCGTGGAATTTCATAACCCAATGAAACTTCAACACTAATAAATACACCGGAAGCAGGTAAAATCTTAAGTGGATGTGACACCAGATATAAATTAGGGAGTGAAATTAGACCACGGTCGATGGTCTGAATTTCAATATTTAACAGGCTTCGAGCCGACACTTTCCCAAAATAGTGTTCTATTTCGATAAAATCACCCGCTTTAAACCGTCGCGTCATTCTTAAGACAATGCCTGCTAATAAATTGCCAAGTACCGTAGTACTCGATAAAGCTATAGCGCCTGAAAGTAAGATACCGACAAGCCCGATAATTTGCCCTTTAAGATTACTTTCAATCGGTGAAGCGATGATGATAATAAGAATCGCCAATGCAACAAAAATCGCGTTGAACAGCTGCCGATAGTAGCTATTGTTGGCTTCCAGTTTAACCTTGAACTTAAAATACTGCCTGGAAGCCAGGTAGAGCAGAGTGAGAAAAGTACTCACGACGATGAGTGGGATAAAGTCGTTAAATGTCATTAATTGCTACTTTTGTAACCAAGAATTGAATATCGTGCAGACAGCCTCAAGTTTAAGCTATGAAACTTTATAAGGCAAAGAAATCAGGCATAATGCGAATGGTCTTATGGTGTTTAATTAATAAAAAGCGATAAAGATGTATAAAAGAGGACATTGTATTCTCAATTGACGCTATACTAGAAATTATAGTAAATATTTGATGCGAATAACCTCGCACATACGATACATTACACTTTATCGACAAAGGCAAAATCATGAAACTTGCAATACTCTCTTGCGGACCGAGATCCTATAGCACGCAACGGCTGAAAGAAGCAGCACTGCAGCGTGGTCACAACGTTAAAGTTCTTAATACTTTAAAGTTTGCTATTGACTTACAACGTGGTGAGCCGGACTTATATTATCGGCAAAAGCCACTCAGTGTTTACGATGCCGTATTACCTCGCATCGGTGCTTCTATTACCTATTACGGCACTTCAGTCGTTCGCCAATTTCAAGAAATGGATGTTTTCTGTGCTAATACTGCTCATGGGATCAGCAATTCGAGAGATAAGTTAAGAAGCTTACAAATACTCAGTCGCCACCATATCGGCATTCCACGAACAACTTTCGTACGCGATAAAAAAGATGTCCTGCCTGCTATCGAAAGAGTAGGCGGCGCGCCGGTTGTTATTAAACTGATTGAAGGCACACAGGGGATTGGTGTTTTGCTAGCTGAGACAGTTCAAGCTGCCGAGTCGATTATCGAGTTACTCCAGAGCCAGAAACAGAATGTCCTCATTCAGAAATTTGTTGCTGAAAGTAAAGGAAAGGATATTCGCGCCTTCGTCGTAGGTGATAGAGTTGTTGCAGCTATGCGGCGAGTGGCTCAAGGCCAGGAGTTTCGAAGCAATGTTCACCGTGGTGGTGTCGCGGAACAAGTCCAATTGCCTGAAGAATATATTGAGACGGCTGTCAGAGCGACACAAATCCTTGGATTGCAGATAGCCGGCGTCGACATGCTCGAAGGCAAAAACGGCCCTCAAATTATGGAAGTTAATTCATCGCCGGGTCTCGAGGGCATTGAAACCTGCACAGGGCTAGATGTCGCGGGAGCAGTCATTGATTATATTGCCGCACAGGTTGATTTCCCTGAAATAGACGTACGACAAAGATTAACCGTCAGTAGAGGTTATGGTGTCAGCGAAATATACGTACCAGAAGGCGCCAAGTTTGTCGGTAAGACAATCCTTGAAACACAACTCAGGGAACAGGATATTAATGTGCTGACTTTATATCGAGGCAATAAGGTAATCCCCAATCCTCGTAATGACAGAGTACTGGAAGCGCATGATAAGCTCCTGTGTTTTGGCAAATTAGAATCAATGCGTCACATGGTACCTGCGAAAACTCGCCGCCGCAGACGTCCAGAGGTGAACTTGTTGCCAGAAGGGCATGTCAAACCATCAGAGCACAATCCAACGGAGAGTTTGGAAGATTAGTCTTACCAGATGACCTGCTCTTTTTAGGTAATTATTGCGACTGAATGAATGAGTGCTTGTTAAAGCTCGACTCTTTGACAGGTCGCTTTGGCAGGTCGCTTTAAAGGGGGGGCTTTGATCGGTTGGGTATTTCAAATTTGTGAATGACAATTTATGACTGACAACTCTCGCTATATCGCCCAGATTCAAAAGCACTCAACAACGCTATACGAGATAGCCCGACCGATTAATATTCTCAATCACATCGGTTGGGAGCCTTCGGTTAAGGCCGAATTTTTTAGACATAAAGCGCAAAAATTACCACGCGTCGATTACCCCTCTTTTGACGCAAAACCTGTCGTCAAGCAAATTCGTTCTATCCAACAGCAATTGAGTGATTCGGTCATTGATGGTTGGTTTTATCGTGTCAGTAGCGCGATAGAAAACGCCGCGTTAATGCTGAGCCACTCCGGCAGGCGCGATTTTTATCACTATTCTAGTGAACTCTACGGCGTACCAACCAGTGTACTAAAAGACGAGTCGACAACCTCGCTCGACCTGGCAAACCAGTTTATCGAGCTTATCGGCCCCATGAGTTCAATCGATCTGGGAGAACCGCCAGCGGCTTGCCATCTGGCCACTAGTGTCGCAGATATGATGACAAATGCTGTGAATGAAAAATTTGGAGAACATGCGCCTGAAGTTCAAGTGGTTGATAATTTATCAGCCAATGCGTTAGCCGGCGTAAGCCGTATTCGATTGCGTCGAACCGCTTGTTTCACCGATAAAGATGTCGAACAATTAATTCAACACGAAGCCTACATTCATGTTGGGACCTTACTCAATGGAAGCCTTCAGCCTTTGAAAGTATTCTCGCTTGCCCACCCGGGAGCGACGAAAACCCAGGAAGGTCTCGCGGTATTTGCCGAACTCATTTCAGGAGTGATGGAACTGGACAGGTTTAGACGCTTGGCAGATAGAGTTATTGCAGTACAAATGGCAATAGATGGTGCCGACTTCATTGAGGTCTACCGCCATTTTCTCGTCCAAACGGGATCCCAGGACCAGGCATTTGAAAATGCAAGACGCGTTTTCAGAGGAGGGACCCTTACAGGAGGCGCACCTTTTACCAAAGATATAGTCTATCTGGATGGTTTATTGCGCGTTCACAACTTTTTTCGCGCGATAGTAAGAATTAAACGGACGGACTGTCTGCGGCTTTTATTTACCGGCCGTTTATCAATTGAAGATATCCCTGCTGTGGCAGAGTTAAGCCATCTAGGACTCTGCAAGCCACCAAATTTTCTGCCAGACTGGGCCAAAGACCTTCGCTTTCTGCTCAGTTATCTGGCATTTACCTCATTTCTGAATCAAATTGATATGTCAAAAGTCGAACAACACTACGAAGGCATTCTGAAAGACATTCCCATGGTTGATATGCCAGTCTCTCGCTAAGATTTCATTCTTTTGGCATTAACACCCAATCTCATTCAGGTTAGAGCTGTCGTCTGTGCCATGATTTAATTTAGTGTCTGGACAAAAACTAATTGTTTAATCAAAAGCTTATTGTTATATTTTAGCCTAACCGTGCATCGATAAGCGCTAATAAATGTCAACGAATGACGTTCCCATAAAACCAGATCTTATTGCCATTTTTCTCAGAATCGCCTTCTTTTCTATCATTTGGCTAGTGCTTGTCGAAGGTCGACTCGATTCTTTGTGGGTGGGTAGTGTTGCAATCATGGCAAGTACCTATTTAAGCCTTCGCTTATTGCCTGTTTTTTCCATTAATATCTTAGCGCTACCACCATTTCTCATTTTTTTTCTTTGGCGTTCATTAATTGGCGGCATTGACGTTGCGAAACGAGTCATAGGTACTCGTCTTAATATCGCCCCAGACCTTATAGTTTATCCTTGCCAATTCAGCAACGAATTGGCACAAACCTTTTTCATTAATACAGTAAATTTACTGCCAGGTACCTTGGTGATTTCATGTGAAGAAGGTAACTTGATCATTCATGTGTTGGACAAAAATTCCAACAATGAATTCGAATTGAGAGAAATAGAAAAAAAGATCGCAAAGATTCTTAAAACTAATACGGCTAACACCGGTAAATGAGCAAGGCAATGATCACCCGCATGCAGCATTTAGCCGCCATTCGTTTAACGAGTAAATAAAATCATGTCGACTCATTTAATACTATCAGCTTTAGTGTTTGTGCTTATCCTCAATTTATTTGTCGGCATTGTCGTTACTTCTCGTGGCGAAAAGAATGTCGCAAAAATGCTTTCAACACAATTACTCGGCACGGGCACAGTGGCCACAATGTTACTAATGTCGCTGATGGATAATCTGGTTCTGATTGACATCGCTCTGGTTTTTGCGCTGCTTTCAGGTGTCACAGCTGTTGCATTTGTTCAGCGCGTTTGGAGAACTGAAGACAGTGAACATTAGTGAAATCGTCAGCATCGTTTTAGCCTTTGTCGGGACGCTGTTTTTTGTCAGCGGAACCGTCGGACTTATTCGACTGCCAGATATATATACTCGACTCCACGCTCTGACTAAAGCTGATAATTTAGGCTTAGGTTTGATCGTGATAGCTGTAATCGTTAATTCTCCTTCGTGGCTACTGGCCGCTAAATTAATTCTTGTTTGGCTACTTGTCATTACAACCAGCGCATGTGTCGGTTATTTAATCGCTCGCGGTGCGAAAGTAAAAGGAATTAAGCCATGGAAGCGATAGGCCTTATCAGTCTTGGTATCGATTTTATTATCGCGATTTCATTAATTAGCCTCGCCGGATCGGTTTTATTTGCTAAAAATATATTTAATGCGATTATCATGTTTATCATTTTTGGTTTGCTGATGGCCATCGCCTGGGTTCGATTGAATGCGCCAGATATAGCCCTCGCAGAAGCAGCGTTAGGAGCCGGGATAACCGGCGCATTGTTGCTGGAATCGTTAAGAAAAATTCGCATAACCGAGCCAGAAACAGGCGCTTTGTTAGTCAGCCATAATGACAATAAAAACGAACTCATTGGAAAATTGCTCGTTGGGGTTCTCACTGTGACTGTGGCGTTTTATACGATAGAAGCGCTTATTCCCTTGGCGCAAGCCAATCAGGTATTAGCGCCAAAAGTGTTTGAAAATTTAGAGGCGAGCGGGGTTAAAAATCCAGTGACAGCCGTGTTACTCAACTTTCGTGGTTACGATACTTTCCTCGAAATATTTGTGCTTTACGCGGCTTTACTTGGTGCCTGGTCTATCGAGAATGTATCGAACTGCGAGGCCAAGGAAAAAGAACAACCTGAAAACTTCATACTCGTGACTTTAATAAAATTGCTCAGCCCGTTTATCGTTTTAGTCGCCAGCTATATTCTCTGGGTCGGTTCATTTAATCCGGGCGGCGCATTTCAGGCTGGTGCCATTTTAGCGGGGCTAGCGGTTTTTATGGCGCTAACCGGATGGCACTTTGTCGACAAAATACCTTTGTTACTGCTAAGGACGCTCGTCATCGTCGGACCACTTTATTTCGCTGCCATATTAGTAACTTCGATTTTACTCACCGGTAATTTACTTCAATATTCTATTGATCTGGCAGGGGTCACAATTTTTAGTGTTGAAGCTTTTTCGACGATCTCAATTTTCATGGTGTTGTTTTTGTTGTATTTAGGTGATGAACCGAAAAGCTACTTTATGAGGCGCTCATGAACGAAGGAATAATCACCGTAAACACCTTGTACGTGGCATCCGGAGTTCTAATTTTTTGCATGGGGGTTTACGGAGTCATTACTCTACCGCACTTATTAAAAAAAATGCTGGCGCTGAATATTGCTGGCAGTGGTATATTTATGGTTATTGTTTCGCTCGGATATAATAGCCAAACCGGACTGGGCGATCCTGTCTCTCACGCACTTGTCATTACCGGGCTAGTAGTATCAGTTTCGGCCACAGCGTTGGCACTCAAGTTAATTTGCTATTTTTATAAAAAATCTAACGCGACACGTTTACCAGAAGATCAATTACCATAATGAATTACGCTGAATTACCTTATATGATTCCTTCGGCGATTTTAATCGTGCTACTGCCATTGCTCTCTTCGGTATTGTGTTTTTTAGTGCCGCGCATAAGCAAATATAGTAGTTTGCTATTTGCCATTCTAACGAGCTTGGCGACTTTGCTGCTCACCATTGAATTTTTAGAAGGTGGCAGTCAAACCTTCCATGCCGGTGGCTGGCTTCCCCCCTTAGGAATCGCCCTTAAAATAGACGGATTAAGTGTCTTTATGACGGGCATGACGGCGACAGTGGCTTTGTTAGTCGGCTTTTATGCCAGCCAATATTTCAGTGCAAGCAAGTCGGAAAAATTCTGGCCCGTCTGGATGCTTTTATGGGCATCATTAAATGCACTTTTTATTTCAAACGATTTATTTAATTTTTATATCACCCTGGAATTAATCGGTATTGCAGCAATTTCCTTAACCGCGCTATCGGACAAGGAAGAGGGAATTAGTGCCACGATACGCTACCTGATTCTTGCGCTGCTTGGGTCAATGCTTTTTTTGTTTGGCGTGGTTATTATTTATCATACTTACTACACCCTCGATATCACCCTTTTGTCTCATCTTATTGAGGACAATTTAACCACTAGCTTAGCGATTAACTTAATGTTTGTCGGACTTGCTTTAAAGACCGCATTGTTTCCGCTGCATTTCTGGCTACCGTCTGCACACGCAAATGCACCAGCACCGGTGAGCGCGATATTATCTGCGCTAGTGGTCAAGGCTTCTTTTTATATTATTGTGAAGATAGTCCTTGAGCTGAATCAGAACAATAGCGCGGGTCTGACAATGATGGGTATCCTGGGCGCCTGCGCGGTGGTGTGGGGCGCATACAATGCCTTTATTCAGGAAAGGCTCAAATTGATGATCGCCTACTCAACCGTTGCACAAATTGGTTATCTTTTTATCGCACTCTATCTCGCGCAAAAAGCTGGCGTAACCGCATGGCAGGCATTTATTTGTTTAATTTTATCGCACGCATTGGCTAAAGCGTCAATGTTTTTAGCCGCAGGTAATCTAATTAAAGCTTGTGGTAGTGATCAAATTAATCAGCTCGATAGAATCGTTCATCATTTACCGGTAACTACCGCTGCTTTTGGTCTGGCGGGAATCAGCATCATCGGTCTTCCACCAAGCGGTGGATTCATTGGAAAATGGTTTTTACTCGAAGCTGCCATAGCCTATGACGAATGGTTAATCATTGGCGTGATAATTCTCGGTAGTCTGCTAGCGTCGGCATATATTTTTAAAGTCATCGGTCAGGCATTTTCCGAATCCTCAGAAGAAAAGGTCAAGACAAAAATTCCAACGACTATGGAACTGACGTCATTAGTGCTGGCAGTCGCGGCGATTTTGGTTGGATTTTTAACCATGCCTTTATTTCAATTGTTAGCGAGAGACAACGCTATGGGAATAGGAGGGTAGTGATGGAATCCTATATTTTACCGGCAGTTGTCCTTAGTTCTCTGGTTCCCGGACTTATCATTTTTACGCTGGATGAAAAGCGTTACCTTATTCGCACCGCATTAAACTTATTTGGTGCAATCGTTAAAATAATTCTTGTCAGTTGGCTCCTGTACGGCGTGTATCACGATCAGTTTTACGAAACCCGCTTCTTGCTCATGCCTGGGGTCGAGTTCGTTTTAAGAGCCGGTCCATTATCCTTATTATTTGTCACACTATCGACCATGCTCTGGTTAGTCACTACGCTTTACGCCATCGGATATTTAGAAGACGCGCCGCATCGTAGTCGATTTTTCGGATTTTTCAGTCTTTGTGTCACAGCAACAGTAGGAGTTGCACTTTCCGGCAACTTGTTCACTTTTATCGTGTTTTACGAATTGCTGACTTTGTCGACTTACCCTTTGATCGTTCACAAGTGCACCGAAGAGGCTCGAAAGGGTGCAAATACCTATCTTAAATACACCATGACGAGCGGCGCTTTCTTGGTATTAGGAACTGTCTGGATCTATTCAATTGCGGGTACTCTGGAATTCAGCCCAAGAGGATTTTTAGCCGCCTTTGGCGAGACTCACCGGCTTGAACTTATCATTATTTTCTGGACCATGGTGTTAGGTTTTGGTGTAAAAGCAGCGCTATTTCCTTTTCATGGTTGGTTGCCTAAGGCAATGGTCGCTCCGGCGCCAGTGAGCGCCTTGCTGCATGCCGTTGCGGTCGTTAAAGCTGGCGCTTTCGGTATTGTACGTATTGTCTATGAAGTGTTTGGGGTCGAGTTTGCGAGTAGTCTGGGAGTTACATCTATATTAACTTACATCGCAGCATTCACGATTATCTATGGTTCAGTCGTTGCTTTGTTCCAGGATGACTTGAAAAAGCGCCTGGCTTACTCAACGGTCAGTCAGGTTTCCTATATTACTTTAGGGGTAGCGATTGCTGGTCCCGTTGCAGCAATTGGTGGCGTGGTACATCTGGTTCATCAAGGTATTATGAAAATTACCCTGTTTTTTTGTGCCGGTAACCTGGCAGAAACGCTCGGGGTTTACAAAATCAGTCAAATGGATGGTGCTGGTCGCCGTATGCCATTATCGATGGCGGCGTTTACTGTCGGCGCCTTTGGCATGATAGGGCTACCACCCGTCGCTGGATTCGTCAGCAAATGGTATCTTGGCGTTGGCGCCATGAATGTTAATAAAGACTGGATTTTATATATTTTGGCCATGAGCAGCGCCTTAAATGCCGCCTATTTTTTACCGGTTGTTTATCGTATCTGGTTTAAACCTCAACGTAAGCCCTGGCCAAAAGAGCATAGTCACGGCAATCTGGAAACATCATTATGGTTACTCGTACCACCCGTTGTCACCGCCTTGCTTTCGATCGCAGCGGCTATGATGGTCAAGTTTTCATTTAGTCCGCTAGAATGGGCTGAACTAATTTCTGCGCGGGAGTTCTATACTCAATGAGTGAAAACAGCGACATGTTAACTAGTTTGGTACTGCTTATTACTTTGCTTTTGGTGTTGTTTCCACTTAAAGCAAATTTTGCTAGCCGCTTAGCAATATTAATAGCGGTAGTTGGGATTATTTCATTGGTAAACTTCGACACCACACTGGTCTGGAGTCATTGGTTTTTTGGGCTCACTTTTCATTTTAGTGTTACCTCGATAATCTATCTTGTAATGACAATGGCTATATGGTCACTCTACTGGCTAAAAAGGTTTGACATAAGTGATAACCCAACGTCAAGGCATGTCGTCTCAGCCGCTGAAGCTCAGTTACATTTGCTTTTATTTTTTGTCACTGTATGCGCGTGTCTGGTCACTGATATGATTAGTTTTTATTTGTTCAATGTCATTGCCAGTTACTGTTTTTACGCGTTGTTTGCCAAACAAGCGAGTAACCTCAAACTCAGAAGAGCTGCCAAACACTTTCTAGTCATTTCTATCGCTGCCGACTTAATACTTTTTGAAGCATTAGTTATGGCCAATAACCTGCTTGCCAATGCTAGTCCGTTAGCAACGCTAGACTATCCGACTCAGGTCAGTTCTGGTTACGCAGTTTTTGTGATACTCGGCTTCTCGCTAAAGTCCGGTGCACTGGTTTTTGCCTGGTGGTTGTCAAGCCTGATGCAAAACGATCGTACCATTCGTTTTCTACCAGTAATATCAATACCGCTCGCCATGATCGGATTAGTCCGTTGGTTACCAGCAAGTGAAAGTGATTCATCGGCAACATCCTTAGGATACGTTTTCGCGATAATCGCAGTATTCACATTTTTTTATTTTTGCTATCAAATTAAATCAAGTCGAACGAGTCGCGCAAAGTTACAAAAGCTGGTTTTTCTGTTACTAGCTTGCTTTTATACTTTGTTAGCCGTATCAATATTTAAACACGACCAATGGCCTCACTTTCCGTTGCTTATTAGTCTCTTCATTGCAGCTTTTGGCATTTGGATGAATTATGCAATTAATTGCTTGAACGCTCCGCAATCACGTGCCACAGAATCAGTTGAAACAAAGCCAGAGAAGCTGTCGAAGTACGCTATTTATTTCAGATGGACTAAACGTTGGGTCGCAAAGCGAATTCGGTCAGTAGTGGTTAGCGATATTAAATTACCCTCAGCCAGTCATGAAAACCGATTAACCTCGCAACGAGAACTGATCAATAAACTCACCGCTATGCGATTTCAAATGAGATTAGCTATTCTATTATTGATTTTAGTATTATTCTTAATGAGCCGATAACTAGCTTAAAGGCTTTAGTCAATTACGCCGTCGATTCGCTGACCAGCATAATTTGATCCACGCAAGTTTTTTAAAGAACTGACCAAGGCGCGTCAAATCAATGGAGCACAGTAACATGCTAGATAGTGTAACGATAGATAATCTGGTCTGGATTGGGATCGCGTTTTGTATCACGCAATCAGCACTTTTTTCCGGCTTAAACCTGGCGTTTTTTAGTCTAAGTCGAATGAGACTTCAAGTAGAAGCAAAAAACGGTGTCGCAGCAGCCCTCAAAATTTTAGCCTTAAGAGAAGACTCCAATATGCTGCTCACAACGGTATTATGGGGGAATGTCGGCATCAATGTATTATTGACGCTCCTGTCAAATTCTGTAATGAGTGGCGTAACGGCTTTCCTTTTTTCGACGTTATTAATTACGTTTTTTGGGGAAATTTGTCCACAAGCTTATTTTTCCCGAAACGCGATGAAAATGGCTTCAGCGTTAGTCCCAATAATTCGTTTTTATCAGTATATTTTGTACCCAGTGGCGCGTCCATCGGCTAAAATGCTTGATTTATGGTTAGGTCGAGAAAGCGTTGACTATTTTAGGGAAAGCGATCTCAAAGAAATTATTAATGCGCATATCGAATCAGAAAGTGCAGAGGTTGATCAAGTGGAAGGCCAGGGGGCAATCAATTTTCTCGCGATTGATGATGTTTTTGTCAAAGACGAGGGGCAGCCGATAGACGAAAAAAGTATTATCGCACTGCCATCAAAAATTGATTTTCCAATTTTACCTGCCATTGAACGGAGCATTGAAGATCCTTTCTTATCCCAGGTAAACGAGTCGAAGAAAAGCTGGGTTGTTTTAACCAATGAAAATGGCGCTCCGTTAATGGTAATAGATGCTGATGGGTTGCTACGTGATGCCTTGTTTGTTTCTGATGAAACATTTGACCCATACAATTATTGCCATCGTCCGGTCGTCGTAAAAAACAATCACGAGCCATTAGGTCAATTAATTAGCCAGCTTAAGTTTAATCCACAAAGTCAGAAAAAAGAAAGTGGTGTCATACTTAACGATGTCATTTTATTGTGGAGCGAAGAAAAACGCATTATTACTGGCACCGATTTACTCGGGCGGCTATTACACGGTGTCGCGAGTGAACATGAGCATTAACAATAACCATTACAAAAGCAAAAAACATAATAGGTTTAGCTAGTTAAAGTTTTTTCAAAGTTATAAGATTGGTCGCTTTTAAAACCGAACTTGGTTTATAGATCCTAATAAATAAATTATATTTATCTTAATAACTAAATCCTTTTGTTAGGAATTTTTCACAGGGGCGTTATACTAATCTTGCACTTTATCAATCTATGTGAGATTTGTCATGCAAGGCTCTGATCGAGTATCCAGGATAGAAAAGGAAAAAAAACGGTTTGACGAAGAATTTTCCGGTTTCGTTGATAATCATCTTCGCGCAAAACGGAAACTCAATAAACCAAAGCGAATTTCCGGCACCTATTACTTCCATAAACGTTTTTCTAACCAAAGTGACAACCAAGAGTTTTAGGTATCCTTCTAGCATAGATCGGCAGAGCAATGAGGCGATTTTAAAAGTCTGACTTCTAGCCGATCTTTACTTAAATTAAGTCTGGTTAGATGATTTATCCCTGGTTAGATGATTTAACTCTGAAAGTGTTGGCCAATTTAGCTAATTCGTACTCGCCGAATTTAATAGGAAAATACTTCCTAGCAATCACACAGAGAGCTAGCAAATAAAAAGCCCTGTAAGCTAACGACTAGTTAACCGACAGGGCTGCGAGGGTAAATCTCTTGAATCTAGTCGTCTATCGATTCTATTCGAAGATAACCATTAGCTTCGAGCTCTTCGTTGACGCAATCCAGAAGATAATTATTTAAATCGTCTTGTGGAACACCATCTTCAATCGCGTATTGTTTACACGTTTCTAAAGTTTCGCTAATCAGTTCAGCTGGCGCAGCTTGTTCGCTGCTGACAGCGTACCCTGAAATAGAAAGTAGCAGGGCGATTAAAGTTAGCTTGGTTTTCATATTAGTCTCCAATAGATTAAACCTTTAAACCAGGCGGTAAATTAGCATCCTTCAGTTCTTCTAATCCAACAAATGATTTTAATATTGAGAACAAATTTAATTGATGGGATTTATCGATAATTTCTAGCTCTCGCCAGATTCGTCGAGCTCGGATATTAACGAAAGCACCGCCTCAATCGTATTGGTATTTCTATTCTCCTGATGGTAACAAGCAAAAATTGGACGGTTAAATACTGGTGCGTCCTTAATCTGGAATAAGTACTCTTCGAGCAGATGTGAAACCATACGAAGTGGCAAATAAGCGCTGCCACCATGATCGAGAATAAATTCGAGGGCAATACGGGCTAGCGTCGTATGGAGTACAGGTGGTGAAACATCTTTAAAGAACTGAGAGTAGTTGATTTCGAAAGCGGTTCCCCAGTCAACAGAAACGTAGTTTTTGTTGACGGCGTCGTCTACAGGCTGACTCTTACTCGTCGACACGAGTACTAATTCCGATTGGGCCACCTGAACTGAAACAAGATCAGAGATTTTAGCGGGCTCATACACCAGTGCGATATCTAGTGTTCTTTCCATCAGTCGACGAATTAGCACGTCCTGGCCGTGTGATTCCGCTCTAAGTGCCAAGTTTGGCATTTGACGATGAGTTTCGCTAAGAGCATCCTGTAAGATCAGATCCCACAAGCCGCTGGTACCGCCAAACGAAAGAACAACTTCTTGCTTCTTTTTTAATGCCACGTCCGCTCTGGCTCTGTCCCAGGCAATTAGCATAGATTCCGCGTGATTAACCAATCGCTCGCCAGCGGGCGTTAATTGCAGGTTGTTGCGGTAGCGAGTAAATAGACTACTACCAAGACTACTTTCAAGTTGTTTGATTCTTGCACTGACCGCCGCTTGAGTTAAATACAGATTTTCCGCCGCTCTTCCAAAGTGTCGTGTGTTTTTGACTTCCAGAAAGGTTTTTAATAGTTCCGTATCCACGCGCTAATATCACCTTGATTCTCTCACTGATTTTGAAATCATAGTTAAAAAAAGCAATAAAAACAATATATTAAGAGGGATTTTAACGATAAAAATTGGTAATCGAAACGTTTAAAATCTTTTATTTTATTTTACTGTTTTTTTAACGTATTAATACGCTGTAGTGATGTAATAACCCCGTCACTTGTTAAATATACGATATTAGTCGGCATTTGATTGAGATTAGAGAGGTTTAAAATGAGCATTCGAGAGCATCTTTTGTCTAAACGATATTATGATGATGTACGCTTTCCCTACGGTTTTAAGCGTTCAGGATTGTTCACCATAGCGGAGTCTGAGTGTTTAGAGACCAAAGGGGCTTATTTTAAAGCCTTGCAAGAAGGTATTGTTTCTGATTTAGATGAGGAAGATATCCGCACCATTAAAGTGCTTCGCGGTGAACTCGACGCAAAAAGCTTTGAAGAAAAAACCTGGCTAAAGTATTCGATGGCACCAAAGAAATCACAAATCTGGTTATGCGATCGAGAAAAAAAGCAGCTGGAAGCGCAATATGCGTCGGAAGATGAAGACGATATAACGGTTGACTTTGACGACGCACTAGACGATGACGAATTCGACTATTAATTAATAAATCAAGTTATATTAATGCCGGGTCCAGCGACTTGAATGGTTCAGTTAGTGGATCCGAGTACAGATTATTTGAATTATAAGGCGTCAAAGTATGCCTGAGGGTCAGCTTGCAGCTGGCCTTCTTTTTTTAACAAGCCGTTATTCAACAACACGAGTCATTTATCCATTGGAGTTGCATAAATGTTGCTTCCTGCCAAATCTGAAATCTAGTATCTTTACGCTAATATCTTGAAATTAGAATCTTGAAATTATAATCCTGACTTTAGAACCGTTGCGTTAGAAACACTGAGATTAAAAATTCGAAGTTTAATAACAATAGTGATAGGTTTTGTTTATAATTGTTGTATCCCTAAAAACCATATTTGATAAATCCTAAGGAAATTTCTATGAAGGTTGCTATTCTGTCTAGGAATAGATCTCTTTATTCAACGAAACGACTCAAAGAAGCCGGCGAGTTACGAGGACACCAGGTGGATATCATTGATACCCTCCATTGTTATATGGATATCACCAAGAGTCGACCAGCTGTTAGATACCACGGCGAAGAACTACCAAGATATGATGCCGTGATCCCTCGAATTGGTGCCTCAGTCACTTTCTACGGAACCGCGGTAGTCAGGCAATTTGAGATGATGGGAACTTTTTGTGTAAATGAGTCCGTCGCCATCAGCCGTTCACGAGATAAATTACGCTCACTCCAATTACTTTCCCGAAAAGGTGTTGGTTTGCCAAGAACCGGTTTTGCTAACCGACCCGATAACGTCAAAGACTTAATTAAAAACGTGGGTGGCGCGCCGGTTGTGATTAAGCTATTGGAGGGAACACAAGGTATTGGCGTGGTACTGGGCGAAACAGCGAAAGCGGCAGAAAGTGTCATAGAAGCATTTATGGGTCTTAATGCGAATATTCTGGTGCAAGAGTTCATTAAAGAAGCCGGGGGCGCGGATATTCGTTGTTTTGTGGTTGGTGGAAAAGTAGTCGCCGCTATGAAAAGACAGGGCGCAGAGGGAGAGTTTCGATCGAACCTTCATCGCGGTGGTAGCGCGACAGTTATCAGACTTAAAAAGGAAGAAAGAGCGACAGCCATTCAAGCAGCAAAGGTAATGGGACTCAATGTCTGCGGCGTTGATATTCTGCAATCGAATGATGGGCCAGTTGTTATGGAAGTTAATTCATCACCTGGACTCGAAGGCATCGAATTGGCCACCGAAAAAGATGTTGCCGGTATGATTTTCGAGTTTATTGAGAAAAATGCAAAACCTCACCGAACCAAGACCAAGGGAAAAGGCTAATGCCGTCAGATTTTATGATAGGTGGTGAATCTATTGAGAAGGGCCACTCGAAGAAAATAGAGATACCGATAGGTACTTTATACACCGACATTAGCCTTTATCTGCCAGTATTTGTTAAACGCGGAAAACGAGATGGCCCTTGTATTTTTGTTTCCGCAGCAGTACACGGTGATGAACTAAACGGCATTGAAATTATTAGTCGATTGATCAATTCAAAACGGATTGCTAACCTCAAAGGAACGCTCATTGCGGTTCCATTGGTGAACCCTTATGGTGTACTCAATCAAAGCCGCTATTTGCCTGACCGGCGGGATCTTAACCGCTGCTTTCCCGGTTCCAAAAAAGGCTCATTAGCCAGTAGAATGGCAAATCTACTTCTCAATGAAGTGGTGTCAAAATGCCAATACGGCGTCGACTTACATACAGGCGCGGTCCATCGTACCAATCTGCCTCAGATACGGGCCGATCTCAAGGATGACGAGACATTAGCCCTTGCTAAAGCTTTTGGCGTACCCGTTTTGCTCAATTCCGACCTGCGTGACGGTTCGTTACGTGAGGCCGCTCATTCCATGGGCGTAAAAATATTACTATATGAAGCTGGCGAGGCGCTGCGGTTTGATGAATTAAGTATCCGGGCCGGTTACCGAGGTATTATTAATGTCATGGTAGAACTGGGTATGCTGCGACGCTTTCGAACAAAGAAAAAACCAATTGAACCATTTGTTGCAAAGGACAGCACCTGGATGCGAGCGACCAATAGCGGTATTGTGACTCATAAAAGAAATGTCGGTGATTTTGTCGAAAAAGGGCAGGTACTTGCCCAGATCAAAGATCCGTTTGGTGTCGTCATCGACAAAGTGGTTGCGAGTGTAACCGGCATTATTATCGGTAAACAGAATATTCCCTTAACGCATGAAGGTGAAGCGATGTATCATATCGCCTATTTTAAAAAACCCGACGAAGTCGCTGAAAATATCGAAATTTTACAGGATAATTTGAGCCCGATTTCAACCAACTAAAATAGCAAGGTGACCCAAGTGGTAGATAAACTTACTGTTGGCGCATTAGAATTTTGTTCATTACCCGACCTGGAAATTAAAAATCTGCACATGCGTGTTGATACCGGCGCGAAAACATCGTCGCTGCACGTCGATAATATTCAAGAATTCGACCGAAAAGGAAAGCGATGGGTCAGTTTTGATATACACCCTGACTACCATCACGTCGAAGAAGTTGTTCGGCGTGAAGCCAAGGTTAAATCAATGCGTACCATTAAGATGGCCAATGAAGTCAGTGAGAAACGCTATGTCATTGATACGCGCATAATTCTCAAAAATCACGAGTGGCCAATTGAACTGAATCTGACCGATCGTTCCAACATGACCTATTTAATGTTATTGGGCAGAGAGGCCATGGCGGGGCGAGTTATCGTCGACCCAGGAGAAGAATATCTGTTGGCCGACGACCAATAACCGATGTCTTTAAAACCACTTGAAGATTTTCAGTAAAACGACCTGAATTGCAAAAATAACCAACATTAAAATCATAACGAGCATGAATCCGTTGTCAGCATTGGCGGCGGGAATGCCACCGACGTTGATCCCGAGCAGTCCGGTGATAAAACTCAGTGGTAAGAAGATCACTGAAATAATGGAAATGATATAGAGGTTTCGATTGACCTTTGCATTAATTTTACCGCTGATTTCACTACTTAATATTTCGCAGCGTTCGCTAATCAAGCTTAGCTCTTCATTATAATAGCTCATGGTATCAACAAATTCTTTAAACGCGTATTTCAGACTATTGTCAAACCAGTCCAGTTCGACTGCGGCCAACTTTTTAAGCGAATCGAGTTGAGGATGCATAAACCGCCACAATCTTGAGGTGCTTCTTTTGAGATCAGACACCTCCGATTGGCTGACATCTTTATTATTATCGAGTCGTTCTTCTAAGCTTTCAATTTGTTCCGTTAATTTTGCAACGTGCCGCTCGATCCTCAACATCGTTTGATAAATTAACGCCTGAAAGACTTCGTTTACGCTGGTCAAAGAAGAACCTTCTTCTAAAACCTTGTCCAGTACAAACTTGACGGCCTGGACTTTTCGATTCATCACCGTCACCAGCTTTTCGCCATTACACCAGAACCTGAGTGATACCATATCTTCGGGATCACTATCAGGGTTTAGATTAATTGCTCTAAGAAAAAGTAAAATGCCGTTAGTGCCCGAACGATGAAGCTGAGGCCGAGTTGTCTCATCCAGCAAGCTTGCAGCGTCATGCTGACCGACACCCAGCGCTATAATGGATGAGAGATTATCGGGCGACCGTTCAAAATGACTCCAGCTGTTGGTTTGCCGTGCTGTTTGCAGATCGCAGGATTCAAAACCTTTATGAGCTAGCGTAACATTAAAATTATTCTGGTTTGTCATCGTCATCTTCCTGTTTAACGTTTTTTCGACCGTCGACCATACGCTTGATATAAATATCTCGCTGCGGGAAAGGTATCTCGATATTGTTTGCTTTAAACGCTTTGTAAATTGCGTGCAGCAGATCGCTTCTGACAACGACTATTTGTTTAATGTCTTTGAGAAAACAGCGAACTTCAAAATCTACGCTGCTGTCACCAAATCTGATCAGTGCGATCGATGGTTGAACATCTTTGTCTTCGGTGATAACTTCACGATGTTCTTTGACGATAGCCAATAAAATAGCGGCGACTTTTTCTGTATCGCTACCATAAGCGACACCAACGTTGAACTTAAGCCTACCAACACTATCCCCGAGCATCAGGTTAGTCACCTGATTACTCACAAGCTCACTGTTAGGGACCAAGATATCGGAGCGGTCAAAGGTTGTTATTTGTGTCGCTCGAATATTAATGCGTTGAATCAGTCCTTCAGTATTACCAATAACCACCCAGTCGCCAGGCTTTACCGGTCTTTCAATCAATAGTATTAAACCTGAAACAAAGTTACTGACAATATTTTGCAAACCAAATCCAATACCTACTGAAAACGCACCGGCGATGATGGCCAGATTTTGGACCTCAAAACCACTGATAGACAGTGCCACCAATGCAGCAGTTAGGATAGCCGCGTACCAGAACAACGATGCTTTGGCGATTTGTGCGCTCTGTTTCTGTGACACAGAACGGCCAAAAGACGTTTCGATTAATCCTTTTATAATCCACGATACAAACAAAATGACGCCAAAGATAAAGCTGGCAATCAAGATATTCTTGGCGTTGAGCTCCACCGTACCAACTTGAATTCCATCAATAAATGCACTTTGAAATGACTCGATTAGCCAGTGAGGCAAGCCCAATATCGGGAGAATATTAAACAGTAATAGGCTAATAAGCGTAATATACAAAGAGCCAGAAATCCATTTTATGCCTGGCGTCTCATCGAGGCTTTCGGTAAAGCTGGAATCACGCATAAATGGCATATTATGGGTACTTTCAAAATACATTTTGACTATCTTTCCGCCCGCTTCAATACAGAGCTTAACGAGCCGATGGACATTAATTAACACAAACGCCGAAGTAAGCCAGATTAAACTGAGATGAGCTAGCGTGTGAAATTCTAAACCTTCGAGTAGCAGAAGCAGGGCAATAATACTACCCACAAAATAACTAGAAGTACGCCTGTAAGACTTTGACGCTATCAATAATAATCCGAGCACTAAACTGATATAGACAGCGCCATGAAACAGCTTGCTGTCTAAAATACTGGATTCTGATATGAGCAATGTTGAGCCGATAATAACAAAACAGGCTGCAACGAAATGATAGAAGAGACTTTGCCGTGTATAGAAATGGATCGATATTGGCAGCATCATTGAGGTTGCCAATATCCAGGCGATATCAAGATTGAGATCAAACTTAATATTATGCCAGTAGACTGCAACTGAAACGATAATGAGGGTTAAAAAGGTATTAATTAACACCGGGTAGTAACGCATAAAGAAACTGGTATTTTTAATGGTCAATCCCAGCACAAGCAAAACAAACAGGGTGAATAAAATAGACGTTAAGATATCACCGTGGCTTTCCGGCATTATGTGATCATCGGCATTATTGTCATTGCGCCAATAAAAAGGTTTTTGGGTAAAATAATTAGACAATTGCAATTCGGTCGAGAGGATTAATAACTTCTCTTTGCTCTGCGTCGCCTGTAACAATAAATACTTACACTCGACCAGGCGTTTTTGTAAGTTGGATTCTGCCAGTTCAAGATTATTTGATTTTTGGTTCGGCGAAGAGGCCCGCTTATTTGCCGACGTTGGAGACGTTGTCAACGAGTCAGTTGAGACACCACTGACTATGCTAGAAGAAAGATTACCTGACTCGGTTATACCCGACTCACCTTTGCCGGAAACACTTTTGCCAGATGCTCCCCTGACCAACTGATAGGCATCGAGTTTTTGTTGAGTATCCTTATCACAATCCCTTAACTTCAAAATAAGGTCGTTGAGCGCTATTCTGAGGGACTCCGCTTCGCTACTGCTAGTCAGCTGATCGATTTTAAAATTAACGTGATTTAGCTCACTTTGGAGTTGCCCTTTATCAAATGCTTCTTCTGTCGCGTAGCTTGACGCTGAGAGACAGATTGCCAGTACCATGGAAATTGATAGTATCGCTGATATTAAGAGTCTCAAGGGGGATTTCTCGGCTTTATGTATATTTGTCATTGTTTTAATCATAAATACAGGCAAAAGTAGCCCTATAATAATGCCAACGCCATCAATATAAAACCTAAATTATGACGCAATAAGCAATTGAATCTACATGAGTTGTTTGCCAACAAGCAGTGATATCTGTAGAAGTGCTGTCTACTGTGTGGTTTATTCTATAAAATCATTTTAACCACACCATTAAACGAATTTGTTTTAAATATCAATGGATTGTCGATAACATCAAATAATGACTTGGAACAGTGTGATTTGAAGCGGAAACTCTCAAAAAACGTCACTTCGTGAGACGACATGATGCTGAGACAACATGAATTGACGGTAACAACACTAACGCTTGTTAAATTGCGATAAAGACAGAGACGCCTCCGTTTGAGTTTATTGAACGTTATTTCGCTACTAATTGACTTATATTTACGATGTTGAATGGTATTCAACTAAAGTTTATCGATAATTTGTCGCCCAGAGTGCGGCTGCCCATCAGTATTACGGTGGTGCTCGCGGTTGGTATATTTGATTTTCTTGCAGGTCCAGAGATCTCTACGGCATTATTCTATTTCGTACCGATAATACTCATTTCCTATCAGGAACAAAAACGACCGGGTATCGCGGTTAGCATTCTTTGCGCATTAGTTTGGCTGTTCAGTGAACTGCTGTCCGGACAATCGTATCCCAACAAAATTATCGTCATCTGGAACTTTACTATGCGGTTAGTCATGTTTCTGGTTGTGGGTACACTGATTCAAAATCTGTGGGCGCGTGGTTTTTACTTTCAGCGCTTAGCAAACCATGACGAACTGACAACTGCATTAAACCGGCGAGGCTTTTTACAACGCTTACAAGAAGAGTTGCAACGATCGAAACGCTTTAATCGTAAATTCTCACTCGCGTTTATCGACCTTGATAATTTTAAGCGGATCAATGATAGCTTTGGTCACAAAGTGGGCGACGAACTCTTAAGGCAAGTTACCACGACTATGCTCGGTAATGTTCGAAGTATTGACTATGTCGGCAGAATGGGCGGCGATGAATTCGCGATATTATATGTAGAAACGCCGAGTCAGATAGCCAAAGATGCCTTTACCAACTGCCACACAGCGTTACTCGACAAGATGGCGCAAAACGGATGGCCGGTAACTTTTAGTGTTGGCGTGGTAACCATTACCCGTTTTAATATCGGCGTTCTTGATATTATTGAACTTGCCGATAAATGGATGTACCGGGTTAAAAAGAGCGGTAAAAATTGTGTGGTCTACAAAACGGATGAAGATTTGCTCAATGACAAGATGTGTTAATAATGAGTAGATGTCTTAATGAAGAGAAGTCTTAATGAAGAGATTTATTAACAATTGAGTAATTTTTGATTGATTGACTGGCGCTTGCTTAGCACAAACAAAAGACAGCGAATCAACAGCGCACTGCCTTTTTCTTCAGTGATGTAAAGAGTGACGTTTACGATACCATTTTAAGGCGTCGACAAAACGCCATTTTATAACCTTTCAGATTGATCGACAGATATCTAAGTTCAACTTCACAATCAAGTTTGTTCGTAACGACGCGATCAAGCCCTCGGTTATAACGAAATCCGATTCGAACTAAGCTCTTTACCGCGGCAATATTTTCTGACGCAACAAAACAATAGATCACATCGATTTCGAGAAATTTAAATGCGACCGCAAGTACATCGCGCTTGATAAAATAGTTAAATCCACGGTTTTGTTTTTCAGGCGTTAACCAGGTTTCTATTTCTGCTTTTTTCGACAAATCATCGACTTTCTTCAAACGCGATAATCCAATGACCTGGTTTGTACGCGAATCAAGAACGGCAAAGTTAATGCAATTCTTTTCTGTCACAATCGATTCAACGAATCCATTGGGATCGTCTGCTACACCATTAATGGATTGTAAATACTGATTGATTTCTGGGGCTCTCACGGCACTGTTTAACTGTCCCAAATGAGTCGGTGACAAAAGCTCGACCTTTACCGGGCATACCGGATTACGGATCTTATTTAAGAATTGTTTTAACTGCGCTTGTAATGTTAAATTCATTGTTGATTCCACCCCACGTTGGCGCTTCGTCGACAATCGCTATCGACTCAAGTCTCCTGATTATAAGCAGGGAAGGGCGGCAAGCCTATCAAATAATTTTTGTCGTTAGCACTAGATTATTTGTTGAGGTGACACCGATAAAAATAGCCCCAATGGCTAGTGTTAAAGCGGTGTTTTATAAATATAATTTGTCGAAAGCAACAAAAATTGATGCTTGCGCCCTGGGTATTTTGAGCGCATTTTAAAGCGGTGAATTACAAAGCCCTGGGTAAAGATCGGTGTATTATGATAATAGTAACACCATGTTTTTTAAGACTAAATTAACATCTTTGGCGGAGGCTGTTGACAAACTCTATCAGCTCTCCAAGGGGACCAATTTTGCCGATGAAGACGATATTTTGCGCTTTAAAAAAACGTCAAGCGAGCTATGTTTATCCTATGACCATTTACTAACTGACGAGCAATGGGAATTACTCGTCAGTCATCGAGCCAAACTCATTCTAAAAGGCCAGCTGGTACTCGTCTAGAGACGGTACTTACCGTTTGGCTGCCAGAAGCCGTTAACATGACATGCAATTTGAGAGTCAGGTTAAATCAAATAAGGCAATGACAGGGTTGCGATCCCTAATACCAGGAAAAAACCACACATATCGGTAATGGTTGTTAGAACCGGACCCGACGCGATTGCCGGGTCGACATTAAGCCGTTTTAAAATAAGTGGTACCGTCCCGCCAATTGACACGGCTACCATGGTGTTCAGCATTAAAGCAACGCCCACGACAGCCCCTAATACAGGGTTTCCTATCCATAACCAGGCAGCTAAGGCGAGTAACAGCCCTAACGCCAGGCCATTGATCATGCCGATGCTAATTTCTTTAAGCCACACCCGCAAAACATCGTTTGGCCGAATAATACCCAAGGTTAACTCTCGCATACTGACCGCGACAGATTGATTACCCGAGCAGCCACTCATATCGGAGACAATCGGTAAGAAAACCGCGAGTGCAATGACAGCCGACAAGGTAGATTCGTACATCGCGATAACACTGGCGGCAATCATATTAAGTACAATATTAATACTTAACCAGGACAAGCGTCGTCTAGAACGCGTGATGGTAGGCATAGAGCGGAGCTCTTCACCGCTGATAATACCTTGTGACTTTTGATGGTCAGTCTCGGATTTTTCTGCCATGGCCAAATCGACGGACTTTCGGCGAATGATGCCTAACAGATAATTACGTTCATCGACTACGGGAAAAGCGCCCAACTCCCTGGCATCAAAAAATTCGGCCAGCTGCGCGAGCGAATCAGTCGCGTTGACGGTTTCAGCCTCAATAGCCAGGTTCGCAATGCAGGTATCTGGTTCGGCTAGTACAAGGTCTCTAAGCCGTAAAACGCCAAGCAGTTTTCGTTTGGTATGGACGACATATAAGTATTGTACGTTGTATAACGCATATTCATCCGAGCGATCGGTAAGGTCCGCTATGACTTCTTTGACGGTTAAGCGCTTTGGGTAGGAGAAGTATTCCGTCATCATCAGACCGCCTGCCGTATCTGGCGGGTAATCAATTAACGCTTTGGTATCGTGTGCATCTTCTTCTTCCATGAAGCTCAATATTTCAGCGACTTCAGCTTCACTAAATTGTTGTAAGATATCAACCCGTTCGTTACTTGGGAGTTCAGATACAATCGATGCGGCTTTCTCGGGTTCCAGCTCTTCTAATACATCAACCGCGTGGCTTTCAGGTACTTCTTCAATAATTTCTGCCGCCAGGCCTGCGGGCAACATTTTAATGAGCTCTTGTTGACTATCCGGTGACAATTTAAACAGGATATGGACTAATTCGTTACTCGGAACCGATTCTATTAAATCCACCAATCCTTGCTCGTCCTGCATATTCAACAGGTTATTAATTTGTTCGATAACCGCTTTATCTTCGGTAATTTCCATACGATCTCCAGTACGGCAGCGCCGGGGAAAAATATTTCTATTATAACGACAAATAATCGTGATTGATTTAACGCCGATAAACAGGCATTTTGCACCGAGTGTTTAAGTTGGGTGAAGCGGGTGCTTATCTGACGTACTTTACCTTAAAATTAGTGCAATACAATAAAAGACGATGAATCAAACACATAAATCACCCTTAAGTCTGGCAGTCAGCCAACTATTTGAGATTGGCTGCAAGTACAAGCTTCTGTATCCTGACTTTCAATACGCTAACGTCGGTTTTGTTCAATTAGGTAATGAAACCGCAAAACTATGCCAATCCTATGAAGGCGTCCTCGACGAAAGACAGCTTTCAATCTTAATAGAACAACGGACTAATATGATGGCAAGCGTCATGTTGGGAAACAGTACATTTGAAATATCATATTAACTTTTTGCCGCTATCACGATTATTTGCTCTCACACTCACGCTCATTAAGCGCAATAAGAAATAAGGCCATGTGTTGCAAGCTCTAAACGATTTTTTCGAAATGAAACCCGGTGCTGTTTTCGACGAAACACTCTTTAGTTTAATCGCCGAAGACATTGAACAAAAAGGTTATAGCATTCGACCGGGCGCTTTACCCGAAAACATCGCCACAGCATTATCACGCCATCAGGCAACGCTCAATAGCAATCAATACGTCGATGCAGGAATCGGCCGAGGCGATGAATATTTGAGAAACAATTTTGTAAGAACAGATGAGATTTGTTGGATTAACGGTGAATCCCAGGCCGGTTCGATGTGGCTGGAGTGGACAGCCAACCTTAAGCACTATTTGAACCAAAAGCTTTTTCTTGGGCTTTTTTCATTTGAAAGTCATTTTGCTCATTACGCGCCTGGCGATTACTACAAACGGCATTACGATGCGTTTCATGGAGAAACCAATCGCGTTCTTTCAATCGTTACCTACTTAAACCCTAACTGGACACCGACAGACAAAGGTGAGTTAGTGCTTTATCAAGATGACCTTGATAGAGAAGGGGTAAAAGTTGTGCCTCTGTTTGGCACCATTGCCATATTTCTGAGTCAACATTTTCCACATGAAGTTCTACCTGCTAATCGCGACAGGTATTCGGTGACAGGCTGGTTTCGTGTTAATGGATCTATGAATAACAGGATAGATCCGCCGCGATAATCAAATCCGCCGTCATTGAAGGCATATCAACTTCATAACCAAAACTGGTTAGCTTGCTATCTGGTTAAAGTCATACAATCCAGTTTAAACTACCAATTAGTTTACGCTATTATTACCACATTGCTTTATTTGGCCCAAGGTCGTTTACCTAGATGCAAATTAAAAAACGGAACTTAAAACCACCGCATACTTCGTCAAAATTAATCGAAGTCTCAAAAAGCATTCAACACCATGGTAAAGAAATCACTATTGGCGAACTGACTAAATTATTTGGCTTACGAGCAATCGGTGGTAGCTTAGCCATACTTTCCCTGCTAGCTATTTTTCCTGGTATTTCGATAATCGCAGGTTCGTTAATCATGATCTTAGGTTGGCAATCGTTCAACGCGCAAAAACTCGTTTTACCCAGGCGAATTTTAGCAAAAAGTTTCGATAGTGAAGCTACGGCAAAGAAACTGGAATTACTTGCATCTTATGCGGAAGTTGTAGAGCGGTATACGCGTCCGAGACTGTCCTGGCTTTGTTATCCGCCCTATAGTCGAGTTATCTCGCTCTTGATTGTTCTGCTGGGTATTTGCATTTTTATCCCCTTACCGATGACAAATTTTATTCCAGCGCTAGCGATTCTAGGCTTTGCAATTGCGTTTATCGAACGAGATGGTCTATTACTGTCTATTAGCTTCGGTATTTCTCTGATAGCGATCACTACCTGTATTGTTATTGTGAAAACGTTTATCAACTTTATCGCAGCAAATTAGCTTAGCTCACAACATTTTAAGGAGAACATTTGAACTATCTTAATTTAAGTAGCGCGGCAGCATCTTACCTTCATACAGACTTTGATTCAGGAATAGTCACTATAAAAATGTACCGGCCGGAAAAACTAAACGGCTGGACGACCCAAATGATGGATGCCATTAAGGAAGCTTTTATTCAGGCAGGCAAAGATGAATCAACTAAGGCCGTAATTTTAACAGGCGAGGGCGATTATTATTCCGCCGGTGTGAATTTAGGTGGTTCATTAAAACTTATGCATCCAAGAAAGCTAAGGGATTCCATTGTTGACTATAACCGTCAATTATTTGAGGCCTTTTTGCGTTTTCCAAAACTGATTCTGGTTGCCGTAAATGGTCCTGCCATAGGCGCGAGTGTTACTTCTGCAACACTTTGTAGTGGAATAATTGCTTCGGAAAAGGCAACCTTTTCGACACCATTTTCTGCCTTAGGGGTTACCCCGGAAGGGTGTTCAAGTGTCCATTTTTCTCGTCTCATGGGCGAAGATAACGCCGAGAGAATGTTGGGTAAAGAAGGCTGGAAGCCGAACGCTGAACAAGCGTTAACTGCAAGCTTAATTCAATGGTGCGTACCGCACGAAAAATTGCTGAGTGAAGCCAATAAAATTGCCCGTAACTGGATAGCTGAAGGTAAAGTTCGCAGCTTTATGGCAGGTAGTCAGCTTGAGGAATTATTAGCCGTTAATGCCCAGGAATCATTGGTCCTCGCCGATGCGTTTCTTGGAGCGCCATTTTTGCGCGGTCAAGCGAAGTTCTTTTGGCGGAAGAAAAAAATTATCCCATCGTTGGTTTTTTGGATGTTATGTTTGTTGCGGCCGTTGTGGCGTAGGTTTTTGTAAAACTCGAGCTGAACGAATAACCATCTTGCACCTTGTGGAAAATTAACCTAAAGCTAACCCTATTTGAGTAATTACCCGTTAAAGTTAATAAAATAGTTTTGGAATAACCTATGAAAACGATAGTTTCTACGATACTTGGAATATTAGCTATTCCTGTAATTCATGCTGACTCGCCAGCTATGCCTCTGGCATACGTCAAAACATCTAACAATGGCCAATATTTAATCAAGATGATTCCCGCACGATTTCAAGAAGAATCTCCTCCGATACCGTTTGAAGGGATCGCATATAAGCTAGACTTCGATGGTAATCTAACCGAGCTATGGCGTATTTCTGACCGATACTCATTCGAAGTTTATTTGTCAAAAAATGGTCAATATTTAGTATCGATGGGACCCTGGAATGTAGGTCATGAACCTGCTGACGACGATCTTGCTGTTTCGTTCTATAGTAATGGTACTCTGCTAAAAAGTTACTCAACATCCGATCTGGTTAAAGATAAAAG
>Ga0209475_10000333_pt1 | contig 115388 bp, 114 predicted proteins | sample tdDd471_FD_187128 | JGI IMG/M metagenome (GOLD analysis project Ga0209475, IMG submission 187128) | Marine sediment microbial communities from the Atlantic coast under amendment with organic carbon and nitrate - tdDd47.1 (SPAdes)... | ecosystem: Environmental > Aquatic > Marine > Coastal >... | reverse complement strand
TGGCCGCTTCATGACAGGACACACCCTCGCAAACAGCAGCAACAACGCGCTCACGCAGGTCGATAGATAGAGATTTTACCATAGAGGCTGGCCTCCTTTTCCAGCTTCTATCTTGAATCACATTATGACCTCTTTGGGAATCCCTAAAATGAATCTATTTGATGTGACCTTGCTCTAAGTGACGAAATACGTATAGATTACAATGGCGATAAGTCGCCAATTAAAGGATCGCCTGGGGCGTGACATATGCGGAACTGGTGCAGCGGATGCAGGGGTGAGGGGAAAGTTCTATCATATAGTAGAGTATAGATTTATTTTTCCCAGATCGGCTTATTTGACCTTCAGCACTTCGTAGGCGGTGGTGACCTGCTGGAATTTGATCGCCGCGTCGCTGTCGTCCAGATTGGTGTCCGGGTGATAGAGTTTCGCCATCCGGCGGTAGGCGGTCTTGATTTCGTCCGGGCTGGCGTCCTCGTCGAGGTCAAGGATGGTCAGGGCGTCGGCCCGCCGCCGGTCCTGGCCATAGCTTTCCGCGCCGCCCATATCATAGGCGCCGCTGGCGCTGTAGCCGCGGGAGGTGCGCAATTCTTCCTGAGCCCGCCGCAGGGCCTCATCCCGGCTCATGCCCTCGAAATAATTCCAGTTTTTATTGAATTCGGCGATGTGATATTCGCAGAACTGCCATTTCTCCTTGCTGTCGGGCGCTTTCGGCGCCGGATATTCGCCCTTGTTGTCGCAGCCGTCATGGTCGCACAACCGGACGTGAACCGGATCGCGTTCGGTGTCATATCCGGTCCAGCGGGGAAATGTCGAGGCTTTTGATCTGGTCATAGGCTTTTGTCGTCAGTTTGAATCCGTCTATAGCGGAAGTATATCCAAAAGACCTTAAAAAATTAAGGTGAAAATCGGATCCGCGACAAAAAACCCCGCGCGAGGGCGGGGCTTTTCCGAGGAACGGCTTGCGTTTTCAGAGGATCGGGCCGGCGGCCTTGACGCTGTCGTCCACGTGGTCGGCATATTCGGCGAAATTTTCCCGGAACAGCTTCACCAGATGGGCGGCCTGCCTGTCATAGGCCGCAGCATTATCCCAGGTGCCGCGCGGGTCAAGCACCGCGGCGTCGACGCCGGGGCAGCTGAGGGGGATTTCAAAGCCGAAATTCGGGTCAGTGCGGAACTCGACATCATTGAGGGTGCCGTCGAGCGCGCCGTGCAGCAGGGCGCGGGTGTATTTGATCGGCATCCGGTGGCCGACGCCGTAAACGCCGCCGGTCCAGCCGGTGTTGACCAGCCAGCAGGTGACCTCATGCTTGGCGATTTTCTCACGCAGCAGATTGCCGTAGACTGACGGGTGACGCGGCATGAAGGGGGCGCCGAAACAGGTGGAGAAGGCGGCCTGCGGCTCCTTGCCGAGGCCCTTTTCGGTGCCGGCCACTTTCGCCGTATAGCCGGAGAGGAAGTGATACATGGCCTGTTCCGGGGTCAGGCGGGCGATGGGCGGCATGACGCCGAAGGCGTCGGCGGTCAGCATGATAATGTTTTTCGGATGGCCGCCGACCCCGCCCTCGGTGGTGTTGGGGATCGAGGTGATCGGATAGGCGGCGCGGGTGTTTTCCGCCTTGGAGCCATCATCGAGGTCGAGCTCCCGGGTGTCCGGGTCGACGACGACATTCTCCAGCACCGTGCCGAACATGCGGGTGGTGGCGTAGATTTCCGGCTCGGCTTCCTGGCTGAGGCGGATCACCTTGGCGTAGCAGCCGCCTTCAAAGTTGAAGACCGACGTATCGGACCAGCCATGTTCGTCATCGCCGATCAGGGTGCGTTCCGGGTCGGCGCTCAGGGTGGTCTTGCCGGTGCCGCTGAGGCCGAAGAAGATGGCGGTGTCGCCGCCCTTGCCGATGTTGGCGGAACAATGCATCGGCATGATGCCTTTTTCCGGCAGCAGATAATTGAGGATGGAGAAAACGGATTTTTTCATTTCCCCGGCATAGGAGGTGCCGGCGATCAGCACCAGTTTCTTTTTCAGGTTCAGGGTAATCACGGTTTCGCTGTTGGCGCCGACCACAGCGGGATCAACTTTCATCTCCGGCGCATGGAGGATGGTGAATTCGGGGTCGAAGCCTGCGAGGTCGGCGACATCGGGCCGGACCAGAAGATTGCGGATGAACAGGCTGTGCCAGGGGCTCGGGCTGATGGCGCGGACGGAAATGCGGTAGGCCGGGTCGGTGCCGCCATACAGATCCTGGACATACAGGTCGCGTTCCTTGAGGTAATTGAGGATCTGATCATGGATCTTGTCGAAATTTTCCTCGGAAATCGCCACATTGACCTTGCCCCACCAGATGTTGTCTTTGGAGCTTTCTTCTTCGACCATGAATTTGTCATTGGCGGAACGACCGGTGTGAATCCCCGTTTCAACGACAAGGGCACCGCCCTTGCCGACGATGCCCAAATTCTTTTTGATTGTATGTTCATACAGAACTTCCGCGCCCATATTCCAATAAATATTCTTGTCACTGGAAATATTATGTCGGGCAAGCCCGTTCGTACTGATGTATTTACCGTGATTATTCATTTTAGTCGCCGTCCTTAAAGTTTTTTATTCTCATTTTTGCCCCGGTTGATCCTTAGGCTTATGGGAGAAGGGGGTGCAGTGATTATACTGTCATAATTATTTTTATAAACTGAGGGAATCGGACATCTACCGTTCAAAATCAAGTATCAATCATCAAAAATTCGATTTATTTTGGTAACACATTGAAAGATATGTAAAATATTTTTTAATGATCGGGCGGCTTCTCTTTGGATTTACTTACCATCGGTAAAAAATCATGCTAGTCTCTGGAGAGATTCGCCGGCAATAGAGGAACAAAGATTAAATGGCTTCGACAATAACACTCGTTGATGATGACCAGAATATACTGACCTCGGTCAGTATGGCGTTGGAATCAGAAGGTTTTGAGGTGACAACATATTCGGATGGCTCGGCCGCGCTGGAGGGCTTGAACAGCAAGCCGACCGATCTTGCGGTGCTGGATATTAAAATGCCGCGCATGGACGGGATGGAGCTTTTGCGCCGACTGCGGGAAAAACATGATTTTCCGGTGATTTTCCTGACGTCCAAGGATGATGAGATTGATGAAATGCTGGGGCTGAAAATGGGGGCGGACGACTATATCAAGAAGCCCTTTTCCCAGCGGCTGCTGATTGAGCGGATAAAAACCATCCTCCGTCGGGTGGATGCGGTCCGCAAAAGCAAAAAGGATGTGGAAGACGAAGACGGCGTGATCATCCGCGGCCGCCTGAAACTTGACCCGGTGCGTCATATCTGTGAATGGAATGGTCATGATGTGAAACTGACGGTGACGGAATTCCTGATTCTGGAAGCCCTGGGGCACCGCCCGGGCCATGTCAAAAGCCGGGACCAGTTGATGGATATCGCCTATAATGACGATGTTTATGTCGATGACCGGACCATCGACAGTCATATCAAGCGGCTGCGCAAGAAGTTCCGCAACGTTGATCGGGAATTTGACGGAATAGAAACCCTGTATGGCGTCGGATACAGATATAGTGAAAGCTGACCCCCACGCTGAGCAACCGTTTCATGCGGATGACGAGAGTGAGGTGACATTGCTGCGCCCGCGGCGGCGGGTTTCGCCGCTGACCTTCCGGATTCTGGCGGTCAACCTGATTGCGATCGGCTTCCTCGCCGGGGGCATTCTCTATATCGACCAGTATCAGTCAACCATGATTCAGTCGCGCATCGACGCCCTGATCAAGGATGCCGAGGTCATGGCCGGGGCGCTCGGCGAAGGGGCGACGGTCAATACGGAGGAGACGGAATTGCGCCTTCAGTCCGCGCAGCAGATCATCGTCCGGGTGGTCGGGGTGACCAATATCCGGACCCGGCTGTTCGGACTGGACGGCCGGCGGCTGATCGACAGCCGGGACCTGGCGGTGGATCAGGCGGTGATCATTGACGAACTGCCGACAAACGGCGGAATCGCCGCTTTCTGGGACGGACTGGCGGGCAGTCTTTCGTGGCTGCTGGACAGCCTGCAGAAAAGGAATAACCTTGAGCCTTATCATGAGGTCAAGGAAGAGGTCGCCGACCATTACCCGGAGGTGATCGGCGCTTTGGAAGGCGACATCGGATACCGGATCCGGCGGCTTTCGGACCATTCGGAAATCATTACCGTGGCGGCGCCGGTGCAGCGGTTCCGCCGGGTCCTGGCGGCGGTGCTGTTGTCGGCGGACACCCGGGACATCAAGGCGGCGGTCGAGCAGACCCGGATGACGTTTCTCAAATTTTTCGGTGTTGTGCTGCTGGTAACCCTGTTGCTGTCGCTGTTCCTGGCCCGCACCATCGTCCGGCCGATTTTGCGTCTTGCGCGTTCGGCGGACCGGATCAGCGCCGGAACCCACACGGGAGCGGATATCCCGGACTATTCCGGGCGCAATGACGAGGTGGGCGACCTGTCGCGCTCCCTGAAGCAGATGACCCTGGCGCTGGCCCGGCAGATCGACGCGGTGGCCGCCTTCGCCGCCGATGTGTCCCATGAACTGAAAAATCCCCTGACGTCGCTCCGGAGCGCAGTCGAAACCCTGTCCCTGGCCAAGACCGCTGCAGCGAAGGCCAAGTTGCTCGGCATTATTCAGGATGATGTCGGCCGCCTCGACCGGCTGATCACGGATATTTCCAATGTGTCGCGGCTCGATGCGGAAATGTCGCGCAGCAGGATGAAACGGATTAATCTGAAAACCATGCTCGAAACGCTGGTTGATCTCTATGATTCGTCCCATAGCGACAAGATTCCGGCGCTTCATTTCACGATCGCCAATGAGGGCGGCCCGGCCCAGGGGCAGGATGCTAAAAATACTGCCCGGGATTATAGCGTTCTGGGGCTGGAAGGGCAGCTCGGCCAGGTTTTCCGCAACCTGATCGACAATGCGATTTCCTTCTCGAAACAGGACGGCAACATCTGGATCCGGCTCAGCAAGACCCCGGCTATGGTCCAGGTCGTGATCGAGGATGAGGGGCTCGGCATTCCGGAGGATAAGCTGGAGGATATATTTGAACGCTTTTATTCCGAGCGGCCCAAGGGGGAGGAGTTCGGCAAGCATTCCGGCCTCGGGCTCAGCATCTGCAAGCAGATCATAGAGGCCCACGGCGGGGCGATCGTCGCCGAAAACCGCCGACGGGTTCGCGGCGCGCGCTTCATTGTCCAACTGCGCCACAGACCGGACAGGCAGGAGGCGTCCTGATGACGATGATTCACGCCACGGGCATACGCTTTGAGGGCAAGGGGGTTTTGATCCGCGGCCCCTCGGGCGCGGGAAAATCCGATCTGGCGCTGAGATTGATGGCCCGGGGGGCGGAGCTGATCGGCGATGATTATGTCGATGTGGTCGCGGGTCGGGACGGCCGGCTCGAGATGAAGGCGCCGCCGAATATTGCCGGCAGGATCGAGGTGCGCCAGGTGGGTCTTCTCGAGGTGGCTTACCGGGCCTCATCGACGCTGGATTTTATCCTTGATCTGATCGGGCCGAAAGACCGGGTCGGGCTTGAGCGCCTGCCGGAGGCCAAAGTCGCCCGCCTGGAAGGGCGGGAGATTCCCTGTCTGGCCTTTTACGCTCTGGAAAGCGCCGCCCCGGAAAAGCTGCGCGCCGCCCTGAAAATCTTTGTCCCCTGAAGCTGCCCGTTGAGGCGGGCCGGGGATGATAATTGATCCGGGCGCCATACGGTCCGGTACAGGCCGATGATTTTTTATCAGAAATATTGACAGCGCTGGTTTCTTGGCTCAAGGTCAGGGTCCTGCTGTGAGGGGTGGCGCAGACAAAGGATGTTACAATGACGGACATGAAGACAGAAGAAGATAAAAAACTGAAGCTCTATCTGATTACCGGCCTTTCGGGCGCGGGAAAATCCTCCGCCCTGAAGGTGCTGGAGGACCTGGATTATGAAGCGATCGACAACCTGCCGGTTTCCCTGATGCCGAATGTGGTGGATATGATGCTGAAGGATATGGCCGGCGGCCGCCGGCCGGCCCTGGCGCTCGGCATTGACGCCCGGACGCGGAATTTTCAGCCGGAAAGAATTCTGAAAAATCTCGAAAAACTCAGAAAACGCGATGATATTACCCTCAGGATCGTGTTTTTCGACAGCCAGAATGAAGTCCTGGCCCAGCGATTTACCGCGACCCGGCGCAAGCATCCCCTGGCCCGGGATCGACAGGTCACCGACGGTATCGCCCGGGAACGGCGGATGATGGACGTGATCCGGGCCGAAGCGGATTTCATCTTTGACACCTCGGACATGAGCATTCATGAATTGCGTCAGATGCTCAGCCGGCAGTTTGAGCGGGAACATGGCCAGGATCTAAGCATCATGGTCAGTTCCTTCGCCTATCCGCGGGGGCTGCCGCGGGATGCGGACCTGGTTTTTGATGTCCGGTTTCTGCGTAATCCCCATTATGTGGCGGAGCTGGAGCCCCTGACCGGCATGGACCCGAAAATTCAGGACTATATCGCGCAGGATGAACGGTTTGCAGCTTTTTGTGATAAAATAAGTGACTTGATCTTTTTCTGCCTGCCTGAGTATAAGAAAGAAGGCAAATCTTATTTAAAGATCGCCTTTGGCTGTACCGGTGGCCGGCATCGGTCCGTCTTTCTGGCGGAGAAATTTGCAAAACTTTTAAATAATAAGGGGTTCAAGGCGAACCTCTATCACAGGGAATTATCCCTCAAGGAATAAGTCCTGAAAGGGCGGACAAGAGTATAGCGAGGTACGGTATGATTGGAATGGTAATTGTCACCCACGGCCGGCTGGCGGAAGAATTCATTTCCGCCATGGAGCATGTGGTCGGCCCGCAGAAAGCCGTCCGGGCGATCTGTATCGGTCCGGATGACGATATGGAGCAGCGGCGCCAGGATATTCTGGATGCGGTCAAAGACGTCGATCAGGGGGCCGGCGTCATCCTGCTGACGGATATGTTCGGCGGCACGCCGTCCAATCTGGCCATATCGATCATGGATAACGCCAAGGTGGAGGTCATCGCCGGCATCAACCTGCCGATGCTGATCAAACTGGCCAGCGTCCGGGTGGTCAGCACCATGGAGGAAGCGATCAATGCGGCGCAGGAAAGCGGCCGCAAATACATCAATATCGCATCCCATGTCCTGTCCGGAGATAATGAGTGAATGAAGAGAGCCGTTGCGCGCCGGATCATGGCGCCGAAGCACAGGGGGGCAATATCCCGCCCATCGACAGCCGAGACGTTATTATCCGCAACAAGCGCGGCCTGCATGCCCGGGCCTCGGCGAAATTTGTCGGCGTCGCCGGCCGGTATGATACGGAAATCCTCGTGTCGAAGGACGGCACGGAAGTGGTCGGCACGTCGATCATGGGGCTGATGATGCTGGCGGCGGCCAAGGGCGATAAGGTGACCCTGAAAGGGACCGGGCAGGTCGCCCGGGAGGCGCTGGACGCCCTGGTGCATCTGATTGAGGATAAATTCGGCGAAGATTAACCGCCGATTAAAACTTTCTTGTATATATAACAATATAAAGATTTCTTTATGCTTGTGGCGCGGTTCATCTGCTGCTATAAGCGGGATATATTTTTATTTGTGAGCAGGAAAGAGATTTGATGAGCGAATTTACCGATTACAAGATTGCCGATCTGTCCCTGGCCGACTGGGGCCGCAAGGAAATTACCATTGCCGAAACCGAAATGCCGGGTCTGATGGCGCTGCGGGAAGAATTCGGCGAAAGCAAGCCTTTGCGCGGCGCGCGGATTGCCGGCTGCCTGCATATGACGATCCAGACCGCGGTGCTGATGGAAACCCTGGTTGAACTGGGGGCGGAAATCCGCTGGTCGAGCTGTAATATCTTCTCGACCCAGGATCAGGCGGCCGCCGCCATGGCCGCGGCCCATATCCCGGTTTTCGCCTGGAAGGGCCTGACCGAGGAGGAATTCCTCTGGTGCATCCGGGAAACCATCGTCGGCCCGGACGGCTGGCGGCCGAACATGATCCTCGATGACGGCGGCGACCTGACGGCGATGATTTATGAGGATTTCCCCGAACTGCTCGAAGACATCCGCGGTATTTCCGAGGAAACGACCACCGGCGTCCTGCGGCTGTATCAGATGGAAAAAGAAGGCAAGCTGACGGTGCCGGCGATCAATGTCAATGACAGCGTCACCAAATCCAAATTCGACAACCTCTATGGCTGCCGCGAAAGTCTGGTTGACGGCATCAAGCGGGCGACCGACGTGATGGTCGCCGGCAAGGTCGCCGTGATCGGCGGTTACGGCGATGTGGGCAAGGGCTCCGCCGCCAGCCTGCGCAACCAGGGCGCCCGGGTGCTGATCACCGAAATCGATCCGATCTGCGCCCTGCAGGCGGCGATGGAAGGCTACGAAGTGGTCACGATGGAAGAAGCGGCGAAAGTCGGCGATATTTTTGTCACCTGCACCGGCAACAAGGATATTATCACCCTTGATCATATGCGGGACATGAAGGACCGGGCGATTGTCTGCAATATCGGTCATTTTGATTCCGAAATTCAGATTGCCGCCCTGGAAAATTACAAATGGGAAGAAGTCAAGCCCCAGGTCGACGAGGTTGTCTTCCCGGACGGCAAGCGCCTGATCGTGCTCGCCAAGGGGCGGCTGGTCAATCTCGGCTGCGCCACCGGCCACCCGAGCTTTGTCATGAGCGCCTCCTTCACCAACCAGGTCATGGCCCAGATCGAGCTGTGGCATAATTCGGCCAGTTACGACAACAAGGTCTATGTCCTGCCGAAACATCTGGATGAAAAAGTCGCCATGCTGCATCTGGACAAGCTGGGCGTCAAGCTGACCAGGCTCAACCAGGACCAGGCGGATTACATCAATGTCAACATTGACGGGCCGTTCAAGCCGGACCATTACCGCTATTAGATTTTGCCCGAAGCGTATCGTAACCTGATCGTTATGACCGTCGTGGAGTATCCCCCACGGCGGTTTTTCTTGAGCCCTGATTTATCCCTCTTTCTGTGCGGCGGGGCTGAATAACGGGCTTTTCTTTTCATGGCGATCGGGTATGATGAGCGGCAAATGGTTTCTGGGAAGGGTTTATGGCAAGGCGGACAATAAAATCACTCACAAGGGCGATGGCGCGCCTTTTGTCCGGGTTGGTTTTCGCCCTCAGCGCCTGTGGTCTTTCCCTTGCGGCGACATCCGGAGCTAAAGAGACACCCGGCGGCCTGAGCGGCGGCGACTTGAACCTGTTCCTTGTCCTCTTCTGTCTGCTGACCCTGGCCCTGATCTTCTGGATGCTGTGGGATCGTCGGCGTCTGCGTCATAGGCTGTTTCGCAAAGATCAGGATTTCCAGTTCCAGTCCCTGTTGCTGGCGTCGCGGGATGATGTGTCCCTGGTCTGGGATGAGCGGGGCCAAATCACGTCGATAGAAGCGGTCAAGCAATGGTTTGGCCTGAAAACGCCGGATAATTCGCTGGCATGTCTGAAGGACGCCGATGTCGGCCTGTCCGGTGATCAGTTCGCCCTGCTGGCGGAGTCGGTGGAGCGTCTTCTGGCTTACGGTGAAGGCTTTCGCAGGGTGTTTTTCCTCGATTCGCTGAAGCGGCATATCGTCATCAAAGGCGCTCCGCTCAGCGACGGCCGCCATATCAGGGGGTCGATCGCCTGGTTCCGCGATGCGACGATTGAAGAACATATCGCGGCCTTTCAGGACAAGGAGGTCCGCCGCATCGGCAATCGCCTTGAACTGTTTGAAACCATGAATAATCTCTATCGTTTCCCGATATGGATGCGCGACGAGGATCTGAATCTGATCTGGGTCAATGACGCCTATGTCGCGGCGGTGGACGGCGAAAACGCCGAACAGGTGATTGCCGACGGCCTTGAACTGGCGACCAGCTCCATCGGTAAAAACGTCCGCGATATTGCCGCCATCTCCAAACAAAACCGCGAAAGATACAAGGAAAAGCATTTTGTCGTGATCCGGGGCGAGCGACGGGCCGTCGATATTCATAATATCCCGGTTGATATGGGGGAGAAATATTCCGGCTGCCTGGGCTATGCGCTGGATATTACCGAACAGGAAAAGGCCAAGGGGGAATTGATCCATTATACGGAATCCCATTCGGAAACCCTGAACAAGCTTTCCACCGCGGTCGCGATATTTACCGCTGGCAAGCGGCTGGATTATTACAACAGGGCCTTCAGCCGCCTGTGGCAACTTGAGGAAAGCCTGCTGTTCAGTCATCCTCATCACGGCGAACTGCTCGAGGCCATGCGCGAAGTCCGCCGCCTGCCGGAACAGGCCAATTTCCCCCAGTGGAAGGCGGAACAGCTGAATGCCTATACCCAATTGCTGGAGCCGGTGGAGGAAATGTGGCATCTGCCGGATAACACCACGCTTCGGGTGGTGACCCAGCCCCATCCCATGGGCGGCCTGCTGATCTTTTATGAGGATGTCACCGATCATTATGTTCTGGAACGGTCCTATAACACGCTTTTCGCCGTTCAGCGGGAAACCCTGAACAACCTGCATGAAGGGGTGGCGGTGTTTGGCATCGACGGCTGCCTGCAACTCTATAATCAGGCTTTCGCCGAAATCTGGCGAATGGAGCGCGAGATGCTGGACGCCAACCCCCATATCATGGAGGTGATGAAGGGTTTCGGCAAAACCTTTGACCGCCGCGCCGACCTGTCGGACCTGAAGGATATGGTCGTCGGCGGCGAGATGAAGAAAGAGCCGGTCGCCGGCCAGCTGCGCCGCCGCAATGACAGCGTGCTGAATTACGCCGCCGTGCCGCTGCCCGATGGCGCCATGTTGATCACCTTCATCGATGTCTCGGACAGCTACGCCATCGAAAGGGCGCTCAGGGAGCGCAACCTGGCGCTGGAGGAAACCGACAAGGTCAAGACCGAATTCCTCGCCCATATGTCCTATGAACTGCGCAATCCGCTCAACAGCATCATCGGTTTCGCCGAACTGATGGAAAAGGAATATCAAGGGCCGCTGAATGACGTTCAGCATGAATATATGTTTAATATCCTGTCCGCTTCCGAACAATTGCTGGCGCTGATCAATGATATTCTCGATCTGGCGGTGATCGAGGCCGGCGGCATGTCGCTTGACATTGACCAGTTCGACCTGCCGGACATGGTCCGCCAGGTGACCGATCAGCTGGATGAGCGGATCAAGGCGAAAAACCTGGAGGTGAACGTCAAATGTCCCGCCGGCCTCAGCCCGGTTCACGGCGATGTCAAACGAATTCATCATGCGGTGTATAATCTGCTGAGCAACGCGGTGAAATTCACCCCAAGCCTCGGTATCATCTCCCTCAAGGTGGAGCAGGACGACCTCAATTACCGGATCATTGTCCAGGACAGCGGCGTCGGCATTAAGTCCGATGAGGTCGGCAGAATATTCGAGAAATTCTTTACCGGCAGCAATGTTCCCAATGGCCAGGGGGCGGGCCTCGGCCTGTCTCTGGTCAAGAGCTTCGTCGAACTGCATGGCGGGAAAATTGATGTTCGGTCGACGATGAATGCCGGCACCACGATAACGGTGGTCCTGCCGCTGCGGCTGGCGCTGGACGCCAAGATCAGCCTGGTCGGGGAATAAGGCGGCTCTGATGAAGACTCTGACGGAAATAACCCTGACGGATCTGGCGGCGACGCGCGCCTTCGCCGCCCGTTTCGCCCCGCTGCTGCGGACCGGGGATGTGGTGGCCTTTGACGGCTCGCTGGGCGCCGGCAAGACGGAAATGTGCCGGGCGATTATCCAGTCCCTGGGTTTTCCCGACGAAGTGCCAAGCCCGACCTTCAATCTGGTGCAGATATACACCCCGCCGCTGGAAGATCCGGCAACGCCGATAATCTGGCATATGGACCTTTACCGGCTGGAGCGGCCGGAGGACGCCTTTGAGCTGGGCATCGAAGAGGCCTTTGATACGGCGGTCAGCCTGATTGAATGGCCGTCAAGGCTGGGGCCTTACCTGCCGGACGGCTTTCTGACCCTGCGGCTTGAAATGGCGGCGCGCGGCGGCGTGCGCCAACTGACCATCATCGGCGACGAGGTCTGGCGCGCCAGATTAGGAACGATCATTGACGATGAATGAACGCCGGGCCCAGAGTGTGGAATTCCTCAAGACGGCGGGCTGGGATGCGGCGGAACGCCTGCCCCTGGCTGATGACGCCTCCTTCCGCCGTTACGAGCGGCTGATCCGGATCGAGGGCGGCCATCGGCGACAGGCGGTATTGATGGACGCGCCGCCGGCCTTCGAGGATGTCCGGCCCTTTATCGCCATTGCCCGCCATCTGCAGAGTCTGGGACTGGCGGCGCCGAAAATTCTGGCCGAGGATCTGGCGCGCGGTTTTCTGCTGCTTGAGGATATGGGCGACCAGCTGTTCGCCCGGGTGATCGCGCAAGAGCCCGCCCGCGAGGCGGACCTCTACCGGTTGGCGGTCCGGGGGCTGGTCAGGCTGCATCAGTCGGTCCCGCCGGAGAGGATCCCCGTGACGCCGCAGATCAGCTACAGCCTGCCGCGCTATGACCTGTCGCTGTTGCTGCCGGAAGTCAGCCTGTTTGCCGACTGGTATCTGCCGGCCCTGACCGGCCGTCCCCTGTCCGACCGGGAACGGGACGAGTTTCTCGCCCTCTGGCGCGCGGTTTTGACGCCGGTGGCTTCGAATCTGACGCATCTGGTCCTGCGGGATTATCACGCGGAAAACCTGATGTGGCTTGACGGCCGCGCCGGGCTCGACAGCCTCGGGCTACTGGATTTCCAGGACGGGGTGATCGGCCACAGGGCCTATGACCTCGCTTCCCTGCTGCAGGACGCCCGCCGCGATGTGTCGCCGGCGCTGGAACAGGAGATGCTGCGTTTTTACGGCGCGGAAATGACGGTGGAGCCGGCGCAATTTCACCGGGATTACACCCTGCTGGCGGCCCAGCGCAATGCCAAGATCATCGGCATTTTCAGCCGCCTGCATTTGCGGGACGGCAAGTCGGTTTACCTGAAACTGATCCCCCGGGTCTGGGGCCTGTTGAACCGGGACCTGGATCATCCGGCCCTCGCCCCGGTCAAAGCGTGGATCGACAGGTATGTCCCGATGGCAAGCCGGACGGCGGATTTCTCCCCCCAACCGGCGATGCCGCGAAAGGCGATGATCCTGGCGGCGGGCCTCGGCCTGCGGATGCGGCCGCTGACCGACAATTGCCCCAAGCCGCTGCTGCGCGTCGCCGGTCGGGAGATTCTCGCCCATATTCTCGACGGTCTGCTGGCCGGCGGGATCAATCAGGTGGTGGTCAACATGCATTATCTGGCGGATCAGGTAAAAACCTTTGCCGAAAATTATCCTGACCCCCGCCTGAAGCTGACCCTGTCCGATGAACGGGATGAGCTGATGGACAGCGGCGGCGGCGTCCGCCAGGCCCTGCCCCATCTGGGCGATGATCCGTTTTTCGTCCTCAACAGCGATCTGATCTGGCGCGACGGCGCGCGGCAGATGCTGCACCGCCTGCGGGCTTTCTGGCGGGATGACAGGATGGACATCCTGATGCTGCTGGCGCCGCGCGGCCGGGCCTTCGGCTATGACGGCCCCGGCGACTATAATCTGCAGGAGGACGGCCGGTTGCGCCATCGCGGCGCGGACGATCGGGCCGATCATGTTTACGCCGGGGTGATGATCATCAAGCCGGCCTGTTTCGCCGATGCGCCCGACGGGCCTTTTTCCCTGCGCTGGATTTTTGACCGGGCGGCGCGCCACGGGCGTTTATATGGTGTACTTCATGACGGGGAATGGTACCATGTGGGCACGCCCGAAGCCCTCGGACGGCTGGAGGAAATTCTGAACAAGGGGGATTAAAGCGCCATGCCGCGGCGACTGAAAAAAGCACCGGAACTGTATACGCTGCCGGTTCATGTCTCCTTCGTCGATGGACTGGCGGCGGGGATACGCCGGCGTTTCGGCGATGATCCGCTGCGCCTGAGCGAGGTTCTGATCCTGCTGCCCAACCGGCGGGCGGTGCGCTCGCTGCGCGACGCCTTCCTGCGCCAGGCGGCGGGTAAATCGCTGATCCTGCCGCGGATCGAGCCGATCGGCGATGTCGATGAAGACGAACTGTTTCTCTCCGGCAATTTGCCGCGGGCGACCGCGGATGGTGACCTTCCGCCGCCGATTTCCCCCTTCCGCCGTCAGATGCTGCTGATGGAGATTATCGACCGCTGGTATCGGGGCCGGGCCGACAGGGGCGGCGGGTCGCCGCCGGAGAGCGCCCAGTGCGCCATCCTCGCCGGGGCGCTGGGTCAGTTTCTCGATCATGTCCAGACCGAACAGCTGACCTTCCGGGACCTGGAGAAGCTGGCGCCGGAGGAATACGCCCATCATTGGCAGCAGACGCTGGAGTTCCTCAAGATACTGACCGAACACTGGCCGGATATCCTGGCGTCGACGGGATTTTCCGACGCCGCCGCCCGGCGCAATATCCTGCTGGAGGGCTTGCGGGAAAAATGGCTTGCTGAGCCGCCGGGCCATCCGGTGATCGCCGCCGGCTCCACCGGTTCGGTTCCGGCGACGGCGAAACTGCTGGAGGTTATCGCCCGCCTGCCGCGGGGCATGGTCGTTCTGCCCGGTCTTGACCTGGCGATGGATGCCGAAAGCTGGGATCTTCTGGACGACACCCACCCCCAGGCGACCATGAAACATCTGCTGCAGGCGATCGGCGCGCGGCGGGACGAGGTCGGCGACTGGCAGGCGGAAAGGCCGCCGTCGCCGATGCGGGAGGCGCGGGCCCAACTGCTCCGGGAAGTGATGCGGCCGGCCGAGACCACCGAACAATGGCGCGCCCTGTCGCTGGATATTGACATGGCGACGGAAGGCTTCGCCCGGATTGACGCCCCCGGCCCGCGGGAGGAGGCGGGTATGATCGCCCTGATGCTGCGCGAGGCCCTCGAAAACGAAGGCCGCACCGCGGCCCTGGTGACGCCCGACCGGCAACTGGCGCGGCGGGTGGCCAATGAATTGAAGCGATGGGACATTCTGATTGATGACAGCGCCGGCACGCCGCTGTTCAATACCGCGCCCGGGATATTTTTGCGCCTCAGCGCCGAAATGGTCGGCGAAGGCCTGTCGCCGGTCGCCCTGTTGTCGGTGTTGAAGCATCCGTTGACGGCGGCGGGCGCAGAGGTCGGCGAATTTCGCAAGATGGTGCGTCTGCTCGAGGAAAAAATTCTGCGCGGTCCCCGGCCGGGGCGCGGCAGCGGCGGCGTCACCTGCGCCATTGAAGCCGCCCTGAGAACGCTGAAAGCCCGGAATAAATCCGGCTCCAAATCCAACTCCAAATCCAACTCTCCGGCGAAAATTGCCGAAATGACCGTCCTTCTGGACTGGTGGCGGGCGCTGGCGGCGCTGATCTCGCCCTTTGAGGCGCTTATGCAACAGAAGACGGCGGCTTTTGAGGAACTGCTGGTCGGCCATATTGAAATGGCGGAGCGGCTCGCGGCGATGGCGGACCGCAGCGGCGCTGCGCGGTTGTGGCGGGGCGAGGCCGGGGAGGAAGCCGCCAGGCTGATCGAGGAACTGCATCTGGCCGCCCCCGATCTGTCGGCGATCACGGCGGAAAATTATCCGGCGCTGCTCGAGGTTTTTATGACCGGCGTTACCGTTCGGCCCAAATATGGCCAGCATCCGCGGCTCAATATCTGGGGGCCGCTGGAGGCCCGCCTGCAGCATGCGGATCTGGTGATCCTCGCCGGCCTCAATGAGGGAAGCTGGCCGCCGGAGCCGGCGCCGGACCCGTGGATGAGCCGGCCGATGCGCGCCCGTTTCGGCCTGCCGTCCCTGGAGCAGAAAATCGGCCTCAGCGCCCATGATTTCGTTCAGGCGGCCTCGGCGCCCCATGTGGTGCTGACCCGGTCGGAAAAGATGGACGGCACGCCGACGGTCAAGTCCCGCTGGCTGAGCCGCATGGACGCCATCGCGCCGGAGGCGGCCCGCCCGGCGGATATGGCCCGGTGGCTCGCCTGGTACCGGGCCCTAGACCTGCCGGGGGACAAGCACATCATCACGCCGCCGAAACCAACGCCGCCGGTCGAGGCGCGGCCCCGCAAACTGTCGGTCACCCGGATCCAGAAATGGCTGCAGGACCCCTACAGCATTTACGCCCGCTATATCCTGAATCTCGAGGTTCTTGACCCGCTGGACGCCGATCCGGGGGCGGCGGACAAGGGGACGATCATTCATGAGGCGCTGGATGATTTCATGGGCCGCTATCCGGCGGAACTGCCGGCGGATGCGGTCGGCGAGCTGATCCGGATTGGCCGGCGGAAGTTCGAGGATTACCTCGACCGGCCGACAGTCCGCGCCTTCTGGTGGCCGCGCTTTATCCAGGTGGCGGAGTGGTTCGTCGCCGAGGAAAAGACCCGGCGGCTGGCCTCGAAAACCGTCGCGACCGAAGTCGAGGGGGAAAAGACTTTCGCCCTGCCGGGTGGCGAGTTCACCCTGACTGCGAAGGCCGACCGCATCGACCAATTGGCGGACGGCAGTTACAGCATTATTGATTATAAAACCGGCCAGAGTCCGACGGTGCGCCAGGTTTACGCCGGCTATGCGCCGCAGTTGCCGCTTGAGGGCGTCCTGGCCGAGGGCGGCAATTTTACCGGCCTTGCCGCCGGGCCGGTCAGCGACCTGTCCTACTGGCAGTTGAAAGGCGGCGAGGATGTGGCGAAAATCACCTCCTTCAGCCTCACCGCCCGGACCAGGGTCGATGTGACCCAGGTGATCGCGGCGTCCCAGGACGGGCTGCTGCGGCTGGTCACCACCTTTGATCAGCGGCAGACGCCGTATCTCAACAACCCGCGGCCCGATAATCTGGGCTACGGTGAATATGACCATCTGGCCCGGACCAAGGAATGGCAGGGCGGCGACCTGGGCGATATGGCTGATCAGGCGACAACGCCCGGTCCCGCGCGGCGGGAGGAGCCGTCATGACGTCACAGACCGGGGATCAGAAACAGGCGTCGGATCCAATGGCTTCGGTCTGGGTTGCCGCCTCGGCCGGCACGGGCAAGACCTTCGTCCTGACCAACCGGGTGCTGCGGATTTTGCTTGACGGCGCCCGGCCGGAGCGGATTTTATGTCTGACCTTCACCAAGGCGGCGGCGGCGGAGATGGCCAACCGGATCAATCAGCGGCTCGGCGAGTGGGTGGTCTGCGATCAGCAGCTCCTGTGTCGGCAGATTGAGGATCTGACCGGCGAATTTCCCTCCCCGGAACGGCAGGATCAGGCGCGCAAACTGTTCGCCCGGGTGCTCGAGGTGCCCGGCGGCCTGAAGATTCAAACCATCCATTCCTTTTGCCAGTCCCTGTTGGGCCGTTTCCCGCTGGAGGCCGGAATCGCGCCGCATTTTCAGGTCATGGATGACCGGACGACGCTCGATCATCTGACCCGGGCCCGGGATGCGGTTCTCAGCGAGGCCCAGGCGGAAATCAATCCGGCGCTGGCCGGCGCCCTGGCCCATATTTCGCGCAAGGTGACGGAAAATACCTTCGCCGAGCTGATCGGAGAACTGATCGGGCAGCGCAGCGGCCTGGAACGGATGATGACCCGCTTCCGGCTGGTGGATCAGGCGTTTCTCGCCATGCGCCGGCTGCTCGGCCTGACGTCGGACGACAACGGTGAAAGCCTGTTGGCGGCGGCCTGCCGGGAGGATGCTTTCCCGGGCGCGGACCTGCGGCTGGCGGCGAACGCCCTGCTCGGCGGCAGCGCGGCCAACCAGAAGGCGGGACGGATGATGGCCGACTGGCTGTCGCGACCCGATGATCGGGCGGCGCTGATGGCGTCCTATAAAACGGTTTTCCTGACGGCGAAGGGCGAGGTTCGCAAGAGCCTGATGCCGAAAAAGCTGGCGCAGGACTGTCCCGCCGGCCTTCTGGCGATGACGGCGGAGGCGGAGCGGTTGCAGCGGCTCGATGAAAAGCTGCGGCTCCTGACCCTGCTGGACAACAGCGCGGCGCTGCTCGGTATCGGCGCCGCCTTGCTTGAGGCTTTCAAAGACAGCAAGAAACGCCATGCGGTGATGGATTATGACGATCTGATCCTCAAGGTGTCGGACCTGATCGGCGCCGCCGGGATCGCCGACTGGATTTTATACAAGCTCGACGGCGGCATTGACCATATCCTGATTGATGAAGCGCAGGATACCAACCCGGAACAATGGCGGGTGGTCAAGGCGCTGGCCAGTGAATTTTTTGTCGGCGAAGGCCAGAGCGATATATTGCGGACGATTTTCGCCGTCGGCGACGTCAAGCAGTCGATCTATAGCTTCCAGCGGGCCGATCCGAAGGAATTTGTCGAGAACCGGGAATTCTTTCAACGCTGCACGGCCGATGTCGAGGCCCGCTTCCATAATGTCAGTCTGGCGCTGTCCTTCCGTTCGACGGCGGCGGTGCTGGGCCTGGTCGACCGGGTGTTCGAGGCCCCGGAAAGCCGCCTGGCCCTGTCCTTCAGTCATGAGGAAATCATCCATCGCCCGTCGCGGGTCGGCCAGGCCGGGCTGGTCGAGCTGTGGCCCACCGAACAGCCGGAAGAGCTGAAAGATCCCGATGACTGGCAACCGCCGGTGATTCAGGAGCCGGCCCATTCGCCGGAAATGAAGCTGGCGGTCCGGATTGCCGACCAGATCGCCCACTGGCTCGAGCGCGGGGAAATACTGGAATCCCGGGGGCGGCCCATCATGCCGGAGGACATCCTTATTCTGGTCCGGCGGCGGACGGCGTTTGACGATTATATGATCCGGGCCCTGAAGGCGCGGGACATTCCCGTCGCCGGGCGGGACAAGATGCTGCTCAGCGAACAGATCGCGGTGATGGACCTGGTGGCGGTCGGTAATTTCGTCCTCCTGCCGAGCGACGATCTGACCCTGGCGGTGGTTCTGAAAAGCCCGCTTGTCGGCCTCAGCGAGGATGATTTATATGATCTGTCCCATGACCGGCGGAGCAGCCTGTGGGCGGCGCTGTTGGCGCGGCGGGCGGAGCGGGCCAGCTTTCAGGCGGCGGCTGATTTATTGACCGATTTGGCCAATTTCGCCGATACGGCGCCGCCGTTTGAATTTTACAGCCATCTTCTGGCCCGGCGCGACGGGCGGACGCGGCTGGTGCGGCGGCTGGGCGAGGAGGCCAATGATCCGATCGACGAATTCCTCCAGCTCGCCATGGGCTATGAGGCGAACAATATTTCCTCATTGCAGGGCTTTCTGAGCTGGGTTGAGCGCGGTGAGGTGGAAATCAAGCGCGACATGGAGCAGGGGCGGGCCCAGGTCAGGATCATGACCGTTCACGGCGCGAAGGGGCTTCAGGCGCCAATTGTATTCCTGCCGGATACCTGCCAGACGCCGACCCGGGGGTCGCGCCTGTTGTGGGCCGGGGAGGGCGCGGCGCGGATGCTCTTCTGGCCCGGAGGCAAGGAGTTCGAGCTCGGCCCCTGCGAGGCGGCGCGGGAGGAAATCAACCTCAACCGGGATCAGGAATATCTGCGGCTGCTCTATGTGGCGCTGACCCGGGCCGAGGACCGGCTTTATATCACCGGCTGGGAGGGGCGGCGGGCCCGCAGCGACAAATGCTGGTATGACATGGTGCGGCGCGCGCTCGAGGATATGGCGGATGTGGCCGAAGGCGACCCGGACAGGGACGGCTATCTTTTGCGGCTGACCTGCCCCCAGACGGCGACGCCGCCCGAAAACGACGCGCCGCCGGAAGCGTCTGCGCCGCCGCAGCCCCTGCCGGGCTGGGCCCGGCGAATGCCGCCGGCGGAACCGACGCCGTCGCGGCCGTTGAGCCCGTCACGCCCGGCGGAGGAAGAGCCGGCGGTGCTGAGCCCCCTGCGGGCCCGGGAGCATCGGGAGAAGGACCGGCGCCGTTTCCATCGCGGGCGGCTGATTCACCGGCTGCTGGAAATTCTGCCGGACCTGCCGGCCGCCGACCGCGCGGCGGCGATGCGGTCCTTCCTCGCCCAGCCGGCCTATGATCTTGCGGCCGGGGATATTGACGGGATCAGCCGCCAGGTCATGGGGATCCTGAGTGATGCGGATTTCGCCGCGCTCTTTTCGCCGGACAGCCGGGCCGAGGCGCCGATCGTCGGCCTGGTCGGCAAAACGCCGGTGTCGGGCCAGGTCGACCGGCTGGTGGTGACGGCGGCGGAAATCCTGGTGATTGATTACAAGACCAATCGCCCGCCGCCCCGCGAGGCGGGTGATGTTTCGCGGCTCTATATCCGCCAGATGGCGGCCTACCGGGCGGTGTTGCGGGATATTTATCCGGACAAAAAGGTGAGATGCCTGCTGCTGTGGACCGATGTCGCGCGGCTGATGGCCTTGCCCGACGCCCTGCTGGACGAGATTAAGTTCTAATCACGATTATTTGTTCCGCGCTTTTCCTTGACGCAAGGCGGGCGGCTTCCTACATTTGGCGGGAAGCTAATTTTTGAACAAGGAATTTGGATAATGAGTATTATTTCGGTCACCGACAGCGAATTTGAAGATAAGGTATTAAAGGCCAGCGGCCCTGTCCTGGTTGATTTCTGGGCCGAATGGTGCGGACCCTGCAAGCAGCTGGCGCCGGTGCTGGACCAGATTTCGGCTGAAATGGGCGACAAGGTGACCATCGCCAAGGTCAATATTGATGAAAATCCCGAGGCGCCGACCCGCTACGGCGTGCGCAGCATTCCGACCATGCTGCTGTTTAGCGGCGGTGAAGTGGCGGCGATGAAGGTGGGCAACACGTCGAAATCCGACCTTCAATCCTGGATCAACAGCAGCCTGTAAGATACAGCGCGACAGGAACAGAAACGCGGCCCCGGGGTCGCGTTTTTTTTGGCATCGTCAGTCGGGCAGCAGGCCGTTCTGGTCCAGCACCTGTCCCGCGAGATAGAGCGAGCCGCAGATCAGGACCCGGACCGGGCGGCCTTGGGACTGGCCGGCGATTTCGGTTAACGCCTGATCGACGGCGGCGGCGGGCGTCGCCGCGATCCCGGCCTTTTCGGCCATCCGGGCGATATTTTCCGCCTTATGGCTGTCTTCACCGGGGACGTCCACCCCGTAGAGCTTTTTCACATGGGGCGCCAGGGGCAGGAGAAAACCGCAGGCGTCCTTGTTGGCCATCATGCCGCAGACAAGATAAAGCGGCCTGTCATTCAGGGCCGCCAGATGGTCGGCCAATATCCGGCCCGCTGCCGGATTATGGCCGCCATCAAGCCACAGTTCGCTGCCGCTGGGCAGCATCCGGCCGAAGGGGCTGTCGGTGATCTCCTGCAGGCGGGCCGGCCAGATGGCGGCGCGTACGCCCTGTCGGATGGCCTTTTCCGAAACCTTGATATGATCCTGATGACGCAGGCAGGCGACGGCCAGTCCGGCATTGCGGATCTGATGGGGGCCGGGCAGGTTGGGCCGCGGCAGGGTGAGGCAGCCCTTTGCATCCTGATAGGTAAAACCGGTCCTGGTTGCGCTTACCGTCCAGTCGCCGTAAGCGACGGGCCGGGCGTCGATCTTTGCGGCATGGTCCAGAATGGCGGCAAGAGCCGGCGCCGGCTGATCGGCGAGGACCAGCGGCGTGTCTTTCCTGGCGATGCCGGCCTTTTCCCGGGCGATGCCGCCGAGGTCTGATCCGAGGAACTGTTCATGATCGACGGATACCGACGTGATGACGGTCGACAGCGGCCGGTCGACGACATTGGTCGCATCGAGCCGGCCGCCAAGCCCCACTTCAAGCAGCGTCACATCGGCCGGGCATTCACTGAAGGCTTTCAGCGCAATGGCGGTGGTGATTTCAAAATAGGTGATCGGCCGGTCGCCATTGATTTTTTCACAGTCGAGCAGGCACTGGAGCAGGCGATCCTCATCAATCAGCTGTCCGGCGAGGCGGATGCGTTCGGCGAAGCGCACCAGATGGGGCGAGCTGTAGACATGGACGCGCAAGCCCGCCGCTTCGAGTATGGCCCTGAGGTAGGCGGTGGTCGATCCCTTGCCGTTGGTGCCGGCGATGTGAATGACCGGCGGCAGCTTTCGTTCCGGATGGTCGAGCCGCGCCAGCAGCCGCTCCATGCGGTCAAGGCTCAGGTCGATTTTCTTCGGATGCAGCCGGTAGAGCCGCGCCAGCACCTTATCCGACGGGCGGGACATGGCGGGTCAGGCCGCTTTCGGCTGCTTCATCAGCAGGCCGAGAAGCTGGATCAGCTTGTCGCGCATTTCGTGGCGGTGGACGATCATGTCAATCATGCCATGCTCGAACAGATATTCGGATTTCTGAAAGCCTTCGGGCAGTTCCTCGCGGATCGTGTCCTTGATCACCCGCGGCCCGGCGAAGCAGATCAGGGCGTTGGGTTCGGCGATATGGATGTCGCCGAGCATGGCGTAGGAGGCGGTGACCCCGCCGGTGGTCGGGTCGGTCAGCACGACGATATAGGGCAGGCCGGCGTCCTTGACCATTTCAACGGCGACGGTGGTCCGCGGCATCTGCATCAGCGACAGGATGCCTTCCTGCATGCGGGCGCCGCCGGCGGCGGAAAACAGCACCAGCGGCGCTTTCTTGGCCACCGCATGTTCGGCGGCGGCGATGATGCCGTCACCGACGGCCATGCCCATGGAGCCGCCCATGAAGAGGAAATTCTGCACCGCCAGCACCGCCTTGACATTGCCGAGCTGCCCGTAGGCCACGGCAATGGCGTCCTTGAATTCGCTTTTCGCCCGCGCCGCCTTCAGGCGGTCGGTATATCTTTTCTGATCCTTGAATTTCAGTGGATCATCATTGGGCTTTGGCAGGTCGACCATGGCGTATTCGCCGTCATTGAAAATATTCTTGAAGCGGGTCGCCGGGTCGATCCGGCCGTGAAAACCGCACTGGGGACAGACGGACTGGACTTCCAGATAATCCTTGAGATAGAGCAACTGGCCGCAGCCCGGGCATTTATGCCACAGGTTATCGGGCGTTTCGGTCTTTTTTTCAAGAACCGCCCGGATTTTCGGACGGACGAAATTGGTGATCCAGTTCATGCCTTACCCTCTGAATATCTGATTATGATCTGGCCGTATGCACGCCAAGGCTAAGTGTTTTAACGAAGTCAAGAACTCTACTCTCTAATGCGGAATTTGCAAGTCCTTCTTGCGTAATATTGGCGGCGATGATGTTGACAATCGCCGAGCCGACAACGACCGCATCGGCGAAGGCGGCGAAGGCGCGGACATTTTCCACCGTCTTGATGCCAAAGCCGACAGCCACCGGCAGATCGGTCTGGCGGCGGATCATGTCGATCGCCGCTTCGACCGGCGCGAGGTCCGGCGCGCGGGTGCCGGTGATGCCGGCGATCGAGACATAATACAGGAAACCGGAGGCGTTGGTCAAAATTTTGCCAAGCCGCGCTTCGTCGGTGGTCGGAGTCGCCAGATGAATCACGCCCATACCCGCTTCCCGGGCCGGAATCGCCAGTTCCCGATCCTCTTCCGGCGGCAGGTCGACAATGATCAGGCCGTCGACGCCGGCGGCCAGCGCATCCTTGAGGAACTGGTCGACGCCGTGAATATAGACCGGATTGTAATAGCCCATCAGGATGATCGGCGTCTCCTGATCGCCCTGGCGGAAGTCCCGCACCATCTGCAGGGTCTTGCGGGCCGTCATGCCGCCCTGCAAGGCCCGGATGCTGGCGGCCTGGATCGCCGGGCCGTCGGCCATGGGGTCGGAAAAGGGCATGCCGAGCTCGATAATATCCGCCCCCGCCGCCGGCAGGCCCTTGAGAATCCGCAGCGCGCTGTCATAATCCGGATCGCCGGCGGTGGTGAAGGTGACGAGACCGGCGCGGCCCTCGGCGCGCAGATCGGCGAATCTTTTTTCAATTCTGGTGACGCTCATGATGAAATCTCCGCCCCCAAAGCCTCGGCGACCGTGAAAATATCCTTGTCGCCCCGGCCGCTGAGGCCCATGATCATGATATGGTCCTGCGGCAGGCCGGGGGCGAGCTTTTCGACATAGGCGATGGCGTGGGCGCTTTCCAATGCCGGGATGATGCCTTCCATTTCGCTGCACAGCCGGAAGGCGGCGAGCGCCTCCTTGTCGGTGATCGGCACGTAATTGACCCGCTTGATCTGATGCAGCCAGCTGTGCTCCGGGCCGATGCCGGGATAATCGAGCCCGGCGGAAATCGAATGGGCCTCTTCGATCTGGCCGTCGTCATCCATCAGAAGATAGGTGCGGTTGCCGTGCAGCACGCCGGGCGCGCCGCCGGTGAGCGAGGCGGCGTGCTTGTCGGTCTCGAGCCCGAGCCCCGCCGCTTCGACGCCATACATGGCGACATCGTCATCAAGAAAGGGGTGAAAGAGGCCGATGGCGTTGGAGCCGCCGCCGACGCAGGCGACCAGGCTGTCGGGCAGGCGGCCTTCCTTGTCAAGGATCTGCGCCCGGGTCTCGGCGCCGATGACGCACTGAAAGTCGCGCACCAGTTCGGGGTAGGGGTGCGGCCCGGCGGCGGTGCCGATCAGATAGAAGGTGTCGGCGACATGGGCGACCCAGTCGCGCATGGCTTCATTCATGGCGTCCTTCAGGCTTTGCGAACCGCAGGTGACGGGGATCACGTCGGCCCCCAAAAGCTTCATGCGGAAGACATTGGGTTTTTGCCGCTCAATATCCTTGGCCCCCATATAGACGACGCATTTCATGCCGAAGCGGGCGCAGACCGTGGCGGTCGCCACCCCATGCTGACCGGCGCCGGTTTCGGCGATGATCCGGGTCTTGCCCATGCGGCGGGCGAGCAGGATCTGCCCGACGCAGTTGTTGATCTTGTGGGCGCCGGTGTGGTTGAGCTCCTCGCGCTTGAAATAGATTTTCGCCCCGCCGAGATGCGCGCTGAGCCGTTCGGCGAAATAGAGCGGGCTCGGCCGGCCGACAAATTCCCGCAGCAACGCGTCAAATTCGGCCTGAAAGGCCGGATCGGTTTTTGAGGCTTGATAGGCTTTTTCCAGATCCAGAATCAGCGGCATCAGGGTTTCCGAGACAAAGCGGCCGCCGAAATCGCCGAAACGGCCGTCGCTGTCCGGCCCGGCGCGAAAGGTGTTTTTTGTGTGGCTCATATGCTGTCCTCATTCACAGCCTTCAGAAAGGCTTTGATCTTCCCGATGTCCTTGTGCCCCGAGCGGCTTTCGACCCCGCTGGAGACATCGACAATTGTTGCGCCGCTTGTGGCGACGGCGCGGCGTATATTTTCGGCGTTCAGGCCGCCCGACAGCATCCAGGGAATCCGCCAGTCGGCCTCCCGGATCAGCCGCCAGTCGAAAATCAGGCCGTTGCCGCCGGGCAGGGCGTCTTGTAGTGATGTGGGGGCCTTGGCGTCAAAAAGCAACATATCGGCGACATTCTGATAGTCCCGGGCCGCTTTGATGTCATCCGGTCCGGCGATGGCGAAGGCCTTGATCACCGGCAGAGAAAAACGCGTCCGGACTTCACCCACCCGGTCCGGGCTTTCCGCGCCGTGCAACTGGATCAGGTCGAGGGGAACTGTGGTCAGTATGTCGTGCAGCTGTTCATCCGTTGGATCGACAAAGACGCCGGTTGTGCGCACGTCAGCCGGAATGAGGCGCGCCAGATCGGCGGCCGCGGCGGCGGTGATGTTGCGCGGGGATTTTTCATAAAACACCAGGCCGATATAGGCGGCGTCGCCCTCGACCGCGGCGCTGACGGCCTCCGGCGTTTTCAGGCCGCATATTTTGGCGCTGACGGATTTGCCGGTCCTGACGGTCAGGGGGGTCATGACGGCATGTCCCGCGAATCAAGTTCGGCCGCGATGGCCCGGGCCGCCGCCGCCGGGTCCGCCGCTTCGGTGATCGGCCGGCCGATGACAATATAATCGGCGCCGCGGCCGATGGCCTCCTGCGGGGTCATGATGCGTTTCTGGTCGCCGCTGGCGCTGCCGGCGGGGCGGATGCCGGGGACCACCAGTTTGAATTCGGGGCCGCAGGCGGCGCGAATGGCGCTGATCTCGAAGGGGGAACAGACGACGCCGTCGAGGCCGCTTTCCCGGGCGAGGCGGGCCATGCGCACGACCTGGGATTCGACGGGGGTCCCGAGGCCGACGGCCGCCAGGTCATTTTCATCCATGCTGGTCAGGATGGTGACGCCGACAATGATCGGCCGCGGACAGCCGACGGCCGCCGCCGCCTCGGTCGCCGCCGTTGCCGCCGCCTTCATCATCGCCGGTCCGCCGGCGGTATGAATGGTCATGATGATCGGTTTCAGCGGCATCAGCGCCCGAATCGCCTTGGCCACCGTGTTGGGAATGTCATGCAGCTTGAGGTCGAGAAAAATCGGCATGCCCGACTTCGCCACATGGTCAAAGCCGCTCGGGCCGTGGGCGCCGAAAAACTCGAGCCCCAGTTTGACGCCGCCGATATGGGACCGAAGTTTCGCCGCAAGGCCGAAGGCGGCATGGGGGTCTGTGGTATCGAGCGCACATAGAATGCGGTCTGAAGGGGTCAATTCACTCATGACAATATCCTCGGGCTTTGCGGCAGGCTTTGCTGGCTGTTTTTCTCATGAACAGCAGGCGATGACAAGGTTTTTATCGTCAAAGCACAGGGTTTTATGCAGAATCGCCGGGGCTGTTTGGTTCCCGCGCTCGGCGGGCGGCGAGCGCTTCTTCCAGATCGCGGATTTTCCGCGCCTGCCGACGGTTATGGCGGGCATGATGGAAGGATTTCCAGATCACAACCATGGCCCCGGCGCCAAGCCCGATGAAAATGCCCAAAAACAGCAGAAGATATATTGGCAACTCCCAGGCGAAGGGCAGGGGATGGAGGCTGAAGGTCACCGGCGTCCGGTTGGCGATGGCGACGATAACGCAGAAGGCGGTAAAAAGGCTAAAGATGGCGAGGGTAAAAAGGCGCATGAAAATCATACCAGACGTCAGCAAAACGCCGACCTTAATCTTGTTCAATCAAAAGACCAGGGCCAAAATGCGGATTGAACGCAGACTGGCCCCCGATCCGGAATGGCGACAAAAGGAATCAGCCTTTATCGTTGAGCTTTTCCCGCAGATCCTTGCCGGTCTTGAAATAAGGCACATATTTTTCCGGCACATTGACCGTGGCGCCGGTGCGCGGATTACGGCCGATGCGTTTCGGGCGATGCTTGACGGAAAAGGCGCCAAATCCCCGCAGTTCAACCCGGTTGCCGTCGGCAAGGGCGTTGGTAATTTCTTCAAAAATAGTATTTACGATTCGTTCAACGTCACGCTGATAGAGATGCGGGTTAGCTTCAACCAAGCGTGTAATCAGCTCTGACTTTATCATCACTTTTTCCCTTAAATTGATTTTTCCCAGTGCTTTATGTTCCTACAGGGTGCCAGAGACTCGTTAAGTCGTCAAGGTTAAGTCTTTAAAAGAGCGGCATTTTTTCTGTTTTTGGGCCAATTATTGCCGGAAACCAAAATCAGAAAGCGTATTTGTGGGCCCGGATGTTCTGAAAAAATGCATTTTTTATTCGCGGCGACATGATTTCAGGGCCGCGCCCGGAGGGAGGGAATCGCAAATCCGGGGCGTCACAAGCGGGATAGTATCGGGGGCCTGACCCGCGCCAATAAAAAAATACCAAACAAACAGTCAAAAGAACCCGCCCGGAAATCCGGACGGGTTCTTTGAAGGTTTCGCAATAAGGATGCGCCCCGCAGAACGGGAACCGCCTTATTTTTCGTCTTTATTGGCCGCGAGGGCAGCGCCGAGAATATCACCGAGGCTGGCGCCGCTGTCAGAAGAACCATATTGTTCGACGGCTTCCTTTTCTTCGGCGAATTCAAGCGCCTTGATGCTGAGGCCGATTTTACGGTTTTTCTTGTCGAAGTTGGTGACCAGAGCGTCAACCTTGTCGCCGACGGAGAACCGCTCGGGCCGTTGTTCGGAACGGTCCCGGCTGAGGTCGGCGCGACGGATGAAGGCTTCCATGGTCTGGTCGTCTTCGCCCAGGGAAACTTCGAGGCCGTTTTCAGTGACGCCGGTTACCGTGCAGGTCACCGTGCCGCCTTTTCTCAGGCCTTCAACTTTACCCATCGGGTCAGAGGAAAGCTGCTTGATGCCGAGGGAAATACGTTCTTTTTCCACATCAACGTCCAGAATGACAGCTTTGGCCATCTCGCCTTTTTTATATTCCGCCAAGGCTTCTTCACCGGATTTGTTCCAATTCAGGTCGGACAGATGAACCATGCCGTCAACATCGCCGCCTTCGAGGCCGATGAACAGGCCGAATTCAGTGATATTCTTGATTTCGCCTTCGATCTCGGAACCAACCGGGAATTTCTCGGCGAAGGCTTCCCACGGATTGTCAAGACATTGCTTCAGGCCCAGGCTGATGCGGCGTTTGTCCGGATCGATTTCCAGAACCTTGACCTCGACTTCCTGGCTGGTGGAGACAATCTTGCCCGGATGGATGTTCTTCTTGACCCAGCTCATTTCGGAAACATGAACCAGACCTTCGATGCCTTCTTCCAGTTCAACAAAGGCGCCGTAATCGGTGATGTTGGTGATGCGGCCTTTCAGTTTGCTGCCGATCGGGAATTTATCCGCGACAGAGGACCATGGGTCTTCATGCAGCTGTTTCATGCCGAGCGAGATACGCTGGGTTTCCGGATTGAGGCGGATGATCTGCACCTTGATGGTGTCGCCGATGTTGAGCACTTCGGACGGATGATTGATCCGTTTCCAGGAAATATCGGTCACATGCAGCAGACCGTCAATACCGCCCAGGTCAACAAAGGCGCCGTAATCGGTGATGTTTTTGACCACCCCTTCAACGACCTGACCGTCACCCAGGGTGTTGATCAGTTCGGCGCGCTGTTCGGCGCGGGTTTCTTCCAGAATGGCGCGGCGGGAGACGACGATGTTGCCCCGCTTGCGATCCATTTTCAAAATCTGGAACGGCTGTGAAATATTCATCAGCGGCGTCACGTCGCGGATCGGACGGACGTCAACCTGCGAGCCGGGCAGGAAGGCGACGGCGCCGTTCAGGTCAACGGTAAAGCCGCCCTTGACGCGGCCAAAGATAACGCCGTCGACGCGCTCTTCGGCTTCGTAGGATTTCTCCAGAACGGTCCAGGATTCTTCGCGACGGGCTTTCTCGCGGGACAGGATGGCTTCGCCGGTGGCGTTTTCAATCCGTTCGACAAAAATATCGACTTTATCGCCGACGGCAAGTTCCGGGTCCTGGCCGGGGCCGGAAAATTCTTTTAACTGAACACGGCCTTCAGCTTTCAGGCCGATGTCGATGGTTGCGGCTTCTTTATCCAGTGCGATGATGGTGCCGGTAACGACTTTACCGTCAAATCTTTCGTCTTCGCCGAAAACCTCGTCAAGCAGCGACGCGAAGTCCTCGGTGGTTGGTGCCATTTCATTAGCGGTCATTAACAATTTCTCTTTCACAATAATATTGTTTTGTCAGGCCTGCCGGTTGTCTCCGACGGTCTTGGAATGAAACAATACGGGTTAATTGAATAGACATGAAATCCGGCCCTATGGATGAAAAATCAAGGGTCAGAGGTCTGTCATTCCATTCGAAACCAGCGCCAGCGCCTGTTCGAACACGGCCTCTATATCCGAATTCGTCGTATCAAGCAAGTGCGCGTTTTCGGCGACTTTCAGCGGCGATGTGGCGCGGGTCATATCCCGTTGATCCCGCTGGATAAGGTCATCAAGGATCGCCTGATAGTCGGCGTCGCCGCCCTTGTCGCCGAATTGCTCAAGAAACCGCCGTTTTGCGCGGGTTTCGACGTCTGCGGTGATGAATAATTTTATATTGGCGTCGGGGCAGACCACGGTGCCGATGTCGCGACCGTCGAGCACCGCCCCGGCCTTGCCGCCGGGCGGGACGCGGGCGAATTCACGCTGAAATTCCAGAAGGGCGGCGCGAACGGCGGGAATGGCCGCGACTTTCGACGCCAGGTTGCCGGTCGATTCGATTCGGATTTCCGGGTCGTCAAGGTTGATTTCAGGGAGCTTTCCGGCGGCTTTCAGCGCGTCCTGTTCGTTGTCCGGATCGCCGCCGGCGCGGACCGTTTCAAGCCCGACGGCCCGATAAAGCGCCCCGGTATCGAGGAAGGCATAGTCAAAATGTTGCGCCAGACGCCGCGCCAGGGTGCCCTTGCCCGAGGCGGCCGGGCCGTCAATGGCGATAATGCGGGTCTTTTTCGTCATGCTTGTTCCTTAACCAATATGGGCGCCAAGGCCGTTCATCAGGGCCGCGAAGCCCGGAAAGCTGGTTTCAATGACCGATCCGTCATCGATCTCTACCGGCTCTTCTGTTCTCATGCCGAGGGTCAAAAATGACATGGCGATCCGGTGATCGAGGCGGGTGGCGACCCGGGCGCCGCCCTTGACGGTCGGCCCGCCGGTGACGGTCATGCCGTCGGTATGCTCGACCACCTTGACGCCGCAGGCGGCAAGCCCCTCGACCATGACGGCGATCCGGTCGCTTTCCTTGACCCGCAGCTCCGCAAGGCCGCGCATAACGGTCTCGCCGGCGGCGAAACTCGCGGCGATGCAGAGGACCGGATATTCATCAATCATCGACGGCGAGCGCTCTTCGGGGACGATAACCCCCTTTAACGGGCTGTATCTGACCCGGATGTCGGCGACGGCTTCGCCGCATTCGAGCCGTTCGTTGACAAAGCTGATGTCGCCGCCCATGTCCCGCAGCGTCGTGAAGATGCCGGTGCGGGACGGATTGAGGCCGACATTCCCGATCGTGATGTCTGAACCGGGACAGATCAGGGCGGCGACGGCGGGAAAGGCCGCCGACGACGGATCGGTCGGCACAATCATGTCGCGGGCGGTAAGCTCCGGCTGGCCGGTGACCGTGATCGCCACGCCCCGGTCATGATCCCTGATGTCAATATCGACGCCGAAATGGCGGAACATGCGTTCCGTATGATCGCGGGTCGGGATCTTTTCGATGACAGTGGTTTTGCCGGGCGTGTTGAGCGCCGCCAGCAGGATCGCGGACTTGACCTGGGCCGAGGCGACGGGGACCTCATATTCAATGGGCAGGGGATCGGCGATGCCGGTGACGGTCAGCGGCAGGGAAATCCCTTTCTCACTCTGGTCGTCCGCGCCGTGAAAACTGGCCCCGAATTGCGCCAGCGGATCGGTCACCCGCTTCATCGGGCGGCTCGACAGCGAAGGGTCGCCGATAAAGGTCGTATTGTGCGCAGTGGTGGCGACCAGGCCCATGATCAGCCGGGCGCCGGTGCCGCTGTTGCCCATGTCGAGGGCGCGCGCCGCCTGACATAATCCGCCGACGCCGACGCCATGGACGATCCAGTCACCTTTGCTGTCCCGGGACATATCGGCGCCCATGGCCTGCAGGGCGCGGGCGGTGTTGAGAACGTCCTCGCCTTCGAGCAGGCCCGAAATGCGGCTTTCGCCGACGGCGAGGCTCGCCATGATCAGGGCGCGGTGGGAAATGGATTTATCGCCGGGGACTTTCAACGGGCCGCCGAGGGCCCCGGTTTTTGCAGATGTCAGGTGATTCATAAATGGCTTCTTCGGGCTGTTGGCTTACGATTTTGACTTCAGATAGCATAATATCAGGACTCAAGACCAGTGAATATGTCGAATTCCGGGCAAATGCCGGTTAAAAAAATCCCGATCTGCGATTAAGCTTTGACAGACGACTTATTCCGTGGCAAACGATTGCCTTTCAAGAATTATGCGTCATATGAATTATATGAATACGGTTTAAGGAGAATTACGTTGGCTAATCCTGAATGGGGTACCAAACGCCAGTGTCCGAAATGCGGCACAAGATTTTATGATCTGGGAAATGACGATCCGATTGTCTGTATCGATTGTGAACATAGTTTCAAACCCGAGGTTATTTTGAAAAGCAAAATGACCCCGCTTGAATTGTCAACTGAAGACAAGACGGAAGACGATGAAGACGATCTGGAGATTCTGGATGAAAAGGATCTTCTGGACGAAGAATCCGACGATGATGATGTCGAAATTGACACCGATGACAATACGGTTGTTCTCAGCGATGATGACGACACCAATGTGGCGGGTGTGGTTGTCAAACCGGCGCCGGCAAGTTCCGATGAATAATTTTTATCTTTCCGCTTGATTATCTGGGGAATGATGAATAAATTCTGCTCAGCCGATGAGAGATTCGGCGGTCTGTAAATGGAAATGGGGCTATAGCTCAGTTGGGAGAGCGCTTCGCTGGCAGCGAAGAGGTCAGCGGTTCGAACCCGCTTAGCTCCACCATTTCAACTTATGTCTTTTCAATATTATGTCTTTTTAATATAATGAATATAGCCCGGCGCATGATGATGCGGCGGGATTTTTGGTTTTATCCCCTTCTTGTTTTGGTGATTTCTGGTCATAATATTGCAGATTTTATCTGCCCGTTGCTCAATCGGATATAATACTAAAGGCGGAGAAATTTATCCTCTTTCGACTTAAGCCTTTGTCCAATAGGCACGGGGGCGCTGGCGGCGTATTATGCCATTCAAGGCGTGAAGACCGCGTAAAGATATTCAGCATAAAGATATTCAGCATAAAGATATTCAAAATGACAGGAGCCAGAAGCCGATGACCATCCCGGGACTGATGCAAGACAATGATCTGATGATCTCATCCCTGATCCGCTATGCGGCGGAATATCACGGTCATAGAGAGATTGTGACCCGGACCGTGGAAGGGCCGGTTCATCGCTACAGCTACGCCGAGGCGGAAAGGCGTTCAAAGCGACTGGCCAATGTCCTGATCCACCGGTTCGGCATCGCGCCGGGCGACCGGGTCGGCACCCTGGCCTGGACCACCTATCGCCATTTTGAACTGTTTTACGGCGTTTCTGGCATGGGGGCGGTGCTCCATACCACAAACCCGCGACTGTTCGATGAGCAGATTTCCTATATCATCAACCATGCGGAAGACCGGGTGCTGTTTCTTGATCTGGATTTCGTGCCGCTGGTGGAAAAGCTGCTGCCGCAGCTCGCGACGGTGGAGAAATTCATTATCCTGACCGACCGTGCCCATATGCCCGCGACCAGCCTGCCGGACGCCCTGTGCTATGAGGAGCTGCTGGCGGCGGAAAGCGACGATTTTGACTGGCCGGTCTTTGATGAAAAATCCGCCGCGGCGCTCTGTTATACCAGCGGCACCACCGGCCATCCGAAAGGCGTGCTTTACAGCCACCGTTCGACGATTCTTCACGCCCTGGCGGCGGCGCAGAACAGCGCCTATGGCCTGTCGGTTTATGACACGATCATGCCGATCGCGCCGATGTATCACGCCAACGCCTGGGGCCTGCCCTATGTGGCGCCGATGCTGGGGGCCAAGCTGGTGCTGCCGGGGCCGAAAATGGACGGGGAAAGCATTCATCACCTGATCGAAAGCGAAAGCGTCAGCTTCTGCTGCGCCGTGCCGACGGTCTTTTCCATGCTGTTTCAGTATCTTGAAGATACCGGCAAGAAGGTCGAAGCGTTGAAACGAACCATGATCGGCGGCTCGGCGGTGCCCAAGGCGATGACGGAAAAATTCCTTCATACCTACGGGGTGACGGTTCTGCAGATCTGGGGCATGACCGAAACCAGTCCCATGGGCGTTATCGGCGTGCCGACGCCCCAGGTCGACGCCCTGCCGTCCGGGATTCGTGAAGAGGTCATGGACAAGCAGGGCCGGGTGCAATATGGCCTGGAGATCAAGGTGCTGGACGAGGACGGCAAGCCGGTGCCGCGCGACGGGGTGGCCTTCGGCGACCTGTGGGTGCGCGGTCCCTGGGTCACCAGCGGCTATTACCGCAGCGAAGGCGGCGATATTCTTGATGAGGACGGCTGGTTCCTGACCGGCGACGTGGTGACCATCGATCCCTATGGCTATATAAAGATCACCGACCGGTCGAAGGATGTCATCAAATCCGGCGGCGAGTGGATCAGTTCGATCGACATTGAAAATCTGGCGGTCGGCCATCCGAAGGTCCTGCAGGCCGGCGTGGTCGGCGTTCATCATCCGAAATGGGAGGAACGCCCGGTTCTGGTGATCAAGCCGGCCCCGGGCGAGCCGCCGACGGAAGAGGAAATCCTCAAATTTCTCGACGGCAAGATCGCCAAATGGTGGACGCCGGACGCGGTTTTCTTTGTCGATGAAATGCCGCTGACCGCAACGGGAAAGATCAAGAAGATCGCCCTGCGCGAACAATATAAGCATTGCCTGGACGGTTAGAGCGTACAACGACCTGATTCTCCTGTCGTATCGGCGAAAATAGCGCGGTTCGCCCGGGAGGGAATGGCGCTGCCCGGCTGACGCGATGTCGCTGTCGGACAAGCAGCGCCCGATAATATCGTCTATGATCGGGCGGATGCCGGGAAAATATGCGTTAACCCGGGCGCCAAATCAGGGACAGATCAGGGAAAAGAGATGACCGCAGGATTACAGTATATCGCCCGCAACGCCCATGATGTTCATGTCGGCGACAAGCGGATATTATTTCATATCCCGACGACGTCGCTCTTCGATCTCGACCGGATGTCGGGCGAAGTGCTGGATATGTTCAAGGAGCAACAGCAGGTCAGCCAGGCGGATATGGAGGCCCGCTTTGCCGGCCGCTATGCGCCGGAGCGCATATTGGAGGTGGTCGAGGACTTTCTCGAAATGGACATCATCAGGGGCGACGGGCCGATCCGCCCCGATCATCCAAAGGTCAAAATCGAGAATTATCCGCTGAGCACCATCATCCTCAATGTCAATACCGGCTGCAACCTGGGCTGCAGCTATTGCTACAAGGAGGATCTGGCGACCCCGGCCAAGGGCGAGCTGATGGGGCTGGACACGGCGCGGAAATCGATCGACCTGCTGCTCAGGGAGGGCGCGCGCCGCGACCGGGTCAATGTGGTGTTTTTCGGCGGCGAGCCGTTGAGCAACATGCCGCTGATCCGGGGGGCGGTGGATTATGCCGAGGCGCGCTGCGCGGCGCTGGGCAAGAAGGTTGATTTCTCGCTGACCACCAACGCCACCCTGCTGACCGAAGAGATCATCGATTATCTCGACGCCCACAAGTTCGGCATCGCGATCAGCATGGACGGGCCGAAGGCGATTCATGACAGGAGCCGCAAGACCGTCGGCGGCAAGGGCACCTATGACGTGGTGGCGCACAAGGCGCGAATGTTATTGGACAGATATACGGCGCGGCCGGTGGGGGCGCGGGTGACGCTGACCGCCGGCGTCACCGACGTGGTCGCCATCCACCATCACCTGAAATATGACCTCGGCTTCGCCGAAGTGGGTTTCGCCCCGGTGACGTCGGGCGATATCGCGCTCTATAACCTGAGCAACGGGGAACTGCATGAGGTGTTCCGGAACATGAAGCGGCTCGGCGAAGATTATCTAACGGAAGCCCTTGCAGGCCGCAGCAACGGTTTTTCCAACATGCATCAGCTGATGACCGACCTCTATGAGGGGACCAAAAAGGCGCTGCCCTGCGGCGCCGGCGTCGGCCTGCTGGCGGTCGATCATAAGGGCGACCTCAACCTGTGCCATCGCTTCACCGGGTCGGAGATCGAAACCTATGGCTCGGTGGACGCGGGGATAAAAAAGAAAGAACTGGGCGCCTTTCTCGAGGGCCGGGCCGAGCGGGACGGCACCTGGTGCGCGACCTGCCGGATCCGCAATCTCTGTTCCGGCGGCTGCTATCACGAATCCTACGCCACCTATGACGATATTCACAAACCGACCTATCATTATTGCGACCTGATGCGCGACTGGATTGATTTCGGCATCGGCGTCTACAGCCGGATATTGCGCGACAACCCGCGCTATTTCGAGCAGCATGTCAGCCCGCGAACCCTGCTCAACAGCAACCGAACCTTTAACCCGCTCGATAGGGGAACATAAACATGAAAGCGGGACGGGACCCTGGGACTGCGACAGTATGCCGCGATGAATAAGGAGCAACGGGGGTGCGGGAGTGAAGCGTAAGGAAATGAGCAGGGGGACGGCAGCGTCAGACCTTTGGGCTTCAGCCCTTCGGGGGGCGGGCGGCTTTTTCGCCGGTCTTTTTGTCCTGTTGGCCGCCGCCGCGCTCGGCGGGGTGGCGGTCGAGCGCGCGGCGCTTGTCCTGACCACGGCTCTGATGACGGCGGCGCTTGCCTTGCCCGAATATCGCCGCCTGCTGCTACAGGTCAGCTTCGGCCTTCTGCTGGCGCTCTCGCTGCGGCTCGCCTTTCATCTGATCGCCGATCATTTCCACTACGCCTATGTCTGGCTCTATAGCGCGCCGGAGCTGAAAATCTATCTCAAGCTCGCCAATCTGTGGGGCGGCGAGGAAGGCACCCTGCTGTTCCTCGCCCTGCTGCTGGCGGGCTTCGCCCTGCGCCTCAACCGTTATCCGGGATGGGCCGGGCCGGGGGTGATTCTGCTCGCCCTGCCTTTTCTGCTCGGGCTGCTGGTCTGGCATCCGTTTCAGATGACCAGCGCCGCCCAGCTGGCCCATGCGCCCTATCAGGGGATGAACGCCCATCTGACCAAATTCTGGATGGCGATCCACCCGCCGCTGATTTTCATTCCCTATCTGTTGCTGGCGGCGCCGGCGGGCGCGGCGGCCGAGGCGCTGATCCGGGGCCGGGGGCCGTGGCGCGACATCGCCCTCCGCTACAGCCGCTGGGCCTGGGTTGCGCTCTCGGCCGGCATGGTCAGCGGCATGTGGTGGGCCTATGAGGATTTCTTTTACGGCCAGATCTGGCACTGGGACCCGGTGCAGATGGCGGCCTTCGTCGTCTGGTGCTTGCTGACCGCCTATCTGCATGGCCTGCGCATCTATCATCCGCAGGGCCCCTTTGGCCGTAGCCTGCCGTTTCTTGGCCTGCTGACGGCGGCGGCGGCGATCGCGTCCCTGCTGGTGACCCGCAACGGCGAACTGGTCAGTTCCCACCGCTATCTGGGCGAAACGTCGGTCAGGCTGCTGGCGGCGATTGCGGCGGCCCTGTTTCTGCTGGCCTGGGGCGGGCTGATCCTGTCCTTGCGGCGGACGGTCCGGCGTAAAAGCAACCTGACCGAGGCGCGGCTGATGATTCAGGTCGCCATCTGGGGCTTTGTCGGCATCGGCCTGATCGGCTGTTATTTTCTGGCCGAGGCGTATCTCAGGGCGCTGCTCGACATCCCCAAGGACAAGCCGCCGATTTTCTTCGCCCTGATCGCCAATGTCAGTTCGGCCGATTTCGTCGCCCTGCTGAAGGCGCAGCACGCCCGCTGGACGGTGGATAATTTCGCCGTTAACCAGATGCTGGCGCCGCTGGCCTTTGCGGTGGCGATTTTTGGCGGCCACCGGTTTCTGCCCATAAGCGGCTTCTGGCGGCGGCTGCTGATCACCGGCGGCGCAGTGATTTTCAGCCTTCTGCTCGCGCAATATATCCGGCCGCTGGAAATATTCTATGACGGCGCCGGGGTGACCTCGGGCGCGACGCGGCGCAATTTTTTCCAGCTCAACATGCTGCTCGGCGCGGTGATTTATTTTTCCCTCTCAAGCCTGCTCTACGCCCTGCCGCTCGGGGTCGGGCGCGGCAAGGAAAGGGCCTATTTCAATTATATCGCGCCCGTGGGCCTCATTCACATGGGGGTGATGATCGGCCTGCTCGCAGCGCTCTGCGCCACCATACTGGACAGCAATATCGTTCGGAAAGTCACCTTCCCCGAAGCCTATAACCGGCCGTTGGCCCTTTCAGAGGAGCTCAGTCTGCGGATCAGTCCGCCGGAAACCGCCGAGGGTCCGGACGGCGGCTATTCGCCGGCGGGGCGGCCCGCCGTCCGGGCGCTGAACGGGGTGCAACTGCTGCTCAGTCAGGGGACGGGGACGCGGCTTCTTGATCAGGGGCATACCCTGTTTCGCGATGACCGGCGGCCGATGCCGGGGAACCTGGGGCCGATCCGGCAATATTGCGAGGCGGTGGATTATCGTTTCGCCCGCATCTCCCGGTCCAACGCCCATATGCTGAACCCGTTTATTTATCGCGGGCCGGCCTATGATCTTCAGGTGTGGCTGCCGGCGGTCCCCTATCCCCGGTCGGGTGCGCCTTCCGAGGGCGCCTCGGCGACCTATAATGTGGTGGTCAAGAAAATTCCCCTGATGAGCGGGCTGTGGCTGGGCCTCGGCCTGTCGCTGCTGGCGGGGGTATATTATGCGCTGTTTTCCCGCAAAAGGCCCAGATCTTAAGCCGGTTGATTCGGCGGCCCTTTGCAGGTCAGGAGGAGCAGCTCACCTCCAGATGGCGGCCCCATTCCGGCGGCGCGGCGGCGTAAGATTCATTTTCCGGCTGATCGTCGTAGGGGGCGCGCAACAGCTTCAGCAAGCGGTCAATTTCGGCAAAGTCGCCGGCCTCGGCTTTCTCGATCGCGGTCTGGGCGAGATAATTGCGCAGGATATATTTCGGGTTGGCGCGGCGCATATTGTCGCGCCGGGCCCCGGGCGGGGTTTTCTCCCGCTCCAGGCGGGTCTGATACTGCTCCCGCCAGGGGGTGAACTCCGGCGGCAGGGTCTCAGGAAGCGTATCGTCGCTCAGATCCCGGAAGAAGATCGTGTAATCCAGCCCGTGGCGGGCGAGCAGGCCGAGCAGATCCCGCGCCAGCCCCTGATCGTCGTCCTCTGTCTCCGACAGGCCGAGCTTCCGGTTCATCAGCCGGTCATAATGCTCGAAAAAGTGGACCTTGTAATGCTCTTTCATCAGATCGATGGTCGCGGGCAGGATCAGCGGGCTCAGCGCCTGGCCGAGCGCCATCATGTTCCACAGCCCGACATTGGGCTGCTGGTCAAAGGCGTAGCGGCCCATGTCATCGGAATGATTGCAGATAAAGCCCGGATCGAACGCCTCCATAAAGCCGTAAGGTCCATAATCAAAGGTCTGGCCGAGGATCGACATATTGTCGGTGTTCATCACCCCGTGGGCGAAGCCGAAGACCTGCCATTTGGCGATCATGCGGGCGGTGCGGCCGGCGACCTCGAGCAGCAGGCGGTCGTAAGGCGACGGGTCGTCCTGAAGCGCTGGAAAGTGAATCCTAAGGGTATAATCCGCCAGCTGCTTCAGCTCCGCCTGCTGCTGGGTATAGTAAAAATATTCAAACGTGCCGAAGCGGACATGGCTTTCGCTGAGCCGGATCAGGCCGGCGGCGCTCTCCAGCCTTTCGCGCATCACCGGCTCGTCACTGCCGATCAGGCACAGGGCGCGGCTGGTGGGAATGCCCAGGTGATGCAGCGCCTCGCTGGCGAGATATTCGCGGATGCTGGAGCGCAGGACCGCCCGGCCGTCGGCGCCGCGGGAAAAGGGCGTCTGGCCGGCGCCCTTGAGATGCAGGTCCCACAGGACGCCGTCCCGGTTGCGCACCTGGCCGAGCAGCAGGCCGCGGCCGTCGCCGAGGCGCGGCACATAGACGCCGAACTGATGGCCGGAATAGACCATCGCCAGCGGATCGGCGCCGTCGATCATTTCCGCGCCGCTGAAAAAATTCAGGGCGGTGTCGCCGGCGAGTTCATCGGGGTCAAGGTCAATCAGCGCCGCGCCCAGATCATTGACGCTGATCATCCGCGGATGGGGCAGGGGCCGGCCCGTCATCCTGACGGCGAACCGGGGACCGAGGGCGGCATATTGATTGTCAAAATTGAGCTTCACGACGGGGCGTCTTTCCGGTTGTCGCCGGTGGTTTTGAGCGAGTGCTTCTTTATTTTTTTCCGGGCTTGTTTTTCGGCGCGCCGTTGTTCGATGGTCTTGGCGACATCGCCGCCGATATGGTTCAGGCCGCGGGCCCGGGCGATTTCAACCTGCCGTTCCCGTTCCTGATGGCGCTGTTTCCGGGCCGGATCATGGCGGTCATGGCAATGGGGGCAACTGACGCCTTTCACATAACGGCGGTCGGTTTTTTCCCGTTCGGTGATCGGCATGCGGCAGGCGAAACACTGGTCATAGCTGCCCTGTTCCAGATTGTGCCGGACCGCCACCCGGCTGTCGAAGACGAAACATTCGCCCCGCCAGAGGGAGTGTTCGGCCGGCACGTCCTCAAGATATTTCAGAATGCCGCCTTCGAGGTGATAGACGTTCTTGAACCCCTGCTGCCTGAGATAGGCGGTGGATTTCTCGCAGCGGATGCCGCCGGTGCAGAACATGGCGATTTTGCGGTCCTTGGCGTCGGCGAGTTCTTGCGCGACATAGGCGGGAAATTCGCGAAAAGTTGCGGTTTTCGGGTTGACGGCCCCCTTGAAGCTGCCGATGGCGACCTCGTAATCATTGCGGGTGTCGATGACCATCACCTCCGGATCGCTGATCAGGTCGTTCCACTCCCGGGGCTTGACATAGGCGCCTTTGAGGTGGCGCGGGTCGATATTTTCGACTCCCATGGTGACGATTTCCTTCTTGAGCCGCACCTTGGTCCGGTAAAAAGGCATTTCATCGGCGAAGGATTCCTTGGTGACAAGATCGGCGAAACGCGAATCCCGGCGCAGAAAGCCATGGAGCGCCCGGATCGCTGCGGCGCTGCCGGCGACGGTGCCGTTCATCCCTTCCCGGGCGAGCAGCAGGCTACCGCGAATCTGATGGCGGGTCAGGAAATCGAGATATTTCGCTTTAAGGTCCTGGTAATCCTCAAGGGTGACGAAATGATACAGGGCGGACACCACAAAGCGGGCCATAGGGGTTCCTTTCAGCGCGCCGGCGGACAGGTCCGGCGCCAAATTAATTTGTATATTTAATATATTGGCGAAGGGCGACGGTTTCAAGTCATGGCGGATATATCCCGCCGGATCCGGTCGGTCATCGGCTCAAGCTCCCGCAGGCGTTTGATATTGTCAAACAGGATATGGGCCTCGGGATAATGGCGTTTCAGGTAACTGAGCCATTGCTTCAGCCGGCTCGGCAGGTAGCCGCGCTGATATTTGTCCCGGTCAAAAGCGGCATAGCGCAGCATCAGGTCACAGGTCGCCGCCCACGGCTGGGGCGGGTGATCGTGGCGGATGGTCGCCGCCAGATTGGGCAGGCACAACGCGCCGCGGCCGATCATGATGTCGCGGCAGCCGGAAATCCGCCGGCAGTTTTCGGCGTCGGCCCGCGACCAGATATCGCCATTGGCGACCAGCGGGATTTTTACCTGGCGGCGGATCTCGTCGATCTTGCGCCAGTGGGCCGGCGGCCGGTAGCCTTCGACCTTGGTCCGGGCGTGGACGGTCAGCATGTCGGCGCCGGCGGCTTCGATCGCCCGGGCGCAGTCATGGGCGCGGGAGGCGTCCTCATAGCCGAGGCGCATCTTGGCGCTGACCGGCAGATGGTCCGGCACAGCGCCCCGCACCGCGTGGACGATGCGATAGAGGCTTTCCGGTTCCTTCAAAAGCACGGCGCCGCCCTTGTGGCGGTTGACGGTCCTGGCCGGGCAGCCGAAGTTGAGATCGACCCCGGGCGAGCCGAGATCCGTTGCGCGCCGGGCGTTCTCCGCCATCCAGTCCGCATGCTGACCGAGGAGCTGGACGCGCACCGGCGTACCGGCGCGGGTTTTGCCGCCCGCGCGCAGTTCGGGGCTGATTTTATGGAAATAGGCCGGTTTGTAGAGCTGGTCGACGACGCGGACGAATTCGGTGATGCAGAGATCATAATCGCCCGACGCGGTGAGCAATTCCCGCATGGCGTGATCAACCACCCCCTCCATCGGCGCCAGAATGATTTTCATGTCGCGGGGATGTTTCAAGGGTTGTTTTGTGGCGGAATATTAGGTTTCTGTTCACGAAACTTCTCAAATTCGGCGAATTCGGTGGCGGAAATCAAAACCAGATGAATATCTTCATCACAAATAATGGTGATGGGGTCAACCTGAGCTTCTGCCTCATATTTTTTGTAATTTTCCAGAAAATCAATTTCGGTGACGGTTTTCATGTGTTGGTTCCTGTACAGTAACTATTTCCCTTTAGGTTACTTTACGAGTTTGTCAACCTCATCCCGGTCGATAATAAAGATTTTTGCCAGTTCGCAGTTATCCAATCCTGAATTACTTAACCCGATATCATCTCGAATAGCTTTATATAGATTGTCAACAGCCAAAATTATGGTTCTAATATCTTTGTTGCTGTGAATGATATTATCAAACTCAAGTTGTCGCTTGATAACTTCAGGAGAGCCCCACAATAACAATTCTCTTTTATAGTCAACAAGGGAATCTATCAATTCCTGCTCTGTAGGGGGCTGCAATGAAACATTGTTATTTTCACCAAGTAGCAAGGAGACAATTGTTTTTAAGTATTTTTCATGAAGTTCAACTTTTTTCGTTCTATGGGCTTCGGCAATGTCTCTAAGTCTTGTTTGTCTATGATTAATTATTACAACGGCTAAGCTTACGAATACCGTAGCCATTGCGCCTACAATAGATGCGGCAATAGTTGGGTTTGCTGCAAGTAGTTTTTTGATAAAAAATAAACCACCAAACCAGATTCCAAATCCAATTAAAGCTAGGATGATAAAACCAAGTATTAGCGACCAATTAATTTTTTTCATGGTTTATGGTATCATAAACTGGGATTCTTTTTACAGAATAAACTTCGTCAGGTCGGAAGTGTCGGCGAGGTCGCCGATATGTTCGGTGACATAGGCTTCGTCAATCCGGATTTCCGCCCCGGAGCTGTCGGTGGCGTCGAAACTGATGCTGTCGAGCACCCGCTCGAGCACCGTATGCAGCCGCCGGGCGCCGATATTCTCGACACTGCGGTTGATTTCCGCTGACAGTTTGGCGATGGCGCCGATGCCGTCTTCGGTAAAGGTGAGTTTGACCTCTTCGGTGGCGAGCAGGGCGACATATTGCTTGATCAGGCTGTAATCCGGCTCGGTCAGGATATGTTTGAAATCATCCTCGGTCAGGGCGCGCAGCTCGACCCGGATCGGCAGGCGGCCCTGCAGTTCCGGCAACAGGTCGGACGGTTTCGCCAGGCTGAAGGCGCCGGAGGCGATAAACAGGATATGGTCGGTTTTCACCGGGCCGTATTTGGTCGAGACGGTGCAGCCCTCGATCAGCGGCAACAGGTCGCGCTGTACGCCTTCGCGGCTGACCTCGCCGCCGCTGCGGCCTTCGCGGCCGGCGATCTTGTCGATCTCGTCGAGAAAGACGATGCCCGATTCCTCAACCGTCTGCAGCGCTTCCTTGATCAGGCTGTCCTCGTCAACCAGCTTGTCCCGTTCGTCGGACTGTAAAATCTCGCCGGCGTCGCGGACGGTCATTTTCTTCTTTTCGGTCTTGGGGCCGAGCGCCTTGCCCATGATGTCATTGAGGTTGATCATGCCCATGCTGGCCCCGGGCATGCCGGGAATTTCAAAAGACGGCATGCCGGAGGCGGCGCTTTCGACCACATCGACCTCGATTTCCTTGTCGTCCAGCTGCCCGTCGCGCAGCATCTTGCGGAATTTCTGCCGGGTCTCGGCGCTGGCGGTCTCGCCGACCAGGGCGTCGAGGATGCGTTCCTCGGCCGACAGTTCGGCCTTGGCGGTGACCTGGGTGCGTTTCTTGTCGCGGACGATGCCGATGGCGACTTCGACCAGGTCGCGGACGATCTGCTCCACATCGCGGCCGACATAGCCGACCTCGGTGAATTTGGTTGCTTCGACCTTGACGAAAGGCGCATGGGCGAGCTTGGCCAGCCGGCGGGAGATTTCCGTCTTGCCGACCCCCGTCGGGCCGATCATCAGGATGTTTTTCGGCAGCACTTCCTCTTTCATCTCATCGTCAAGTTGCTGGCGGCGCCAGCGGTTGCGCAGCGCAATGGCGACCGCGCGCTTGGCTTCCTTCTGGCCGATGATGTAACGGTCCAGTTCTGATACGATTTCACGGGGGGAAAAAGAGGTCATTTGCACTCCAGTACTTCAACAGTCAGATTATTATTGGTATAGACGCAGATCTCGGCGGCGATTTCCATCGCCTTGCGCGCCGTCTGTTCGGCGTCGAGATCCTGATCCTTCAGGCCGCGGGCGGCGGCCAGCGCGTAATTGCCGCCGGAGCCGATGGCGAGGATGCCGTCGGCGCTTTCGAGGACGTCGCCATTGCCGGTCAGCACCAGGCTGACTTCCTTGTCGACAACGATCATCATCGCCTCGAGCCGCCGCAGGTAACGGTCGGTGCGCCAGTCCTTGGCCATTTCGACGCAGGCGCGCAGCAGCTGGCCGTTATAGCGTTCCAGTTTGCCCTCGAGCCGTTCAAACAGGGCGAAGGCGTCGGCGGTGGAGCCGGCGAATCCGGCGACCACGCTGCCGTCGCCGAGCGCGCGGACTTTCCGGGCGTTGGCCTTGATCACCGTATCGCCGAGCGAGACCTGCCCGTCCCCGGCGATCACCACTTTATCGCCCTTGCGGACACTGATGATTGTGGTGCCGCGCCATCCTTTGTTTTCTTCAGCCATAAGAGAAGTGCCTTTCATTATGAGTATGCCACTCCATTTGGGGAATCAGGGCCGGGGGATCAAGGGGAAAGGCGAAAATTTATTGTCCGGCGGCCTCCCCCCCGGCGGCGGGCGGATCATTCCCCTGATGACGGCAAACCCGGGCGGGCGCCGAAAAACAGATGAGCGGCGGCCTGCTTTGTTGTTGGCATTTCACCGCACGGCTGCTATATGTTGCTCAAAGCCAGTCATCACGCCAATAAACAGTGGAGAAAACCATGCGCCAAGCCACCTGTGAGCGCAATACCAAGGAAACGGAAATCACCGTTTCCGTCAATCTGGACGGCCAGGGAAATTACGACGTGAAAACCGGGATCGGCTTTCTTGATCATATGATGGAGCAGCTCAGCCGCCACAGCCTGATTGATCTGACCATCCGCGCCAAGGGCGATCTCCATATCGATTTCCATCATACGGTGGAGGATGTCGGCATCATCCTGGGCCAGACCATCAAACAGGCCCTGGGCGACCTGCGCGGCATTACCCGTTACGGCAACGCCATGATCCCGATGGATGAATGCTGCACCCGGGCGTCGGTTGACATTTCCGGCCGGCCGTTTCTGGTGTGGAAGGTGGCCTTCAGCCGGGACAAGCTGGGTGAAATGGATACGGAACTGTTTCAGGAATGGTTCCGCGGCTTCGCCTTTGGCGCCGGCGTCACCCTGCATGTGGAAAATATCTATGGCGAGAATAATCACCATATCATAGAATCCAGTTACAAGGCCCTGGCGCGGGCGCTGCGTCAGGCGATTGAAATCGACCCGCGCAAGGCCGACGCCATCCCCTCGACCAAGGGGGTTTTAGGCGACCAGTCGGATCTGGCGAAATAGGCCATGGCAGTCGCGATTATTGATTATGGTTCGGGAAATCTGCGGTCGGCGGAAAAGGCCGTTGAACGCTGCATTGCCGAGCTTGGGCTCGATATGCCGGTCAGGGTCACCGCCAGCCCGGCGGAGGTTGCGCGCGCCGATCATATCATCCTGCCCGGCGTCGGCGCCTTTGGCGACTGCATCCGGGGCCTGAAGGGACTTGATGGCATGGTGGAATGCCTGGAACGGCTTGTGGTGAAGGGCGGTCGGCCGTTTCTTGGCATCTGCGTCGGCATGCAGTTGCTGGCGACGGAAGGCCATGAACATGGCGTTCATGCCGGGCTGGGCTGGATCGGCGGCGCCATTGAGCCGCTGGACGGCGGGATGGACCGGGCGCTGAAGATTCCCCATATGGGCTGGAACCAGATCGACATCAGGGAGGATTTCAGATCCCATCCGGTCCTTGACGGCATAAATGACGGCGACCATGTTTATTTTGTCCATAGTTACCATTATGAAACCACCGACCCGGGTCATGTCATGGCGCAAACACGATATGGCCGGCCGGTGACGGCGATGATCGGACGGGATAATATTCTCGGCACCCAGTTCCACCCGGAAAAAAGTCAGCGGGTCGGCCTGCGGCTGATCGGGAATTTCCTGAAATGGCGCCCGTGAGCGGGCAACTCTTGACGTGAGGATGTAACCATGTCGGAACATAAAATATCTGAAGAAAACGGCCTGCCAAAGCAGCCGCGGCTTGAGGTCGATCTGATTGAAAGCCTCGACAAGGTGGCGATGATGCAACTCTGCGAAGCCACCCGGGAAGCGATCTCGGAAGGGGAAAGCTTCAGCTGGCGCGAGGCGCCGGATGAAAAAACCCTGGAGAATTACTGGAAAGGCGTTGTCCTGATGCGGGAGAGAACCCTGTTCGTGCCCAAAATGGACGGCCAGATCGCCGGGTCCTGCCAGCTGGTGCGGCCGCCGGCCAACAATGAGGTCGGCGCCTTCCGCGGCGAGATCGTCAATTTTTTCCTTGCACCTTGGGCGCGGGGATATGGCCTGGCCAAGGAAATGATTCTCCGGGTTCAGGATTATGCCATTCTGCACGGCTGCCGGTCGCTGGAAATCTCGGTGCGCTCCGACCAGTTGGCGGCGATCACCATTTGCGAATGGCTCGGCATGGAAAAATGGGGCGTCAAGAAGCGTTTCGCCCTGATCGACAATGAATTTCTCCCGGGCTATTTTTATTCCAAGGATTTAGACTGAATGATTTTATTTCCGGCCATCGACCTGAAAGACGGTCAATGCGTGCGTCTGTTCAAGGGCGAAATGGATCAGGCGACGGTATTTAACGACAGCCCGGCCGATCAGGCGAAAAAATTCCAGGCGGCGGGCTGCGACTGGCTTCATCTGGTCGACCTGAACGGTGCCTTCGCCGGGCAGCCAGTCAATGGCGCGGCGGTCGACGCCATTCTGGCCGCGGTCGAGACGCCGGTGCAACTGGGCGGCGGCATCCGCGACCTGAAAACCGTCGAGGCCTGGATCGCCAAGGGGGTGCGGCGGGTGATTCTGGGCACGGTGGCCCTGCGCAACCCGGAAATCGTGGTGCAGGCGGCGCGGGAATTTCCCGGCCATGTGGCGGTCGGCATTGACGCGCGGGCCGGCATGGTCGCGGTCGAAGGCTGGGCCGAAACCTCCGATATAAGCGCCATCGACCTCGGGCGGAAATTTGAAGACGCCGGCGTTTCGGCGATCATCTATACGGATATTGACCGGGACGGCACCATGGAAGGGGTCAATGTGACGGGCACCGTGGCGCTGGCGCAGGCGCTCAGCATTCCGGTGATCGCCTCCGGCGGGCTGTCGAGCCTTGAGGATCTGGCGAGGCTGAAGGCGGCGGCCGATCAGGCCGGGGTCGATCTGGAGGGGGCGATTTCCGGCCGGGCGCTCTATGACGGACGGCTGGATATTGCGGCGGCGATGGCGTTATTGAAGGGAGACGGCGATGCTTAAGGCGCGGATCATCCCCTGTCTTGACGTCAAGGACGGCCGGGTGGTCAAGGGAGTCAATTTTGTCGGCCTCAAGGACGCCGGCGATCCGGTGGAGCAGGCGATGCTGTATGATCAGGCCGGGGCCGATGAGCTGTGTTTTCTCGACATCACCGCCTCAAGCGACGATCGGGCGATCCTCCTCGACGTGGTCCGGGCGACGGCGGAAAAATGCTTTATGCCGCTCACCGTCGGCGGCGGGGTGAGGACGGCGGAGGATGTGCGCAAGCTGTTGCTGGCCGGGGCCGACAAGGTGTCGGTGATGACCGCCGCGGTCAAGCGGCCGCAACTGGTGCGCGAGCTGGCGGAGAAATTCGGCTCCCAGTGCATTGTCGTCGCTATCGACGCCAAATCGGTCGGGCCGGATAAATATGAGGTCTTCACCCACGGCGGCCGGACGGCGACGGGGATCGACGCGGTGGCCTACGCCAGACAGGTCGCCGATTACGGCGCGGGCGAGATTTTGCTGACCTCCATGGACCGGGACGGCACCAAGGCCGGATTTAACCTTGAACTGACCCGGGCGATCGCCGATAGTGTCTCGATCCCGGTGATTGCTTCCGGCGGGGTCGGGACGCTCGATCATCTGGTCGAAGGGGTGCGCGACGGCCACGCCAGCGCGGTGCTCGCGGCGTCGATCTTCCATTTCGGCGAATACAGCATTGGCGAAGCGAAACATTATATGCACCGGGCGGGTATCCCGGTAAGGTTATAGGGCCAACAGGATGATAGGGTAAGATATGGACAGGACAGACATACTGGACCGGCTGGAACGGGTCATCGCCGCGCGCAAGGGCGGCGACCGTGAGAAAAGCTATGTCGCGAAACTGTTCGCCAGGGGCACGAAAAAGATCGCCCAGAAGGTCGGCGAAGAAGGCGTGGAAACCGCGCTCGCCGCGGTGCTTGAGGACCGGGGGCAGGTGGTCAGCGAATCCGCCGACCTGCTGTTTCACCTGATGGTGCTCTGGTCCCATCTGGATATTGCGCCGGACGAGGTGTTCGAGGAACTGGCCCGCCGGGAGGGCCTGTCCGGCATTGATGAAAAAAATGCACGCAACAGTTAAGGGAAAACCAATGGCATATGATCCGGAAAATATCTTCGCAAAAATTCTCCGTGGCGAGATTCCCTGCAGCAAGGTCTATGAGGACGACCATGCGCTCGCCTTTCATGATATAAACCCCCAGGCGCCGATCCATGTTCTGGTGATCCCCAAAGGCGCCTATGTCAGCATGGCGGATTTTACCGCACATGCCCCGGCGGAACTGATCGCCGGATTCTTCCGGGCGGTGGGCAAGGTCGCCCGCGAACTTGACCTCGAGGAGCCGGGCTACCGTATTCTGGCCAATGCCGGCCGCGACGCCCATCAGGAGGTCCCGCACCTGCATATCCATATCTTCGGCGGCCGGGCGCTGGGCCCCATGCTGGCGCGCTGAGCCGATACTGATTCGGTTTTTCGCGTCAGAGATGCGGACCGCATGGTGAAAATTATTGCGCGAATGGATGGGTGAAAGGTTTTTTTATATCATATTATGATCTTCTAATAAAATTTTCCCCAACCGGGTGACTTTACTCTTGCCAGTTGTATATCTCTCCCTATAGTGCCGCGAAGTTATGGTTAATCTTTGAAAAGGGGACGATGAAGAAACCGCTTTTCACCTGGAGAAGATATGTTTCTTTTTAAGACAGCGCGCAATTTGCACCTGGCGCCGGTCAATGACGTCGAGATGCTTCCCGTACCGATGTTGCGGGAATTATATCTTTATTGGCGCTCGAAGAAAAACGGCCGCATGATGCCGGTCCGCGATGATATAAAGCCCGGCGAGCTTGTCCGTCTGCTGTCAAGAATCATCCTGATTGACGTGGAGCCGAATTCGTGGCGTTTCAGATTTCGCCTCATCGGCACAAGCGTTGTTTCGCTCATGGGGGCGGATTATACCGGGGCCTATCTTGATGAAATCGCCGGGAAATCCTCAATGTTGCGCCGGTTCCGCTGGCTGGCGGAACATCGGAAAGCCTATTATTCCTTTTCAAAACTGGATTGGATCGGGCGAGATTTCCAGAAATATCATGCGCTGGGCCTGCCGCTGGCGGACGAACCGGACAAGGTCAATATGATCCTGTGCGGCATTGAACCCTTTTCGGCGGGTTCCCCCGCCGGGGGCATGGCGTCCTGCGGCTGAACAGGGTCGACCGGACGGCATTATTCATCACATATTAATAAAAGCGAATATACAATAGAAATGATATGCGGCTGTTGTAATTTTTTACAGTATGGAACTGAGAAGTAAGTAATGTTTTTCGATGATGTGAAATTAGAGGATATTCCGGATAATCATCTGCGGGAGCTTTTCAACTATTGGCAATCGAAAAAAGCCGGCCGGACCATGCCGTCGCGATCAGATATCCGGCCCGAGGAAATTCACCGGTTGCTGAGCCATGTGGTGCTGATTGATGTGGAGCCGGAACCGCTGCGTTTCAGGGCCCGGCTGGTTGGCTCTGATGTCGTCAATGTGATTGGCCGCGATTTTACCGGTATGTATTTTGACAGTTTTCCCAATATTGACAAATTGCTTGGCCGGTTGAAAAGAGTTCTGGACAGCAGGCGGCCCTATCTGGTGCGGGATCATGTCCAGTGGCCGGCGAAATCCTTTATGGAATATCAGGCGCTGGCCCTGCCATTGTCGGAAAACGACCGGGATATCAACATCATCATGTATGGCATGTATTATCCGGCCCATGATACGGCGGCGTCCCGCAAGGCCGGTTAGACGCCCTATTTACGACGCCTGATTTTTCCTGACCTTATTTTTTCGCCTTATTTCCCGTTGTCGCCGGCCGTGCGGGCCTTATAGGCGCGGATCGCTTCGTTCATCTTGGTCGCGACCTGGGTTTCAAGGGCGTATGCCGCATCAAACAACTGATCCCATTCGAGGGTTTGTTCCGGGGTCGCGACGTCGCCGATGGCGGCTTTCTCGGTGGCGATGCAATTCTGGAAATTCTTGATTGCGGGCTGGAATTCATTCTTGATGACTTTCAGGGCGGCCAGGATTTCATCCTTGGACGCCGTCGCGCCATCGGGGACAGCCGGCGCCAGCGGCGGCCGACAGGCGGTTGCGGCATGGGCGGAAAATCCGGACGCCGTCAGCAGCAGGACAGATGAAATTATGGATGTGAACAGAGCTTTGAATAAAGACATTTTTTTCCTCGTGTGGGCAAAATTTTGATGATTTTCGCCGAGAAGCGGAAACAGGTCAAGCATAAAACCGACGGGCGGGCATAAAGCCGCCCGCGGTGTTCGCCGGATTTACAGGTTCTCGGATAAAAATTGTTTCAGGTTGACATCGGGCCGGGCGCCCATGTGGGTGATGACCTCGCTGGCGACCAGATTGCCCATCCGGCCGCAGGTTCGCAGGTCCCGGCCCGCGGTATAGCCGTGGAGGAAACCGGCGGCGAACAGATCGCCGGCCCCGGTGGTGTCGACCAGATTGCTGACCCGGCGGCCGTCAATTTCGATGACTTCGCCGGCGCTGACGACAGTGCAGCCCTTCGCCCCGTGGGTAATGGCGGCAACCTCGCAGTGGGCCTGCACCGCCTGCACCGCTTCGGCCAGATTGTCGGTGCCGTACAGCATCAGCAATTCTTCCTCATTGGCGAACAGAATATCAATTTCGTGTTCGGCCAGATGGAGGAATTCCGCCCGGTGACGGGCGACGCAGAATGAATCCGACAGGCTGATTGAGGTCTTGCGTCCGGCGGCATGGGCCAGGGCCATGGCCTTGCGGAACGCCTGTTTCGCCTGTTCCGGGTCCCACAGGTATCCTTCCATATAGGTCACGGCGGCATTGCTGACCACGGCGGGATCAATGTCCTTTTCGGTCAGATTGACGCAGGCCCCGAGATAGGTGCACATGGTCCGTTCCGCGTCCGGCGTCACCATGACCAGGCAGCGGGCGGTGGAAACGCCGCTTTCATCCTTCGGCGTGGAAAATTCGATGCCGAGCGTCCGGATGTCATGGTCGAAAACATGGCCCAGCTGGTCGTTTTTTATTTTGCCGATATAGGCTGTGCGGCTGCCGAGCGAGGCGAGGCCGGCGATGGAATTCGCCGCCGAGCCGCCGGAACATTCGATGGCCTGCCCCAGGTGATTATACAATCTTTCCGAGGTCGCCTCATCGACCAGCTGCATGCTGCCCTTGGGGATTTCGTGTTTGACCAGGAAGTCGTCGTCAACATTGACCAGAATATCGACAATGGCGTTGCCGATGCCCAATACATCAAATTTTTCTGTCATTATTTTCTATGCTTCATCGCTATTTTTGTCCGGCGCAGTATAATTGGGGCGTCATGACATGCAAGCCGGAAAGTAATAATCTTGAAAAGTTATCTTGCCTTTTGATAAAATTTTCCCCTATCCTGAACAGAGTATTTTCAGGAGGTGGGATCAGGGGCGATCAAGGACAATAACGTGAATAACATCTTCAGCGCGATCGAGCGCACCTTGTCCCAGATTTTTGACCCGGCGTTTCTGCGGGTGTTTATCCTGGGCATCCTGACCACCCTTTTGGCCATTGCGGCGACCTGGGCGCTGGCGGATTATCTGAAGGATCAAATTACCCTGGCCCAATTCGACTGGCAATGGGTCAACAAGGCGCTGCAATGGCTGCTGGATGTGGACTGGATTTTCAATCTGCTGTTCTTTTTCCTGATGGGCCTGTTTTTCCCGCCGATCGCCACGGTTTTCATCTCCCTCTATCTCGATGATGTGGTCGATGCGGTCGAAGCGCGCTATTATCCGCGGCGCAAGGCCGGGAAACGGCTCGGGGTCTGGCATCTCGCCTATCTGGCGCTGCGGCTCGCCCTGCTGATCATCCTGCTCAATATTCTGGTTGTTCCGCTCTATATCATGTTTTTCTGGACCGGATTTGTCCCGCTGGCCATATTCTATACCCTGAACGCCTATCTGCTGGGCTGGGGCTATTATGAAATGGTCGCCGTGCGTCATCTGGGCATTCGGGAGGCCGGCATGCATCGCAAATCAATCCGGGTTCAGGTGCTGATCGGCGGCTTTGGCATTACGCTGCTCTATACGATTCCGGTGGTCAACCTCGCGGCGCCGATCCTCGGGGTGGCGATCCTGACCCATCTGTTTCATCTGTCGCTGGCGGCCCGGGAAAGAGACCGCGAACAGGCCGGCGGTTACGGGGAAGTCCGATGAAATATTTTGTCTTCGCGGCGGTGCTGGTGCTGGCCGGCTGTCAGAACGCCTCTGTCCCCGTCGAACAGGCCCCGCCGCCCGAATCTGTGGTTCAGGAAGTTGTCGAAGAGGCGCCGGCGCCGGTGGTTGTCGCGCCGCCAAAGCCGCATATTGTCATTGACACGATCCTCAATCTGGCGCCGGACACCCTGCGCAACATTCTGGGAAATCCGTCCCTGACCCGGCGGGAAAAACAGGCTGAGGTCTGGCTGTATCGCAACCCCGAATGCGTGCTGCATTTGTATTTCTATCCCAATGAAAACGGCGATTTCCGGCTCGATTATGTCGAAACGTCGGGCGCCAGACTATCGGCGGACAATCCGACGGTATCGCCCAACGCCTGTCTCGAGAGCCATGTGATGGAGGGCGGCCCCACCCTGGAAATTACACCGGATCCGCAACCGTCTTATCCGGATAGCGACACAGATCCTCTACCGGACAGACCGGACAGTTAGGCCGCCGCGCCTTGCAGATATAGCGGCCGTGCAGGATCAGCCAGTGATGGGCGTGGCGGGCGAATTCCGGCGGGATGACCTTTTCCAGTTTCTTTTCGACGGCAAGCGGCGTCTTGCCGGCCGCCAGCCCGGTTCTGTTGCCGACCCGGAACAGATGGGTGTCAACCGCAATGGTCGGCTGGCCAAAGGCGATATTCAGCACCACATTAGCGGTTTTGCGGCCGACGCCGGGCAACCTTTCCAGCTCTTCGCGTTTTTGCGGCACCGCGCCGCCGAAATCATCGACCAGCATCCGGGCCGCCTTAATGACATTTTTCGCCTTGGTATTAAACAATCCGATGGTCTTGATGTGGCTTTTCAGTTTTTCTTCGCCCAGCGCCAGCATGTCTTCCGGCGTCGCGACAATCCTGAACAGGGCCCGGGTCGCCTTGTTGACGCCGACGTCCGTCGCCTGGGCCGAGAGCGCGACCGCCACCAGCAGGGTATAGGGATTGGTATAGTCCAGTTCGCCTTTTGGCTCCGGATCCCGTTCCTGCAGGCGGCGGAAAAACTCGTGAATGTCTTTTTTCTTCATGGCGCGTCCTTTTTGGTCCGCAGTGTAACGGGCGGAAAAAGAAATGGGAAGCGGCTAATTTCACGAGGAGCGGATCATTTTATATCTTAATCATTATCGGATGTGCTATCCTGAGGTCAGGGAGATTTTCAGGGCGGCCGCATATCATGGCTACAGTAAAGAACATAGATCGGAATATCGGGTTTGAAGCGGTTCTCTACCCGCAAAGGTCGCTGAGCCATTTCGGCTTTATGCTTCTGATGTCGGTGCTTTCCGGATTAAGTTTCCTGATCGGGATCATGTTCTTCCTGAAGGGCGCCTGGCCGGTATTCGGCTTTTTGGGGCTCGATGTCGCCCTGGTTTACGGGGCTTTCAGGATTCATTACCGGTCCGGCCGGGCGGCGGAAGTCATCCGGCTGAGCCCACAGGAGCTGAAAATTATCCGGATCACCGCCAAAGGCGAACAAAGGGAATGGGTCTTTAACCCCTATTGGGTGACGGTTTCCATGGCCTGTCCGCCCCATGTGCCGAAAAATCTCGGCGAAAGCTTCATTCAGGTGCGCTCCCACGGCCGGGGCGTGTTTCTCGGGCTTTTCCTGCGTCAGGAGGAACGGGTCGAGGTCATGGAATCCCTGAAACAGGCCCTGCGGGACTGTCGAAACCATCGCGCGCTCAGCGGCTGATCCTTTACGCCTTGGGCAGGCCCAGCACATCAAACATGTCGTATAGCCCGGCTTTCTGTTCGGTGGCCCACAGGGCGGCCCGGACCGCGCCGCGGGCGAAGATCGCCCGGTCGCCGGCCTTGTGGCTGAGTTCGATCCGTTCGTCATCGGCATTGAAGCTGACCACATGTTCGCCAGCGACATTGCCGCCGCGGAGAACGGCGAAGCCGATGTCGCCGCGTTTGCGTTCGCCGGTGATGCCGTCACGAACCTTGTCGGCGACGCTCGCGAGGTCAACCCCGCGTCCCGCCGCGGCCTGCTGACCCAGGCCAAACGCGGTGCCCGACGGGGCGTCGACCTTGTGCCGGTGATGCATTTCGAGAATTTCAATGTCGAAATCCTCATCGAGCATCGCCGCCGCCTTGCGGGTCAGGTAAAACAGCAGATTGACGCCGAGGGAAAAATTGGCGGCATAGACCAGGGGGACCGATTGCGCCGCCTTTTGCAGGGTCTGTTCATCCTCGGCGGTCATGCCGGTGGTGCCGACAATATGCGCCGCGCCGCTTTGGGCGGCATAGCCGGCGTGGAGGACCGTCGCCGTCGGGCAGGTGAAATCAAGCACCACATCGGAAATTTCAAACAGTTTTTCCGCATCGTCGGTCACCATCAGGTCGGTGGCGACGCCGGTGACCGGGTGGCGGATCGCCTGGCCCATATGGGGGCTGCCATGACGCTCGGTGCCGCCGGACAGCAGGGCTCTTTCCTGATCCAGCACGGCGCCGACCAGCGCCTGTCCCATCCGCCCGCCGCAGCCGACGACGCCGATTTTGATTTTCGCCATGATTTTCTCCATACTTGTCCAGATCAAACCTATACGATCAACGGAGATATGGGAAGGGCATAAAGCGTCAAATCAAGGAGAAATCACATGACATCAGAATTTAAAAGACCGGATAATTTTATTCATCAGGATGATGTGGAATGGCGGGAAGCCGCCTTCGGGGAAAATTACGCCTTTCGCGGCAAGTCCTTCACCAAACCCAGCGGGGCGCGTGAACTGGGCTGCGGCCTGTTTGTTCAGAAGCCCGGCAAAAGGGCCTTTCCCCAGCATTATCATCTGGCGATTGAGGAAGCGGTCTATGTGCTGAAGGGCGAAGGCGTCGTGGTCTGTAACGACCGGGAGGTGCCGATCAGGGCCGGCGATTATGTTTCCTTTCCCGCGGGCGCGGAATATGCCCATCAAATCTGGAACAACAGTGACGCGGATCTGGAGTATCTTTGCCTGTCGACCATGAAGGACCCTGATGTCGCCATCTATCCCAAAACGGGCAAGGTCGGCATTTTCGCCGGTTTTTCCCACGGCCGGGATCCGAAAGACATGACCTATTGCAAATTTCTCTATCCGCAGGAATGCGATTACTGGGACGGCGAAGAAGAGCAATAGATATGGATCATTCGCTGTCTTCGGCTTGGGCCAGTTTAAGGTCCTCTGCGCAATATTTGGCGACGGCTCGGGCATGGGTGAGCAGCAGGTTTTCGTAAGCAATATTCAATGATTTCAGGCTGCTGTATTTCACAACCAGCAGGTCGCCTTCAATCGGTGTGAACTGGACCGGGGAGGCATATTTTCTCTTTTCGGCGTTACGCAGCAATATCCGATCCAGGGCGCCTTTGCTGTCGTAGTAAAAGTTGTCGATGCCGCCTTTGATGATATAGTCTTCGCCATCGATTTCGATCACGCCGGCGCAGGTCGTTTTAACATAGCCGTAGATGGTTTTTCGCTTTTTGGCGGCGTCAGCGTCATCGAGAACCGTGATCAGGTCGTCGATGATTGCTTCAAGATTGAGTTTTGGCGCGATGCCATAGCGCAGGGTGTCTTGCCATTTATCGGGCAGGATTTGTTTGAGGTAACCGAGCAGGCCGGCGATTTCCTGTTCCACGCCGCGGGTGTCATGGGCGGTTTGGTTGCGGCCTTTCAGCAGATTGAACCAGGGCATATGATAACTGAACAGAAAGGCCATGAATTGTTGAATTCGCGGATAGCGGCTTTCCTGGACCCAGTCCAGATTCTGTGAAATGACCAGAAAACGGCCACCATGCCCCAGAGCAAAGGCCATCAGATACTGGCTGATAAAATAGAAAAATATCCGGCCCGGCTGAATAAAGGCGGCAGTTTCCGGATCATCGATTCTGGCCTGTCCGGTCAGGAATTGGGCGATAAAGGGGAAGTTGATGCCGCGCAGGCCGATTTTTCCGTCGAGTAATGAACAGGCCAAAACCCAGATGAACTGGAAAAGGGCGGCGTAAATGATGGCTCTGGCGGATGTTTCGGTAAAGGGCGAATAATTGAGGTTGGCGCCTTCCGACCGGTTATAGCTGTTGATGACGATATAGCCCGGCAACAGGCAGAGCAGCAAAAACACGGTCGGCAGCGCAATATTGCTCATCGCTGCCTCACGCTACAGCGGGAAAGGTTATGTCATGAAACGGCCGCGGCCTCGGTTTCCCGGCTTTTGGCGGCTTCGGTTTTTCTGAGTTCGACTTCCTCAAGAAGTTTCTGAATATTTTCTTCAAATTCAGCATCTCCCCCCCGGGCTTTGAATCTTTTTCCTGCGTATTCTTTCGTGATATGCGCATTGCGCTGGGCCTGACGGATGACCCGTCGACCGGCAGCTGTTTTGTTTAGTTCATCAATTTTAGGACCGATTAAGGCTCTCATTTTAATCTATGCTCTTTGGGTTTTCTTTCATGTGATGGTAGCAGAAAAACGCTGCTTTTGCCAGTTTTATCCCTTTTCGTCGTCTTTTTCCCTGCCCTGGTCTTTTTCGATGTCGTCTTCTTCAAACAGGGCGCGATAGGAGGCGCCGTCGAGATCGTCATACTGGCCCGCGCGCATGGACCACAGGAAAGCGCCGAGGCCGAGCAGGCCCAGGAACAAGGCGATCGGGATCAGAAATATCAGGCCTTCCATGTCGTTTTTCCCACGTTAATTTCCCTTGCAGCAGGATTTCACTTCCGCCGCCGCCGCGGGTTCCGAACAGCAGGATTTGGCGGCGACAGTCGCCGTCGGTGTCGCCTTGCTGACAAAAAGCTTCACCAGATTGAGCCGGAGCGCATTGCCGGTCACCAGAATCGACGAGGATGACATGGCGATGGCGGCGATCAGCGGCGTCAGCAGCCCGGCGGCGGCAAAAGGCACGGCGATGACGTTGTACAGGGCGGCGAGGGCGAAGTTGGTGAACACCAGCCGGCGGCTCGATTTCGCCACCTGCCAGGCGCGGACGATGGAGTCGAGATTCTGCGACTGGAAAATAAAGTCGGCGGCGTTCTGGCTGACGTCGGCGGCGCTGGCCGGCGAGATGGAGACATGGGCCGCGGCGAGGGCCGGCGCGTCATTCAGGCCGTCGCCGACCATCAGGATCTTGCGGCCGCGGGCTTTCAATTCTTCCAGCCGATCAATCTTGTCCTGGGGTTTTGCCGCCCCCAGATAATCGGTAACGCCCAGTTTCCCGGCCACTTCGGCCACGACATCGGGCCGGTCGCCGGACAGCAGCAGGATGTCAAATCCCTTGTTCCGGAACCATTGGACCACCTGGGGCGCATCCCGGCGCAACCGGTCCTGGAAGGCGAGGAAGACCGGCTCCCGGTCCCCATCCCTGAGCCATAATTCGCTATAGCGGGCGTTGTCATTGAGTTCGGCGGGCACAGCGCACCAGTCCCGGTTGCCGAGCCGCACCTCCCGCCCGTTGATCATCGCTTTCAGGCCCATGCCCGGCTCCTCATGCAGCGGGCTGTCGGTGGCAATGGTTGGAATATCCCGCTCGTGACAGGCGACGATCAGGGCGCGGCACAGCGGATGGGTCGAGGTCTTGGCGAGGCTTGCCGCCCGTTCCAGGTCGGCGGGCGCGAGCTCGTCGCCGTTGGCGATTTCCGGCTGGCCCAGGGTCAGGGTGCCGGTTTTGTCAAAGGCGATCGTATCGACTTCGGCCAGTCGTTCAAGCCCGTCCGGCGCCTTGACCAGGATGCCGTTCTTGAACAGGCGGCTCGAGGCGACGATCTGGACCACCGGCACTGCGAGACCGAGCGCGCAGGGACAGGTGATGATCAGCACCGCAATGGCGGTGATCAGCGACTGCTGCCAGCCGACGCTGCTGAAGATCATCCAGCCTGCAAAGGTAAAAAGCGCCAGCAGATGGACCGCCGGGGCGTAAATCTGCGCCGCCTTGTCGGCGAGGCGGACATATTTCGCCCGGCCCTGTTCGGCGGTTTCCATCAGGCCGATGATTTCGTCGAGCAGGGTCTTGCCGCTAAGCGCCGTGATGCGAATATCGAGGGCGCCGCTGACGTTCATGGTGCCGGCGAAAACCTTGTCGTCAATGCCGGCCTTCACCGGCAGGGTTTCACCGGTGACCAGGCTGGTGTCGACTTCGGACAGGCCGCGGATGATCACGCCGTCCACCGGAATGCGCTCGCCCGGCGCGACCCGGACGATCATATCGGGGCTGAGCAGTTCGATGACGGTGCTTTCCGTCTCGCCGCTTTCGGTAACGATGGTCGCCTTGTTGGGGCGGTAGCTCATCAGATTATGGGCGGTGGCCCGGGCGTGATTGCGCATCTTGCGGTCGAGATAACGGCCGATCAGCAGGAAAAACAGCAACATCACCGCCGCGTCGTAATAGGTGTCCTCGGCGTGGAGGATGGTTTGCATGACGCTCATGCCGAGCGACAGAATCACCGCCAGCGAAATCGGCACATCCATATTGAGGGTCCGCGCCTTCAGCGCCCCCCAGGCGGACTTGTAAAAGGGCATGCCGGCCACCGCCGCCGCCGGCAGGGCGATCAGGGCGGACAGCCAGTGGAAAAAGACCCGGGTCTTGTCGCCCATGTCGCTGCCGGCCCAGTCGGAAATCGACAGCAGCATGATATTCATCATGGCGAAGCCGGCGACCGCCATACAGATCAGCAGCCGGCGGCCTTCCTTGTCGTCGTCCGCCGCTGAAGGGTCATCGCGGAACAGATAGCCTTTAAAACCGAGTCCTTTCAGGGTTTCGATCACTTCATCGCTGTTGGCGGCGGTATCGGGGGAAATGCCGGACCATTCGACCGCCAGCCGCTGGGTCGTCAGGTTGACCCGGGCGTTCTTGATGATCGGCTTGTTTTTCAGGGCCCCTTCAATTTCCCGGATACAGGACGGGCAATGCAATCCCTCCACCAGAAAATGTTCAAGCGCCGGGCTTTTTGCGTCGAAGGAATCTTGTGATCGTAGGTCCACCATGGGGGTCTCTCTGATTAAAATGGCTTTACGCAGTCTGCAGTAGTCAGTCTTCGGCGGCGATAAAAATCTTTTGCCTGTGCTGATATATGGGGCCGTCGGGCCGACTTACAAGAATCGTCACATTCCATTGTCCCGCCTCGGGCAGCATCACCGGCGCGGTATAGATGTTATCGGCCGATTTGCTCAGGATGATTTCCTGATCATGGGCATTTGTCACCGCCCGGCTGATGCGCGCCGCGATGCGCGCCGGCGGCAGATCCTGATCGGGCCAGACGACGGCGACATCAATCCGGTCGCCCCGAAGGGCCGTCGGGCTGTGACTCAGCCTGATTTTCCAGCCGGATTTCTTCTGGGCCTCGGCAGCGGCGATCTGTTCGTTGTAATGGATGCCTTTCCGGTAGGCGTCGCTGGTGTCCAGCCCGCCCCAGGTGCCGAGGGCGAAATAGGCCATGAGCCCGTTGACGATAAAAACAACCAGGAAAAAACCGACCAGCCACAGCAGGGCCTTTTTGCCGGTGAATTTCTTTACCGGCTTGGCGGAGAGGCTTGATGAAGGGCTGGTCATTTTTTCGGTCCTTTGAAGGTTGTGGAGTTCTCACTGACGCTGTCGCTGTCCAGATCGCGGGCGGTGAAGGCGATGTCGATGCTGTCCTCCGTCAGATCCTGTCGCGGGGTCGCCAGATAGACCTTGACCGAACGCAGGCGGTCCTTGTCAACCGTGATCACCGGCAGGCCGTCGGCGGTGGTTTCCTGAACCCCCTCGACCCGCATGTCAAAATGCTTAAGCCCCGATGCGGCGAGGGAGAATTTCCGCGCCTGATGGGTCTTGTTGAGAATCTTGACCGTATAGCCGTTGCGAATGTCGCCGGACGACAGTTGAACATAGAGCGGGTTTCGGTCCCGCAGGACGTTAAGCTCCAGGTTGCTGCGATGCATCAGGCCGTGCAGAATGAGGCCGCCGACGACAATCATGAATATTGTATAGAGCAGGGTCCGGGGGCGAACGATATGCAGCTTCTCCTTCAGGCCCTTCTTGCGCCGTTCGAAATTGGCCAGGCTGTCATAGGCGATCAGGCCTTTCGGGCGGCCAATTTTCTCCATGACGGAGTCACAGGCGTCAATACAGAGCGAACACTGGATGCATTCAAGCTGCATGCCGTCGCGAATATCGATCCCCGCCGGACAGACCACCACGCACTGGCGGCACTGGACGCAGTCGCCGCGGCCGTCCCAGCTTTCACCTTTTTTATGGGGGCCGCGCGGCTCGCCGCGGTCATGGCGATACATCACCGACAGGGTATCCTCATCCATCATGACGCCCTGGATACGCGGCCAGGGGCACATATAGGTGCAGACCTGCTCGCGGGCGAAGCCGCCAAGCAGATAGGTGGTCGACGTCAGGATCATGATCCAGAAATAGGTTGTCAGCGGCGCTTCGAAATGAATGAGCTGCATGGCCAGGGTCGGGGCGTCATTCATGTAAAAGACCCAGGCGCCGCCGGTGAGCACGGCAATGATCAGCCAGGTGACATGCTTGCCGGCCCGTTTCATCAGCTTGGACAGGCTCCAGGGGGCGTTGTCAAGCCGGATGCGCTGGTTGCGGTCGCCTTCAAAAAACCGCTCGACCACCAGAAACAGATCGACCCAGACGGTCTGGGGACAGGTATAGCCGCACCAGATGCGCCCGGCGGTGCTGGTGACCAGAAACAGCCCGATCGCCGCCAGTATCAGCAGGCCGGTGATGTAATAGACCTCCTGCGGCCAGATTTCGATGAAGAAAAAGTAAAAACGGCTGTTAGCGAGGTCGACGAGGATGGCCTGGTCGGGGATGCCCGGTCCCCGGTCCCAGCGGATCCACGGAGAGAAATAATAAATGCCGAGGGTGACGAACATCACCCACCATTTGATGGTGCGAAAGGTTCCCCTGGCGCGTTTGGGGTGGATTTTCTTGCGGGCGGCGTAAAGGGAGCGATGCTCCGCCTTGTTGACGGCCTCTACCTTGGCGCGGGGCACCTTTTCGTGGGGAACGATCTTTGCTGGCTTTTGTTGGGGAGTTCCAGAAGCAACCGGCTTGTCTGCCATGATATATAATACCCTGATAAATGTTAAATGGGCTGTTCCGGTTCCGCTCCGCCTCCCCGCAGATAGGCGCCGGAACAGCCTGAATTTTGTTATTCACCCCCGCCGAGGGAATGAATATAGACCGCGAGGCTCTTGATTGTCGCCGGGTCCAGCCGGCCGGCCCATGTCGGCATGACGCCCTTGCGGCTGAAGCTGATGGTTGAAACCAGCGTTTCCTGGTCGCCGCCATAGAGCCAGATGCCGTCGGTCAGATTCGGCGCGCCGAAGTCATGGCTGCCGCGGGCGTCTTCGCCGTGGCAGGAGGCGCAATTCTCGGCGAACAGCTCGGCGGCGCCGTCAGGGGCGCTGACGGAGCTGTCTGACAGGGATAGGACATAGGCCGCCACATCGCGGATCTGACCCTTTTCGAGAATTTCATCGGCAAGGAAGGCCGGCATATCGCTGATGCGGGTGTTTTCGTGAACGCCGCGAATCCCGACGGTGATGGTTTCATGAATATTGTCCAGGGTTCCGCCCCACAGCCAGTCATCGTCATTGAGGTCCGGATAGCCCTTGGCGCCGCTGGCCCCGGTGCCGTGACAGCCGGCGCAGTTGTCGCCGAAGGCGGCCTTGCCGCCGGCCATGGCGAATTCATAGAGCTCGGGGGTGTTCTTGATGGTCTCCAGATCGGCGTCGAGAAGCTTTTCGGCATAGACCTTGCGGGCCTCTCGGGTTTCCTTGATGTCGGCCATGACGGTATCGCGCTGGGAATATCCCAATACGCCCTTGGTATAGCTGCTGACCATGGGCCAGGCCGGCATGGCGACCCAGTAACCGATGGCCCAGGCAATACAGGCGAACAGCGTCCATAGCCACCAGCGCGGCAGGGGCGTGTTCAGTTCCTTGATCCCGTCCCACTCGTGACCGGTGGTATAGGTATCGGTAATTTGATCATATTCTGGTTCTGTTGACATAAATTATTTCCTCATCCATCCGTTAATCTTCATCGAGGGGCTGGTGGGCCGCCTCGGTGAATTTGGATTTATTGGCGGGCCAGAGCGCATAGGCTACGGCGATGACGAACATGCTGAAGAGAAAGACAAGTCCCCAGCTTTCGGCGAAATTTGCGACGTCGTGATGGGTCATTCCCGGCTCCTACCTGTTGTTTTCCTGAGCGTTATAGATCGAGAAATCAACCAGCGTGCCCAGCATCTGCATATAGGCGATCAGGGCGTCCAGTTCGGAAATCTTGTTCGGGTCGCCGTCAAAATCGCGGACCTGCGCCGTCGGATAGCGCTCCATGAAGGCGTCATAATCGTCGGAGTCTTCATCCAGTTGCGCCTTCAGGTCGGCCTCGGCAAAGGCGATCTGATCATCCGTATAGGGCACGCCGACCATCCGGTTGGCTTGCAGGTCGGCCTGGATGGTGTTGAATTGCAGGTCATTTTCCGCCAGGAACGGATAGCCGGGCATGACGGATTCCGGCACCACGGCGCGAGGATCCTTCATATGCTCCCGGTGCCATTCGTCGGAATATTTATTGCCGACCCGGGCGATGTCCGGTCCGGTGCGCTTGGAGCCCCACTGGAAAGGATGATCATACATGCTTTCCGCCGCCAGCGAATAATGGCCGTAACGCTCCACTTCGTCCCGGGTCGACCGGATCATCTGCGAATGGCAGTTATAGCAGCCTTCCCGGATATAGATGTTGCGCCCCGCAAGCTCCAGCGGCGTATAGGGCCGCATGCCCTCGACCTCCTCTATGGTGTTTTCGAGGTAGAAGAGCGGCGCGATTTCCACCAGGCCGCCAATGGCCACCGTGATCAGGATTCCAACCAGAAGAATGATGGGATTCTTTTCAAAGATTTCATGTTTGAATGACATTTTGTATTATTCCCTCTTTCTTATTCAGCCGGAGCCGCCGCCGTGACGGGATGGGCTTCCCCTTCGCCGCGCGCGGTTTTCCACAGGTTATAGACCATGATCAGGCTGCCGAGGACGAACAGCAGTCCGCCGGTGGCCCGGATAATGTAATAGGGGTGCATGGCCTCGACGGTTTCGACGAAGGAATATTCGAGGAAGCCGAGGCTGTCATAGGCGCGCCACATCAGGCCCTGCATGATGCCGGACACCCACATGGAGGTGATGTAAAGCACGATGCCGACGGTGGAAATCCAGAAATGCAGATTGACCAGTTTCAGGGAATAAAGCCCCTTGCGTTTCCACAGCCACGGGAACAGGCAGTAAAGCGCGCCGAAGCTGACATAGGCCACCCAGCCCAGCGCCCCGGAATGGACGTGGCCGACGGTCCAGTCGGTATAATGGCTGAGGCCGTTTACCGCCTTGATGGACATCAGGGGGCCTTCGAAGGTGCTCATGCCGTAAAAGGCGACGGAGACCACCAGCATTTTCAGCACCGGATCGGTGCGCAGCTTGTCCCAGGCGCCGCTCAGCGTCATCAGGCCGTTGATCATGCCGCCCCAGGACGGCATCCACAGGATGATCGAAAAGGTCATGCCCAGCGTCTGCGCCCAGTCAGGCAGGGCGGTATAATGCAGGTGATGGGGGCCGGCCCATATATAGAGGAAAATCAGCGACCAGAAATGAACGATCGACAGCCGGTAGGAATATACCGGACGTTCGGCCCGTTTCGGCACGAAATAATACATGATGCCGAGGAAGCCCGCGGTCAGGAAGAAGCCGACGGCGTTATGGCCGTACCACCACTGGGTCAGGGCGTCCTGGACGCCGGAGAACAGGATATAGCTTTTCGGCTCGACGAAGGAGATCGGCATGGCCATATTGTTGACCAGATGCAGCATGGCGATGGTGACGATAAAGGCGAGATAGAACCAGTTGGCGACATAGATATGGGATTCCCTGCGCCGCCACAGGGTGCCGAGGAAGACCAGCAGATAGGTCACCCAGACAATGGTCAGCCAGATGTCGACATACCATTCCGGTTCGGCATATTCCTTGCTTTGGGTGACGCCGAGGAGATAGCCGGTCGCGGCGAGCACGATAAACAGCTGATAGCCCCAGAAGACAAACCACGGCGCGATTTCCCCGGCGAGGCGCGCCTTGCTGGTCCGTTGCACCACATAGAAGGAGGTGGCGATCAGCACATTGCCGCCAAAGGCGAAAATCACCGCCGAGGTATGCAGCGGCCGCAGGCGGCCGAAATTGGTCCACGGCAGGTCAAAATTCAGGGCCGGAAACGCCAGTTGCCAGGCGATGATGTCGCCGGCGAGAAAACCGACAACTCCCCAGAAAGTCGATGCGATGACCCCGGCCTTGACCACGTTGTTATTATAAAAAACACCGGAGGGCGAAGGCTCATGCGCCATGACGCCGTTGCTGTTGAACCCCAGGTTCATAACGGCGACGATGCCCAGCACGAAAGCGGCGATCATGATATAGCCATGAAGGGCCATTGGGGTGGATGTGGTATTCGCCACGATAAACAGCGCCAGCACGGCGCCGACACCCAGACCAAGGGCGGTGAGCCCTTTGGCCAGGCCGCTGACGGTTGGGGGGGAACTGAGGTTTGTCATTATTTTAACCCGCATTTTAAATGTGAAACATTTTTATTGTGCAAAGATCAGGCGTCATAGCCGATGCTATTTAATGTATTGAGAATATACCACCCGTCTTCGATTTACGAATAATCCATCCATTCTGTCAAAACATTGACACAGGTCAACAAAAATTATCGGAATAGCCATGCTGTGGATACAATGCTGGCCTGCATAGGGTAAATAGGCTAGGATCGGCAGCGGTCGGCGCGGGTTTGCGGCCTGCTCTCGGGCATCTATTTAATAGGGGAAATGAAAAAGTGACAAATGTAACAATTTATACAATTAGCAAGTTGATTATTCTGGCGTCGGTCCTGCAGGGGGTTGCCGGATGCGGGGAAGGCGAGCCGAAAAAGGCGACCGGGGATGAAACCGCTATTCAGGCGATTCATCAGCGGGTTCTCACGCTGGACAGTCATGTGGATATATCGCCGGATTATACCTATAATGAGGACTTTGATCCGGGGCGTATGGGCAAAATGAAGGTCGATCTGCCAAAAATGGCGCACGGCGGGCTGGATGCGGCTTTTTTCATTGTTTATGTCGGTCAGACGGCGCGCACCGCGGAAAATTATCACAAGGCGAAACAGGCGGCGCTGCGCAAATTTGACGCCATTCACCGGATGACCGATATGCTCTACCCGGAGCGGATCGGCCTGGCCCGCACGCCGGCGGATGTCAGGCGTATATATAAAGACGGCCGCAAGGTGGCGATCATCGGCATCGAAAACGGTTACGCCATCGGCCGGGACCTGTCCCTGGTGGCTGATTATTATCAGCGCGGCGCGCGTTATATGACCCTGGCCCATAACGGCCATAACGATATTTGCGACAGCGCCCAGCCGAAGGAGGACCTGGGCGATGCGCCGGCCGAGCATGGCGGCGTCAGTGATTTCGGCAAAAAGGTGATTGCCGAAATGAACCGGGTCGGCATGATGGTCGATATTTCCCATGTATCCGAAGACTGCATGATCCAGGCGACGGAATTGTCGCAGGCGCCGGTGATCGCGTCCCATTCCGGGGTGCGGGCGCTGGCCGGTCATCCGCGCAACCTGACCGACGCCCAGATGAAGCTTCTGGCGGCTAAAGGCGGGGTGATGCAGACCGTCGCTTTTAGCGGATATGTCAAACATGACCCGGCGCGCAGCGCGGCCCGGGAGGAACTGGAACAGAAAATCGCCGCCCAATATGGCTATGGCGAAACGGAGTATGACAAAATCATGGAGACCCCGGAATGGCAATCCGGCGCGGCCGAGATCGATGGCCGGCATCCGGTGGCGACGGTGGCGGAATATGTCGACCATATTGATTATGCGGTCCGGCTGATGGGCATTGATCATGTGGGCATCAGTTCCGATTTCGATGGCGGCGGCGGGATTGTCGGCTGGAATGACGCCGCGGAAACGCTGAACATAACCCGGGAGCTTGTGGCCCGGGGCTATTCGGAAGAGGATATTGCGAAGATATGGGGCGGCAACCTGTTGCGGGTCTGGGGGATGGCGGACCGCGTCGCGGCCGACATGCGGGACACATCCGCGGAGTAATCCCGGCGGCCCCTGGTCTTTGGAGGGCTGCGCCTTTGGGCGACTGAATCCGGCGGGTGGAATTGTGGTGTAAGGATAAATAAATTTTTACCGGAAAATTTACCGGGTTTTTACATGTCCTGAGTAGACTGGACCAACTTAGGGTAATTTAAAAAAGTGATTATTCTGTGACAATGGCAAACCGTCGGCAACGACGGGACGCAAAACTTCTGGTCCCGCCTTTGACGTCATGCGGGATAGCAGGGTTATCGCAAGGAGAAGTAAAAAATGGCCAATACAAGCGCCTCGAACAACGGTTCGCGACCGACCCATGATTTTGAATATAAGAAGGAGCTGGCCTATCAGCTGGTGAAAAGATTTGGTCTTACGGCGGCCCGTCAAACCTGTATTGAAAATAAATGGGATGAGGTTCTGAAGGCGGTCGAAACCGTCCGGACCCATTAAGGACTGTTACGGAAAGTCCGAAAAGGCTGTCGCAAAATGACCGACGGACCGGCTTGGCGGCCCTGACCGCCGGCCCAGAAAATCTGTTTTCCGAAAATTTGCTCACCCAGAAATTCAGTCGCCCCCAAAACAAATATTATAGAAAATATTCCCCGCGAAGCCCTTCTGTCGTCTTGAGCAGAAGGAAGATGCCATTTATATCCCGCTATATCCCGCAGATTTGGCCAAGAGGGCAAAGACTTTGCCGACGTTGCGCGCGGGCCGGTTATTTCCCCTGGGGCCGTTCCGGGCGGCCCCCGACTCATTCCATCTTCGGTCTAAAATATTTCGCAAATGGACGGTAAGCACTATATAAGTTCTGTTTATTTCGCAAATTTAGTGGAAAGTTTCATATTTCAAGGATTATTTTTTTTCCCGACCTCCCGATCGCATCCGGTCACTAAACCACAGAAAACAGGTCACTTTTCAAGACGGGGTAATGTTATTTTATTACGTGAGTAAAAATAAAAATATTGCCGTTTGGAAGTTTTTTTTGATTTGAGGCCAAGCAGGTCTTGTAAAACACACAGAAATTAGGATAGTGTGCCATCAGTCCAGCTGTCTGGATTCTGTCTTGGATATATTGATGTGGCCAGACGGGTAATTGGAAAGCATAGATACAAACCATAATAATCTCAATAATGAGACGGTATCATGCTCACAATTTTTTATTGTAATTAATGTACTCATAGGGGAGTAACTTGATGGTGGATAACAGTTCAAATATGAAGAATTCCTTCTTTATGTTCGTGAGCTTTGTTTGCCGGAATTACACAGGTTTATTCCTTTGTCCATTATTCGCCATTTCAAATGGCAAAAACTTAACAACTCAAAAAAAGCTGTAGGAAGAAGAATGATTAAGCATCGAGTTAGAACTGTAGTTCTTTCCGCCGTTGCTGCGGGAGCCCTCGTCATGGGCGCCGGCAGTGCGGGTGCAACTGATCTGAAAGACGTTCTCGAGGTGGGAATGAAAGCAAATCAGGTCGCACAACAATCGCAGGAAAAAATCAATAAAATTGTTGATCAGACCGACAAGGTTGTCGCTGATTACAAGGCTGTTCTGAGAACAATTGAGGGCCTGCGGATCTATAATGCGCAACTCCAGCGCCAGATTGACCTTCAAAATGTTGAAATGGAGAAGCTTTCCAATTCCATCAAGGGCGTGACGTATATTAAACGTCAGATCACGCCGCTGATGATGAAAATGGTTGATGCCCTGGGCGAGTTTATCGAGAATGACCTTCCGATCAAACGCGCCGAGCGTATTGCCGGCATTGAACGTCTTCGGGACCTGATGGACAATCCGAATGTCGATGCCTCGGAAAAATTCCGCAGTGTGTTTGAACTCTATCAGATCGAAAGCGAATATGGTCGCGCCGTTCAGGCCTATACATCCAAAGTGAATGTGGATGGCAACGAACTGGAAGTGGATATGCTTCACATCGGTCGTATCGCCCTGGTCTATCAAACCCGTGACGGCAAACAATCCGGCATGTGGGATCAGGAAAACCAGCGCTGGATCCAGCTTGATGAATCCTATCGCAAGCCGATCAAACAGGCCCTGGCCGTGGCCAGCAAGCAGGCCGCCGCCGACACCCTCCTGAGACTGCCGCTGACGGCCCCAATTGCCGGTAAAATGGAGACAGCAAAATGAGAAAATTAGTTAGTGTAATCATTGCTGTGACCATGGCCGGATTCGGCGCATCAGCATTTGCCCAAACGGCGCCGGCAGCGAAAAGCTTGGATGAGTTGCTCGAACTCGTCAAGCAGGGCGCCTATAAGGAAAACCAGGAAAACAAGCGTCGTGAAGCTGAATTCGCGCGCGAAAAATCCAAACAGCAATCCATGCTGGCCCAGGCCCGCAACACCCAGCAGCAGGAAGAGCGCCGCTCTGATCGCCTGGAAGCGGAATTCAAGGTCAACGAAGGCAAGATTGCCAAGCTGGAAGAGGATCTGTCTCACGAACTGGGCGCCTTGAAAGAGCTCTTCGGCGTTCTTCAGCAGGTTTCCGGTGATGCCAAGGCGGTCTTTAACGCCTCCATCATCTCTGCGCAGTTCCCCGGCCGTGAAGCTTACCTGAATGAACTGATTGCGAAAGCCTCCAGTTCCGAACTGCCGACCATCGATGAGATTGCCCGTCTGTGGTATGAAGTACAGCGGGAAATGACTGAATCCGGTAAAATTGTCAAATTTGTCACCGATGTTCAGTATCCCAACGGTGAAATCGTCAGCAAGGAAATCGTCCGTGTTGGCACCTTCAACCTGATTGCTGACGGCAAATATCTCGAATGGCGGACCAAGTATCAGAATGTTTCCGAACTGCCCCGTCAGCCAAAAGACCGTTTCCTGGAAACGGCCGCCAATCTTCAGAATCTGACGGAGGGCTATACGGCATTTGGTCTGGACGTATCGCGCGGCGCCATTCTTGGCCTGCTGATTCAGGATCCGAGCATTCTTGAGCGTATCGACCAGGGTGGTATCATTGGGTATATCATCATTTACGGCCTCGGCCCGCTCAGCCTGCTGCTGATTATCTTCTCCGGTCTGAAACTGGTGGTGACCCGCGGTAAGGTCAAGGCGCAGATTCGCAGCGACGTTGTCAATGAAAACAACCCGCTGGGACGTGTGCTGAGTGTTTATGACAGCAACAAAAATGTTGATGTTGAAACGCTTGAACTGAAACTTGATGAAGCAATTCTGAAGGAAATTCCATCGCTTGAACGCTTCCTGACACTGATCAAGGTGATCGCGGCGGTTGCTCCGCTGATGGGTCTCCTCGGTACGGTGACCGGTATGATCAACACCTTCCAGTCCATGACATTGTTCGGGACCGGTGATCCGAAGCTGATGGCCGGTGGTATTTCACAGGCGCTTGTGACGACTGTTCTGGGTATTGTTGTCGCCCTGCCAACGCTGTTCCTGCACTCGATTGTCGCCGGATGGAGCAAGGACATCGTCCATACTCTTGAAGAGCAGAGCGCCGGTATTATTGCTGTCCATGCGGAACAGGGTCAAAAAGGAGCCTGATCATGTATGAGCTGATAAATATGTTTGAAAATGTCCGTGATTTCATGGAGAAGGGGGGACCTGTCCTCACGGCCATTTTCATCATTATCTTTCTGCTCTGGGCTTTGGTGTGTGAACGTATGATGTACTTCAGAACGGGACACCGCAAACAAGTGAATGAAGTTATGGCTACCTGGGAAGCTCGCACCGAGCGGACTTCCTGGTACGCCGACCAAATTCGCCAAGCCATGATCAGTCAGGTGACCATGGATCTGAGAAACAACTTGCCGCTGATTAAGACATTGGTGGCGATCTCCCCTCTGATGGGGCTTCTTGGAACCGTATGGGGTATGATTGAGGTTTTCGATGTAATGGCAATTTTGGGCAGCAGCAACGTCAAGGCCATGGCCGCCGGCGTTTCCAAAGCGACGATTCCGACGATGGCCGGAATGGTCGGCGCCCTTTCCGGCGTGTTCGCCTCTTCCTACCTGGAAGGCCGGATGAACAAGGAAGCCGAATTGCTCGAAGACCACTTAACAAAAGATCATTGAGAGAGTTAATATGCGTAAACACGCCTCAAATACCAGCGAGGGAGATGCAGAGATTGATATGACGCCGATGCTTGACATCGTGTTCATCATGCTCATCTTCTTCATCGTTACCGCCTCCTTCCTCAAGGAAGCCGGTATCGACATTAACCGCCCCGATGCTTCCACTGCGGTGAAAGCGGACAAGGCCAATATTATGATCGCGGTAAGCGATAAAAACGAAGTCTGGATGGAAAAACGCCGGGTTGACGTGCGCGCGGTACGGGCCAATGTGGAACGTCTGCGGGCTGAAAACCCCGAAGGTTCCGTTGTTATCCAGGCGGATATCGACGCCAAGGCCGGTGTCGTGATGGAAGTGGTCGACGCCGTTCGCATGGCGAATGTAAGTGACTATGTGGTAGCGACGAAAGAGAATTAAATGATCGTACGTTATACACTTTCAACCATATTCGCCGTTCTTATTACCTTTGCCCTGTTCTGGGGCATGCAATATCTGATTGCCATCGGCGGTGATACGAAAAACAATCGTGTCGAAGGCCACAAGGTAGAGATCGGCGAAGTACGGGAAGCTCAGGAGATTGAGCAGAAAATCCGTAAACCCGACAAACCCGAGGACACCGAGACGCCCCCGGATACCCCTGACATTGATATGGATACCAATGTCGATAATGTAAGCACCGGCATTGAAATCGGCATGGCGACCGTCCAGGCCGATGTCAGCGTCGGCGGAACCGGCGGCTTCGCCGCCAGCGACGGGGACTATCTGCCCATTGTGAAAGTGGCGCCGATTTATCCGCGCCGCGCCCAGGAGCGGGGCCTTTCAGGCTATGTTATCCTGGAATTCACCGTGACGAAGCTTGGCACCGTGACCGATGTCAAGGTCGTTGAAACCACCAACTCCGTATTTAACCGGGCGGCGATCAAAGCGGCCATGAAGTTTAAATACAAACCAAAAGTGGTTGATGGCGAGCCGATCGATGTGGCGGGCGTCCTGCATAAAATCACCTTTGAGCTTGAAGATTAGAGAGAAGGAGAACGTATGATTAATCTTACAAAACTTACGAAGACCTTCGTCTCGGCCACGGCTCTTGGTGGGGTGATGGCGCTGGCGACGGTCGCCGTGGACTTGCCCGGCCTGTCGGATCAGGTTTATGCCGCGGATAAAGACGATCTGAAATATGACGAACGGAAAACGCGCAGGACTCCGGCCCTGAGCGCCAAGATCTACAAGGTTCTCGGTGACGCGCAGGAACAGGCGGACGCCAATAATTATCCCGGCGCATTGCAGATCCTTGAAGAAGGTCTCGGCTCCAAGATCGACAAGCTGAATTCCTATGAGAAAGCCCAATATTATAACTTCAAGGGTTTCCTCTATTATAGTCAGGAAAATTACGACGCAGCTTTGACGGCCTATGAAAATGTCCTGCGGCAGGAAAATCTGCCGGCGGCAATGGAGGACACCACGGTTTACACCATGGCCCAGCTTTATTTCATCAAAGAGGACTATAACAGTTCGATCAAGATGATGAATCGCTGGCTCAAGTATCAGCCAACGCCTACGGCGCAGCCCTTGATACTTCTTGGTCAGGCCTATTATTCCCTTGGCACCAAGGAGGGAATTCCTCAGTCTCAGGCAAACGCCCATTTTAAGAAGGGCATTCCTTATATTCTTCAGGCCATCGACCTTTACAAGGAAGCGGGCAAGGAGCCCAAGGAAAACTGGTATCTTCTGCTTCGGGTCATGTATTTCGAGCTGAAGGAAAATCAGAAGGTTGTCGATATTCTGGAGCTTCTGGTCAATAAATGGCCGAAGAAGGAATATTGGTTGCAGCTTGCCGGCATGTATGGCGAGATGGCTTCTGACGCCAAGTCTGAAAAAGAACGCGCCGTGCTGGAGAAGAAGCAGCTTGCGACATATGAAGCCGCCTACCGTCAGGGCTTCCTGGCAAAGAGCAGCGAACTTGTCAATATGTCTCAACTCTATATGTATCATGAGACGCCTTACTGGGCCTCTGTCGTCATTGACAAAGGGCTGAAATCCGGCAAAATTGAGAAAACCAAGAAAAACTACGAGAATCTTGCTCAATCGCGGATCAACGCCCAGGACATGAGAGATGCGCTGGCCCCCTTGCGGGTCGCGGCGGAAATGTCCGATGATGGCGAGCTCTATAAAAAGCTCGGCCAGGTATATATGCAGCTTGACGACTATAAGAATGGCGCGAAATATCTGGGGCTGGCCCTGAAAAAGGGCGGCCTGAAACGGACCGACACCGTGGCGATCCTTGAGGGGATGTGTTACTTCAACATGGGACAGCTGGATAATGCCCGCAAGTCCTTTGAGGTGGCCGCCAAGGATAAGCGCAGCCGCAAACAGGCCCGCAAGTGGATTTCCTACCTTTCCAAGGAAAAAGAACGCCTGCGCCAGATCAAGGAATTCCTTGGCTAAGGCCGTTCATCAGGGTGATGTATCCTGAATTTCAATGTAAAAACAGGGCGATATGATTATCGTCCTGTTTTTTTTGTGCAATATTCTCCTACAGGCTTGTGTGTTTTTTTATACTGTTCTATCGTAGGCGATCCTGTGAGAGGGATGGAAACCGCTGCCGGTAAGAAGGGCCGCTGGCGGTAAAATGAGGACTCAGGATAATATATGACAATACTTGCGCACATATTGATTACCGCGACTTACGCTGTTGTCGCTGCTTTCGTGGCTCTTGTCCTTCCCGGCATATTTACTTCCTTGAACGATATGACAGCGCTGGTCCTCGGCAGTCTTGTGTTCCTGATCGGGGTCCAGCTCCACGCCATGTATATCTGGAAATTCGGCAAGGAAGACACGGTGAACCGATTGCTGGCCCTCCATCAGGATTATCAGGTCAGCGTTGACAAGCTGGAGGAGAGCAAGGCCGAACTGGAGGAACTCCGGGAAAAAATATACAAGGTCGATAACCGGCAGAATTCTGAAATTATCAGCGAAATGCATGTCCTGCAGACCCTGCTCAATCAGGTGATTGAGAAATCCGGCAAATCGCTGGAACAGCGCGTCGCCCTGGAAAAGGCGCTCGAAAAAGACATCGCATCGGGCAATCACATCGTGCAGCATAACCTGGAAAACAAGGAGCGCAGCGATGGCGAGGTGCTGAATATCATGCATCATGCGCTGGAGGAAAACAGGGTCGATCTTTATCTTCAGCCGATTGTCGCCCTGCCGTCGCGGCGGGTGGCGCATTATGAATGTTACAGCCGGGTTCGCGATGAGGAGGATAATGTGATTTTTCCGTCGCAATATCTCAGGCTGGCCGAAGACAGCGGCCTGGTCGGCACGCTGGACAACCTGTTGCTGTTTCGCTGTATCCAGGTCATTCGGCGACTGGGGCCGCGGCGGCCGGACCTGCGGTTTTTCTGCAATATTTCCTCCGTCTCGCTCAATGACCAGGAGTTTTTTCCCCAGTTCATTGATTTCATGATTGAAAACCATGAACTGTCGGACCGTCTGGTTTTTGAATTCGCCCAAAAGGATGTCTTGCGCCAGCCGCCGGCCGTCGGCCGGAATCTTGCGACGCTGGGCCGGCGCGGGTTCCGTTTTTCCATGGATCAGACCATTGACCTGAATGTGGACCTGGCGGATTTGTCGTCGCGTTATTTCCGCTATATCAAGGCCGACGCCAAAACCATCGTCGCGCAGGATACGGACATTCATCCTGATGACCTGAAGGAAGCCTTCAGCCGTTATGACCTGGATCTGATCATCGAGAAGATCGAGAATGAGGAGACCATCGTCGAAATCCTTGATTACGGCATGGATTATGGCCAGGGGTATTTATTTGGCATGCCGCGCCTCAGCAGTGATGCCCGGCTTGACCTGTAGGTCTGCTGCGTCGCTCCGCCATAAAAACGCCGGCCCATGATCAGCTGATCAGCCGGCGTTATATTTTGAGATCTTTTTACAGACCTTTTCAGGAAAACAAGGCGTCAATATCCGCCTGGGTTGTCTTTTCGGATGTTTTCGGTTGCAGCCCGGCATTGGCGTCGGCCTCGTAAACGATGGGTTTGGAGGGTTTGATGCGGGCTTTCGCCTTCAGGGCGGCGGCGGCTTTTTGTTGCTTGGCCTGCTCAATCAGATTGGCTTTGGCCTCGGAGGGCGAGGTCGGCTCTGCTTGCGGCGTTCCTTCGGCATCCCCGGCGCCGTTGACCTCTGTTTCATCGAAAAGTGAATCAATATCGCCTTGATCGGCCGTTTCTCCGGTCGGGAGGGACGGCGTGGCGTCAGCGGTTTCTGCATCGTTTCCGGCAGTTTCATCTGCGGGCGCATTCGCTTCCTCAGAATCATCAACTTCCGGCGCTGGCTCATCCGCAGCCGCATCTTCGCCGTCCAGAAGCGCATCAATCTCGCTCTGGTCAATACCTTCGCCTTCCAGCGCCGGGCCGTTGAGCAGGCTTTTGTCTCCGGATTCGATTTCGGCCTTTTCGGGTTCTTTAGCTTTCGCCGGGTCCTCATTCATCACGCCGAGGATATGGATCAGGCGATCGACGCGGTTTTCCACATGCTCAAGAGTCGTTACAACCTTGCTGATTCGCTGCCCGGTTATATCCTGGAAGGAACAGGCCTCAAAGATTTGCATCACCGCATCATTGACCGTGTCGCGATAGGCTTCGGCGTCGCCGGGATCGGACTCCATGATCCGTTCGGCGGATTCCATGATGGTGTTGGTCGCGCTTTCCGTCTGTTCGACGATGGCGGCCAATTCCAGTCCGGCGCGCGGAATCTTGGCGTCATCCTTATGCTCCGGCGACAAAGAGGCGATCTCCCGCCGGGCGTCTTCAATATAATCGGCAAGAGACTGGCATTCCTGATAAATGGTGAGATCGACGGACTTGAAGTAGCTTTCCAGCGACCGCATCAGAATTTCGGTCAGAGCCGCGACATCCGGCAGCGATACGGCCGGGTGATTTCCCTTCCGCAGCTTGTCGACCAACGGTCCTATATGATCCGGCAAGAGCCCTCGGGGCATTAAAATTCTCCAAGCACTGTTGTGAGTTTCTGTTTCAGTGTGGCCGCATTAAAGGGCTTCACGATATAATTGTTGACGCCGGCTTTTTTGGCCGCGATCACATTGTCGGTTTTTGACTCCGCGGTCACCATGATGAAAGGAGTTTTCTTCAGCATCGCATCGGAGCGAACTTCCTTCAGCAGTTCGTAACCGGTCATCGGCTCCATATTCCAGTCGGAAATGATGATGCCATAATTTTTCGAACGCATTTTGTTGAGGGCCTCCGCCCCGTCACTGGCTTCATCTACATTATCGAAACCCAACTGTTTCAAAAGATTACGAATTATCCGCAGCATGGTTTTATAATCATCTACGATGAGGATGGGCATTGCTTTATCTACAGCCATATTCTTACTCATTTGCAATTTAACTTGGTTATTTTCCGCAAGGGCGAATTACGCTATCCCGGCGGGCGACTTGCTCCAAAGTAACGGCATGAATTAAAAAAAAGGTTAATGGAGCCTGCGGAAAGGATTTTTTTATTTGCTTTATTGCTTTGGGGGCATTAGGTCGTAAACTGAAGTTAAGCCAGTCGCGTGAAATGCACAATGAAGGGTTATTTATGTCAGATGTGAAAGAGGCCTGGTTTGAAGACCTGGCGGTGGGACAGTCCTGCAGTACGATCAACAAAGTAACCGAGGCGGATATTGTAAAATTTTCCGAGATCACCGGGGATGTCAACCCGATTCATCTGGATGAGGCTTACGCCCGGAAATCCATTTTCGGCCAGCGCATCGCCCACGGCATGATTTCGGCCGGATATATTTCGGCAATCTTTGGCACCAGGTTTCCCGGCGCGGGCAGCATTTTCCTGTCTCAGAGCCTGAAATTCAAGGCGCCGGTGAAAATCAATGATTCCGTGGAAACAACGGTGACGATCACCGACCTCAATGAAAAACGAAAACGGGTTACCCTGGATTGTCAATGCCGGGTGGGCGATACGGTGGTCTTGAGCGGCGAAGCCCAGCTTATGGTGCCGGCGCGGGCAGGATGAACGGCGACCGGAAAAAGGCGCAGGGCCCTTTAGGATAGAAAACCATTACCGGTGAAAAGAAAATGACCATGAGAATTTTCAGGCATTTTGAGAATCTCCCCGATGACGTCAAGGGAAGCGTTATCGTGCTGGGCAATTTCGATGGATTCCACAAGGGGCATCAGACGGTAATCGGCCGGGCCGGCAAGCTGGCCCGGGAAATGAACACCAGCCTTTCCGTGCTGGTGGTCGAACCGCATCCCCGCAGCTATTTCAACCCGGGACAGGAAGACTTTCGCCTGACCTCTTTTCGGACCAAGGCCCACCTGCTGGAAAATTTCGGCGTCGACACCCTGTTCGTCCTGCCGTTCGATAAAAAGCTGTCCCATACGCTGGCCCAGGATTTTGTCACCAGAATTCTGCTCGACAGCCTTGGCGTCCTGCATGTCTTTGTCGGCTATGATTACCGGTTTGGCGCCGGCCGCGGCGGCAGCGCCGACGTCTTGCGGCAAATGGGCTGGATGGAGCAGTTCGGCGTCACCATCGTCGAGAAGATCATGGAAGGCGATCATATTTATTCCTCAACCAATATCCGCGAGACCCTGCGCGCCGGCGACGTGCGGCGCTGTGCGGAGCGGCTGGGCCACTGGTGGCATGTGGAAGGCCATGTCCTGCATGGCGACCAGCGGGGACGCACCATCGACTTTCCGACCGCCAACCTGTCGATGGAAGGCTATATCAAGCCTCGCCTCGGGGTTTATGCGGTGCGGGTGATGATTCCGTCGGGCCCGGCGCGCGGGGTGTGGAACGGCGTCGCCAATGTCGGGCGGCGGCCGACCTTTGACAAGGACGACCTGACGCTTGAGGCCCATATTTTCGATTTCAACCACGATATTTACGAACTGCCGGTCAAGGTGGAATTTGTTGATTTTATCCGGGAAGAGCAGAAATTCGACGGGCGGGAGGCCCTGAAAAAGCAGATCGAACGGGATTGCAAGATCGCGAAAAAAATCCTGATGGATCCGCAAAATCAGCAATCGTCGATTCCGACGCCCCGTCTGGAAGACCATCTTTAGGGCAGGCGCCGGTGACGGCGAAACAAAATGCTCGACAATGCTTGCCACTCCTTGCTACAAGATTACAATTTTCTGCCCGCAAGACATACCAGTTAAGAAACGCATATTAACATGACCAAAGATTATCGATCGACAATATTCCTGCCCAGGACGGATTTCCCCATGAAGGGCAATCTGCCCAATCGTGAGCCGATGTGGCTGGAGAAATGGCGGGCCATGGATGTTTACGGCATGCTCCGTGAAAAGGGCAGGTCCAATCCGGACAAATTCATCCTGCATGACGGGCCGCCCTACGCCAACGGCAATATTCATATCGGTCATGCGATGAATAAAACCCTGAAGGATATTATTGTCCGCGCACAGCAGATGTCGGGCAAGGACGCGCCCTATGTGCCGGGCTGGGACTGCCACGGCCTGCCGATCGAATGGAAGATCGAGGAAAAATACCGCAAGTCCGGCAAGAACAAGGATGAGGTCGATCCGATCGAGTTTCGGGCGGAATGCCGCAATTTCGCCGCCAAATGGATTGACGTCCAGCGCGAGGAGTTCAAGCGGCTCGGCATATTCGGCGACTGGGAAAAGCCCTATCTGACGATGAATTTCGACAGCGAGGCGCAGATCGTCCGCGAACTGCAGAAATTTCTGATGGATGGCAGCCTCTATCGCGGCTCGAAGCCGGTGATGTGGTCGGTGGTGGAAAAAACCGCCCTTGCCGAGGCCGAGGTCGAATATCAGGACCATACTTCTCATATGATCGATGTCGCCTTTCCGGTGGTCTCGACCGCATACCCGGCGCTCAGCGACGCCGCGATCGTCATCTGGACGACGACCCCCTGGACGATCCCGGCCAACCGGGCGATTTCCTACGGCGCGGCGATCGACTATGTGCTGATCGAAGTGACGGCGGCCGGGGACGGCAGCCGTGTCGCCGCCGGCCGGAAGCTGGTGGTGGCGGAGGCGCTTCTGAATGAGTTTGCCGCCCGGGCCGGCATCGCCGCCTATGAGGTGCGGGACCATTTCAAGGGCGATGTTCTTGAAGGCGCGGTCTGTCATCATCCGTTCCATGGTCAGGGGTATGATTTCGATGTGCCGCTGCTCGCCGGCGATCATGTGACGATCGAGGCCGGCACCGGTTTCGTCCATACCGCCCCCGGCCACGGCCAGGACGACTTTGAAATGGGCCTGAAATACGGTCTTGAGGCGCCTTTCACCGTTGATGACGGCGGACTCTATTATGATCATGTGCCGATTTTCGCCGGCCAGCATGTCTACAAGGTCCATGACATGGTCTGTGACGAACTGGAAAAGGTCGGCGCGCTGCTGGCTCGGGATGTCATTGTCCACAGCTATCCCCATAGCTGGCGGTCCAAGGCGCCGCTGATTTTCCGCAATACGCCCCAATGGTTTATTTCCATGGAAAAGACCGATCTGCGCCAGACGGCGCTGACCGCGATCAAGAATGTGCGCTGGGTGCCGGAAAGCGGCCGGAACCGGATCACCGCCATGGTCGAGGGACGCCCCGACTGGGTCCTGTCCCGCCAGCGCGCCTGGGGCGTGCCGATCACGGTCTTCGTTCACAAGAATAGCGGCGAACTGCTGCGCGACGAAGCGGTCAATGAGCGAATCGCCCGGGCGGTGGAAAGTGACGGCGCCGACGCCTGGTATGTCCGCCCGGCCGAGGAGTTCCTCGGCGACGGGTATCCGGCCGATGAGTATGAGCGGGTCGAGGATATTCTTGACGTCTGGTTCGACAGCGGCTCGACCCACGCCTTTGTTTTGGAACAGCGGGACGATTTGCGCGCACCGGCGGACCTTTATCTCGAAGGCACCGACCAGCATCGCGGCTGGTTCCAGTCGTCGCTGCTGGAAAGTTGCGGCACCCGCGGCCGCGCGCCCTACAAAAATGTGCTGACCCACGGCTTTACCCTCGACGACAAGGGCAAGAAAATGTCCAAGTCGCTCGGCAATGTGATAGCGCCGCAAAAAATAATCCAGCAATATGGCGCCGATATTCTGCGGCTGTGGGTGACGTCGATCGATTATATGAATGATCACCGGATCGGCAACGCCATCATTCAGGGCCAGGTCGAGGCTTACCGCAAGATTCGCAACACGCTGCGCTTTCTGCTCGGCAACCTGAATGAATTCAGCGAAGAGGAAAGGCTGCCGCTTGCCGAGATGCCGGAACTGGACCGTTTGATCCTCCACCGGCTTTATGAGCTGGACCGGGTCAACCGGGCGGGGATTGCGGATTTTAATTTCAACCGGATCTATACGGCGCTGTATAATTTCTGCACCGTGGATCTCAGCGCCTTTTATTTCGATATTCGCAAGGACGGCCTCTATTGCGATGACAAATCGACCGTCCGCCGCCGGGCGACCCGCACCGTCCTCGATCAGATATTTTTTGTCCTGACCAAGATGCTGGCGCCGATCATGGTGTTCACCGCCGAGGAAGTCTGGCAATCCCGCTTTCCTGATGAACAGGACAGCATTCACCTGAAGACCTTCCATGATATACCCGCCGAATGGCGCGATGACGCCCTGGCCGCCAAATGGGAAAAGGTCCGGACCCTGCGCCGGGTCGTCACCGGCGCTTTGGAAGTGGAGCGGCGGGAGAAACGAATCGGCTCCTCATTGCAGGGGCGGGCCAAAGTCTATGTGTCGGATCAGTCTTATAAGGATGTGATGGCCAATATCAACCTCGCCGAACTGTCGATCACCTCGGCGGCGGAACTGATCCTTGACGATGCGCCGGCGGACGCCTTCCGGCTTGAGGATGTGGCGGGTGTCGCCGTGGTCAGCACGCTGGCCGAGGGTGAAAAATGCGAACGCTGCTGGCAGGTGCTGCCGACGGTGGGCTCTGTCGCCGGCCATGAGGATATATGTCCGCGCTGCGCCGATGCGGTGGGAAAGGCGGAATAGGACATGTTCCGTCTGGGCCTCACCGTCGCTTTCTGCGCCCTGCTGCTCGACCGGGTCAGCAAATGGTGGATCATGGAGGTCGTGGAACTGCCGAAAATCCAGATGGTCCAAATTCTGCCCATTTTTAATCTACAATGGGTCGAGAACCGCGGCGTCAGTTTCGGCCTGTTGAGCGCCGATGGTGATTTGGGCCGCTGGGCCCTGGTGGTCCTGACCGCCCTGATTGCGATCGGGCTTGGCATTTGGCTGAAAACGGTGCAGACTAGGCTGCTGGCGATCGCCATCGGGCTGGTGATCGGCGGCGCGATCGGCAATATTTACGACCGGACGGTTTTCGGCTATGTCGCCGATTTCCTCCAGTTCCATCTGGGCGACTGGTCCTTCGCCGTCTTCAATGTGGCCGACAGCTGCATTACGGTCGGCGCGCTGTTGTTGATATGGGATACGTTTTTGGGACCGGGCTCGAAAAAAGAGGCTTCAAACAAGAAACAGTCAGACCAGACGAAAGTCTGAAGGGGCTTGATAACGATAAAGATAAAGGAAAAGTGATTGCGAAATAAACTGTTATTGACGGCAATGATGCTCGGGATTGCCGGGACGCTGGCGGCCTGCTCCAACCGGGAAGGCCCCGATGAGTTCGCGGTATTGAAAAATCCGCCGCTGGTGATGCCGCCGGATTATCATTTGCGGCCGCCAGGGGATGAAAGCGATGTCCGCGGCGCCTATACGCCGCAGGAAATCGCCAAAAGGGCCCTGTTCGGCAGCCCGGACAGCTAGGTTCCCGGTGTGAAACCGGACCGGGGGGTGAGCCATCCGGTCTGCTTTTGCCTCTACTGCTGATCCTCTCTCTGATTGCGGGCGTGTTTGATGAAAAGGCGGGCGAGCGCTGCGCTGATCAAGAGGGCGCCCGCGGCATAGACGCTCGAAGTATGCCCGTTGGCGAACCCCCCGGCGCCGGCGGTGACCAGACCAAGGCCGGTGCCGAAAACCAATCCGTTTATCAATCTCATGTCCCGTCCCTCCGCTTGTTGGATAGGGCGCCATATTTCCATGGGATTATGTTCACAGCGTGAAGGAAATAAGGTAATCTTGTGACCATTGAATGTCAGACGGTTGAATGTCAGACGGTGATCTGTGAATTTTGTCTTCGGGAATATGTCTTTGAAAATCCGCCTCCTTTCAGAAAATACCATCAACCGGATCGCCGCCGGCGAGGTGATCGAACGGCCGGCCAGCGCGGTCAAGGAGCTGGTGGAAAACGCCATTGACGCCGGGGCGCGCAACATCACGGTGGTGATGATCGGCGGCGGGCGCGAGCTGATTTCGGTCACCGATGACGGCTGCGGCATGTCGCGGCCGGAAATGGAGCTGGCGGTGGAGCGCCACGCGACGTCGAAATTGCGCGAAGACGACCTGACGGATATTAAGACCATGGGCTTTCGCGGCGAGGCCCTGCCTTCGATCGCCTCGGTCAGCCGCTTTTGCCTGACCAGCCGCGCCGCGGGCAGCGATGAGGCGTGGAAAATCGACATTGCCGGCGGCAGAAAGCAGGCCCCGCAGCCGGCGGCCCTCAATCAGGGGACGAAGATCGAGGTCCGGGATCTGTTTTACGCCACGCCGGCGCGCCTTAAATTCCTCAAGACCGAACGCACCGAATTCAATTACGCCCTCGACGTGATCCGGCGGCTGGCCATGGCCCATCCGGAGATCGGCTTTTCCCTGATGGACGGTGAGCGGCGGGCGTTCCGGGTCTCCGCCGCGCAGGGCGAACTTCTGGACGCCCGGCTCAGGCGACTGACGGCGATACTGGGGGCGGAATTCGGCGACAACGCCCTGCCGATCGAGGTCGAGCGGGAAAATATCAGGCTCAGCGGCTATGCCGGCCTGCCGACCTATAACCGGGGCAACGCCCAGCACCAGTATCTGTTCGTCAACGGCCGACCGGTCAAGGACAAGCTGCTCACCGGCGCGGTGCGCGGCGCCTATATGGATTTTCTCGCCCGCAACCGCCATCCGGTGCTGGCGCTGTTCCTCGAGACGCCGACCCGCATGGTCGATGTCAATGTTCATCCGGCCAAGGCCGAGGTGCGCTTTCGCGACAGCGGCCATGTCCGGGGGCTGATCGTCGGTTCCCTCAAGCGGGCCCTGACCGATGCCGGACATCGGGCGGCGACCACGGTCGCCCGGTCGGCCCTCCACGCCTTTCAGGCCGAATCTCCTGCCGGCGGGGCGGGCGCATCCGGCCTGCCGGGCCTGCCGGCCTATTCCGGACGATACAGCGGCGGCAACAAGTCATTCCCAACGCCGCCGACAGCCTACGGCGGCGGGCTGAGCGAGGCGGGACGCGATTATCAGCGGCCGCTGGATCCGCATTCGCGGCAGATGCCGCTGGCCGAGGGGTTCGCGCCGCCGGAAGGCCGGGTCGACGGGGCCGATGCGCCGTCCGGGGCGATGACGGACAATCCCCCCGATGACCTGCTGAAGTATCCGCTGGGGGCGGCCCGGGGCCAGCTTCACGAAACCTATGTCGTGGCCCAGACCAAGGCGGGGATCATCATCGTCGACCAGCATGCCGCCCATGAACGGCTGGTTTATGAACGGATGAAGGGTCACCTGATGCGGGACGGCGTGCCGCGCCAGGTCCTGCTGATCCCGGAAGTGGTCGAGCTTGAGCCGGCGGCGGCGGACCGGTTGCTGCAGCGGAGTGACGAATTGCAGGAAATGGGTTTGGCGCTGGAAGCCTTTGGCGACGGGGCGGTGGTGGTCCGCGAGGCGCCGGCGCTGCTTGGCGATACCAACATCAGGGGGCTGGTGCGGGACCTCGCCGATGAGGTGATGGATCTGGACCAGGCGCTGTCGCTCAAGGAACGGCTGGAGGAGGTCTGTTCGACCATGGCCTGTCACGGCAGCGTCCGCGCCGGACGGCGGCTCAGCGTGACGGAAATGAACGCCCTGTTGCGGGAAATGGAGCAAACGCCCCATTCCGGCCAGTGCAATCACGGCCGGCCGACCTATGTGGAGCTGAAACTTTCCGATATTGAAAAATTATTTGGCCGCCGCTGACGGGGTTTAATGGTTATTGAAGCCTGAAACGCGAAATTCCTTCAGTTCGGCAATGGCGATTTTCAGATGCAGGCTGACAAGCTCCAGATGCGCGGCTTCGGCTTCCTGATGCAGCAGGTTCAAGGCATTGATCATCCCGGCATATTCATACTCCATCGCCGTGACATATTCTGTTGGATCGAAGGGCGTATTTTTCAGCGTCATAAAACGGGTCCATATGGCGATATTAATCTACCTATAAGTGTATATCTCTTGAAATACCAGAATCTGCCGGAAAAGGAAAGAAAAATATGCGCTTCCGGCTCAGGCAGTTTTCCGCAGGAAGGAAAACCGGGCGTCGCCATAGGTTTTCTGTTGAATGACCTCAAGGAATTTCGGGAAGGTTATTTCCTTGTTTCGCTGATATTCGGCTATAATCAGGCAATTTTCCGCCAGATGGTTTTTGCACTCCAGCGCTTCGATGGTCTGTGGGATAAGGTCAAGAGGGTAGGGCGGATCAAGGAAGATAATGTCGCAGGGCCGGGTCGCCGGCGGAAAATTCGGCGCCGTGACACACTTTATGGTTGTTTTTGCTTCGACCTTCAGCAGGGCGATATTCTTTTTCACCAGCTGCAGGGCCCGGCGGTCCCGGTCAAAAAAGCTGACATGAGCCGCGCCCCGGGACAGCGCCTCAAGGCCGAGGGCGCCGGTCCCGGCGAAGGCATCGAGCACATGAGCGCCCCGGAGCGCCGGCGCCTGATGGCTCAGAATATTGAATATGGTTTCCCGCATTCGGTCGGTGGTCGGCCGGATCGTCTTGTCGGCCGGCGGGCTGAGCCGGCGGCCGCGATATTCGCCGCCGATGATTCTCATTTGCGGCCTTTTGGTCGCGGCTTTGCGGCTTTCGCGCCGGATGATTTCCGGCGGGCCGGCGATCCGGATGAGGTTCCGGCGGCCGCATCGCGGGCTTCCCGCCGTTTCGGATCGCTTTTTTTCTTGTTGAGGCGGCGGCGGTTGATTTTCGGTTTCGCCCTGGCCCAGCCGGAACGGGATTTCGGTCTGTCCTTTTGCGGCGCGGATTCGGGGGCCTCTTCGCCCTTGTCGGTGAAATAGTCGGCGCAGAGGGCGCGCATCTCGCGGACCGGCACTTCGAGGATTTCGCCGCGCTTCATTTCCCCGAGTTCAAAGGGGCCGTAGGACAGGCGGATCAGCCGGGTGACTTTGAGACCGATATACTCCAGCAGCTTGCGCACCTCGCGGTTTTTGCCCTCGCGGATGCCGATGGTCAGCCAGATATTGGACTTTTCCCGGCTTTCATTGATGTCGATCTGCACGCCGCGGTATTTGACCCCGTCGATGGTGACGCCGCGTTTGATTTCCGCCAGCCTGTCCCGGTCGAAATAGCCGTGGCAGCGGACCTTGTAGGAGCGGAGCCAGCCGGTGGCGGGCAGTTCGAGCCAGCGGGCCAGCTCCCCGTCATTGGTCAGCAGCAGCAGGCCTTCGGTATTGAGGTCGAGCCGGCCGACGGAGAGCACCCGCGGCATGTTGGCGGGCAGGGCCTCGAACACGGTCGGCCGTCCGTCCGGATCATAATAGGTGGTGACCCGGCCCGCGGGCTTATGATATTTCCAGATTGTGGTCGGCGCGGGCGGCTTGACCGCCATGCCGTCGACGGTGATGCCGTCAACCGAGCTGATCAGGGTCGCCGGCGTCGTAATGACAACGCCGCGCTGTTTGACCATGCCGGCCTCGATCATCCGTTCAATGGCCCGGCGGGAGCCGACGCCGGCCCGGGCAAGCATCTTGGCGATGCGTTCTTCCTTGTGCGGCGCATTTTCCGGTTCGGCGCCCTGATTTTCGGGCCTGGGTGATTCATCAGTCATTTGGGCAATTTAGACCTAATCCTGTAAAAATCAACATATCTGTGATAAAGACGGGGTGAATTATGGACAGGGAATGGCGGCAAGGATGGATTTTTCCAGTAAATATATGGCTATGGCGCTCGCCGAGGCGGCTGCGGCGGCGGATCTGGGCGAGGTTCCGGTCGGGGCGGTCATTGTCCATGAACCGACGAAACGGGTGCTGGCCCGGGCGGCGAACCGGGTGGTTGTCGATCGGGACCCGTCGGCCCACGCCGAATTGCTGGCGATTCGCCAGGCCTGCCGGGCGCTGGACAGCGAACGGCTGACGGACTGTGATCTCTATGTGACGCTGGAGCCCTGTCCGATGTGCGCGCAATTGATCGCCTTCGCCCGCCTGCGCCGGCTTTATTTCGCCGCCTATGATGAAAAGGGCGGCGGGGTGGAGAATGGCCCGCGGATCTTCCACGCCAAAAGCTGCCATCACCGGCCGGAGATATATGGCGGCATTGGCGAGGGCGAGGCGTCCCGCATGCTGAAGGAATTCTTTCAGGCGCGCCGCCGCTAGCAGGCTGCTGAAAACGCTTTTTTGGGCCAGAAGGACTTGGAAACAGCCAAATTCTCATTGAAACATCTAAATCGTCATACGCGCGCAGGCGGGAATCCATAATATCTTTTAAAATTATGCAGTTATGAAAATTTTATCCGTGGTTTTCTGGATCCCCGGGTCAAACCCGAGGATGAGGAAGGGGGGAAGGGAGGGGAGAAATAACAGGAATAACAACAGCGGGGTCGGCGGGGTGATGCCGGTCCGGCCGGCCGGAATCGGGGGACGAAATCGGGGGGGATCGTCATCACAAGGCGTATTTTAGAGTCTGCCCGGGTTAATTATACCCATTCTGCGCGCGGCAATTGAGACAAAAAGAACCCGCGCCTTTCAGGGTGCCGCTAAAAGGTCCGCCCCGCCTTGTCAAACAGGCTTGTCGAACAGGCTTGAGAGGGAATACACTGTCGGCGCCTGTTTTCTCCGCCTATCCTGCGCCCTTGGCGGCAGAATTGCGTATAAGTAACCCGGACAGGCGCAAGCTGCGGCCTGAGGCGCTCCGGGGCGGCGCGCCTTTATTGATTGGGCTGGATTGGCGGATTAGCTGAACAGGTCGCTCAGTTTCAGGGCCAGGCCCATATCGCCGTCAATTTTCAGCTTGCCCATCATAAAGGCCATCTGCGGATTGAGCGAGCCGTCCATCAGGCCCTCGAAATTTTCCTCGCTGATGATCAGGGTCACGTCGGCCTCCCGATCGTCGTTGCTGACCGTCGGCGGTGTCGTCGCGCCGTCAATAAAGACAAAGCCTTCCCCCTTCAGATCAATTTTCACCCCCTTGCCATTGGCCTCCATGGCCTGGGCCTTGTCCCGGATTGCGGCGGTAATATCTTCGATGCTCATATCAATTCCCTTTATTTAGATAAATGATCGCATGGTATCTAACATACGTTTGATTTAATTACCAGTGATTCCTGAGTTCCCGCAGGGCCTTGAAGACCTCCCGCGGTTCCGGCTGGTCAGACTGAAGGGTGTTTTCCTGCTTCAGTTTGGTGATGATGGTCGCGTTGGTCAGGCGGAAAAAGCTGTTGACCCGCCGTTCTTCCGCCATGGAGGTGATATGGGCATGGTGCGGGTCCTGGCCGCGCAGCTTTTCCAGCATCCGGTGGGCTTCCTCGTTACCCGGCTCCCGGTCGAGGGTGAATTCGAGATTGTTGACGATATAATCATGACCCGGATAGATCCGGGTCTGATCCGGCAACCGGTCGAGCTGTTGCGAGAAAGTGTCATAAAGATCGTCGGGATCGCCGCCGTTGTGGCAGTTGCCGGCCCCGGCATTGAACAGGGTATCGCCGCAAAACAGCGCCGGCTGTGCCGAATTGGACAGCAGGCAGACATGGCTTTTGGTGTGGCCGGGGGTATCGAGAACGCTCAGGCGCACCGACCGGCCAACGGTAACGACATCGCCGGCCTTTAGACCGACATCAACATTGCCGATTGTCGCCATCGCCCCGTGATGGGCGTGGATTGTGGCGCCGGTTTTCGCCTGCATCTCCCCGTTGCCGTCAATATGATCCCAATGTTCATGGGTATTGAGAATTTTGGTGATCTTCAGGTCAAGTTCGCTGGCGGCCGCCAGACATCTCTTGACATCAAGCGGGTCAATGACCAGCGTCTCCCGGGTCTCGGGACAGCCAATCAGATAATGAAAATTGCGGAGCGGATTGTCGGCGTAAATCTGTTTTACAATCATGATAAACCCTGTCTGTTAGCGGGCGGCTTTGTGACCGTAACGGGTGGACGGGCCGCCGGCGCGGATTTTCTCGCGCGTGGTCAGGGGCGTGTGCTTTTCGTCAACCGGCACAATCAGGCAGTCGACGACGATGTTGGCGTCCATATCCCGCTTCGCCTGGTCAAATGCGGCGTCAACGGCATCCTCTTCATAGGCGGTGGCTTTGGCGATATCCGTGTCCCAGCAGCCTTCGCCACCGTCCCCGGTATAATAAACATTAAGACCGCTGCGCAGGTCATTTGCCGAAATAATATGAAGGGGGCTGGTCATTTGTCATCCTGCTTTGTTGTGCTTTCCCCAAGTATATGGGGCCGGCGCATGACAAAGCAAGGGGGATGTGGGTTTTAACCGCAGATTTTAGGGGCAGATTTTAGGGACATATTTTCCGGCTGGGATCAACGCGCTTAGCCGCGCCGCCGCCCGCTGAGTCTCTCGGGGGGCAGATAAAGCGTGACCGTGGTCCCCCGGCCCACAGAGCTGATGATTGATACGGTGCCGTCATGTTTTTCAATCAGTTGCTTGACATAGGACAGTCCGAAGCCGATGCCGACGGTCGGGTTCGAATAGATATTGGACAGATGGGTGTCATGGCAAAAAACCTTGGCCAGTTGCTGGGGCGGCATGCCGGCGCCATTGTCCTCGCAACTGATCAGGCAGGAGCCATCCCTGTCGCGGGCGACCGCGACCATGATGCGCCCGCCGTCCGGGGTAAATTTCAGGGCGTTGGTCAGCAGGCTGTGGATCGCCTGCTGCAGGCGGGATTTGTCGCCGTAAAGGCTGATTGCCGCCGGATCAATGACGCTGTTGAGGGTGATATTCTGCGCCTTGGCGTCAGCGGATATTTTTTCAAGACACCGGCCCACCATATCGGCGACGGTGAAATCTTCCTCGTGCAGTTCAAATTCCGTGGTTTCCAGTTCCTTCAGTTCCAGGAGGTTGTCGATCAGATTGAGCAGGTCCTGGCCCGCGCCGTGAATGTCCCGGGCGTATTCACGGTAGGAATCCTGGCCGACGGGGCCGAGCATTTCGGTCATGATCACCTCGGAATAGCCCAGAATGCCGTTGAGCGGCGTCCTGAAATTATGATGCATGGCGGCCAGCAGGTTGCGCTTGATCTCCCGGGCCGCCTTGTTGCGGTGGTTGTTGAGCGAATTATTCTCCCTGAGGACGCAGATGAAGCGCGAACAGTCATCGTCGCTGCTGAAAGGGCGCAACGTCATGTTGATTTCGATTTTCCGGCCGGCGGAATCGAGCCATGGGCAAAACAGAATGGCCGTCTGGCGGCTTTGCAGCGCCTTGTCGATCACATGGCGGTGGGGGCTGGCGGGGCTGAGTTCGAGAAAATCATAAAAATTGCGGTTGCAGATTTCCGCCAGATGATAGCCGGTGACCAGTTCAAAATGATGGTTGACATCCCTGATCACCGGCGGCCGGCCTTTCTGTTCGGTGGAAATGATGACGATGGCGTTGCTGACCTCATGAAAGACCGAGTCAAACAGGCCGAATTCTTTTTCGTCGCGGGACCCGGTCAGGATATCCGGATCGGATATTTTTCCCGATTGAGAAGTCTGTTCATCCAGCAACGTAACATTCATGACGTGAATATCCTGCCTTCCTTAACCGCAAATGCATTCTCAGAAACAAACTTTTAGTATATTATTTTGACGGGATTCTCCCCGTTGATTCAAATCACTAGACGAATCATCTCCTAAATGATTCGCCGAATCAACTAAAAAATTAACCTTTTGTTAACGCCTTTTGGGCCGCGCGACATTTACCCGGAGGGAATATCCGGATAAATGATTCTATATCAAAAGCTTACGGACAGCCGCCGTTGAAGGTGATCGAGGTGAAGCGGGGTTTCTGTACCGAGACATGATAGACGTCATGGGCGGCGAACATGCCGTTATTGAGCCAATTGCTCAGATTTACGATCACCGGTTCATAGCGATAGACCAGTTCGGTAATGACCACGGTCTCCGTATCCGCCACCGTGAAAGCGCCCGGAATGCGGGTCAGGTCCGCTTCGTTGCCCTGGGCGCCGATCTTGCTCGCGATCGAGGTGTTGGTCGTTCCCCGGCATTGCAGATTAATCGTATTTCCCGTCGGCGTGCCGGTGATATAGGAAATCAGCACCTGGCCGTCTGTTTTCAACGCCAGCGGCTTCATGATATGTTCGACGGAGTCAAAAATATCCTGAATGGCGGAGGTGGTGAGCGCCTTGTTCTGGGAAAACAGGTTGCTGACCGAGGTGACTGTCATGTTCGCCTTCCTGTGGGCCATCAACAGGCGGAAGGTTTCGAAGCCGCCGAGCAGCAGGATCAGGGTCACCGGAAAGACGAAAGCGAATTCGATCAGGATCGTGCCCTTTTCCGATTTTTGAAGCCTGCGGAGCAGGCGGGGAATGATGTAATTGCGCAAATTGATCAGCATGACCCTTCCCCTTATGTCTTGATTTCGACGACGCAATTGGGATTGGGGTTGCCGTATGGCTCATTTTGAATGACGGTGCTGGCGGTCAGTTTGATCTTGCCGTCGTCATCGCCGATCGCGTGAGAGAAAAAGCCGGTCATGAAATTGGCGTCATAGACCACTTCATAGAGCACCACCTGTCCGGGGCCGCCGACGCCATCGGTGCCGACTTCCGCATCCCACTGGTTGTTGCAGTTCATATCGGTGAAGCTGTCAACCCCGAGGGAATAAACCCCGTCGCCATTGACGTCCGTATAGGGTTCGGGCACGCCGACATCGCCAAAACCCTCATAAACCTTTTGCCGGATCACCAGGTTATTCAGGTTGATCATGCCAAAGGTTTTTTCCTTCAACAGGTCGTTGATATATTCTTCCCGGGTTTTGTTGGCCGTCGCGTAGCCGGTCATCCCGGCGCGGGAGGCTTCCGAAATGGCGCCTTCGAGCATGGTGGTGCTGAGCATGGTCATGCCCACTTCCAGGGTGCCGATCGCGGCGAGGGCGATGACCGGCAGGACAAAGGCGGTTTCGACGAGGGCGGCGCCGGCGTCATTCTTCTTTAGTCGCCTGAGCAACCCGGCCCGGCGGTTTTCTGTTGTGGTGGGTTCTTTTATCATATCAAGAGCTCCTGAATAAACTGGTGGTTATTACGCGGCTCTCCTTGCTGGGGTGTTTTTTTCATTGTGACCGTCTCCCGCACTAGGCGATCGTGCCGTTAATCTGGCAGGCCGCGGGGCCGATCAACACAACAAACAATGTCGGCAGAATGAACAGGATAAGCGGCACGGTCATGGTCGCCGGCAGTTTCGCGGCCTTTTCCTCCGCCTTCATAAAGCGTTCATTGCGGAATTCGGCCGACAGCACCCTGAGCGACTGGGCCAGGGGCGTACCGTATTTCTCCGACTGGATCAGCGTCGCCGTCACCGAGCGGACAGACGGCAGCGTCACCCGCTCCGCCAGATTGTTCAGGGCCTGTCGCCGTTCCGGCAGGAAGCCGAGCTCGATGGCGGTATAGCCCAGTTCATCGGCCAGTTCCGGCCCGGTCTGGCCCATTTCCTTGACCACCCGCTGCAGGGCGGCGTCGAGGGTCAGGCCGGCCTCGGCGCAGATCACCAGCAGGTCGAGCATGTCGGGCAGGGCCTTCTGCATCGCCTCGTTACGTTTGATGGTGACATTCTTCAACATGGTTTCCGGCAGGATCGACGCCAGCAGAACCGAACCGCCACTGACCAGGGTCTTCATCATCGGCGTCAGATCATAGAGCCCGAAACCGTAAAACAGGACCACGGCGATAATGCCGATGAGGATCGGCAGAACCAGCTTCAGAAACAGGAAGATCACCAGCGCATCCTTCGAGCGGTAGCCGCCCTGCAGCAGTTTGATCCGGTATTTTTCCGCCTGCTCATTCTTCAACAGGTTGAAAGTGTTGACAATGCTCTGCATCAGGCCGATATGGTGGGCTTTCTTCACCGTCGCCCGGCGCTTGGTCGGGGCGGTGTAGCCCCGCTTCAGGTCATTGCGGCGGTCCTGCAGATGCTTGACTCGGCCATGCATCGAATCCTTGACGATGCCGGTGCTCCAGATCGCCAGCACCACCAGAAAGGCGGACATGGCCGCCAGCGCGGTGATGATGTCTTCTATGGTGACGCCTTCGGGCAAATAGGTTTCCATGTGCTAGACCTCGAAATTAATCATTTTCGCCAGGATGAAAATGCCAATACTCATCCAGATCACGGCGCCGATCAGGGCAATCTGGCCCTGGGGATCGGTGAACATGACCGACATATATTCGTAATTCATCACCGACAGCAGGCCGCACATCAGAAACGGCAGCGAGCCGATGATATAGGCGCTGGCCTTGCCTTCGGAAATCATCGCCCGGATCTTGAGCTTCAATTTCGTCCGCCCGCGCAGGATCTCGGTCAGGTTGGTCAGGGTTTCGGCCAGGTTGCCGCCGGTTTCCTGCTGAACCGACAGACTGATGACGAAAAATTTGAAATCCGGCGTGTCGAGCCGCTGGGCGGTCGCCCACAGGGCTTCGTCCATGGTTTTGCCCAGTCTGATTTCATCGGTGATCATGCCAAATTCGGTTGAGATCGGCGCCTGCATTTCCCGGGCGACCGCGCCGATGGATTCGGTGACCGGCAGGCCGGCCCGCAAACCACGGACAATCAGGTCGATGGCTTCCGGGAATTGCTGGGTGAATTTGGTGAGCCGCCGCCGGATGATGATGTTGATATAGGTGTGGGGCAGAAACAGGCCGGCGAACAGGCCGATCATCAGCGCCGGCATCAGGGTCAGACCGCCAAGTATTTTGGCCAGGAACATGACAAGGGCGCCGATGGCGGCGCTATAGAGGATATATTTGCGGAAAGTGATCTTGCGGCCGGTTTTATTGAGCCTTTTACGCATCTCGTCCGGTTTGGGTATCAACCGGTCGAACAGCGAGACTTCTTTTTTAACGAACAGGTTCTTCTTGGCCTGTTCCTTGGCCAGGGAAGCGCCGTTGCCATGGCGGCTTTTGACTTTGTTCAGCTTCTTGCGGATCAATTTGTTGCTCTGACCCATCAGGCCCAGCGCCAGCGCCAGCGCGGCGATGAGGATAAAGACGCAGGCAAAGATGCCAATCATTACAATGGTCGGGTTCTCAATGGTCATTTTCTTTCCTACAGGGCCTCCATCAATGCTTTATCCAGGCCATAATAGGCGGCTTTCTCCATGAAATGCGGACGAACTCCCGTCGACCTGAAGCGGCCCTGCAGTTTTCCGTCCGCATCCTCTCCGGTAAATTCATAAACAAACAGATCCTGGGTGGTGATGACGTCGCCTTCCATGCCGACGATTTCGGTGATCGCGCAGCAGCGCCGGCCGCCATCGCGCATCCGCGACACCTGAACCACAAGGTCGGCGGCCCCGGCGATCTGTTCCCGCACCGCTTTCGGCGGCAGTTTCAGGTCGGCCATGCCGATCATGTTTTCCATCCGGGTCAGCGCCTCCCGCGGGTTGTTGGCGTGGAGCGTACACATGGAGCCGTCATGGCCGGTGTTCATGGCCTGCAGCACGTCGAAGGCCTCCGGCCCGCGCACTTCCCCCAGAATAATGCGGTCCGGCCGCATCCGAAGGGCGTTTTTCACCAGATCGCGCATGCTGATTTCGCCCTTGCCCTCCAGGTTGGGCGGCCGGGTCTCCAGCCGCACCACATGGGGCTGCTGCATCTGAAGTTCGGCGGTATCCTCGATGGTGACCACCCGTTCGCCCGGATCGACCATGCGCGACAGGGCGTTGAGCATGGTGGTTTTACCGGACCCGGTGCCGCCGGAAATCAGGATATTCAACCGGCAGGCGCCGGCGATTTTCAGCACGGTGCCCATCTGGTGAGACAGGCTGTTCCAGTCGATCATATGATCGAGGGTGATTTTCTGCTTGGCGAATTTACGGATCGAGATTGAAGCGCCGTCGATCGCCAGCGGCGGAATGATGATATTGACCCGGCTGCCGTCCATCAGACGCGCGTCACAGATCGGCGTCGATTCATCGACCCGGCGACCGACGGCGGTCACAATCCGGGTGCAGATATTCATCAGATGCTGTTCATCGCGGAAGGTGACGTCGGAAAGCTTCAGCTTGCCGCTTTTCTCGATATAAATCTGTTTCGGGCCGTTGACCATGATCTCGGTGATATTCTCATCGCTGAGCAGCGGCTCCAGCGGACCGAGGCCCAGCATGTCATGGAGCAGCATATTGACCAGGTCGCGCTGTTCGCGCAGGTTCAGGTTGATTTTTTCCTGAACCATCAGTTCATTGACGGCCTCGCTGACCTGTTCGGCAAGTTCGGCGCGGTCCATTTCATTGGCGGCGGAGGCGTCGATATATTCCAGCAGCAGCGGTTGCAGGCGGTCCTTGGCGTCCATGATGCTGTCATGACTGACCTGCTGCATCTGTTCATTGGTCTGTTTTTTGACTTCCTTGCGTTTGCGGACAACATTGACTTCCTCTTCGGCGGTCTCCTTGTTGCGGGTGCTTTCGGAGGTCAGCAGCTCATTCAGCAGAACCGTGACCAGATCGCGTCGTTCAAGTTCATTCAGCTCGATCCGGTGATGGGCCGCTTGTTCACCAATCAAATCTTCAATGAAGCGGGTAACTTCATTGCGCTCCATTTCCCGCGCCTGGGCGGGGTCCATCCGCTCCAGCATCACAGGCTCAATAAGGTCATAGGCCTTGTCGACCATATTGGCGTTGGAGGTGCTAGTATTCTCCACAGGCGGCAGGCCGACCTTGGCCAGATCCTTGGCCGACGCCGCGGAGCCGCGGCCAAAAGTCGCCGCTTGTCTGACTTTTTTCGCCATCAGAGGAGGCTTGCTGTCCAGATGTGTTTTCTTACCAAACGCCGTTTTCATGCTATTTCACAATTTTTCCATAAGGGCATATGTTCATTAAGTTATTTTTTGCTTTTCGCGGCCAGTTTCTTCCAGAAGGGTTCTTTTGCCCCTTCGTCATCGCCGCCGGTAATATCGTTGGAGATGGCTTTCAGGGTCTTGACCATCCGGCTCATTTTCGCCGTCTGGGGCAGGGGTTTGCCGGATCGGGACACCTGGACCATAAGTTTGCTGTCCAGCGGAATTTCCCAGTCTGCCGACCGCTCAACGGAGGCTTCAAAATCCTTCTTGTCGACTTCGACCAGGCCGGGGCCGGCCACCTTGTTGAGGACCACCTTGACGGTCGCTTCCGGGGCGACGGTTTTGCACAGGGCCTGAAAGCGGATCATGTCCCGCGCGGCGGCGAGGCTGAGGTCGGACACCAGGATGATCTCGTCGGCCTCTGACAGCATCAGCGGATATTCCGCCGCCATATTCCGCGGCAGGTCAAGAACCACATAATTGAAATTATGCTTCAGTTCGGTCAGCAGATGCGACATGGCCGACGGGTCGGTGTAGGTCGGGTCATTGAGCGAAGCTTCGGCCCCGAGGATCGACAGGGTGGCGCTCTGGCGGATCATCGCCCGTTCAATGAACAGGCCGTCAATCCGGCTGGGATTTTCCAGGGCGTCGCACAGGCCGCGGCCCGGCTCCAGGTCAAAGGTCAGCGCATCGGTGCCGAAATAAATATCCATATCCAGCAGGGCGGTGTTGCGTTTGAGGTCATTGGCGATGATCCAGGCGCAGCTGCTGGCGATGGTGCTGGCGCCGACGCCGCCGCGCATGCCGACAATGGCGACCAGCTTGTCGGTTTCATTTTCATTGACCGGAACTTCGGCTTCGGTCGACATGCGCAAAGTATTTTCGGCGACCAGGATGCATTCCCGGATCTGTTCGGTGGTCACCGGCTTGACCAGATATTCCTGAACCCCGGAACTGATCAGGCTGCGGTAGAGTTCAATGTCATTTTCCTGACCGACGGCGATGACCATGGTGCCCGGTTCGCAGACCTCGGCCAGGGCGTTCATGTCTTCCATCGGGGAAGATGATTTCGACAGGTCGACAAACAGGAATTTCGGCGAGGTCGAGGTGGCCAGCGTCCGAATGGCGTTTTCGATGCCGCCCTTCTTGATCAGGGAAGTATTCCAGTCTCGCTCGTTGAGTACGGGAACCAGCGCCTGTGTTGTCTCGTCATCGGAGACATAGGCCTCGAATTCATTTTCGAGACTTTCATCTTTTTTCAACAGAGATGCGATGCTCATATTCAATTCCTGTTATTTCTTGGCGGAGCCAGAGTATGCCTTGCCGGAGGTTTTCTTCTTATAGGCGGCGGCGACCGCTCCCGCCGCCTGTTCCGCATTCGGGATATTATTTGACACGCCGGTGACCAGATCCCGCGGGTTGGCGATCATCAGGCCCAGTTGGGCCTGGGTGGCGCAACCGAGGTCTTTCAGGCTGGCGTTGCCGTAATTGCCGGTTGACGGTTCTGACCAGTCACCGCATTGCGGCGGGGTCACCACATAGCGCGACACGAGGAAACGGGCCCGATTTTCCGCCGGGCTCATGCCGAAGGGGGTGACAGCCGCAGCGAGATGCAGGCCGCGCTTTTTCAGCAAATCAGACAGATAGGCCATTCTCTCGCGGTTTTGCGGCGACAGGTCGCCGTCCCGCTCCAGCGGGAAGTCCATGCTCAGTTCGTCGCCGTAGGAGACATTGCTGCTCACGAGGAACCGGTCCAGTTGCTTTATGGCCGCGGCCGACAATGCCGCCTGATCCGCTTCAAAGGTCAGCATGAAGGGGATGCGCACCATCGCCACTTCGTTGCGTTTCTGGGGGTCGCCATCGCTGAAATGAGCCGAGCCGCTACAGCCGGCCAGGGCCAGAAAGGCTATGGCCGGAAGGGTAAGGCCGGCTGCGCTTTTCACGATATTTTTCACTGTCATCTTCATGGTCTTGCTTTCTGTTGTCATGCCTTTTTTCGGTCTTTTTTCCGGCCTTAGTCCAGAATAAACCCGGCGGCGCTTTTCAGCTTGGCGCCGTTTTTCCCCTGTACGGGCGGCGGCATGTCGGCTTTTCGGGTGGCGTAGGAGTGTCCCTTGATATAACGATCGTAATCATTGGGCATTTTCAGCCCGTCGGTCGGCATCGGCATGGTGCCGCCGTTATGGGGCCGGACGATATAGGGCGTGACAATGATCACCAGTTCGGTTTCCTGACGGCGGAATTTGCTGGAGCGGAACAGGGTGCCGAGGACCGGAATATCGCTGAGCCAGGGGAATTTCGCCAGGTCATGGGTGACGTTGTTCTGCAACAGGCCGGCAATGGCGAAGCTCTGGCCGGAACCCAGTTCAATGGTGGTTTCCGCCCGGCGGGTGCTCAGCGCGGGGATGTTGAAGCCCTGGATGGTGATCGCGCCGTTGGAGGACAGCTGGCTGACTTCCGGCTTGATGTTCATATTGATCCGGCCATCGTCGAGCACGATCGGCGTGAAGGCGAGGGAAATGCCGAATTCCTTATATTGAACCACCACCTGCCCTTCTTCGAGCGTCGGAATGGGATATTCGCCGCCGGCGAGGAAATTGGCCGGTTCGCCGGACAGGGTGGTCAGGTTCGGTTCGGCGAGCACCGACAATACGCCTTCGGTTTCCAGAGCGTCGATGATGAAATTAACATCGAAATTACCGGCCTGGAAGCCGCCGAACAGGCTGTTGAGGCCCCGGCCCTGAACGGCGAATTCCTTGACCAGATTGTTGGTCAGGCCGCTGGGATCCGGAATGAAATTCACCACGTCGGCGCCCTGGACCATGCCAATGGCCGTATCGCCGTTGATGAAGAGATTTTCCCAGCTGAAGCCCAGTTCCTTCTTGGTGTCGCGGCCGATTTCGGCGATGCGCACCCGCAGGTTGACCTGAACCGGGGTGGAAATCTGCAGCTTGTTGATGATGGTGCTTTCCTTGCCGATGAAATCCTCGGCCATGCGCCGGGCGTCTTCGGCCTGTTCCGGATTGTCCACATGCCCGGTGAGCAGCAGCAACCCTTCATAGGAGCGCACCTGGATGCTGGCGTCGGGGATCACATGATTGATGGCGTCCTCCAGGCTGCCCAGGTTATGATTGACGGAAATATTCCCCTGATAAATCACCCGGTCATCATCGGCGACGGCGTAGAGATTGGTTTCGCCCTGTTTCTTGCCGAAAACATAGACCAGGGTCGGCGACTTGACCTGCAGGTCGGCAATTTCCGCATTGGCGAGGAAGACATTATTCACCGGCTCCTTGAAGCGGATCAGAGCGCCTTTGCCGACTTCAATATGCTTCTGAGGGTCCTGCTTCGCCGCGGCGGTCAAGGTCACGGACAACGCCATGGCCGGCATAAGCAGGGCCAGCAAGACGAGGTTCTTTGTCCCTTTGATCAGGGCGGAGCCTGATATGTTTTTCAGGATGTGTGTCATTCTTCTAATCCCTCTTCACCCTCTTGATTATTTCCCGCGTTTTCCGCCGCGGTGAACGCCGTGCCGAAAAGCTTGTTAAAATCGAATGTCTGGGCCTTGCTCGTGCTGCCGCGGAACACCTCGACGGTGATATTGCGGCCGGCCGGGCCGGCGCTGCTTGCGCCGCCGGAAATCTGCGTGCTGACCTCGCTGTCCCAGGTGATGGTCCGGGGATCTGCGGCGGCCTGTTGCGGGGCCGGGGTGTCCGCCTTGCCCAGGCTTCTCAGGATCAGGGTCAATTCCCCCATCCGATTGATCAGGGAGATTTTTTCGGCTTCCTTGGGCGTGACTTCCAGGGTCGCGGTCTGGCCGATCGACGGCGTATGGGTCGGATTGTCGGTGCGCTGGTTAATGGCCAGAACCCGGACATTGCTGAGAACGGTTTCGCTGACGCGGGCCTTGCCCCGGTTGCTGTCCTGGCCCACTTCATGGGTCAGCAGAATGTCAACCCGGTCGCCGGGAAAGACAAAACCGGCATTGCCCGAGGTGGCGTTGATCCGGATCGAAATCGCCCGTTTGCCGGCGGGAAGAACCGCGGCCATAAAGCCCCGGTTGCCGGGTTTGACCATGCGGTTGCTGATAATCGGCTCCCCGGCGGCGATCGTCGTCTTGACCACCGCGCCGACAAAGGAGTCGGGCGTGACTTCGGACTCTTTTTGAATATAGGACTCATGAACCCTGTCGTCGGGCCAGGATTGCCAGACCATATCCTCGGCCTTGACGAAGTGGCCGACTTCCATATCGGCGGCCGCGACCAGGATTTTCAGCTTGGCTTCGGCGATTTTCGCCACGGCCTGCGGGCTCCCGTTTGCCTGCGGCTGCGGCGTGCTGACAAGGCTTCTGGCCAGAAAGGCGGTGACCCCGGCGATAAGCAGGGCGACCCCTATAAGCACGACACTTCTCATATTAATATTCATCTGTCCTAATCCTTGTTCTGCAATCCCGAAACCTCAGGTCATGGTGAAGGTGGAAAACAATTCATACGCGACATAAAGTCCACCGCCGGCTATACCGGCCCCATAAGGAACCGCACTTTCTTCCTGTTGTGCCATGGAGAGGTTTATAATTTCTGAAGATTTGAGATATTTTGACGCTTTTATGCGGTTGCGGGCGAGGATCATCGCCGCAATGACGCCGCCAAGGAGCGCCATGATGAATAAATATCCCAGCATATGGCCCGGCCCGGCCCAGAGCGCGACCGCGGGAATCAGTTTGACGTCGCCGCCGCCCATGACATTGAAGGCGAACAGGGTCGCCAGCAGGATGAAGATCACGGCGGCGATGGCGAGGGACAGCAGAATATCCGGCCAGACAAGGCCGTGCCCGTCCAGATAGAGGGCGAAAAGAAAGACCGGATAGAGCAGGGCCACTGAAAGACACAACCGGTTCGACAGCGTGAAGCTGGTCAGGTCGGAATAGGCGGCCCGGACCATCAAAAGACAAAATATGGAAAGCACTGTGATTGTAAGCAAAGACGTCACCCTGATTGCCGGATTATGTTATCTTTTTATAATATAGTCAGGGAAGGTGTTTTTTTGGTTAATGGAAAAAATGGGCAAAAATGGGGACAGTATACTATTTAATCGAGAACGGAGTGAATAAGATGATAAATAGTATACTGTCCCCATTTTTCCCTTACTGCATGGCGCCCGTTACTTTTGATGATGTATCGTTAAAGTTCGTAATGACCGTGCTGCTCATGGCGCTGAGCGCCCCCATGGAGGCGACGACGATCAGGGCCGCGATCAGGCCATATTCAAGCGCCGTGGCGCCCTTGTCGCAGGAGAATAATTTGCCGAAAAATATTTTTTTCATATCCAGTATCCTTATGTCCTGTTTCCGGGCGGCCGAAAATAAAGGGAGAAAAAAATAGAGGCCCTGGAAAATGCTCCAAAGCCTCTATCGAATACTTTACCTAAACCAACAATAGCGGCTTGTTTATTTCAGCGCGCTGTTGATTTCAGTGAATTTTGTTGTCAGTGAACTGCCGACGCTGGTCATGGCGGTAATGGCCGCAACCGCGATCAGGGCGGCAATCAGACCATATTCAATGGCTGTCGCGCCTTTTTCCGACTTGCGCAGTTTTGCAAAAAATTTATTCATGACTTATCTCCTAATGTGCCAAATAAAATGGGTACTCAATGCCAAGATTGTGATCCTAATATGGCGGAGAGTTATGAATAAAAGGTTAACAGGTATTGGAAATTACTTTTTAATAACAAATAGTTAGTCGAGGAAAATTAACACAATATTAAATAAATTTGTCGCCGCATTTTACATAAAAATAGCATAAAATTTTAACTTTCCGGCCCGCAGGCGCTCAGGCGGCGCGTGAATGACAAGCCGGTCAAAAGAAAAAATACAGAGAGCGTAACGGCTTATGACGGCAGGTCGTGGTTGCTCAAGGTCAGCGCCAAATGGGTAATTCGGCCCTTGGTGACGTGGCTGGTGATGTCGCCGCCGATCATCCGCGCCAGGTCCCGGGCGATCGCCAGACCGAAGCCGGAGGCGATTTTTGCTTCATATTCCTCGCCGGGAGAGGGAGAAATTTTCTTCCCATCGGGCTCGGATTGAAGTTTGCGGAACAGTTTTTCACCATCTTTTTCGAGAATTTCAGGCCCGAGAATCGGGATTTCGATTCGGACCTGGGCATTGCTGTTGATCAAAACGGACGGGCTGATAATTTCGCCGCCCCGGGCCCTTTTCAGGGAACAGGCCAGCATCTTGGTCAGGCATAATTCGACGCTTTGGCGGTCATTATAGAGGATGACGTCAATATTATTGTCGCTTTCCGCCAGCTGGACGCCATGGTCCCGGGCCATCGCCGCGACATTCGCCATGCAGTCCTTGAGGGTGGCCTTCAGCGAGAATGATTCGGGGTCGATCTGGAACAGGCCGGCTTCGAGTTTGGCCGAATCGAGCACATCATTGACCGCTTCCTTCAACTGGCCGGCCGCCGCCAGAATATTCTTGGTATGCTGATGATATTGGGGATTGACCGGCCCCCAGGTCTCCATGTCAATCATTTCCGAAAAGCCGATGATGGCGTTGAGCGGCGTTCTGAATTCGTGAGACAGGTTATAGAGCAGTTCAGCGGCGGCATCCTCCCGGGCGGCGGGCTGGGTCACCGGCGCCGGACTGACAGGCGATGCAGCGTTGCCCCCCGGCGCCGCATCACCGGCGGCGGCCACGGCGGACGCATCTCCGACGTCGCTTTCGGCGTCAGATTCCGCGCGGGCGCTGCCGCGGAAACCGGTAAAGCGCCCGGTATGAATGTCAAATATGGCGATCGCGCTGAGGCGCCACAGGCTTTTTTCGCCCTTTGCGGCGGAAATGTAAAAAGGCACGTCGCGGAACGAGGCGCGATGTTCAAACAGCGCTTCAAATGTTGTCGCGGCCGGATCGGCGTTCTTGTCCGCATCGGGGCTATGGCAGAGCGAGATGAAATCCTCGCCCGTCAGCGCCGCCGCCGGGCGGCCGAAGACGGTAAAGGCTTCTTCGGACAGGAATGTGAGGGCGCCGTTGCGGTCCACTTCCCAAAACCAGTCGGCGACGGTGCGGACGAATTCCCGTTGCTTGCTGGTTTCGCCGCGGGCGTCCCGGGCCTGCCGCCAGATGTCCCGGGCGAGATCCGGGGCGTTGTTTTCCATATGAATGACGCTGTCCGGCAGGGCGGCGTCATTGGCGGCGGCGTCTCTGGGGAACATGCGGGAATTTTCTCTGGCGGCGCCATCATGGGGCGCCTTCGGCGCCGCCGGTTCCGTTTCGCCGACGGCGGATTTTCCGGGCGCGGACCGCGCCATATCCTGCTGCCTTTCCGGCGGCTGCGGCTGTTCAGGCCGGCGTGCCGGGCGGATCATCTGAACCGGCGGCGAAAAGATTGACGGCTCGACAAAATGGATGTTCTCCCGCACCGTAACGGGCGGTTTTTTTTCAGCCGCCGGGGGCGTATCGTCTTCCGGCCCGTCCGTCCGGCCGCTGTCCGATTGCGGATAGGGGGCGTGGATTTTCTGCGCCCGCAACAGTTCGAGAATATCGGCGGTCGTTTCCTCATCCAGGTCCGGCGTCTGATCGCCGGCCAGTTTCTCAAGGTCATTGAGGCTGAATTTCAGTTTCGAGCTTGCTGATTCCTGATGGGCCTTTTCCAGTTCCTGCCGAACCAGGGGCGACAGGCCAAACCGCCGTGAAATATGAATGCGATGGGCCTCACCGCCATAGCGGATGATATGGATCAGCCGCTCGTCAGGCAGGATCGCCTTTTCCAAAAGCGGCCCGGACACCTCGATCACATCCTCGCTGAGGAGGTTGATCAGTTCTTCCGGCGGATCATTCAGGGCGCACAGGGCGGCGGCGACATCCTGACGGGTCGATAATTCCACCTGGTCAAGCAGCTCTTTCAGGATTTCCGTCAGCATGCGCACCTGGGTTGCCGACGCCATCGGTCTTTTCTGCAGGAAGAGGTCGCTGATGTGGGAAAACAACAAGGTCCGGCTACGCGGCGCGCCATCCTGCGCAAGGGCGAGCAGGTTGCGGATCCTGTCGTCAAACTGGGCTTTTTTCTGCACGCTTTATTATCTTCCCAATATATAAAAACGGTATCCCGAAGACCTGAACCGCTTCAAAATCATATCTCCTGAAAAGAGTTCCCGCAAGATTTTCCCATAGGTTGTCTTTCCGCAAAAATTATAACTTTTTTTTGGCGGAAAGACCAGTTAAAAGCTTATATTTTTGAAAGATATAAAGAAATCTATTTTCACAAAATTTACATGAAAATATATTTAATTGTGTAAATTATCCAATTCATAATATATTATGTCGCAAGAAAGAAATTTTGTTACGAAATTTCGGGGTTTGAGCGCAGACTTTACGTATCCGTGAAAAACGAAAATATCAAACAGTTGTTGTAAGGAACAGACGGCATGCATCGTGTTAAACTGGATAATATTGATTATCGTATCCTGGAAAATCTTCAGAATGATGGTCGAATTACCAATGTGGATCTGGCGGAGAAGGTGGGCATTACGGCGCCGCCCTGTCTGCGGCGGGTCCGCGCCCTGGAAGAGGCGGGCTACATTCGGGGATACCATGCGGATCTCGATCCCGAGGCAATGAGCTTCGGCCTGACGGTTTTCGCCCTCGTCGGCCTGCACAGCCAGGCGGAAAGCGACCTTCAGGCCTTTGAGGAGCTGGTCGCCGAATGGCCGCTGGTCCGGGAAACCTATATGCTGAACGGCGAGATTGATTTTATTCTGAAGATTGTCGCCCGGGATCTGGCGCAGTTCCAGAAATTCCTGACGACGAAACTGACCCCGGCGCCCAATGTGGACAGCGTCAAAACCTCGCTCAGCATCCGCTGCGCCAAGAAACTGCATGGCGTTCCCGTCGGCGAGGTCGAGTGACTGGAAAACGGGGAGAAAAACGGGGACAGTATACCGTTTTGAAAAACGAGGATATCCCCATTTTTCCTGCAAAATAGTATACTGTCCCCGTTTTTCTTGACTTGTCGCCAGGCATCTTTTACACTCTCCGCATGGCCAGGATAGCGAGACTTGTGGTGCCCGGGCGCCCCCATCATGTGACGCAGCGCGGCGTGCGTCGCATGGAGGTTTTCATGGATGATGGCGATTATGCCGCTTATCTCGCCATGCTCTCGCAGGGGTGCAAAAAAGCCGGCGCCGAGGTGTGGGCCTATTGCCTGATGCCGAACCATGTGCATCTGGTCATGGTCCCCGCCGATGAGGACGGTCTTCGCGCCGCCTTTGGCGAGGCGCATCGGCAATATACCCGCAGGATCAATTTCCGCGAGGGCTGCCGGGGCCATCTGTGGCAGGAGCGGTTTCACTCTTTCCCCATGGACGAGAGCCATTTGACGGCTTGCGTGCGCTATGTCGAACTTAATCCCGTGCGCGCCGGTCTGGTCAAGCGGCCTGAGGATTGGCCCTGGTCGAGCGCCCGCGCGCATCTCTGTGGCGAAAATGACGAATTGGCGATCGTTACGCCGATGCTGAGCCGCATTCCGGACTGGGCGACGTTTCTTGAGGGCGGCATGAAGGATGCCGAGCTGAAACGGCTGCGTCTGCACACGAGAACGGGCCGGCCGTTGGGGGATGACGACTGGGTGCGTGGCCTGGAAAAGCAAACGGGCCGAAGATTAAAAGCGAAACCCGCCGGCCGGCCGAAAAAAGGCCGGAAAGATGATAAATAAGTATACTGTCCCCATTTTTCCTAATCTGAGAGTTTTGTGTTCAGACTGCAACCTTGGGAAGGGTGATAAATATGAAAAGGTCTAACAAATCGCTGCACAAGGATTGCCAGCACTGACGCGCTGTCAACCTGTGAGCTCAGACGTTAGCTGTGCTTAGGTTATCGGGAGAAGGCAAATGGAAATCGTAGTTGGCCTATTAGTAGTTGCGTTTATTCTTTACTTTTTATTTGGGGGTAGTGGCAAGAAGAAACCAACTGTTGCGAAAACCGCGTCTATCTCAAAGGAAGAAAGAATACTCAACGCTAATTCGCCTTGGATGGAAGAACGATGGGCGCATGCGCGAAAGGAACGAGATGCGGGTGAAGTGAAGTCGGTGCCTCAATGGTTTTTTGATGAGGTCACGGAGCGTCAAATGCAAAGAATCCAAGAAATGGGCCTCAAGATAAGCGGTGGACGGCCTACCAAAGGAGAAGCCTCTGACATAATCGGCTTATTTGAACCAGCAGAGGATGAAAATATAGAAATACTCAAATTTTTCAAAATCTCTCTAAAGGGTATGAACCAATCAAAAGTAAGGTACGAAGTCGGAGAATTACTACAAGATCCAGAGAAACTGGAAAGCTGGAAAAATCGACCTGCTTCTGCCATGCAAAAAGAATTCTATAGGTTCTTTGGTGTCAAAGTGCCTCAGGGCCTGACGCATGAAATAGCCTCCAAAGATATAATTGAATATAGAAAGAAATTAGACGAAGAAGACGAGACAAGGATGGAGGAATGGGATGCTTTTGAAGATATATATGACGAAATAAACGATCCCGATTTTCGCGAGGATTATGGTTTGAAGAGCATAAGTATATCGCTTTACCGTTCCGCGATAGATAAATTGAAGAACGAAGGGAAGACTATAACGGAACTTTCCGATGACCCAGATGTTGTGATAGACAAGCTTATCGAAATAAAGCCAGAAATACAGAAAGCGTAAAAGAAAAAATAAGTATACTGTCCCCATTTTCCCCTAATTTTTCTGTATGGCGCGGCATAAATATTTATAATGATGAATTATGACAATACTCATTCTGTATCTTCTTCTCGCGATTTGCATATCCTTTGTCTGTTCTGTCCTGGAGGCTGTGTTGTTATCCGTTCAGCCTTCCTATCTCTCCGCCAGAGAGCGGAAAGGCGCAAAGGAAGCGAAGGTGCTGAGAAAGTTCAAGAATAACCTGGATCGCCCGCTTGCGGCAATCCTGACCGCCAATACAGTCGCCCACACCGTCGGGGCCGCCGGCGTGGGCGCCCAGTCCGCCGCCCTGTTCGGCAGTGAATATATCGGCATCACATCCGCCATCCTGACCCTGCTGATCCTTTTTGTGTCCGAAATTATCCCGAAAACGCTCGGGGCGGTCTACTGGAAAGAACTGGCGCCGGGCGTCGCCATCATAACCGTCTGGCTGACCAGGTTACTTTATCCGTTTGTGGTGTTGTCCGAGAAACTTACCCGCCTCTTCTCTAAAACAGGAGCCGGTCCCTTTTCCTTCAGCCGTGACGAAATGGAGGCGATGGCGGAAATCGGCGTCAGGGAGGGGCTGCTTAATGCCAAGGAGCTGAAAATTATTCGCAATCTGTTACGGCTGCGTCACATTTCAGTGCGGAATATCATGACGCCGCGCCCGGTCCTGTTTTCTGTTTCGGCGGATATGACCATCCAGCAATATTTTGAGAGCCATTCGCAAGAGCCGTTTTCCCGTATTCTGCTGTATAATGAAGATCCTGACAACATATTTGGCTATGCCTTGAAATCGGACGTGTTTCAGGCGCAGGCGAATGATCAGTTCGACCGGACGCTGGCGGAATTCAAGCGCGATGCTTTGGTGATCTCTGACAAGCTCGCGGCCTCTGATACTTTCGACAAGCTGATCCATGAAAAATGTCATGTTGCGCTCATTGTCAATGAATATGGCACGCTCTATGGCCTGGTCACCCTTGAAGATGTTCTGGAGACTTTGATCGGGCTGGAGATCATCGACGAACTGGATACCGTGGATGATATGCGGGCGCTTGCTTCCCGGCGGTGGCAAAAACGAATGAAGAAACTCGGTCTGGACCCGGACAGCCTCGATTCAACAGAATAACGGTCGGAAAACGGGGAGGGGAAGAAAAATGGGGAAAAATGGGGACAGTATACTAATATTGGGCTATGGGAATATAAAGGAACCATCACTGCAAGCCAATATTAGTATACTGTCCCCATTTTTCCCATTTTCCTAAATATATTCCACCTCGGTGATTTCGTAGTAGGTTTCGCCGCGCGGGGTTTTGACCTCGACCTCGTCGCCCAGCCGGCGGCCGATCAGGGCGCGGCCGATGGGCGAGATGTAGGAAATCTTGCCGGCGGAGACGTCCACCTCATCGACGCCGACGATCTGGTATTTCGAGACATTGTCATCTTCATCGGCCAGGCTGACCGTGGCGGCGAAAACCACCGTATCGCTGTTAATATCCCGCGGGTCGATCACCTCGGCCCGGCTTAATTTGCCTTCGAGATCCTGAATGCGGGATTCGATAAAGCCCTGTCGTTCCTTGGCGGCGTGATATTCCGCATTTTCGGACAGATCGCCGTGAGCGCGCGCTTCCTCGATCGCCTTGATGACAGCCGGGCGGTCTTCATGCTTCAATTGTTTTAATTCTACTTCCAGCCGGCTATGGCCTTCGGCGGTCATCGGTACTTTTTCAACCATGGTGTCCATTTTCTATCATTTAGCAAAAAAAAACCGCATATACGCCGCCAAGTCCCGGAGTATATACTTACATCGTCATTCCTTGAAAGACTATCTCTTGTTCATTCACTCAAATACATAAGACTGAAGGGGTTTAACTTCAAGTGAACTGGATTTCAAGACTTTTATTGCCTCCATGGCGGAAATCGCCCCCCGCGTGGTTGTATAGTAGGGCACATTATGGACCAGGGCGGTGCGCCGGAGCTCATAGCTGTCGGTGATTGACTGGGCGCCTTCGGTGGTGTTGAAGATCAGCTGGATCTCGTCGTTCTTGATGGCGTCGACGATATGGGGCCGCCCTTCCAGGACCTTGTTGATCCGTTTGACGTCCAGTCCCGCCTCCTGGAGATATTGCGCCGTGCCGCCGGTGGCGACCACCTCATAGCCCATGGCCAGAAGATCCCGGGCCGGCTCAACCATTTTATGCTTGTCGAGATTCTTGACCGAAATAAACACGGCGCCCTCAAGCGGCAGATGGGTGCCGGCGGCGATCTGGGATTTGAGAAACGCCTTGGCGAAGGTGTCGTCGAGGCCGATCACCTCGCCGGTGGAGCGCATCTCCGGACCAAGCAGAATATCAACCCCGGGAAAGCGGTTGAACGGCATGACCGCTTCCTTGACCGCCACATGTTTCGGGCTCGCCGACGGGAAGCTGAAGTTCGACATCGGCTCGCCCGCCATCAGTCGCGCGGCGTATTTGGCGATCGGGGCGCCGATGGTCTTGGCGACAAAGGGCACGGTGCGGCTGGCGCGAGGATTGACCTCGATCAGGTAAACCACATCGTCCTTGACCGCGAACTGGACATTCATCAGACCGCGGATATTGAGCGCCAGCGCCAGCTTCTCCGTTTGCCGGCGAATATCCGCCATCACGCTTTCCTTGAGCGAAAAGGGCGGCAGGGAACAGGCGCTGTCGCCGGAATGAATGCCGGCTTCCTCGATATGCTGCATGATGGCGGCGACGTGAACGGTCTTGCCGTCGCTGAGCGCATCGGCATCGACCTCGGTCGCGCCGCCGAGATAACGGTCGATCAGCACCGGGCTATCACCGGAAACCGAAACCGCCTCGGTCATATAACGTTTCAGCGATACGGTGTCATAAACGATCTCCATCGCCCGGCCGCCGAGGACGTAACTGGGCCGGATCAGGATCGGATAGCCGATGTCGGCGGCGATCTCGACTGCCTGTTCCGGGGTGGTCGCCAGGCCGTTGGCCGGCTGCAACAGGCCAAGGTCATGGACGAGCTTCTGGAATCTTTCCCGGTCTTCCGCCAGGTCAATGGCGTCGGGCGAGGTGCCGAGGATCGGAATATCGGCCTCAAGCAGGGCATGGGACAGCTTCAGCGGCGTCTGGCCGCCGAACTGGACAATCACCCCCATCAGGGCGCCGTTCTGCTGTTCGCGCCGGATCAGTTCGATGGTGTCTTCCGCGGTCAGCGGCTCGAAATACAGCCGGTCGGAGGTGTCATAATCGGTGGATACGGTTTCCGGGTTGCAGTTGACCATGATCGTCTCATAGCCCTGTTCGCTGAGCGAAAAGGCCGCGTGACAGCAGCAATAGTCAAATTCGATGCCCTGGCCGATGCGATTGGGGCCGCCGCCGAGGATAACGATTTTCCTTTTATCGGTCGGGCTGGATTCGCATTCGGCATAGCCGCCGGCGTCCCGCTCATAGGTCGAATACATATAGGGGGTCCGGGCCTCGAATTCGGCGGCGCAGGTGTCAACCCGCTTGTAGACCGGATGGAGGTCAAGCCGGTGGCGCAGCGCCGTGACGTCGCGCTCCTTCCCGCCGATCAGTTGAGCGAGGCGGGCGTCCGAGAAGCCGAGCGCCTTCAACCGGCCCAGTTCAAAGCGGCTTTCAGGCAGGCCGCGCTTTCTGATGTCCTCTTCGGCGTCGACAATTCGCTTGATCTGGCGGATGAACCAGGGATCATATTTGGCGATGGCGTGAACTTCGTCCGGCGTGATGCCGAGGCGCAGGGCCTGGGCCATCACCAGCAGCCGGTCGGCGGTCGGGCTGGCCAGCGCCGAGCGAACGGCGTTGATGTCGCCATTTTCCGGGTCATAGCCCGGAATCTCCACCTCATTGAGGCCGGTGAGGCCGGTTTCCATGGAGCGCAGGGCCTTCTGCAGGGATTCGGCGAAACTGCGGCCGATGGCCATGGCTTCGCCGACCGATTTCATGGCGGTGGTCAGCGTCGGCATGGTGCCGGGAAATTTCTCGAAGGTAAAGCGCGGAATTTTGGTGACCACATAGTCGATGGTCGGCTCAAAGGATACCGGGGTCGCGCCGGTGATGTCATTCTGCAGTTCGTCGAGGGTATAGCCGACCGCCAGCTTGGCCGCGACCTTGGCGATCGGGAAGCCGGTGGCTTTCGACGCCAGCGCCGAGGACCGGCTGACCCGCGGGTTCATTTCAATGACGATCAGTTCGCCATCTTCCGGATTGACCGAAAACTGCACGTTGGAGCCGCCGGTCTCGACGCCGATTTCCCGCAAGACCGCGATCGAGGCGTTGCGCATGATCTGGTATTCCTTGTCGGTCAGGGTCAGGGCCGGGGCGACGGTGATGCTGTCGCCGGTGTGGATGCCCATGGGATCGAGATTTTCGATCGAACAGATGATGATGCAGTTGTCGGCCTTGTCGCGGACAACTTCCATTTCATATTCTTTCCAGCCGAGGACGGACTGTTCGACCAGAACCTCATTGACCGGCGAGGCGTCGAGGCCGCTGGCGACGATCTGTTCAAATTCCTCCCGGTTATAGGCGATGCCGCCGCCGGTGCCGCCCATGGTGAAGCTCGGGCGGATGATGCTCGGCAACTCGACATAGTCGAGGGCGTCGAGCGCCTCCGCCATGCTGTTGACCACCCGGCTGCGCGGGGTGCCGAGGCCGAGCTTGTCCATGGCGTCGCGGAACAGCTGCCGGTCCTCGGCCTTGTTGATCGCTTCCTCGTTGGCGCCGATCAGCTGGACCTTATATTTATCCAGAATGCCGCGTTTCGACAGCTCCAGCGCCGTATTGAGGCCGGTCTGGCCGCCCATGGTCGGCAGGATGGCGTCGGGGCGCTCCTTTTCGATGATCTTCTCGACCATCTGCCAGGTGATCGGCTCGACATAGGTCGCGTCCGCCAGGTCCGGATCGGTCATGATCGTCGCCGGATTGCTGTTGACCAGGATCACCCGGTAGCCTTCTTCTTTCAGGGCCTTGCAGGCCTGGGTGCCGGAATAGTCGAATTCACAGGCCTGACCGATGATGATCGGCCCGGCGCCGATGATGAGAATGGAGTGGATGTCTGTACGTTTAGGCATGTTTTCTGCTAATCTTCACTTTTATCATTCCCCTTTTCACATATAAGCAGGGGCGGGAGCTATTCTGTGGTTCAGGATAATATCATAAAACAAAGAGCGCGTAAGCTGCGTAAGAATATGACTGATGCTGAATGGCGTCTCTGGCGGGAATTGCGCAACAGGCGGCTTTCCAATGTTAAATTCAGGCGACAGTTTCCCATCGGGGTTTATATCGTTGACTTTGCGTCTGTTGAGAAAAAACTCATTATTGAAATTGATGGTGGCCAGCATTCCGGCGCCATTTCCTATGATGGCGAAAGAACCCGGTTTCTCGAAGCGCGAGGGTTCAGGGTTATTCGCTTTTGGAATAATGATGTCTTGCAAAATACGGCAGGCGTTCTTGAGAGAATAGCTGAGTTTCTGTGACCAATAGCCCCTCACCCTGACCCTCTCCCCAGAGGGGCGAGGGGAATAGCCCCTCACCCTGACCCTCTCCCCAGAGGGGCGAGGGGAACAAGTTTTTTTTCCCTCTCCCTTGAGGGAGAGGGCAGGGTGAGGGTGAATAATACTAACGATCATGTTTTTCGATCAATTCCATAAAGCGGTCAAAAAGATAGTGGCTGTCCTGGGGGCCGGGGCTGGCCTCGGGGTGGTGCTGGACGGAAAAGACCGGCTTGCCGATCACTTCAAACCCGCAGAGCGTCTGGTCGAACAGGGAAATATGGCTGATTTTCACCGTATCGGGCAACGTGTCCCTGTCGACCATGAAGCCGTGGTTCATGGAGGTGATCTCCACCTTGTTGGTGTTGTAATCCATCACCGGGTGGTTGGCGCCGCGGTGGCCCTGATGCATCTTCTCGGTTTTGGCGCCGAGGGCCAGCGCCAGCATCTGATAGCCGAGGCAGATGCCGAATATGGGAATATCCCGTGTCAGCAGGTCCTGAATGACCGGTATGGCGTATTCGCCGGTGGCCACCGGATCGCCGGGGCCGTTCGATAAAAAAATCCCGTCCGGATTATGGGACAGGATTTCCTCTGCGGTCGCTGTTGCCGGGACGACGGTAATCCGGGCCCCGGTGGTGGCGAGGCACCGCAGAATATTCCGCTTGACGCCATAATCGACCGCGACCACATGGGCCTTGGGGTTGGCTTGCTTCCGATAGCCGTCCGCCAGCGTCCAGCGCATTTCGTCCCAGCCATAGGTCTGACGGCAGGAGACTTCCCGGGCGAGGTCCATGCCCTTCAGCCCCGGCCAGGCCCGGGCCTGCTCCAGCAGCGCCGGAATATCAAAGACGCCGTCCGGGCTATGGCAGATGACGCCGTTCGGGGCGCCCTTTATCCGGATATGGCAGGTCAGCCGCCGGGTGTCGACGCCGGAAATGCCGACGAGGCCCCGTTCCCGGCACCAGTCATTTAAATGTTTGCGGCTGCGAAAATTGCTGGGGTCGGTGATGTCTTCGCGGATCACCAGCCCGCGGGCCGCCGGATTGGTGGTTTCCAGATCTTCCTCATTGGCGCCGACATTGCCGATGTGGGGAAAGGTGAAGGTGATGATCTGTCCCGCATAGGACGGATCGGTCAATATTTCCTGATAGCCGGTGATCGATGTGTTGAAGCAGACTTCCCCGACAATATCGCCGGTCGCGCCGAGGCCGTATCCCCAGAATATTGCGCCGTCGTCGAGGACCAAAGCAGCCGTGATGTCCTTGTGGGGCGGAATGTGGTCTTTGTTTTCTTCTGTCATACTGTGTTTTCGTTTCAGGTTTTCGTTCGGGACGCATGACCCTGACATGCGCCATATCCTTTATTGGATCAGAGTATACAGGACCGGGCGTCATTCGGAAACAGGCTTTGAAGACAGGCGGAACAGCGCCCTGAATGCCGTTTCGGCGGCCGGTGACCCAGACGTAAATTGACCGGAAGATAAGTGAAGGATAACCTGAGGTCAAGCGAATCTTTCAGAAAAATAATCGTTTAAAATCAATGAGTTATAATATTATTTCAGGTTGCAATATTTATTCTTTTGCGGTAGAGTCTCTGCTTCTCAACGTAAAGGCCGACGGACAAAAGCGCCATTCCTTTGGTGTTTTTATGAAAAAGGACTTGAAAACAAGATGTTGCGAGATCAGCTTACCGCCGCCATGAAGGAGGCGATGAAGAATAAGGACAAACGTCGCCTGACGACGGTCCGACTCATTCTGGCCGCCATAAAGGATCGGGACATTGCCGCCCGCACCGATAAAAATGGTCCGGACGACGAAGATGTGGTTGTTCTGGAGATTCTGTCGAAGATGATCAAGCAGCGCAAGGAAAGCCTGGTGGTTTATGAGGAGGCCGGCCGGCTGGAGCTAGCCCAGCAGGAACAGGCCGAAATGGATATTATTTCGGAATTCCTGCCGCGTCAGATGCCGGAGGAGGAAATCGCCGCCGCGGTGGATGACGCGATTGCGGAAACGGAAGCGTCGGGGTTGAAGGACATCGGCAAGATCATGGCCCTGCTGAAAGGCAAATATGCCGGCCAGATGGATTTTTCCAGGGCCAGCGCCATGGTGCGTTCCAGATTATCCTGATATAGTTCTGCTGCCGGAGACGCCCCCGGTGATTTATGTCGTGGCCTGACTTTTCAAAATGCCGGCGCCGCCCCCGGGACCGGTGTCTGTAGCAAAATATTCCGATCGGGGATGGAGTGACAAGGAATCATGGGGTTTACGCCTGATTTTCTCGATGAAATAAGAGGCCGGATTCCGGTCAGCGACCTGGTGGGCCGCCGGGTCAAACTGGTCCGCAAGGGGCGGGAGCATTCGGGCCTGTGCCCGTTCCACAATGAAAAGACTCCCTCCTTCACCGTCAATGACGACAAGGGCTTTTACCATTGCTTTGGCTGCGGCGCCCACGGCGATGTCATTAAATTCGTCAGGGAAACCGAAGGCCTGAGTTTTCCGGAAACCATCGAGCGGCTGGCCGGGCAGGCCGGGCTCGCCCTGCCGGAATATTCGCCGGAGGACAGGCGGCAGGCGGACAGGCGAAAAACCCTTTATGAGGTGATGGAGACGGCGGCCAAATGGTTTGAAAGCCAGCTTGTGGCCCGGGGGGGGGCGGAAGGGCTGGATTATCTGACCCGCCGGGGGTTGCGCCGGGAAACGATCAAGGGCTTTCGCCTCGGCTATGCGCCGGAAGGGCGGACGGCGCTGAAGGATGCGCTGCTCAGCCGCGACGGCATCAGCGAGGACATGCTGGTCGAGGGCGGGCTGTTGATCCGGCCGGAAGATGACGCGGGGATCACAAAGCCCGCCTATGACCGCTTTCGCCACCGGGTGATGTTCCCGATCACCGACCGTCAGGGGCGGGTGGTCGCCTTTGGCGGCCGGGCGCTTGAGGCCAGGGCCAAGGCGAAATATCTTAATTCGCCGGAAACGCCGCTGTTTCACAAGGGCCGGCTGCTCTATAATTTGGCCGGGGCGCGCAAGGCGTCCTATGACGCGGGGCGGGTGCTGGTCGCCGAAGGCTATATGGATGTGATCGCCATGGCCCAGGCGGGCTTTAAAAATGCGGTGGCGCCGCTGGGTACGGCGGTGACCGAGGAACAGATCGTCGAGCTGTGGAAGATGGCGCCGGAGCCGCTGATGTGTTTTGACGGCGATACGGCGGGGGTCAGGGCGGCCTATCGGGTGGCGGAGCGGGCCCTGCCGCTGCTCAAGGCGGGGCATTCCTTCCGCTTTGTCCATCTGCCGCCGGGCGAAGATCCCGACAGCTATATCAGCGGCCATGGCAGGCAGGCCTTTCTCGACCTGCTGGAACAGGGGCGCCCCTTGGTCGATGTGTTGTGGGACATGAAGACCGCCCGCCAGCCGACGGACACGCCGGAACAGCGCGCCGGGCTCGAACAGACCCTGTCGGAAACCCTGGCCGAAATCCGCAATAAAACCATTCGCGGCTATTATGACAAGGCGTTTCAGGAACGCTTAAGCCGGTTGCTCGGCGACGCATTTGTCGCTGACCATTCCCTTGAAAATCAACCCGCCGAGCCCTACGGCAAAAAGAATCACCCTGAATTTTCGCCAAAAGCTTATGGCGGAATGGATAAATCCGGCCGCAACAGGGAGATTCCGGGGGTGGCGAAGCTGCAGAATACAAATCTTTTGAAACAGCGGAATCCGGGTGGCGTAAAGTGGGAAAAGCTACTGATTCTCACCGTTTTGAACCATCCGTGGCTGCTGAAAAAGCATCATGAGGAATTCGCCACCTATATTTTCGAATCAGCAGAGCTTGACAAACTCCGTAGCGAGATAATAGATGTATCAATTCGCGAATCAGACCTTGAACGCAAGAGCCTGCATAGCCATCTATTAAAAATAGGATTCGGCAGGGCATTGGAAGTCATATTTAACCAAGGTGAATTTAAAGCCGATCGATTCGCATGGCCGGGTGCTGCTCCCCATGAAGTGGAGCAGGGATGGTTCCATGTGGTTAATCGGTATCGTCGTGTTTCAGACCTGGAAAAAGAACTGAAAGCGGCGGAAAGGGAACTGGCGTCGAATATGACGGACGAGGTGTTTTCCCGCTTTCTGGCCCTCAAGGCGGAACTCGAAAACGCCCGAAAAAATGACGCCGGTCATGACGGATATGAAAGTGCCTCGGGAAAGCGGGATGTGACCTGAGTGCGGAATTGCTTTTCGGGCGTGTTGGGGCCCAAAAGCAGTCTAACGGGATTAAAGGTTTTTTAA
>Ga0209475_10000331_pt1 | contig 115664 bp, 111 predicted proteins | sample tdDd471_FD_187128 | JGI IMG/M metagenome (GOLD analysis project Ga0209475, IMG submission 187128) | Marine sediment microbial communities from the Atlantic coast under amendment with organic carbon and nitrate - tdDd47.1 (SPAdes)... | ecosystem: Environmental > Aquatic > Marine > Coastal >... | reverse complement strand
GATTGAGGGCATACCCGACCCCAACATTCAGGCCATTGGACGGGGTAAACTGGACCCTGTGGCCAGTAATGAGTCGGAAACCGGGCGGGCTAAGAATCGTCGGGTCGTGGTGCGTTTCGAGTTCTAGACTTTATTATCACTGCAATACAAAAAAAGCCGTTCAAGTAATTGAACGGCTTTTTGCTTTTAAGAATTTAATTTTTAGCCGAGTAAACCCTGGAATGGGATCACTTTAACCGTATCACCTACTTCTATATTTCCACTATCTTTATCTAACTGAACAAAACAATTGGCATTGCTCATGGAAGTAAGAATATGTGAAGCTTGGGTGCCAGCCATTTTAACAACTAAATCTCCATTCTCATCATTACTTAAAATACCACGTTGAAAATCGGTTCGTCCTGGTCGTTTTTTCAAAAATTCAGTTGTTTTAGCTTTAGCGACCAAAGGAGGTTGCATCTTTTGTCCTAATAATTTTTGGATTGCAGGTTGAGCCACCAAATAAAAGGTAGCGATAACTGATACCGGATTACCGGGAAGTCCAAAGAATAAACTCTCATTGATTAGGCCAAATGCTAATGGCTTACCTGGTTTCATCGATATTTTCCAGAAATCCACTGCGCCGAGTTTTTCCAGTGTTTCTTTGACATAATCGGCATCACCTACTGAAACACCTCCGGATGTGATAACAACATCGGCATTATTGGCGGCATCGAGGAAGGCCGTTTCAATTGCTTCCCGATCATCTTTGATGACTCCCATGTCGATGACATCCAAGTCCATATTCTTTAATAGGCCATATAAAGAGTAGCGATTAGAATCGTAAATTTGTCCTTCTTCTAAAACTTCTCCCAGTGAACGTAATTCATCACCTGTGGAGAAAAAAGCTACCCTGGCTTTCCGTTTTACCGTCACCTCCGCTACGCCCTGAGAAGCCAGATAGGCCAGATCGGTTGGGGATAGTTTTTTACCGGCTGATAAAATGGTATCACCATTATTTAAGTCATCACCAATATGACGAATATTACTATCTTTAACCGGGATCTTATTAATCTTAACGGTATTTTCATCTGTCTTGCTGGTGTCTTCCTGCATTACCACGGTATCGGCTCCAGCAGGAACTTTTGCTCCCGTCATGATACGCACTGCCTGACCAGTTTGAACTTCATCTTCGAAGGGGTGGCCGGCAAATGAAGTGCCGATTAAATCTAAACTGATACTTTCATTACCTTTAGCATCAATACTGCGAAATGCATAACCGTCCATGCCTGAGTTATCATAAGGAGGAGTTGCAAATGTAGCTATAACATCCTCGGCTAAAATCCGGTTTAGGGCGAGCCTGACATTTAGGCGCTCAAACCCGCTAATTGGGGTAATTGCTGCCGACATTTTTTCTTTGGCTTCTTCTATGCTTAGAAAAAAATCTTTATTTGTTGTCATCTGTTTTTCCAATGCTGTTGATGTATTCTTTTATGAATTGAGCTATCTGCCCTGGCTTGTTTATATCCAAGAGCGGACAATTAAAATTTTTATGTTTAGTTTGTAATTTTAAATCATCACTTGCAATGGCAATGATGTTAGGATCATGGGGTGCCATTAGTGGTTTATCCAGAGCGGGACGATGCAATTCAATTTTTTTAATACTTTCATGTTTAAAACCTTCCACTAAAATAAGATCGGTTTTGCTATGATCGATTTTGGGAATTAAATCCGCTAACACAGGATCAGATTTTGGGGGATTTTCTTCGACCATTAAAGCCCAACGCTGACCGGATGCGACTAACGTTTGATCAGCTCCGGCTCGCCGTAGGCGATAACTATCTTTGCCGGGAGTATCAATATCGAACTTATGATGGGTATGTTTGATAATACTGCTAGTTATTCCCAATTTTTTTAATTGCGGAATAAGTTGTTCTAATAGGGTCGTTTTTCCGGTGCCACTGTATGCAGCGAATCCGAGGATAGGTTTGTTGGAATTGATCATAGATTAGAAAAAAGGTATAAAATAATTGGTAATTATAACAGCGCCCCAAAAGTCATCAAGCGGAAGATTCCTTTATGGAATTAGCCAGTTAATTTTAATTTAGAAATTCCAGAATATAATAGCAGGTGATATTTTGACAAAGAATGACGTAGAGCAACTTTCGGTAGAATCGGCCTATTCAGGTTTTTTTAAGCTTAATCGATATACATTAAAACATCGCTTATTTTGCGGCGAAATGTCACCTATTTTGCATCGTGAATGTTTTGAAAGAGGGCATGCCGTGGCTGTTATAGCTTTTGATCCAATAAAAGATAAAGTCGTGCTTTTGGAACAATTTCGAATTGGTGCCTGGGTACATAATCAAGATGCGTGGATGTACGAAGTTATTGCAGGTATTATTGAAGATAAACAATCTCCTGAAGAAGTTGCCTATCGTGAAGCAAAAGAAGAAGCAGGCTGTGACCTTCTGGCTCTAGAACATATCTGTAATTACTATTCTAGTCCGGGAGGTTCTTCAGAAACATTGCAGTTATATTGTGCCGCGGTTAATAGTGATGGTATAGAAGGTTTATACGGACTGGAAACTGAAGGTGAGGATATTAAAGCTATCGTTGTAGATTTTAGCCAAGCAATGGAATGGTTAGATGGCGGACGGTTAAATAATGCTAGTACCATAATTTGTTTACAATGGTTAATATTGAATCATCAACGTTTATTAAATAAATGGGTTAATATTTATTAGAGTTTGTGAACTAGATCACATTTTTTTCGTTTGTATTTGTATATTTTAGACCTAATAACGATTGTAATTGACCTGAGGATATCAAGATGGAAATCGGCTCCGTATCAAACCAAGCTCTATTAGGATTGCAAAATTCTCAGCGTCAGGTCACTCAAAACGCTTCCAACATTGCCAGCAAAGATACCCTTGAAGGAAAATCAACCATAACCCAGGATTTAATCGAAATGAAAGATGCCGGTCATAGCTTTAACGCTTCGGCTAAAGTGGTTAAGGCTGAAGATGAAATAATGGGTACTCTATTAGATATCAAGGCCTAACTTTCCTAACACTATTCTACTTAAAGATCACATTAACCCTTCGTTAGTCTAGAAATATTTTTATTTCCGTACAGATTCTGTGTTTTTAACGTTTTATCATGTGGTTTTCCGCTTGTATCCTGACCTATTAACCAACAAAAACAATCAGTTTTTTTATATCAATTGTTGAATTTTTAGACTAGTATAGATATTGGTTTTGTTTTTCTCATGTCTATTATTGATTAATTTAATCATCTTTGAAAGCTAATGGTAACAAGCGTTTTAGTAGACTGTCGATAGCTAAAATGGGATTAAAATAAAAATGCCAATTTTACCTTTTGACATCTGAATATATCGTGATACACTTGGCGCGTCGATTTTATTAGTGCAATCAATAATAAGAATAGCATGAAACAATTTTGGACAATCATATTGGGTTTCCAAAAGACTATTCTTCATCTGCTTTGCCAGATTAGAAAGGACGTAAACTTACAATGTTAGCAAATTACTTACCGGTTCTAATTTTCCTTGGTGTAGGTATCGGCGTTGGTGTTGCAATGACCCTGGCCGGATTAGTTTTATCTCCCCACCGTCCTGATCGTGAAAAAAATTCTCCCTATGAATGTGGTTTTGAGGCCTTTGAAGATGCTCGCATGAAGTTTGATGTGCGCTTTTATCTTGTTTCTATTCTATTCATAATTTTTGATTTGGAAATTGCATTTCTATTTCCATGGAGTGTTGTTTTAGACAAAATTGGTACGCTAGGCTTGGTAGCAATGGGAATTTTTCTGGCTCTATTGGTCGTTGGTTTTATTTATGAGTGGAAAAAAGGAGCTCTTGAATGGGAATAGAAGGAGTTTTGGAAAAAGGTTTTATTACCACCAATGCGGATAAATTAATTAACTGGGCCAGAACGGGTTCTATGTGGCCCATGACCTTTGGTTTGGCTTGCTGTGCAGTTGAGATGATGCAGGCTGGTGCTTCACGTTATGATTTGGACCGTTTTGGTATCGTTTTTCGACCCAGTCCGAGGCAGTCTGATGTCATGGTCGTGGCTGGAACTCTGACAAACAAAATGGCTCCTGCATTACGTAAGGTATATGACCAAATGGCTGAGCCACGCTGGGTGATTTCCATGGGATCCTGTGCCAACGGCGGCGGCTATTACCATTATTCCTATTCGGTTGTACGTGGCTGTGATCGTGTGGTTCCGGTCGATATATATGTGCCGGGTTGTCCTCCGACTGCAGAAGCCTTTTTATACGGAATTTTACAGTTACAGAATAAAATTCGACGAACCAATACTATTGCCAGATAAGAACTGGACTTTAATTTAAAAGTAAAGAGAATTGACTAGATGTCAGAATATTACCAGACATTAGCGGACACATTGAAAGAAAAACTTGCTGATTTTAAGTTTTCTTCTCAGGTATCATTGGGAGAGCTAAACATCATCGTTAACAAGGATGATTTAGCGAGTATTTGTTCTATATTACGCGACGAAGAAGAATTAGCTTTTGATACGCTAATCGATGTTTGTGGTGTTGATTATAGTGAATATCAGGGTAAAGATAATCATCCCAGTCGATTCTCAAGTGTCTACCATTTACTATCGGTGCAATTAAATCATCGTATCCGCGTCATTTGCTATCTTGATTCTGATATGCCTATTGTAGATTCCGTGGTAAGTATTTGGGATGGTGCTAATTGGTTTGAACGAGAGGCATTTGACCTATATGGAATTATATACAATGGTCATCCCGATTTAAGAAGAATTCTCACCGATTACGGTTTTATTGGAAATCCGTTCAGAAAAGATTTTCCCATGGTCGGTAATGTTGAAATGCGTTATGACCACGAAAAGGCCCGGGTGGTTTATGAACCTGTCAGTATAGAAGAACGAGTTAATATCCCACGCGTTATTAGAGATGATCATCGATATGAAGGGTATGAGGAATAAACGTGGCTGAAATACGTAACTATACTTTAAACTTTGGTCCCCAACATCCCGCAGCACATGGGGTTTTACGTTTAATTCTGGAATTAGATGGTGAGGTAGTCCAACGTGCCGATCCGCATGTCGGATTGTTACATCGAGGTACTGAAAAATTAGCGGAACGTCGTACGTTTAATCAGAGTATCGGCTATATGGATCGTCTCGATTATGTGTCCATGATGTGTAATGAGCATGCTTATGTCATGACTATCGAAAAAATGCTGGGACTGGAAGTACCTGAACGGGCTCAATATATTCGAGTAATGTTCGATGAAATTACTCGCATTCTTAATCACTTGATGTGGTTAGGTACGCACGCTTTAGATGTCGGCGCCATGACCATGTTCCTGTATTGTTTCCGTGAACGGGAAGATTTAATGGATGCCTATGAAGCAGTTTCTGGGGCACGAATGCACGCTTCCTATTATCGTCCCGGTGGAGTTTACCGTGATCTTCCTGATAGTATGCCGCAATATAAAGCCTCTCAATGGCATACCGAGGCTGAAGTTAAACGGCTGAATGAAAACCGTCAAGGGAGTCTATTGGACTTCTTAAAAGACTTCACTGACCGTTTTGATGGTTATGTGGATGAATATGAACGATTATTGACTAATAACCGTATCTGGAAACAACGTACCGTTGATATTGGTGTGGTCTCTGCCGAAGATGCCAAACGTTTAAGTTTAACCGGCCCGATGCTGCGTGGTTCTGGTGTAGCTTGGGATCTGCGCAAAATGCAACCTTACGAAGTTTATGACAAGTTGGAGTTTGACATCCCAATTGGAACTAATGGTGATTCCTATGACCGTTATTTAGTTCGCATTGAGGAGATGCGTCAATCGAATCGAATCATCGTCCAATGTATTGATTGGCTATCGAATAACCCTGGTCCTGTATTAAGTGATGATGCCAAGGTGGATCCTCCGAGTCGCGAAGACATGAAAGAGAATATGGAAGCCTTGATCCACCATTTTAAATTGTTTACCGAGGGATACAACGTTCCAGCAGGACAAGCTTATTGTGCTGTTGAACATCCGAAAGGAGAATTTGGCACCTATATCATTTCCGATGGTGCCAATAAACCCTATCGCTTAAAAATTAGGGCTCCTGGTTTTGCCCATCTTGCAGCAATGAATGAATTAACTAAAGGGCATATGTTAGCCGACGTGGTTACTGTTATCGGTACCATGGATATTGTATTCGGGGAGATTGACCGATAATGTCTGTACAAAACAACGATACTCAACAATCTGAAATGTCAGCTAAATTGTCACCTGAAACAATGGCCGGAATTGATGTTTGGGTTAAAAAATATCCTGAAGAGCAGCGTCAGTCTGCTGTCATGTTTGCATTAAAATTGGCTCAGGATCAAAATGGCGGTTGGTTGACCACTGAATTGATAGATTCGGTTGCCGATTACTTGGAGATGGATAGCATAGCTGTTTATGAAGTGGCTACCTTTTATTCCATGTATGAATTAAAGCCCGTTGGGAAACATAAGATATGTGTTTGCACTAATATCTCCTGCATGATCTGTGGTTCCGGAAATATTGTCAATCATTTGGAAGAAAAGCTAGGTATAAAAATGGGACAAACAACCTCCGATAACAAGATTACTCTAAAAGAGGTTGAATGTTTGGGAGCTTGTACTGGTGCGCCAATGTTACAAATTGGCGAACATTACCATGAAAATCTGACGCCGGAAAAAATTGACCAGATATTGGATTCCCTGGACTAGACAGACTACTGAGAAGGTTTGAACTAAAAAGTTTGAATAAAAGAGATAAAATATAGCATGGCTAACGAAACCTGTTTTAGAACATTACATCTAGATAAGCCTTGGACTTTAGAGTCATACCTAAAGGTTGGCGGCTACAAGGTTTTACGCAAAATTCTGGAGCAAAAAACTTCAGCTGAAGATATCATCGAAGAGATAAAAACCTCAGCACTTCGTGGTCGCGGTGGGGCAGGATTCCCGACCGGATTGAAGTGGAGTTTTATGCCGCGCCAAAGTGAAGGACAGAAATATATTGTCTGTAATTCTGATGAAGGTGAACCAGGTACCTGTAAAGACCGAGATATTTTACGTTATAACCCCCATCAACTTATCGAAGGGATGATAATCGCCGGTTATTGTATCGGTGCTAGTGCTGGTTATAACTATATTCGTGGTGAATTTTGGGAACCCTATAGCCGTTTTCAAGGCGCAATCGAAGAGGCCTTGAAAGAAGGTTATCTGGGTGATGATATCATGGGGACTGGGCATCAGTTTAATCTATTTGCCCATCTAGGTGCCGGAGCTTATGTTTGTGGTGAAGAAACTGCATTACTTGAGTCTTTAGAAGGTAAAAAAGGACAACCACGGTTTAAACCACCATTCCCAGCCAGTTATGGCTTGTACGGTAAGCCAACAACGATTAATAATACCGAGACACTAGCCTCAATTCCGGTAATATTGGAAAAAGGTGGACAGTGGTTTTTGGATATGGGTAAACCAAACAATGGTGGAACCAAATTATTTTGTGTGTCAGGTAATGTTAATAAGCCTGGTAATTATGAGATACCCATGGGTACCCCTTTTTCAGAACTATTTGAAATGGCCGGTGGAATGAAAGATGGCTACAACTTAAAAGCGGTTATTCCCGGTGGTTCTTCGACACCAGTTATTCCCGGTGACGTGATGATGGACATCGATATGGATTATGATTCCATTATGAAAGCAGGTTCTTTTTTAGGAGCTGGCTCAGTCATCATTATCGATGATAAAGTTTGTATGGTAAAAGCTTTAGCAAGGTTAGCTCATTTTTATTATGACGAATCATGTGGACAATGTACCCCATGTCGTGAAGGGACTGGTTGGCTATCCAGGGTGATTCACCGTATAGAGCATGGACAGGGTAGACAGGAAGATTTGGACCTGCTGGATAATGTCGCTGACAATATTATGGGACGTACCATATGTGCATTAGGTGATGCTGCTGCAATGCCCGTCCAAGGTTTTTTAAAACATTATCGAGATGAATTTCAGTATCACATAGATCATAAAAAGTGCATGGTCTCTGGGATATAACTCGTAACGCTGATATAGTCGATAAGAAAACAAGAAAGCAATAATTATTTAAATTCGAGAACGATTGATGGTAACTATTGAAATAAATGGCAAAACTCTTCAGGCTGAAAACGGCCAGATGTTGATTGAAGTTGCAGACAAGGCGGGTGTCGCGATCCCTCGTTTTTGTTACCACAAGAAATTATCCGTTGCGGCTAGCTGTAGAATGTGCCTGGTTGAAGTTGAAAAAGCCCCTAAGCCGATGCCAGCGTGTGCCACACCGGTTACCGATGGCATGAAAGTTTTCACCAATTCGACCAAGGCTCTGGCAGCACAAAAATCGGTAATGGAGTTTTTATTGATCAACCATCCCTTGGATTGTCCTGTCTGTGACCAAGGTGGTGAGTGTGATTTACAAGATCTTTCTGTCGGCTATGGTGATGGAAAATCACAATTTGTCGAAATAAAACGTGTTGTAAAAGATAAAAATATCGGTCCATTAATTGCCACCGATATGACCCGCTGTATCCACTGTACCCGTTGTGTTCGTTTTGGTCAGGAAATCGCTGGTGTGAGGGAATTGGGAGCAACAGGTCGCGGTGATCATATGGAGATAGGTCTGTATGTCGAAGGAAGTGTGGATTCAGAACTATCGGGTAATATTATCGATCTGTGCCCGGTCGGGGCATTAACTTCCAAACCGTTCCGCTTTAGTGCTCGCTCTTGGGAAATGAACAGCCATGACAGTATAGCCGGACATGATTGTGTCGGCTCCAATATTACCGTACATACCTTAAGGGACAGCGTTAAGCGCGTGGTTGCAAGGGAAAATGAAGGTGTTAATGAAACCTGGATTTCTGACCGTGATCGCTTTGCGTATTTAGGGTGTACTAGTTCTGACCGTTTATTACAACCGATGCGTAAGGTGGATGGTGAATGGCAAGAATGCGGTTGGGAAGATGCATTACATACAGCGGTTGAAGGTTTTAAAAATATTGTCACCGAACATTCTGCAGCCCAACTAGGCGCGATTGTTTCTCCATCCAGTACACTGGAAGAGATGGCTCTGGCGGAAAAATTAATGCGTGGTTTGGGTAGTGATAATATTGATCATCGCCTACGGCAGAGCGACTATAGCGATCAAGATAATGATCCTTTATTCCTCGGATTAGGAATTCAACTCCAAGAACTTGTTGAGCAAAATGCCGTTTTTATAATCGGTGGTAATATTCGCAAAGATCAGCCCATTGTTGGCCATTATGTTCGCCAAGCAAGTTTGAAAGGCGCTCAGGTTTCTTTATTAAATCCTATCGATTTTACCGTTAATTATAACTGCTTGAGTCATATAGTTGCAGCGCCAAAAGACATTTTTCAACAGCTTAAAGGTGTAGCCAAAGCGGTTATGCAAAGTGCTGCAAATGTCGTACCGGATGGTTTATATACTCTGGTTGAGTCAACTGAACTCGATACGCAGCACCAAAAAATTGCGGATAGCTTAATCAACGCCGAAAAGGCTGTAGTTATTTTAGGAAGTTTAGCACAGAATTTACCAGATTTTGGCGCGATAAGAATGTTAGCCTCCTATATATCAGAACAAACTGGAGCGGTACTCGGTTACTTAACTGCCGGCGCAAATTCAAGCGGCGCTTTTTTGGCGGGAGCTGTTCCGCATAAATCTGCAAGTGGAGAAACTACGGTTAACGGACTAGCTGTTCAGCAAATGCTTGAACAACCGTTAAACGGTTACCTGTTATCAGGGGTTGAAGCAGAATTGGATATTGAAAATCCAGTTCAGGCTATAGGTGCACTAAAGTCGGCATTTGTTGTTTCCATGACTTCATATGTAACCGACTCCATGAAAGAGTATGCAGATGTCTTATTACCAATGTCGGTACAAAATGAGACTTCAGGAACATATGTAAACATTGAAGGAACTTGGCAAAGTTTTAAAGGAATTGCCAAGATTAATGGTTTGGCCAAACCTGGTTGGAAGATTTTACGTGTTATGGGTAATCTATTTGACTTGTCTGGTTTTGATTATATTAGCTCAGAAGAAATTAAGGATGAGCTCGCTCAAAAAGTCGCTGATCAGACCTTAAACACGGCAATGGAATGGCAATGTCCACAAGAGCCACAAAGCTTTACAGGAAAAATTCAACGAGTTGGTGACCTACCAATTTATGCTGTAGATGCAACCACTCGTCGAGCTCAGGCATTACAGGACACTAAAGATGGCCAGGTTAATGGTATTCGAATCAATCAAAAATTGGCCGACAGTCTTAATTTATCCGAAGGGCAACAAGTGGTTGCTAAGCAAGGTGAATCAAGTTGTCAATCGATTTTAAATATTGATAATACAATCCCTGATAATTGTGCTCAACTGGCGGCGGCTACGCCTATTAGTAGTAGTATGGGTAATTGTTTTGCAGAAATTGAAATAAACGCACTATAAAGAGAAGGCATTCATAATATGGACCTGATTTTATCCATTTATAATATACCGGTTATCAACGCATTGGTTAAAATCGTTTTGATTTTAGTTCCATTGCTATTAACTGTGGCTTATTTTACTTACGCAGAACGAAAAATAATCGGTTACATGCAGGTTCGGATTGGTCCGAATCGTGTAGGGCCGAGAGGTTGGTTGCAACCTATAGCCGATGCGATGAAACTTATGTTCAAGGAGATAATCTTTCCGGACGGGGCTAATCGACTATTGTTCTTGATTGCACCGGTTATCTCTATTGCGACGGCTTTAGCCGCCTGGGCTGTAGTTCCATTTGGCTCGGAATTGATTTTGGCTGACTTGAATGTAGGCTTATTATATATTCTGGCAATGACTTCCATTGGCGTTTATGGGGTAATTATCGCCGGATGGGCTTCTAACTCCAAGTATGCCATGATGAGTACTTTGCGTGCTGCAGCTCAAATTGTTTCTTATGAAATTGCTATGGGATTTGCTATTGTTGGTGTGATTATGGCTGCCCGTAGTTTGAACATTGGAGATATTGTCGATGGGCAAAGTGGTTCAGGTGTTTGGGGCTGGTATATGTGGCCATTATTACCATTGTTCGTTATCTACTTCATATCAGGTGTAGCAGAAACCAACCGTGCTCCATTTGATGTGGCAGAAGGTGAGTCGGAAATTGTAGCTGGTTTCCACGTTGAATATTCCGGGATATTATTTGCCTTATTTTTCTTGGCTGAATATGCCAATATGATTCTGATTTCAGTCTTGGCAGCTCTTATGTTTATGGGCGGATGGTTATCACCATTTGAAGGAATGGCGTTCTTAGGTCTTGGCAGCACTTTCTTAGCAAGTTCAAGCATACTTTGGTTGTTTATGAAAACGGCCATCTTTATGTTCTTTTACTTATGGTTTAGAGCGACTTTCCCGCGTTATCGCTATGATCAGATCATGCGCTTAGGGTGGAAGGTGTTTATTCCTCTGACCATCGTATGGATTTATGTAATCGGCATTATGTATTACCTGGAGTTATCTCCCTGGTTCATCAAAGGCTAAGAGATAGGAAATAAACGGGAGAAAACAAAATGAATGGTTTGATACAGTTTATTAAAAGCCTGTTCCTGGTGGAATTATTCAAAGGATTGGGATTAACCGGACGTTATCTGTTTGGAACAAAAATAACGGTGCAGTATCCGGAAGAGAAAACACCGCAATCTTTTCGTTTTAGAGGTTTGCATGCTTTAAGACGTTATGCCAATGGTGAAGAGAGATGTATAGCTTGTAAATTATGTGAAGCGGTTTGTCCGGCTATGGCAATTACCATCGACTCTGAACAACGAGCTGATGGCACACGTCGTACCAAACGTTACGATATTGACCTGACTAAATGTATTTTTTGTGGTTTCTGTGAAGAATCCTGTCCGGTTGACTCAATCGTTGAAACGCGAATTTTTGAATATCATGGCGAAGTGCGAGGCGACCTTTATATGACTAAAGAGAAGTTATTGGCTATTGGCGACAAGTATGAAGAGCAAATCGGTGCCGATAGAGGCGAAGATGCAAAATACCGTTAAACATTACGGTTTTGATTTTGAATAATAGAAATTATTACTAAGCAACATTAAGAGATGGTGCAGTAGGAAAATAATATGGAATTGTTTGTATTTTACTTTTTTTCAACCTTATTGGTTGTAGCAGCCTTAATGGTGATTACCGTTAAAAATCCGGTATCGGCTGCTTTTTACCTGGTCCTATGCTTTTTTTCTACCGCCCCTATCTGGTTATTGCTTGAAGCTGAATTTCTAGCTATTGTGCTAGTGCTGGTTTATGTCGGGGCAGTTATGGTGTTGTTCCTGTTTGTGGTAATGATGCTGGATATCAATATTGCAACTTTAAGAAAAGGTTTCGTCAATAATCTTCCAGTCGGAGTGGCTACCGCCATTGCCATGTTTGCAACCATGTATTTAGTGGTTAGTTCGGATAAATTTGGGCTGGCCAATTATGCTGCACCGGAGCGTAAAGGGCCGGACTTCAGCAATATTGAAGAGCTTGGAACGGTATTGTATACCGACTATATTTTGCAATTTGAGGTGGCAGCCGTAATTTTATTGGTTGCCATTGTTGCCGCGATCAGTCTGACTTTACGCCGCCGCCCAAATACCAAGCATCAAAATATTGATGAACAGGTGGCTGTAAAATCGGCCGATCGTTTGAAAGTTGTAAAACTAGAAACGCAAGAAAAGAAATAACACAGGATTATATAATGCTTAGCCTAACTCATTTTCTCGTTCTTGGAGCTATTTTATTCAGCATTAGTATGGCCGGGATAATTATTAATAGAAAAAACGTTATCCTGCTACTGATGTGTGTTGAACTAATGTTACTGGCGGTCAATATGAATTTCGTTGCATTTTCGTATTTCCTAGGTGATGCCGCTGGGCAAGTGTTCGTATTCTTTATTTTGACGGTTGCTGCAGCAGAAGCGGCTATTGGTTTGGCTATCTTGGTTGTTTTATTCCGTAATAAAAGAACAATCAATGTCGAAGATTTGGATACTTTAAAAGGATAAACTGGTGTTAGAAGCATATACTGATTTACAGATCTATCTCGCCATTGTTTTGGCACCGTTGATCGGTTCAGCAATCACTGGTATTTTCGGCGCTTACATGAGTAGAGCGGCGGCACATACGCTGACCATCGCCGGTGTTGCACTCTCGTTTGTGTTGTCCTTATTGGTGTTTAACTACCATGTTTTAAATGATGCAGCGGTCTTTAATGAAAATGTCTATACCTGGTTAAAAACAGAAGGTATTACTTTCTCAATCGGTTTTATGATCGATAGCCTAACGGCTATGATGTTGGTAGTGGTAAGTTTCGTCTCCTTAATGGTGCACATTTATACCATCGGTTATATGCACGATGATCCTGGTTATAAGCGCTTCTTTAGTTATATTTCCTTATTCACCTTCTCGATGTATATGTTGGTTATGTCCAACAACTTTATGCAATTGTTTTTCGGTTGGGAAGCAGTAGGCCTGGTTTCTTATCTATTAATTGGTTTTTATTATAAAAAAGAATCGGCTATTTTTGCCAATTTGAAAGCTTTCTTGGTTAATCGTGTCGGTGATTTTGGCTTTATATTGGGTATCGCTGCGGTATTAATGTTTTTTAACAGTTTGGATTATATTGATGTGTTCCAGGCCGCTCCAAGTATGAAGGATATCACGGTACAAATTATTCCGGGACAGAACTATTCAGTAATGACAGTAATCTGCATCTTGCTATTTATAGGTGCCATGGGTAAATCGGCTCAAGCTCCATTGCATGTATGGTTACCCGACTCTATGGAAGGTCCTACACCGATTTCTGCATTGATTCATGCCGCAACCATGGTCACAGCTGGTATTTTTATGGTAGCTCGAATGTCACCCTTGTATGAATTATCAGAAACGGCTCTATCATTTATTATGGTGATAGGTGCCATAACAGCTTTCTTTATGGGCTTGTTGGGTATAATTCAAAATGATATTAAACGAGTGGTTGCTTATTCGACATTATCGCAGCTGGGTTATATGACTGTGGCTCTTGGTGCATCGGCTTATTCCGTTGCTGTATTCCATTTAATGACTCATGCATTCTTTAAGGCTTTATTGTTCTTGGCTGCAGGTTCCGTCATTATCGGTATGCATCATATTCAGGATATTAGACAAATGGGTAATATTAAAAAGTATATGCCCATTACTTACTGGACTTCTTTAATTGGTACCTTAGCATTAATTGGCTTCCCAGGTTTTGCCGGATTCTTTTCCAAAGATAGTATTATTGAAGCCGTGCATCTGTCCAACCTTCCAGGTTCGGATCTCGCATATGCGGCGGTTTTATTAGGTGTATTTGTTACCGCTCTTTACAGTTTAAGGATGTTTTTTATAGTTTTTCATGGTGAAGAGCGTATGGATGAACATACCAAACATCATTTAAAAGAATCGCCAGCTGTAGTTACTGTTCCGTTAATTTTATTAGCAATACCTTCGGTTGTGATTGGTGCGATTGGAATTAGTAGCATGTTATACGGAGACTTCTTCGGAGATTCCATTTATATCAATCATGAATTGCATGCTGGAATGGCAACACTGAAAGAACTATATCATGGTCCTTTCGCTATGATCTTACATGGTTTGATGACAGCACCATTCTGGTTAATGGTCGCTGGTGTTGCTACCGCTTGGTATTTATATGTTAAACAACCAAGCTTACCAGGAAAAATTAAAGCTTCTGTCGAACCACTGTACAAGGCTTTGGATAACAAGTACTGGTTTGATGACTTCAACCAATTGGTATTTGCCGGTGGGTCACGTAAATTAGGTGATTTCTTTTCATCAATTGGTGATCGCTTATTGATCGACGGCTTTATCGTAAACGGTTCTGCTAAGGCAGTAGGTTGGATGGCTGGTGTTGTACGTCATGTTCAAACCGGATACCTGTATCATTACGCGTTTTCGATGATATTCGGTTTAATAATATTGTTATTTATAGTCCTATTATAAAAATAGGGTATTAACTAGAACAATTCTTTGTGAGTTTAATTAAAGCTTGATTTTTAGGTTCACATTTTTAATAAATTTGGAATATAAAGGTAATCTGCATGTTTTCTGACTTGCCACTACTGAGTTTGGTCATATGGACTCCAATTATCGGTGGTCTGCTGGTTCTTGCAACGGGTAGCAAAAGCGTAATTGAAGCCAAGGTCTTGTCCTTGTTGATTTCCATAGTCACATTCGTCCTGTCTATTCCGCTCTATACGCAGTTCGATACCAGCACCGCCAGTATGCAGTTTACTGAAATGATGCCTTGGATTGCTTCTTTTAATATTAATTATTCTTTAGGTATAGACGGCTTATCTATGCCGCTGATTTTATTGACCACTTTTGTTACCGTATTAGTCGTTATTGCCGCCTGGAAGGTTATTACCTATAAAGTCTCCCAATACATGGCAGCTTTTTTGATCCTGGAAGGATTAATGATTGGTGTGTTTGCGTCAGTGGACGCCATGTTATTTTACGTGTTCTGGGAAGCGATGTTGATCCCAATGTTCTTGATTATCGGTATATGGGGTGGTCCAAATCGCGTTTATGCCACGATTAAGTTCTTCTTATATACCTTCTTAGGCTCAGTATTGATGCTGATCTCCTTCTTATACATGTATTGGCATTCTGCACAATTAAATGGCGGCATCGGTACCTTTGATATTTTACAATTTCACAATTTACCTTTAGCGTTAACACCGCAGATTCTGATTTTTATCTCATTCTTGTTGGCCTTTGCTGTAAAAGTGCCTATGTGGCCGGTACACACTTGGTTACCGGATGCGCACGTAGAAGCACCAACAGGAGGTTCGGTTATTCTAGCCGCTATTATGTTGAAATTGGGTGGATATGGTTTCGTTCGTTTCAGTTTGCCGATTACACCTGATGCAAGCATGACCTTGGATTGGCTAGTCATATTAATGTCATTGGTCGCTATCGTCTATATTGGTTTTGTTGCCTTAGTTCAATCCGACATGAAAAAGCTGGTCGCTTATTCATCTATTTCTCATATGGGCTTTGTCACCTTAGGTTTCTTCCTATTATGGAAGATTCAAGATACTACCGGTGCAACAACGGGTGCCGGAATGGGGCTCGAAGGTGGTATGGTGCAGATGATTTCACATGGTTTTATTTCATCCGCAATGTTCCTTATGATTGGGGTATTATATGACCGTATGCATAGTCGCCAAATTAAAGATTATGGAGGTGTGGTAAATACCATGCCGGTATTTACCACTTTTGCCGTGTTCTTTGCTATGGCTAATGCCGGATTACCCGGAACTTCAGGTTTTGTCGGTGAATTTATGGTTATTATGGCTTCCTTTAAAGCGAACTTCTGGTATGCCTTCTTAGCTGCAATTACTTTAATTGTCGGTGCAGCTTACACGCTTTGGATGGTTAAACGTGTTTTCTATGGTGAAGTAGCAAACGAAAATGTGGCTAAGTTAAAGGATTTGGATGGACGGGAGTTCTTTATTATGACCTTATTGGCCATTTGTGTTTTGCTGTTAGGTGTATGGCCTGATCCATTAATGGAAGTGATGCATGCATCGGTAGACAACTTGTTAGATCATATAATGATTAGCAAATTAAATTAATTCGCTATCCATTTTCAACAAAGATTTTATTATTAGATTAAATAAAAGAATATTGAGATTTTAAAGATGAATAACATTTCTGCAGATATTAATCTGGCTTTACCTGAAATCTTCTTACTGACGATGATTTCAATAATCTTGGTTATTGATCTTTTTCTAAAAGATGAAAGTCGCGGTGCAACCTATGTACTTTCCGTTATTACACTGATAATTACCGGTTTTATCAGTATGTCGGGCTATCAAACAGAAACGTTGCTTGGATACGCAGGAACTTTTGTTGTCGATCCCATGGCAACGATATTAAAAACCTCGCTACTGTTTGCAGTAGCCGTCGCTTTTATTTACGCACGGGATTATCTGCAAGATCGTAATATGTATAAAGGGGAATTTTTTACCTTAGGCTTATTTGGAACTTTGGGTATGATGTTAATGGTCTCTGCAGCCAATTTCCTTACCTTATATCTAGGTTTAGAATTACTATCTCTTTCCATGTATGCTTTAGTGGCTATGCAAAGAGATTCAGGGGTGGCTTCTGAAGCAGCAATGAAGTACTTCGTATTAGGAGCCATTGCTTCGGGAATGTTGCTGTATGGTATGTCCATTGTGTATGGTGTTACTCAATCTCTGGACTTGACGCAAATTAATACGGCATTGCAGACTTCAGACAATCGTTTGGCTTTAAGTTTCGGATTGGTATTTATTATTTTAGGTGTAGCGTTCAAACTCGGTGCTGTACCATTTCACATGTGGATGCCTGATGTCTATCAAGGTTCTCCGACAGCAATTACTTTATATATAGCAAGTGCACCGAAGATAGCAGGTTTTGCTATGTTATACCGTTTATTGGTCGATGGTATGGCTACCATGGTTGCCGATTGGCAAAGCATCCTGATTATTTTGTCAATATTGTCTATGGTATTTGGTAACTTGATTGCCATTGCGCAAACGAATATTAAACGAATGTTTGCTTATTCCACAATTTCTCATGTTGGTTTCATTCTTATGGGAGTGTTAACCGGTACTGAAGGTGGGTACGGCGCTGCGATGTTTTACGTGATCGCCTATGTGCTGATGAGCTTGGCTGGTTTCGGAATGATCCTGTTAATGAGTCGTGCTGGTTTTGAAGCCGAAAATATAGACGACTTTAAAGGGCTTAATCAAAAAAGTCCTTGGTACGCCTTCGTGATGTTATTAACCTTATTCTCCATGGCAGGTGTTCCTCCATTATTAGGCTTTTGGGCAAAAGTAGCGGTATTGCAGGAAGCGATTAATGCCGGCTTGGTTACCTTAGCTGTAATCGGTGTAGCTACCTCTATTATTGGCGCTTTCTACTACATTCGTGTGGTTAAAGTCATGTACTTTGATGAGCCGGAAGATCAGGTACCATTACAAGCCAGTATGGATATGCGTTTGGTTCTAAGTGCCAACGGTGTACTAGTGTTGGCATTAGGAATTTATCCTACGGCATTATTGGCTCTTTGTGTAAGTGTTTTTTAGGTCATATTGGCTTATATTTGTTTACTCAAGGGAAAAAAAATCAAGGCCAAAAATTCACTTAATTTTTTTACATAAATTTTAAATAAAAGACTTGAATATTTTCCCCCAAGCCGTATAATAGCGGCTTCTGATGCGGGGTGGAGCAGTCTGGTAGCTCGTCGGGCTCATAACCCGAAGGTCGTTGGTTCAAATCCAGCCCCCGCTACCAATTCTCTTCGTAACAATCCAGTTGTTTCCGACAAACCTTTATACAATAATCATTGCTTAAAAAAAGAATCTAGCACTGTTTAATAAAACTGTTTGTCGAATTAAAAGATAGCTGAATTTAAAACTTGCAAATAAATATATAGGCCGTATAATAGCGGCTTCTGATGCGGGGTGGAGCAGCCCGGTAGCTCGTCGGGCTCATAACCCGAAGGTCGTTGGTTCAAATCCAGCCCCCGCTACCAAACAATATAAAGCCCGGAAAAGCAGTCGCTTTTCCGGGCTTTTTTGTTTTAGCGTTCCTCGTAACTCCAGTCATTAATTGATATTCATATTCATTGAAATGAAAAGGGCAGTATGAAAAATTATACAAAACGAATAAAAATTAAAACTCACAATTTATTCATTTCTCTCGGTAACACTTCAGTGGCATTCCAGGACATCCCCATCAATTATAAAGGGTAGATGGGAATGGTTTGGTGAGATTTAGAGCAACTGTAACAACCTAGTACGCAGGCCAGTTTACCCCGTTTGAAGATAAAAGCTGATTAAAAAAGATGAGCAAAGGCTTCAATTTAGCTCAAATATTTTTGCGCAATACGATTTTGTGAACGTGTCCCCATATCTACCAAGCGTGGCAAAAGAGCGTTGAGTCGAACAAATAGCGCTTCGGGAAATCCCAAAAAGACATCTTTTTGCTCTTTAGCTATGGCTTTAACAATCTGTTTTGCCACCGCTTGAGGAGGATCCATCGTCATATTAACCTCTTTGGCCATATTGTAAACATCATCGCTATTTAAGGAAGTTTTGACTGCCCTAGGGGCTATATAACTAACTTTTACCGGAGTGTCCGCTAATTCTCTGCGCAAAGCTTCAGAAAAACCACGTAAAGCAAATTTACTGGCTGAATAGGTAGTAAAATAGGCAAAGGCGATAGAACCAAAAATGGAGCCAATATTGACAATATGGCCTTTTTGCGCCGCCAACATTGAAGGTAATACTTCTTTACACAGTTTCATCGGGGCTATGGTATTGGTTAGAAAGATCTTTTCTAATATTTCGTCATCCTGATCCTGAAAGGCTGTAAAGTCCATGGTTCCAGCCGAATTAATCAAAATATCTAAAGCACCGAATTGTTGTTGCATCTGTGCCAGAAGACGACGTCGATCGTCGACATTATTAATATCGGCCTGAATGGCAATTAGTTGGTGTTGAAAGGGAGAAAAACGTTCTTTCAACTCTTCCAGCTTTGCATTAGAACGGCCTACCAATCCCAATTGACAACCATTCTCCAAAAGAATTTGAGCTGTTTCAGAACCTATACCGCCAGTTGCTCCGGTTAATAAAATATTTTTTCCAATCATCGACTTCATCAACTTATCCTTTTAGATGTGATTGGATTTTTTTAATTTTATCCTGGATTTCACTTCGTCGACCTTTATCGGCTAAAGGTCGGTTAATCCTTGGTTTGGCTTTTAAAGCTTTATTGAGATAATTCAGAGCTTGTTGATAGTGACCTTCTTCAATTAAGTAGTCTCCGTAAAAGTAATTAGGGTCAATTCCGTTTGGATTTAACTTTAAGGCTTTTTTCAAATATTTTTCGGCAACTTCATGATCTCCAAATCCAAGAGGCCAACCAGGAACTTGATAATATAAGCTGCCTAATGAGGTATAAACAGACCCATTTAAAGCATTAGGCTCCAGGCTTTCAGCTTGTTTGAGTAGTTCACGAGCCTGTTTAACCTTGCCCAAGGCACTCAAGCCGCCATTTTTACCGGCATCGCTGCTAATGATTATTGCTTGCCAAATTAATGGTTCTGCTTTGTTGGGGAAATCAGCAACTACTTTTTCAGCTTGTTGAGTTAATGTCTCAAAGACTTTATCCGTTTGAGTAGCGTCAGTTTGATAGTTGGCAATAGCCCATTGTTTTTGCAATTGATAGATCGCTTCCTGCATATTTGAGGCGTGGCATAACGGGCTGAAAAATAAGATTGATAATATAAAAAAGCGTAACATTGAGTTCTCCTTGTCAAAATGATTAATTAAGAGGAATGGCGCGAAAGATATCGCCGTACAATTTGTAAAAAACCTTGGCTGCATGCACTATCGCTTGCTGGTCGTTTTCATTGGTGACTTTATTCATTAATGATTCGTAAAACCCCATATGTTCAATATCCAAAGCACCATGGGACGTTAAATAGCTAAAGGCTGAATCGGGTAGTTCCAGTTTGACTTTTATCTTCTCTGCGGCACTGGTTGCTAAGGCTATGCTGGTACCTTCCAGAACTAATACCATACCGAAAAAGCTCAAGGGATTATTACGATGAATACAGTCGTAAGCATAAGCGACCATTAATTCGGTCGCCAAACTAGGCTTGCCGTGGCGAACTGTTTCGGGATCCACTCCGGTTTCCCTAAGGTCATTTAATATCCACTCCTGATGTCCCAATTCTTCTTCGATATATTCAGCAATAGCATCACGAACCCACTCTTGCCTATGAGAGATCCTGCTACCACAGGCCATAAGCAAAGGGATCGTATGTTTAACATGATGATAAGCCTGGGTTAAAAACTCCTGATAGGTGCTAAGGGATATTTCACCTATGGCTCCTTTTTGTAAAGCTTCTATGTGTTGCAATTCATAGCGCTCTTTCTGAGTGGCCTGTAGTAAATCTGTGTAAAAATGAGTCATGCTGATTTCTCGTAAATTAAATTAATGGCTGAAAAATAGTCTTGGTAAATTTTTTCTCGGATGGGATGACCCGCGCCATTGAGTTGTTTGTTGTTAAGGGTAAATGGCTGTTCTGCTAGAATAAAATGATTAACTTGTGCATAATCAGGTAGAGTTTGATTTAATTTTTGTATGGCTTGATTAATTTCATGACTTGTTACTGTTTTGGAACTTGCCACGATTATCGTAATTAAAAAAGGTCGGGCATCACCCAAAATAACTGCTTGAGCGATGGGAGCTAAAGATTCCAGTTCACTCTCAATCCATTCCGGGGAAATATTTCGTCCATAACTATTTACTATCGTGTTTTTTTTGCGTCCCAGAATATGTAAAAAGCCGTCGGAGTCGATATGGCCAAGGTCGCCGCTGGCATAAAAGTCTTGTTCTGGATGTTCGGTTTGTCCCAGGTATCCTTGAAATAACTGTTGTTTGATTAAGATCTCTCCGTCCTCGGCAATTTTAATTTCATGATTGCTAAGTGGCTTGCCGACGGAGCCGAGTTTATTTTCCTGTTCGGTATTTAAAGAAACCACCGATCCTGCTTCTGATAGACCGTAGCCTTGAAAAACCGGGAGATTTTGCTGCTTTGCTCTTGCTAGTAATTGTTTCGATACGTGGGCGCCTCCCACGGCTATAAAACGAATATCTAAGGGTAGTTGTATCCCACTTTGAGAGACTTTAACAAGAAATAGTAAGAGTTGTGGTATTACAATAAAGGCACTTGGTTGAACTTCTAATATGGCCTTTATTAGTGCCTGTTGATTGACTTCATTGGAGCCTTGAATACCAATTACTTCCGGCGGTAGGATAGTGGCTGTGGCACCTGCCAATAACGGTACATATAATCCACCAATATTTTCTAATAATGTTGACAGGGGAAGTATTGATAATCCGATATCATGTTTATCTGCATCTATGGCTTTTGCTAAATCTAAGGTCTTTTGAATAATGACCTTATCGGATAACATAACTCCTTTGGGGGCACCTGTTGTGCCAGAAGTATAGGTAATTTTTCCGGCAAAATGATGCTCAGAACTATTGTCCAAAACGACCATATAAATAGCTTTATCCAGGATGTTTATATGGGTGACTTGGCATGAGGATAAGCCTAATAGAGTAATACTTTGCTTATCCTCAATAATAAGCAAATCGAGTTTGGCGTCTCTAATGGTATGCTTAATCTGCTGGTTAGAAAAAAAGGTTGGTATCGGAATCAAACATTTACGGCTGAACATTGTAGCTAAATCGATAATGGCCCAGGCCGGATGATTATTCATCATCAAACCGATCCGATTGGCATTTAATTGTGGTATGAATGCTTGGATTTCAGTGACTAATTGACTATAACTTATGGCTTTCGAGTTACTCTGGATAGCCGTTTTTTCAGGCATGCTATGGGCATATTCCTGAATCTTTTCTAATAATAAATTCATGCCACGGCTACCTTTTTAAAATGTTGTTCACCTAGTGCGTAACCGTCCAACCAGAGCTGCCGTAAAAATGAGGATGCCTGTTGAAAATGCGGCATCAAGAGTTGATGCGCCTTTTGAATATCCAAGGCATACACTTTAGGTGACAATTGATAATATTGATTTCCCCATTGTTGCTGAAGAGCTTGTGGTAAGTGTTCCAGTCTTGCGTCAGCAAGCTCCTGAACAGGTAAACCCACGCGTTTAAAACTATTGGATATGACTGGAATAGTCGTAAATACCATTTGACTGAAATCGGCGGCATAGAGATAGGCGATTAAAGCGATAATTAAAGAACGGATCTGGCTGCGGTTAGTCAGAGCTAAATTACCCACTTCGGCTACTTTGCTACGAATAATATTTGAATCATTTTTTTTGCTTAATTCCTGCTCGATAGTTTGTTGCAAATAGTATTCGGAAAACAGTTGTTCGCCTTGAGCGCATCGCAGGCCCGATATGGCCTGGATATTTTTATCCGAAGCTGTATACAGACTTAACAACTGAGGGTAAAAATCTTCAATATCAGCTTGATAATATTGGGCGTATTGTTGCCGGATAAAATTTTCTGCATCAATACGATCTTTCGAGTGACGATAATAGGTGCGAATTTCATAACAACGAGGATTGTCCGAATTGTTCTTTGACTCAGAATTATGTTTGTTTGCACACGTGTGAATTGAATTTAAAATCACTTTCTACTCCCTGTCATATTCCTTGATAATGGAATTTCTTAATTGATAGAGATCGTACACAATGAATCTTAAGTAAACCTTAACATTAACGAAGCTCACAAAACTGATAGATAAAAGTGCTTTAACTCCATTATGTTGTTAATATTTGATGAAGGCTCCTATAAAGGTATTAAATATGAAACACTTCAAATTGTTTATTTTTCTTGCTTTGGCCGCTGTCGGATTAGTGGGATGTTCTTCAGATACAGAGGAAAATATTTCTGATAATCGGTCAGGGAAAAGTGAAAATGTCATTGTGGGCGACAAAACCATGAAAACCATTCAGCAGAGCAAAAATATGGATCAGTTTTTGCAGGATTCAGTCGATCAAAAAGCCAAAGAACTGGATAAATATTAAATTTATCAATATTCTTTGAATGCCTTTGTTCATCAGACTTTAACAAGGGCTTAAAAGTGTGATCTCGGTCACAAAAATCGATGATTTTTTTAAAATCGTAAGGCCTGTTGATCGATATCAACAAATAGTTAAATAGTTACATTATAAATTGAAATTATTCTTATATAGGCGTATCTTTATAATATAAGTAGTATTCATAATGTTTCTTAGGGGATAAAAATGGTCCTCGTGCTTGGGATCGGAAATTCGTTACTGCAAGATGACGGAGTAGGCTGTCACCTAGTGGAACGTTTAACCCAAGAAAAGTCTCATTGGCCGGTCCAGGTCATGGATGGTGGAACCTTAAGCTTCAGTCTCGTTTCAGCCATCGAATCCAGTTCTCATCTCATTATCCTCGATGCCGCTAATCTTAATCAAGCTCCTGGTTTCGTGCAAACCTTGCTAAATGAAAACCTGGACGAATTTCTGAGTAAACCGGGCAAAAGCGTTCACGAAGTTTCGCTAAGCGAACTATTTGACATGACACGTTTGACCGATTCTTTACCATCGCAAAGGGCCATGGTAGCTGTTCAGCCTAAAGAAACCACCTGGGGGGAAGATTTGACTTCAGATGTAGCAGCTGCGGTCCCCATCGCATTGCAACATATTGAAGCCTTGTTATTGGATTGGGGTCTTGTTCCGCAAGAAAATAATGCCTTACCGGGAGAGGAACAATATGACATGCAGTAGTCTTTCTGCCATTCCCATCCGGATTGAGTCCGATGAATTTGAGAATCCACAAGAATATCCTAATGTTCGCTCCATTTTGATAGAGATTCAACATGGTCTGAAGCAATTTCATCAGAATGGCCATAAACGAATAATCGATTTAGGCTCTATTCCCATGCCTTCCTATGAGCGCAATAAACTTTTGCAATTATTAGGACAAGGTGAAGTGTCTATTGCTTTATCTTCTTTGGGCGAAAGTGAAATATATGAGACTCAATTGAGTGCGGTTTGGGTGATAAAACATCGCGACGAACAGGGGGATATATCCGCAATGTTGGTCGAGATAACCAGAATTCCCGAGATCGTTCTATCGCAAAAGGACGATATCGATTCACTCACAAAGGAGATAGAAAAGCTAATAGAACAGATCGAGTAGTGAGTGAAAATGTAATTGTTGTTTAGTCATTTAAGGAGTAAAAAAGATGTTTACTCAAGATACACTTGGAAATGTACTGAAATCAAATGGTGTTAGTCGGCGCGGCTTTTTGAAATTTTGTTCGGCCTTAACGTCTATTATGGCATTACATCCGAGTATGGCCGCAAAAGTAGCCGAGTCTTTGGAAAATGTTCAACGTCCGTCGGTAATCTGGTTGCATTTTCAGGAATGTACCGGTTGTACTGAGTCATTAACCCGATCGCATGCTCCGACAGTAGAAAGTCTTATTTTCGACTATATTTCCCTGGACTATCATGAAACCTTATTGGCCGCTGCCGGGGATGCTGCCGAGAAAGCGATGGAAGAAGCCATCCATGCCCATAAAGGTAAATATTTATTGGTAGTAGAAGGTTCCATCCCTCTCGATAATCCCGGCTTTTCCACCGTTGCAGGTCATAGCAATCTGGAAGTGTTGAAGAAAACAGCTAAAGATGCCGCAGCCATAGTTGCCGTTGGTAGTTGTGCTTCTTTCGGCGGACTGCCCAATGCCAATCCTAATCCGACTGGTGCGGTTTCTGTTTCCGATATCATCAAAGACAAACCGATTATCAATATTTCAGGCTGCCCTCCAATTCCGGTAGTGATCACAGGAGTTTTGGCCCATTTTCTTACCTTTAATCGATTACCTGAACTGGATAGTTTGGGACGTCCCAAAACCTTTTATGCAACATCCATTCATGATCGCTGCTATCGTCGGCCTTTCTACGATAAAGGTTTATTTGCCGAAACCTTCGACGATGATGGTGCTAAAAATGGTTGGTGTCTGTATCGACTCGGCTGTAAAGGACCTACTACCTACAATGCCTGTGCAACCGTGAAATGGAATGATAATACTTCCTGGCCAGTAGAGTCAGGCCATGGCTGTTTAGGTTGTTCAGAACCTCGTTTCTGGGATGGAGGTGGTTTTTATAATGCCTTATCTATTCCTGCCAGTGATTACCGCAGTGCAGCCGGTTATGCCGTTGGAGCCGGATTAGTGGCGGGTGCTGTTGCAGGTTATGCCAATAAAAACAAAAAGGCCGACATGGTTAAAAAACACGATGTCGTGTCTGTAGATGATTGGGATGAAAAGTCATGAACACTTATATGGATTTCTTATTGTGGACTAAAGGTCCCGCTTTTGACATCGCGATCTTTGTTTTTATCGCGGGAGTGTTTATTCGGATTTTGGAAATCGTCTTATTGGGACGAAAACAAGATCTGTCCGAGCCACGTAGTGATGAAAAAAAAGCCGGCATACGGACCATTATTAATCGCACCCTGCCGGCTCCGGGAGTTTTAAAGGCTGCTCCTTTCACCGTGCTCGCCGGATATGTATGGCATATCGCCTGGTTTATCAGTCTGTTCTTATTTATTCCTCACATAGAATTATTCAATGCCTTAATCGGAATATCCTGGCCAGGCCTTCCAAATCAATTGGTCGACGCGGCTGCGGTTATTGCGATGATAAGCTTGTTAGCGGTTTTAATTCACCGTATGACTCATCCGGTATTGAGCTTTTTGAGTACTAAAGAAGATTATTTGGTGTGGTTGGTTACTTTTTTGCCTCTATTTACCGGATATTTTGCCTATCACCATATGTTAGAACCCTATCCGTTAGCTTTAGGCTTACACATACTATCCGTTGAATTGTTACTAGTCGTATTCCCGTTTACCAAGCTGATGCATGCCTTTACACTGTTTATAGCTCGTTGGTTTAATGGCGTCATTAATGGTCGTAAAGAGGAGTTGGAATCATGAGCAAACTAACCCTTGAACGTGGTATGAATGCCTTTCGTGAACAGATTGATGCTCCGGTAGCGGCCTTTTTCTCCAGTTGTGTCCACTGTGGTATCTGTGCCGAGGCCTGTCTGTTTTATACTGAAACCGGTGACCCGCGCTATACTCCCATAAACAAATTGGAACCTTTGCGCCGAGTTTGGGAACAGGAATATACGCTATTGGGTAAGGCCAAAAAAGCATTAGGATTAGCAGAACCGGTAACTGATGAGCTGCTGGAAGAGTGGGAACAACTCATATATGATGCCTGCAGTTTATGTGGCCGTTGTTCTACTGTTTGTCCGGTTGGAAATGACATTTCCGGTATGATACGTAAAGCGCGGGAAGGAATGGCTGCTTCAGGACATGCACCGGAAGGATTGGTGGGTGCCAGTACCCGAGCTATTCGTATCGGTAGCCCCATGGGTATTAAATTAAAGGCATTACAAGCTCAGATTAAACATGTCGAAGCTGATACCGGTTTGACCATTCCCATCGATGTCAAAGGGGCCGATTATATGGCCTTATTGTCATCCATGGAGATTATTAACTTCCCCGAATATTTGGAAGCTTTAGCCAAGATCTTTAAACAAGCCGATGTAAGTTGGACTTTATGTTCAGAAGCTTTTGAAGCCACTAATGCCGGTATTCAGATTGGTTCTAGTGATATAGCTCGGGAATTGGTCTCCAGAGTCGTAGCCGGGGCGGAAAAGTTAGGCGTTAAGACTGTAATTAGTCCCGAATGCGGACATGCCTATACTGCGATCCGTTGGGATGGTCCCAATTTAATCGGTCGTAAATATCCCTTTAAGGTAGTGCATATTTTGGAATTATTGGAAGAATTACGTGCTTCCGGGCGCTTAAAAACTTCTTCTAAGGAAAGTATGTCGCTTACCCTGCATGACCCGTGTCAGGTAGTTCGCAAGGGGGGTGTCCGAGTCCAACCTCGTGCCCTAATGAATATGGTCAGCGATGATTTCACCGAAATGCCCGATGCCGGTAAGATGAATTGGTGTTGTGGTGGCGGTGGCGGTGTCAGCAGTAATGAACGTGCCGAAGAGTTACGCTTGCAAGTGTTTAAACGCAAAAAATCACAAATTGAAACCGCTGATGTAGAGGGCGTGGTGACATTTTGCGCTAACTGCCGATTAATGTTGGAAGATGGTCTGGAGCACTACGATATGGATATTCCCGTATATGGTTTAACTGAAGTAATTGCAGATCATCTGCAAGAAGATGAAGAAACAGGAGAACAGAAATGAGCGAACGTATAGTCGTCGATCCTGTCACTCGTATTGAAGGTCATTTGCGAATTGAAGCGCAAATGGATGGTAATAAAATCTCCCAAGCCTATTCGTCCGGTACGATGGTACGAGGAATTGAGTTGATATTAAAAGGACGAGATCCTAGAGATGCTTGGGCATATGCGCAACGTATATGCGGTGTTTGTACACTGGTTCATGGCCTGGCCTCAGTGCGTTCTGTAGAGGATGCCTTAAATTATTCTATTCCCAAGAATGCTGAACTCATTAGGAATCTAATGATTTCCGCACAATACATCCACGATCACGTGATGCATTTTTATCATCTGCATGCTTTGGACTGGGTGGACGTTGTATCGGCTTTAAGTGCAGATCCCAAAGCTACCTCTGAATTGGCTCAAAGTCTGAGTAGTTGGCCTAAGTCATCGCCCGGGTACTTTGCCGATATGAAAGCCAAATTGAAAAAATTTGTTGATGGTGGTCAATTAGGCGTATTTGCCCAGGGTTATTGGGGGCATTCCGCCTATAAATTGCCGCCTGAGGCTAATTTAATGGCTGTGGCTCATTACCTGGAAGCACTGGAATGGCAACGCGATGTGGTTAAATTACATGCTATTTTTGGCGGTAAAAACCCGCATCCTAATTTCTTGGTCGGAGGTGTTGCCTCTGCAATCGATTTAAACTCTGATTCTGCAATCAATACCAAGAAGCTTTCTTTGGTTAAATCCATTATCGATAAAATGCGTGTCTTTGTGGATCAGGTTTATGTACCCGATACACTGGCTATTGCTTCTTTCTATAAAGATTGGTCCAAACGGGGTGAAGGTTTGGGTAATTTCCTCTGTTATGGGGATATGCCTGATACCAATATGAATGAACCGGACAGTTTCTTCTTCCCTCGAGGGGTAATTCTTAATCGTGATATTTCCACCATTCACCCCATCGATATGAATGATCCCAGTCAGATTCAAGAATTTGTGAGTCACTCTTGGTATGACTATGAGGGCGGAAAAGACAGTGGCCTACATCCTTATGATGGTGAAACGGAACTGAACTATACCGGACCAGAGCCACCATACAAACAATTGGATGTAGGAAATTCTTATTCTTGGTTGAAATCACCGCGTTGGAAAGGTCAAGCCATGGAAGTAGGGCCATTAGCCCGGGTATTAATGTTGTTTGCCAATGGTCATGAACCGACCAAAGATTTGGTCAACATGACTTTAAATAAATTAGATCTCCCTGTTGAAGGCTTGTTCTCAACCTTGGGGCGTACCGCCGCCAGAACCCTGGAAACCAAGCTGTTGGCAGATAAAATTGAAGATTATTATCAGCAATTAATTGCTAATATATCAGTGGGTGAAACCAAAACCTTTAATGAAGAATTGTGGGATCCTTCCTCTTGGCCGTCCCATGCCCAAGGCGTTGGTTTTATGGAAGCGCCGCGTGGAGCTTTGGGGCACTGGCTGGTGATTAAAAACGGTAAAATAGATAATTATCAAGCCGTTGTACCCAGTACCTGGAATGCCGGACCACGTGACCTGAACCAGCAAGCCGGGGCATATGAAGCGGCCTTACAGGATAATCATAATATGGCTGATGTAAAACAACCGATTGAAATTTTAAGGACTATTCATAGTTTCGATCCCTGTATCGCTTGTGCTGTTCATGTCTCCGATAAGGATGGCGAGGAACTTATTAAGATTAATATTGAATAAAGGCGCATTTGTCTTTAGTTTGGGCGTTGCTCGTAAGGGCAACGCCGCTCTTTTGTTTCTTATCAAGTGGGCGACAAAACAAAAAAGACAAATAGAATCCGGACCGGATTAATTAATAAAACCAGGACGAACTATATGCTGGAAAACTCGTTGTTAACCTTATTTATCAGTGGACTGGGATTGGGACTTTTGCATGCGTTTGATAGTGATCATCTCTTGGCTGTCTCCAACTTAATGGTTCATAAACAGGGATATAAAAAGGCTTTGGGGTATAGTTTTCATTGGGCAGTAGGGCATGGATTGGTTTTAATATTTTTAGGTCTATACGCCTCATTTTTAGGTTTGAATATTCCCCTTACCATTTCTCACTGGGCAGAATATTTGGTTGGAATTATGTTGATCGTTCTGGGAATCTGGACTCTCTATTCTGTATTGATGGAACAATCAGACAATCGCTACCAGTATTCAAGTTCTGTTAGACGAAGTCCCATCCTGGTGGGAGTGATTCATGGTTCAGCCGGTAGTGCTCCCATTTTAGCCTTAATACCGGCAATTCAATTACAACAACCGGTTATTACTTTATCTTATATGTTATTTTTTGCCGTTGGTGTGTTGCTGAGCATGAGTATTTTTGCGATTGCATTCGGACGTTCTCAACAACAACTGGAGAAAAAAAACTTAAAAGGTTTTAAATGGTTTCGCCTGGTATTAGGCTTTTTAGCCATAGGGCTGGGAATATTCTGGTTAGTATAAATTTCAGGAGTTTTAAAAATGACTGCAATTACCAATGACAAACAGCTACGAGAAAAACTTGATTCTCTCGATCTCGAGCAACAACGACTTTTGGCGGCGCAATTTGTTCGTAATGTAATTAATTTAAGTGCTGATAAAACCGTTGAAAAAGTCCTAGTTGTGGCAGAAGATGCCAGCAGTAGTGAAGATGAGCAATTTAATGCTTATAAATTGGTTAAGACTATTGCCACTAAGAGTTATACTGACTGCGGTAGCGAAACCGACTGGCAGGAACAGGCAGAACACTTTGTTGCTTCGGCAGCAATGGCTTGCCTAACGCCCGAAAGTCTTCTTGCTAAAGGTAAAAGCTTAGCCTGGAAAACCGCCATGCAGGCTCGAATGGCAAAAAACTGTCAAATGATTGAACAGGATAGTGGTGACATCGATAACGAAGCACAACGTCAATATCAAATGGCGCAGGATTTTAGATAAAGAATTAAAGGATTGTTTTAATGTGCTTTGGTATACCCATGAAAATTATAACCATCGACGGATTTCTTGCTCAATGTGAAGCACGTGGCATTGAGCGGGAAATCAATCTGTTTATGCTACAACATGAACAACTTTCTATTGGTGATTATCTCGTGGTACAAAAGTGCAGAGCAATAGAAAAAATTCCTGAACAACAAGCCTTAGAAGCCTGGAAAGTCTATGATGAGATGCTGGAATTGGAAAAAAATCAGGTATAATCTAGCCTGACTATTTTTTAGGCTGGTTTACTACAGCCGCAAACGATTACCGGTACCTTAATCCATGTCTGATGAATTTTCTGCCAAAAATTTCTCCTCACAAATCGATCGCTTAATCGCCATAATGGCTAGACTAAGAGATCCTCAAGATGGCTGTCCCTGGGATTTAAAGCAAGATTTTAAAACTCTGGTGCCCTATACCATCGAAGAAAGTTATGAGGTAGCAGAAGCCATTGAACATGGTGATATGGATGCGATTAAAAAAGAATTGGGTGATCTGCTGTTTCAAGTGGTTTTTTATTCCCAATTAGGTACAGAACGGAATAGCTTTGATTTTGAACAGGTTGCCCAGGCTATATGCGAAAAAATGCTATACCGTCATCCCCATGTCTTTGCAGATCATCAATATGAAAATGTGGAAGCATTTGAAAAAGATTGGCAAAAACGAAAGGAGCTGGAAAAGCAGACTGAACAACAAACTATTAGTCTGATGGATGATATAAGTCAGACTCTACCGGCAATGACTCGAGCGGTAAAAATTCAGAAACGCGCCGCTCAAGTCGGTTTCGATTGGGATAATGCTGCCGAGGTTTTATCTAAGGTTAAAGAAGAAGTGACCGAACTGAAAGAGGCCATGGAGCATTACAAACTAGATTCTCAGAATGAGGAAACATCACATCAAATAGAAGAAGAACTCGGTGACCTTTTATTTAGCTGTGTCAATTTATCCCGCAAACTAAAACTCGATCCGGAAACCGTACTTAGAAAAAGTAATAGTAAATTTATGCAACGGTTTCAAAAAATGGAACAGCAGTATGGGTGTGAGCGGGATAAAATGGAGCAGGCCACATTGGAAGATTTGGAGTTGCTATGGCAAAAAGCCAAGCAGCTCTAAAATCGCTGAATTATCCATATTTAAAGCGGTCATTTTTCGAATAATTTCATGTAATTGCATAAGGTATTTTCTCTGAATAAAGACAATTATCAGTTATAATAGTAAGGTTTTTGTGTTTACTTCGGGATAGAAGACATATGCTATCAAATCTAAAATTTGGTATCCGTCTGGGGATAGCTTTTTTATCAATAATTCTTATTACTTTGGTGATTGGAATCGTTACTTTTTACGGCATTAGTCAACTCTCCGATATGACTAATAAGTTGTATAAACACCCTTTTGCCGTATCAAATGCCATTCGTGATACCAATGGGCATATCATTGCAATGCACCGTAGTATGAAAGACGTGGCTTTGTCAAAGACCGATGAACAGTTGGAGCAAGCCGTTCAGGTTGTTTCTGATTATGAGAGTCGGGCCTTAAATGCTTTGCAATTAATTCAGGAACGATTTCTGGGGGATAAAACTTTAGTAAACAATGCCTATGATTTGTTAAGAAACTGGAAACCCATTCGTGATCGTGTCATTAGTTTACGCAGAGCAGGGGAATTCGAAAAGGCAGCAGAAATCACACGTGGACTAGGAGCCAGGCATGTAGAAAAAATTGAAAAATCCATGCAGGCTTTGCTCGATTTTGCCAATAATAAAGCCGATACTTTTGTTAGCGGTGTTTTTGAGCAACAAGATACCCTTCAGGGAACCCTTGCATGGGGATTATTGTTGCTGATAATGGGTTCTATCGTAATTGCTACTATTATTACTAGAAGCATCACCATCCCGGTCAATAAGATCTCTTTGACTCTAGATAAACTCGCATCGGCTGATTCGAACGAAGTACTACAAAACCAAGTGCCTTACCAAAATCGTGATGATGAAGTAGGAATAATGGCTCGTTCGGCCGAGCAATTACGGCTTAGTGCCGAAAAATCTAAGCAACTTGCACTCAATAATGAGCACATCAATGAACTCTCAAATTTGATGCAAAAGTCTGCCAATATCCGTGAATTGTCACAGGCCGTGATGAGTTATATTTCCCCTTTATTAGGAATAGGTCAGGGGATTTTTTGTTGTTTTAATGATGATTCGGAAACTCTAGAATTAACGGCTAGTTATGCTTTTGGGGAGCGAAAAAACTTAAGCAATCGATTTGCGATGGGAGAAAACCTGATAGGTCAATGTGCCGTAGAGAAAGAAATGATTATTCTCCGCAATGCTCCTAATGACTATATCCAAATCAGTTCGGCACTGGGACAAGCAACTCCGGTAAACCTGGTTGCTATTCCTATCCTATACCAAGAGCAATTGTTGGCGGTAATGGAACTGGCTTCATTTCAAGCTTTTAAAGACCATGAACAGGATTTTTTAACTGCTGCGGTCGATGTTATTGCGATAAATTTGGAAAATATGAGTCGTAATATCCGTACTGGAGAGTTATTGCAGGAAACTCAGCAACAGGCCGAAAGACTTATCGCTTCTGAAGCAACCATGAAGGAACAAAAGGAAGAAATTTTTGCTTCCAATGAAGAGTTGAAAGAAAAACAAGTTCTATTGGAGCAACAAACAGAAGAGTTAAAGGCGAGAGAAATAAGTTTGCAGGAGCAGCGTGAAGAATTACGAGCCTCAAATGAAGAATTGATACAAAAATCAGATTCGTTGTCAGCTGCGAAAAACATTCTTGAGAAAAAGACCAAGGAGCTTGAACAGAGTAGTCGATATAAGTCTGAATTTTTGGCCAATATGTCGCACGAATTACGTACGCCTCTAAATAGCTTACTGATTCTTTCCAAACTACTACGAGATAATAAGCAGGGGAATTTGAGCGACGATCAAGTCGAGTCGGCAAGTACTATTTATAATAGTGGTAACCATTTGTTACAGTTAATCAATGATGTGTTAGATATTGCTAAGGTTGAAGCCGGGAAACTAGCTGTAAACCTCGAAAACGTCAACCTCGGTGAGATAGTTGGGATAATTGAGCAACGATTCAAACCCATGGCATTAGAAAAGAAAATTCAATTCCATACTTGTATGGACAAGGATATGCCTGGCCTGGTACATACGGATGGTAAACGTCTGGAGCAAATTATTACCAACTTGATGTCCAATGCGATTAAATTTACAGAGAAGGGTTCGGTTGAATTAAATATTTCGTTGCAGACCAATAATAATGCCAGAATTAAAACGGATAATGTCTTGCTAATAGCAGTAAAAGATACTGGTATTGGTATCCCTACAGAAATGATTGAAACAGTTTTTAAATCTTTTGAACAGGCTGATGGTTCAATTTCACGTAAATATGGTGGAACCGGTCTGGGCCTAAATATTTCCAACCAATTAGCGCAATTATTGGGTGGTTATGTTGACGTGGCAAGTATAGAACATAAAGGTAGCACGTTTAGTATTGTTTTGCCTTATAGCTTGGTTGATAGAGACGATTTTGCAATACCGCAGTCCTCTTCCCGGCCACGTAAAGATTTAGAAAATATAGAATCACTTCCTCAAAATGCTAAGAATTTGAGCAAAGAGTTGGTTCCTGCACCGATTGAGGATGATCGCGATAATATCGCTTCTTCCGACAAAATAATCATGGTGGTTGAGGATGATCTTTTGTTTGCCAGTATTCTGCGTGATCAAGTCCGTAAAAGTGGTTTAAAGTGTCTGATCTCCGATGATGGTAAGTCTGCATTAGCGCTTAGTAAGCAATATACATTGGAAGGGATCATATTGGACCTTAATTTACCGGAAATGGATGGCCGTACGTTATTACAGCAACTTAAATCGGATGCTTCCACGCAAGGTATACCTGTACATATTATTTCAGCCCTTGACAATAGCGGAGAGGAAATTGCTATGGGGGCTATGGGCTACTTAACCAAACCTGTCAGTCAACAACAAATTGAACAAGCCATTGAACAATTGTGCCAATCAGATAAACAACAGGGTCAAAATATCCTTCTAATTGAAGATGATCCTGCTACTCAAGAAGCCATTTGCAAATTGTTTACCAATGATTTAATCAAAATAGCAACGACAGGGAAAGGTTTGGAAGCGCTGCAAATGTTAAAAGATGAGGCCTACGATTTGGTGATTCTTGATTTGCAGTTAAGTGATATGAATGGCTTTGACCTATTGGAGCAGGTAGAACAAGATAACCAACTAAAAATGCCTCCGGTTATCATATTTACCGGTAAAGACCTAACGATTGAAGAGTCCCAAAAATTACAATCCTGGTCTGATTGTGTCATTCTTAAAAGTACCCACGCTGATAAACGTCTGACTGAAGAAGTCTATCTGTTTCTACATAATATTCAGGAACAAAAACAATCATCTTCATCAGAACCGACTGCAGTAACGCCTCATAACCTGGAAGGAAAGACGGTCCTGATAGTAGATGACGATATGCGTAATACTTTTGCTCTTTCAAAAGCCTTAAAGGCTGAAGGCGTGAAAACACATATGGCCTCTAATGGCGAAGACTGCCTTAGACGATTAAAAGAATATGATGATATTGATGTCATTTTAATGGATGTCATGATGCCTGTTATGGATGGGTATCAAGCAACTAGCGAAATCAGAAAGCAAAAAAAATATAAAGACCTGCCTATTTTAATGCTAACTGCTAAAGCCATGCGTGGAGATCAGGAGAAATCACTTGCGGTTGGTGCTAATGAACATATTACCAAGCCTATCGATATGAATCAGTTACTACCAAAGCTGCAGGTATGGGTCAGTTGAAATGGATGAACATCGAAGGCAAGAGATCGCTATAGACCTGTTTATAGAAACAGTCCGCCGCTGTTATGACTACGACTATAGCGATTATGCCAAAGCATCATTAAGAAGGCGAGTGATAGACCTGAGCAAATCTCAAGGTTTTGATGCTGTGGAAGATATGATTCCTTATTTGATTCGTCACCCGGAATTTGTTTCGCCAGTTATTAATCATCTTTCGGTTCCGGTAACCGAAATGTACCGAGATCCGTTATTCTTTAAATCCCTCAAGCAGCGAGTTTTTCCAATATTAAAAACCTACCCGATGATTTCCTTATGGATTGCCGGATGCGCCACTGGTGAAGAGGTATGGTCTGTTGCAATCATGCTAGAAGAGGCGGGTTTGTTATCCCGGACTCGAATTTATGCTACTGACATCAATTCTTTAGCGATTGAGGCAGCTAAAAAAGGTGTGATAGAAATCGAAAAACTTAAAACCTATTCAAAAGCTTATTTTGATTCGGGTGGTGAAAAATCCTTACTCGACTATTTTAATGTTGCCTACGGGTATGGACGGATTTCTCAACATATTTCCAGTCATGTGGAATTTGAAACCCATAATCTGGTTTCGGATGGTGCTTTCTGTCAACCACAAATTATTTTCTGTCGCAATGTCTTTATTTATTTTAGTTGCCGTTTACAAGAGCGGGTTATAAAACTATTTTATCAGGCTTTGGGTAATAGCGGTTTCTTATGTATTAGTCCGCAGGAAAGTTTAGACTGTTTTGAGCAAAAAAAGCATTTTGATGCATTGGATAGAAGTGCCGGTCTTTACCAAAAAGTAAATGATGAGCGACATGCCTAAAGCAGGAAATTTTGAATTGCTGGTATTAGCAGGCTCTTTTGGTGGAATGGAAGCATTTACGTATGTATTATCGCATTTGCCGACGGATATTTATCCGGCAATTATCGTGTTAACACACTTGACTGCAAATAATGAACAGTCCTATGCAGAAGTTTTAGAGGAAAGCACATCCCACAAAATTTATCTTGTTAAAGACAAACATCCTGTTGAAAGTGGAAAAATTTATTTGGCTCCCGGTGGCTATCATCTATTTATAGAGGATGACAAGACTTTTTCATTGTCGGTGGATACGAAGGTCCACCACGTCAGACCGGCGGCTGATGTATTATTTGAATCGTTGGCATATACCTATCAAGATAAAGTGATGGCTGTAATTCTTAGCGGTGCAAATCACGATGGTGCTAAGGGAATAAAGCTAATTAGCGAACATGGTGGATTAGGCATTATTCAGTCACCGCAATCGGCAGAGGCCGAAGTTATGCCTTCGGCAGCTATAGCATCTTGTCCGGAATGCTTAGTGACACCGATTAATAGGATTCCAGAAACAATACTTGAATATCTTATGCATTAATTTCCTCGAGGCCGAGAAAACATGAAACTACCCAAAATACTCGTTGTTGATGATGTTCCCGCCAATATTATTGCCTTAAAGGCTTTATTAAACGATCTTAATGCGATGATAGTTACCGCTTCTTCAGGCAATGAAGCGTTGGCATTAACGCTAGAGCATGAATTTGCATTGATCTTATTGGATGTACAAATGCCGGAAATGAACGGCTATGAGGTAGCGGAATTTCTACGAGGTGAAGAAGAAACTCAACATGTTCCCATCATATTTTTAACTGCCGTCTACAAAGATGAGCAACATCTACTGCAAGGGTATGGTTCAGGTGCGGTGGATTATATTGAAAAACCCATTAACGATAAAATTTTATTATCCAAAGTTGATGTTTTTATTGAATTGCACCAACAAAAAATAGAATTGAAGGAGCTTTTGGAAAGGGAAAAGGAAAATAGTCGACGTTTGAAAGAGGAAGTGTCGACTCGAATATCAGCGGAACAACGCTTTAAGAATCTTTCTCAAGTGGTTGAACAAAGTCCCACGGCAGTGGTGATTACCAATGAGAAAGCGGAGATTAAATATATTAATCACCAATTTGAAACGTTAACTGGCTATTCTCTTGAGGAAATTAAAGGAAAAAATCCTCGCTTATTAAATTCCGGTAAGACACCTGAGAATGTTTATCAGGATATGTGGGAGCATATTTTATCGGATAAAATTTGGCGAGGGGAAATGCACAATAGGACCAAAAATGGTAAAGATTACTGGGTTTATGCGACCTTATCGGCGATTAAAAATGACCGCGATGAAATCACGCATTATGTCAGTGTTCAAGAAGATATTACCTTAAGAAAAGAATATGAAGAGCGCCTTTTAAAACAAAGTAATTTTGATGACATTACAGAATTACCCAACCGGATACTGGTGATAGATCGATTAAACCAAGCCCTAGCGAGTGCTGAACGATTAAATCGAAACCTGGCCTTAATGTATATCGACCTGGATGATTTTAAGAAAATAAATGATTATTTGGGTCATGACTCCGGCAATAAGATACTGATCGAATGCGCCCGTCGTTTAACCCAATTGGTACGCAGTGATGATACTGTGGCTCGCTTAGGGGGAGATGAATTTCTGGTGTTGATCAATGGACTGGAAGAACAAGGTGGCGCAGAGCGAGCTGCAGAAAAAATTTTAGGTTCACTCTCTACAGCCTTCGAAATAGATATTAATGGACAGAGAGAGAAGACCTTTCTGACCGCAAGTATTGGAATAAATTATGCCTCCGATAACCGCTTTGATACCCAAACTCTGATACAAAACTCAGAAGCCGCTATGTATCAGGCCAAACAAGGTGGTGGAAACAATTATTGTTTTTTCACTTCTGAAATGAATAAATCGGTCAAGAAACGCTTGGTCATGGAGAATCATTTAAGACATGCTTTAGAAAATAATGAACTCTACCTGGTTTACCAACCGCAAGTCGATATAAATGAAAAACGCATTATTGGAGCTGAAGCATTATTACGTTGGAAAAGTCCCGAATTGGGATTGATTTCTCCTCTTGATTTTATCCCTCTGGCTGAATCAACCGGTTTAATTTTAGAAATTGGTGAATGGGTGTTGGATCAAGCCTTGAAGCAGCTTCATTACTGGAATCGACGACATGAGAAAGAGTTGCGCATCGCGGTTAATTGCTCCTCCAGGCAGTTTAATGATAAAAGCTGGGCCGCTAAAATTAGTCATCTACTCGAACATCGCGGTGTTAAACCGGAGCAATTGGAACTGGAAATTACCGAAAATCTCCTGATGAATGATACGCCTACGACCCTAACAATACTCAATGAGTTAAAAGATCTCGGGGTAAAAATTGCCATTGATGATTTTGGTACCGGCTTTTCATCCCTGAGCTATTTAACCAAGTTTCCCATTGATGTGGTTAAAATAGACCGCAGCTTCGTCCATCATGTCCATGTGGATATGCATGAAGCGGTGGTTTGTCGAGGAATTATTGGACTTACCCATGGGTTGGGTATGAAGGTGATTGCCGAAGGCGTAGAGTTGCAAGAACAATTGGCGTTTATGAGTAAAAACGACTGTGATATCATTCAAGGCTTTTATTTTTCTAAGCCGTTGGAAAAGATAGAATTTGAGCAGTTTCTTAGTACTGAATTAAATATATGAGTACCGCGTTAAATAACCAAAATGCCGAGATCCTCGTTGTCGATGATAATCAGGCCAATTTGACGGCCATGAAAGCCTTACTCAGTCAAGTTGATGCCGAGGTGGTACTGGCAGAAAGTGGAAATCAAGCGCTGTCATTAAGTTTGCAACATCATTTTGCTTTAATCCTATTGGACGTGCAGATGCCGGAAATGGACGGTTATGAAGTAGCCGACATTTTAAGAGGCGAAGAAAAGACCCACAAGATTCCGATTATTTTTGTAACCGCCATTCATACCAGTGAAGAAAACCGACTAAAAGGATATGATTCGGGAGCTGTTGATTATATTCTTAAACCGGTTCAAAACGAGGTGCTGCTGTCTAAAGTTAATGTGTTTTTACAATTATGGCAACAGAAGCAATCTTTAATCTCTGAAATTGAAGCACGCAAGAGAGCCGATAAGTTTAGTCAATTATTATTAAACTCCACTTCTGAAGGCTTTTTTGGCATTTCTCCTCAAGGCATTTGTACTTTTATTAACCCGGCGGCCGAAAAAATATTAGGTTATGATAGTCAGGAAATGGTGGGTAAAAAAACTCATCCCATCATACATCATAGCCATGAAGATGGCAGTCACTATCCTGTTGAAGAGTGTCCCATGTGTATCTGTTCTCAAACAGGTCAAAGAAGCACTATAGATAACGAAGTATTGTGGCATAAAAACGGGCATAGTATTTTTGTCGAATATAGTACTGCGCCGATAATTAATCATGGTGTTATTGATGGTGCGGTGGTTAACTTTAGAGATATTAGCGAAAGACATCGGGAGAAATCCCGTTTGCAATATAAAGCCTTACACGACGTACTGACAGGATTACCAAACCGAAATAGTCTTTATAGTTACTTGAATAATGCCATGGCTAGAACGTTTCGTTCTAAACAACTATTAGCAATGCTCTTTTTTGACTTGGATGGATTTAAAGGCATCAATGATAACTATGGCCATGAAAGTGGAGATGTTGTATTAAAAACACTGGGGGAGAGATTAATCAAAACATCCAGAAAATCTGACTTTGTTGCACGCATTGGTGGTGATGAGTTTATTTGTGTATTGGAAAGTTTCCACGATGAAACCGAGGTAACGTTGGTCAGCGAACGGATTCTGGAGACAGTTAATCAGCCAATCGAATGGAATAACCATATGCTTACGCTTGGCTGCAGTATCGGTATTGCCTACTATCCAGAGAATGCCGATAGTATAGATGAGTGGATAAAAAAAGCCGATACTGCCATGTACCAGGCAAAACAAAGCGGCAAAAATACTTATGTATTTTATAGACAATAATGATAGTGATGTTGAAAAGAGCTACTCATTGGTTTGCAATTGTTTGGATTTAAGAACGGGCAGATTTGAAATATAAACGGCAACGCCACTTATACAAATTGCTGTAATAATTGCAGTTGTTGAAAGAGGCCCCAATATAACTGCCGTAATCAAATAGGACATCATTAAAGTAACAAAAATCCCATATTTAGTTTTCTGAGAAATTGCATGGTGTTTTTCCCAGGCTCGAATAGTTGTTCCAAAAAATTGATGGTTTCTAATCCATTGATGCCAATAGGGAGATGATTTTGAAAATGCCCAGGTTGCTATTAATAAAAATACGGTGGTTGGCATTAAGGGTAAAAATGCGCCGATAATGCCCAAAATTACACACAACCAGGCCAAGATGAGATAAAGGTAGCGGTATTTGGTTGTTGTTGTTAACATCGATTCCACATAATATAGCTTAGTTTCCGATCTATATCGGCCATGGATTAAAAGTACTTTAGTTATATAGTAGGATACATTTTTGAATTATGAAATGACCATTTTTTTAATAATTGAGTCATTTCTTGCGCGGGTAGTGGTTTACTATACAGGTAGCCTTGCATAGTGTCACAACCTTGGGCTTGAATTAAACTTTCCTGTTCGATACTTTCAACACCCTCTGCAATTACGTTTAAGCCCATACTGCCAGCTAATGAGATAATTGATTCAACAATAATTTTATCATCTTCATCATTGACGATACCCCGAATAAAAGTTGGTCGATTTTAAGTTTATCGATGGGTAGGCGTTTTAAATAGGAGAGGTCGGTTACTATATGTGATTTATCCACGTCCTTTGGAATATTTGTCTGCAACTTATTTTCCCTTCCCCGGTAATTGGTGCTAGGTCTGGGTTAATAAGATTAAATTTAGCAGAATTATGGAAAAATACATCGATATTCCTTAAATGTTCTAAACCAGATCCTAATTAGGAGGTGAGCCTTCCATCTCATTTTTAATTTCTTCTTCAAATATCTCTAGACCAGAACGCATACTGGCTGTGGCCATGGAGATCTCCTTCATAAAGCATAATAGGCTGACGATTAGAGCCAACATGGCCAAAATAAAGAGTACGCCAATAGTAGTGGAAATGTTTAAATGAACAAAGTCGACGATAAACAGGGTTACAATTACCACACAAACCAATAAAGCAGCTGCGGCTGAAAAAGCGATTGCCCAGTTTATTAAGCGGGCTCTACGCCACATAATGGCTAATTCTATTCTTAAAACAGCATTAGCATCTTTTTTTCGATAATTAGGCATGCGTCGTTCAAGAAAGCGGGCTCGATCGGTAATACGTCCTAGACGACCGGATAAAACCGACAATAAGCCAGCAATACCCGTGAGTAAAAATACCGGGGCTACTGCCAGCTGAATAACTTGGGATACACTGATTATTTCAATAGTCGATTGCACAACTTTTCCAAAAAATATCTTTTTCTCTATAAATTCTAGTCCAATTTTTATGGGATAAGTAAGCAAAAACGCTAGAACTTTAAAAAAGTCATGATTTCTATTAAAAAAAGCACGGTTATAAGAGAATCTAACTTCTTTTTTCTCCAAATTGTGGTTTAATAGACAGTTTTTAAATCATTTTAATAATAATCTATCAAAAATTGACACTTTATAGTGTCTTGATTTACTTGCCGTAATATTAAATTTAAAGGAGGGGAACTCTCAATGGAGAAGGTAGAGGCCGTTGTATTTAAAAATGAAGAAGATATTTCCATATCTTTATCATGTCAGGAAGGTGGCGTTTTTGGTGAAGATGGTTTTACCATTCAGCGTTGCTATAAAACTGAAGACTTTCTAAAACCAAAAGAAAGAGGAGCTTGTATTGGCTGGGACGACGAAGCAGATGTAGCGGTTGTTTTACATAATGTTCGCTTGAGCCGAGAGGTTATAGAGCTTGATACTCGAGGCAAGTTTAGACAATACAAATTCGACATATCTCAAATTTCTGATGGAGACTTTGGTGGACTGCAAGAACATCTGGATTTAATTAATTTTGATAATTCTTTCAAGTTCAGTTATCAATAAAGCTGTTAATCAGACTAGATCATTTTCCGGAATTCATTTATTCTTGGCCAGGGTTAGATACTTATTCATACTAGCCTAAAAGTTAAAATTGTTTATCAAGCGATAAATGAACTACTGGAAAATGACTGTGACTGATTCTGATCAAAACTCAATAGACTCGACTAATTCAACTGTTCCTGAAATAAAAGATAGTAATGCTATTAAAGTTATTACTTGGATAGGGATCGCCATGGTAATAACCGGCTTGTTAATGATATTTAATGCCGGTGAAAACCATCCCTGGGTGATGATTCTCGGTATGTTATCGCTAGTGACTGGGGCTTTTACGGCAGTTATTGCCAAGTTTTATACCTGGTGGAAAAATAGCTGATTAAACAGTAGCTGATTAAACAATGGCATGAAGCTTATGTATCTATAAGAGCCTGGTATATCAAACTCTACTACCGTTTTCTTCATTATCTTATATGCATGAGCTCCCCGTAGCGGCTGTTATTCCGCAAATCAAAACTAACCTTCTTCAAAACAATCGATTGGTATTACAAGCGCCACCCGGTTCAGGAAAAACCACGTTGGTGCCGCTCGCCCTGTTAGAACAGCCCTGGATAGAAGAAAAAAAAATAATTATGTTGGAGCCGCGTCGTTTGGCTGCACGCAATGCGGCAGCCAGAATGGCTTATTTATTAGGGGAAAAAGTCGGTGAAAGAGTTGGCTATCAGATTCGTGCCGATCGCCGTGTCAGCTATAAAACTAAAATATTGGTAGTTACTGAGGGAATTCTGACCCGTATGTTACAGGATGATCCGGCTCTGGATGAGGTGGCCCTGATAATATTTGATGAGTTTCATGAACGTAATCTTCATGCCGATCTTTCTTTGGCATTTTCTCTTCAGAGTCAGGAGTTGCTGCGTGAGGATTTAAAAATCCTTTTAATGTCTGCGACGTTGAATAGCACTGAATTGTCCCAGCTATTGGACAATGCCCCTATTGTAAAAAGTCAGGGTCGCAGTTTTCCGGTAGAAAATATTTTTTTAGATTCTGCTGCATCTATCCCCGATAAATTCAATTTGGCCGACAAAGTATGCCAATTAACCATCCAAGCATTGAGCCAGTATGACGGTAATATCCTGGTTTTTCTACCGGGAGTGGGTGAAATTAAACAAGTTAACCGAAAGATCGAAGAAGTTTTAAGCATACAGGATACGGAAAATATCCATATAGCACCACTATTTGGTGATTTAAGCCAAAAAGAGCAAGATAAAGCCGTTCGGGAAACCGAAGAAAATCAACGCAAAGTGGTATTGGCGACCAATATTGCGGAAACCAGCATTACCATTGATGGTATCAGTGTGGTTATTGATTCCGGTCTGCAACGAATCTCCGTGTTTAATCCCCGTCAAGCTATGAATAGTCTTCAAACGGTTTTTATTTCCCAGGCTTCCGCCGAACAACGTAGTGGCCGAGCAGGCCGTTTAGGACCGGGGACTTGCTTTCGACTTTGGAGCGAAAATAGACATAAGCAACTGGTCAAACATCAAACACCGGAAATCTTACATAGTGATTTGACACCTCTAATGCTCGAATTGGCTAAATGGGGAATACAAGAAATCGATGAGCTAGTCTGGCAAGATAAACCGGGCCAAGGCTCAATCGATCATGCGAGAGAATTGCTTGCGGAACTGCAAGCTATTGATGAAGAAGGAAGGATAACAACCGAGGGTGAAGCCATTTTAGCCTTAGGGTTGCATCCTCGTTTGGGACACTTGCTAATCTGTGCTATTGATATCGATGTAGCCTATGAAGCCAGTATTTTGGTTGCCTTATTAACTGAGAAAGATATTTTACAGCGTGCGAATCATCAATTCAGCCGACGAGATATCGATCTTGTTAAACGAATGCAATTATTATTGAGTTTGGCTAAAAACAGTGATTTTAGTGCTCCTGGTTTTAATAAGAAACAGGCTCGTCTGGTATTAAATAGTGGAAAATTGTTTTTTCAACGTTTAAACAAATTGAATAGCAATAATTATAAGAAAAAACACGTTATTCCCAATCATATACAGAACCTGCATGATGTAGTGGCGGTATTATTGGCTTTTGCTTATCCGGATCGTGTGGCGCAATGTCGGAATAAAGGGCAGGGACGTTATTTAATGAGTTCAGGAAAAGGCGCCTTTCTTGATGCTGATGGTGAATTTGGGCAACCGGAATACCTTGTAATCGCCGATCTGGATGGTAAACCGCAAGCAAAAGAAGCAAAAATTTTTTTGGCGGCAGAAATTAGTTTTCAACAGTTAATGGAGAACTTTTCCCATCTGATTTCAGAAAACACGGCAATTGAATGGAATTCCGCATTGCAAAGAGTAGAAGGATACTGTCAAAAAAAGCTGGGAAAAATATCACTAAACAGAACAGGTATTGATTTAAAAGGTAATCCTCAGGTTGATGGAATATTACTTGAGGGAGTTCGTGAGTATGGACTTGAGTGCTTAAAATGGTCAAAGCAGGCACTTCATTTGCAACAACGGGTTAACTTTCTTAATTTTCAAAAAAAGAATAACCCAAAGCTTCAATCTAATTTCACCGGGAAGCAATTACCGGATTTTTCCGACAATTACCTCTTAGCTAACTTAAGTATTTGGCTGCTGCCGTTTATAAAAGATTTAAATAGTGTCAAACAACTCCAAAAGCTGGATTATAATCAGATATTACTGTCCCAGTTGAATTGGGAACAGCAGCAGTTCATTGAACATATGGCACCTGGCCAAATCCGAGTAGCCAGTGGTTCTAATATCGCGATTGATTATTCCGATGCTGAAAAACCCATTTTGGCCGTAAAATTACAAGAACTATTTGGCAGTAAAGATACCCCAGCGATTATTGGTGGCCAATTTAAATTACTTTTGCATTTGTTGTCACCGGCTATGCGACCCATGCAAGTTACGGATGATTTAGGTAATTTTTGGACTAATACCTATCCGGTCGTGAAAAAAGAGTTACAGGGAAAATATAAAAAACATTATTGGCCTGAGGATCCAATTAATGCTAAGGCAACTAATAAAATAAAACGCTTTATGTAATATATTGCGGCTGAATTATCCCTTTTTACAATATAAATTAGAATATTATGATGAATTAAATTATAATGCCTGCGTTTGGAGCTATCCAAATGGTTAAACCCCGGCTATAGTTAAAGTAGGAAAAAATTAGAGTAGGAAATATGAAAAACGACCCAATTGTTTTTATTGGTGGCCCACTAGATCGCAAATACTTACCCGTTCATATTAACGATTCGAACTTTAGCTATCGATATGAGGAAGGTAACGAACTACGGGAATTAACCTATATAAAAGTCGATTTTCCCTGGAAAAATGGAGAAATCGTATCGGTAATGTTGCAGGAAGGTCTACCCGAATCTTATCGGAATCTAATTACCCAAAGTTTCAAACAAGGCGTTGATGAAGATTTAACGCTTGCTAGTATTATATTATGCCTTCCCGATATGGATGAACTGCAGACCGCATAAAGCATTTCTTAAAGCCTCTTAATACCTTCCTACAACGTTAACAATCACTGCCTAACTTCTTAATTCATTTCAATACTTTGGTTGAATATTTCTAAATATTTTTCTATGTTTAATTTAGAATTGGAATATACCTAAGATGAAACTCATCATGAATTCTATCTAATTGCTGGAGGAGCCAGATAGAAAATCTTTTACCTATTTAACCAAACAAGCTGTGAAGCAGGAATAATTATTAATGAACAGCGTTGGGGCTATTAATAATAACAGAAAATCCCGACTAATTTATTTGGTGGAGGAAAATAGCACTGCTATCCAAGGCTTTATTGTGCCTGAAACAAATTACCGGTTTGAAATTTTGTCCGATTTAAGCGATTTGGTAAAGAGTTGTAAAAATCAACAACCTGACGCCGTTATTTATAACTTCGCTTCTCCTGTCTTATCTCCTGATGTGGTCGAAACTTTTTCAATAATTACTAATCCCGGTCGAATTTTACCGATCATAATTTTTATCTCGGAAAATGAAGAAATTGCGATTCGTCTTCAAGCGGTACAATTAGGTGCCTATTTATATTTTTCTAGAGATTTACGGGATTTCAATTATGATACTGTTTTAACTGAAGTTTATATAGGTATTGATAAAGTTTATCGGGCTTTGTTTATTTCAGAAGTGGAACATTCGTTCGACTCGTGTTGCAAACTTTTTAGTGATTTATCGGTGCAACTAACTCATTTGGCTCAACCTTTGGATAGTCTTAAAGTTCTGGAGGAAAAGAGTACGGACATCATTATTCTGGATAGCGAATTGAAGTCTTGTGCGGCCAATGATTTAGCCCAAATATTACGATCGGAGAAATCCTGTTCTCATTTACCTCTTGTCTTTTACCACCCTCATTCCGGATTAATTTATGAAAATTGCAGTGCAAAAGGGGAAAACATTTCCAGCCTTTGGAAATCCGCTGTTTTAGACAGAATAAAACAGTCGAATTTTCTATGGCAAGAAAATAATCAATTACAAAATGCATTGCGGGAGAGCAGTTTTCAATTATCTGCCATGGATCAACATGGCTTGGTGAGTATTTCTGCAAAAGATGGTTCCATTATCAGTTTGAATGAGCGTTTTTGTGAGTTAAGTGGATATAGTTATGATGAATTAATTGGTAAAAACTACAATATTCTTAAGTCAGGTTATCATCCCCTCTCTTTTTTTAAAGAAATGTGGGAATGCATTTCTAATGGACAAGTTTGGCATGGAATTATTTGTAATCGAAAAAAAAATGGTGAGGATTTTTGGCTGGATACTACCATTGTTCCGGTCTTCGATGAGAATGGAGTTCCATCTCGGTTTGTTTCTGCTCAAACCGATATTACCGCCCTTAGACAAAGTGAAGAACGTCTGCATCGTAGCCAACAATTTGCCAATATCGGTACCTGGGACTGGAACCTTAAAACGGATGAATTGTATTGGTCGGAGCGAGTAGGACCGTTACTCGGTTATAACGGTAAGATTAGTGATACGAATTATGAAAAGTTTCTTTTGGCGATTCATCCGGATGATCGGCAAATGGTAGTCGATTCAGTCAACAATTGTGTGGAGAATGGTATTGATTATGACATCGAACATCGTGTGATATGGCCGGATAACTCTCTTCATTGGCTGCATGAAAGTGGTAATGTGATCCGTGATGAAGAGGGTAATCCTTTACATATGTTGGGATTGATACATGATGTAACCAAACGGGTAAATCTTGAAAAACAACTACAGCAACAGCGACAAATGCTGGATATGTTACATCGTGCCACTACTGACTTTGTCAGCAAGGGTGATTTCTATGAAAGTATGAATGTCATTTTAGATAGCTTGCTGGAGTTTACCGAAAGTGAATATGGTTGTATCGGGGAAGTTCTTTATGATGATATTGGTAAAGCCTATCTTGAAACCCATACCGTACGTAATATCGCTTGGAAACAGGAGTCTCAGGCACTGTATAAAAAATTTAAGGAGAAAGAGTTTGATTTTGAATGTCTCGAAAGCTTGTTTGATGACATTTTAGAAAATGGTCAAAGTGTAGTTTACAATAAGGTCGATCAAAATGTTCTCCAAGTACAACTGGAAAATCATTCGCCATTGCCAGCAGTATTAGGAGTGCCTCTATATTATGGTGACGAGTTGGTAGGAATGTATGCCATAGCTAATCGATTACAGGGATATGAAGCAGAGATACAGGAGCTGCTTAGACCATTTAACACAACCTGCGGTGTTATTATACACTCAAAAAGAATGATGGATCGGGAACATCAGAATCTCGAAAAATTGGTTTCGACAAAAAATGAAGCAGAAAAAGCCAATCGAGCCAAGTCTCAGTTTCTTTCTTCTATGAGCCATGAGTTGAGGACCCCAATGAATGCCATTATGGGGTTTAGTCAATTATTGAAAATTGATACTAAATGGCCATTAAGTGATACCCAAAAGAAAAATGTTGATGAGATACTAAAAGCAAGTAAACACTTACTGGAGTTAATTAACGAGGTATTGGAGTTATCAAAAATTGAATCGGGACGAATTCAACTCACTATTGAATCGGTACAACTTGCAAGCATTGTCACCGATTCATTACATTTAATTGCACCTTTAGCCAAAAAACGTGGAATTAAAGTTAATATCATTATTGCTGATGAGCTTATCGAAATAGAAAGTTTGAGTCGTTATACCTATAGGCTAAAAGCAGATCAAACCAGAGTTAAACAGGCCTTAATCAATCTATTGAGTAATGCAGTTAAATATAATTGTGAAAACGGTTCGATAACTATCTCATTTATTGAAACTGTGGAGGGTTATGTCAGGATCAATGTTAAAGATACAGGTAAAGGGATTAGCCCGGAACAGCAACCACAATTATTTAAGGCTTTTAATCGTTTAGGAGCGGAGCGTTCGTCCATTGAAGGAACTGGTATAGGGCTGGTAATTACAAAAAAAATAATCGAATTAATGGGAGGAAGAGTGGGTTTCAGTAGTCAGCCTAATCAGGGAAGTACTTTCTGGTTCGAGCTACCGAATGATACTAGTAGGCAAAAAATTCACGAAGCTAAAGATATTAACTTTAAATCTAATCAAACGGCACACCATCAAAGAGAACAAAAGACGGTACTGTATATCGAAGATAATCCGGCAAATCTGCGTTTGGTCAGTCAATTGATTGGACGAGAAAATCGACTGCATATGTGGAGTGCTCATGAACCATTATTGGGACTGGAATTGGCAGTTGAAAATCAACCGGATTTAATTTTACTGGATGTCAATTTGCCCGGAATGAGTGGTTACGATGTCTTAGAACAATTGCGTTGTCAAAAACAAACCATCGATATACCCGTGATAGCCATAAGCGGCAATAGCATGAAATGGGATATTCAGAAAGGTCTTAAAGCCGGTTTTAATAGTTATATTACCAAACCTATCGATGTTGAATTATTAATGGACGCGATTCATAAGGCCTTGGGAGATATGTGATTGGTTTTGTCAGTGTTTTGATTGGTAAGTTTTTAACTATTTATTATGAACAAAAAAAAGCCCGGCAATGCGTAGACCGGGCTATAAAAATTATTGTTATTATTTGTATGTGATAATCTACATAAAGTTTATTACATAGTTGTGACGATTTCTTTGCTTTCCTTTTCACCTTGTTTGATAAAAGACACTCATAATCAATGATTATGGCTGGCTTATAAATAGCTGGAGAAATATACGCTGGTCAAGATTTTTAAACCATTTAGCGTTACTTTATATATTCAAATTTGGGAAAAACGTATCATTAAAACCTTTCAAAAAGAGACGTTTCTAGCTCCTTTTCCTATGGTTGTCATTCATCCACGGGAAAGAATAGAGTGAGGATTGGTTCAAATTGAAAAGTGAGCTTTTAGGGAATTAGCTGCAGCGGTAGGTGCTCGCCAAGTACTGGTATATACGGGAAATGAAATAGCAATTGAACAATTTGATTTTAATAAAATCAAAGAAAACCTGGGTAATATAAAATGAAGTTCTTGAATGCTACCAAGAACTTCGGATTTTTTTATTTTATTGGTTCTGCTTAATTTCGAGTAATTCCACATCGAAAATTAAAGTGGAGTTTGGCGTTATAATACTGCCCCGTGGAGCCTGGCTACCATAAGCTAACTCAGCTGGAACAAATAATTGCCATTTTGCGCCTACCTTCATCAATTGTAATGCTTCGGTCCAACCGGGAATAACGCCATTTACTGGGAAACTGGCAGGCTGCTTGCGTTTATAGGAGCTATCAAATTCGTCACCATTGATTAATGTTCCGCGATAATGGGTAGTGACAACGTCAGTTAGCTTTGGTTGGGCACCGCTTCCTGGTTTGACAACTTTGTATTGCAAGCCGCTTGGTAAAGTAACAACGCCGGATTGGTTCTTATTTTTATCCAAAAAGGTTTTGCCTGCGGTAAGGTTTTTTTCTGCAATTACACGCTCTTGTTCGGCTTTTTTGTTGATAGTTACGGTTTGTAACTCTTCGATGGCTTTTTGCATCTGTTCATCGCTTAAGGCTGGCTTGGCACCACCATAACTGTCTTTAAACCCTTGAATAAAGCTATCGGGATCGATTTTAATCCCTTGTTGTTGTAATGAAGCCGCGTAACTGATTCCGATACTGTAACCGCTACGTTGTTCCAGGGATTCTAAAGTTGCTGCATTGGCCGATAATGTTGATAACATGTTTAAATATACGCACAGACTGGCGATGGTAATGGCTTTAAGTTTCAAAATGATTTGTCCCTTGGTTAGTTGATTAAAATCTCAATTTTAGCACGACCTATTCATTTTTTATCTAGCCATATAATTAACTTTTTGTAATTAAGTGATTCGATTGTTATTAAATCAGAAAAAAACTCTTATATAGAGCTGTATGGGCTGTAAATATCTTCTTATCAGAGCTACTATTTAAAAGGGTGGCCCTTTAATCATTGTGCTAAAAAACTAGAAATGTATATAAACCGTCTATCAAGACAAAAACGACTCTCATGGTATTTGATTGCTTTAATTTACCTTGTTGTAAACATTGGGGCATTTCTGTTTTTTTCTCGTGAAAAAGAGACTCAGTTAGCTGAAATTTCAGCCTTTAGTAAATCCAAACATGCAGAATTGTATTCTGAACTCAATAGAGTCATTGAGTTTCAAATTGCAATGATAGAGACCTTTATAGAGATTATTAAAAAAAATCCGTTGCTGGTTCAAGCTATGCTTACCCGAGAAAGAAATAAATTAAATACGGCTGCTTCGTCTATTTACCAGTCTTTATTTCAAAAAAATAATATTAGTCACTTTACCTTTATCGATAGCAATGGGGTGGTATTCTTAAGAATGCATAAGCCCTATGAATATGGTGACAAAATTAGTCATTTTAGCCATATTCAAAAACAAGTAAAAAAATATAGAGGAATTGAGTTGGGAAATTATCAAATTTTGGGACTGCGAGTCGTTAGTCAGTGGAAAGATGGGGGACAGTCAATAGGCTATATTGATTTAGGAATTCCTCTATCGCATATTGTCTCTCAGCTCTATACGTTGTGGGAAAATACGCATATCAGCCCGATAGAAATCGTGTTAATGATCAACAGGAGGAATATAAAAGGAGATATAGGGTCAAATGACCCGCAAAAGTATTCCCGGGAACGGTTACAGGAAGCCATTGTCAGTATGACCACGAATGAAATTTCGAATAATCAGTTAAGGGTCTTTTCCGGTATGCAGATTCTAAACAACTCTTTTTATGCCGGAACAGTTGATGGGCATTATCGACATTTTCTGATGAATGAGCTGAAAGATATCCGAGGTAAAGTTATCGGAAATATTGGTATGGTTGTCGATGTAGATACGGAAATGGATGCCATTACCCAGAAACTCTATTGGAATTTTGGAATGTTTTTCCTATTTACTTCTGTTTTGATAATGATATTAGAATTTTTATCTTTTTATCAGCAACGGCAGACTAAACGGATTAATCTTTTTTTGGAAAAACAGGTGTTAAGACGAACTCATCAACTTTTTTTGAAAAAGGAAAGTTTGACAAAATTATTAGTGGAACAAGAGCAAAGCACAAAATTAAAAACGTTGCTTAATAAGGCGCTGGAAATAATGCTGACAGCTGATGACAAAAAGAGTCTGTTTTCCGGAGTATTACATTTAATTGAAAAAGATTGTCGCCAAGGGTGTGTCGTAGGGATATATGATAATCATGGAGAAGAGATAAAATGCGGACAAGTAAATGCTGATATTAAACCGATTGTCTATGATGAGAAAAAACCTGAACATCATCATATTCCTATCTATATCAATGAAATTCACGTGGCTACAATTGTACTCAAAACTCTTGAGATTAGATGGTTGGATGTTAGCGAATATGATTTTTTTAATGCTTTGGCAAAAATCATTTCCCTGGGGCTGGAGCGGATTGAATATGCAGAACGATTGAAGCAGACTAACTTGGTTCTTGAAGATCAAGTTCAACGCCGCACCAAAGCGTTGGAAAAATCCATGCATGAGGCGGAACAGGCTAATCAGGCAAAAAGTGTTTTTTTGGCTAATATGTCGCATGAAATTCGTACTCCGCTGCATGCCATTATTAGCTTTTCAGCATATGGTATCAGTCGAATTGAAAAGGTCTCTTTGGATAAGCTGCAAACCTATTTTAATCGGATCAATGATAGTGGAGAGCGATTATTGAATCTCCTTAACGACATTTTGGATATTAGTAAGTACGATGCTAATAGGATGGCATTAAACTATTCGGAAGGTCGATTGAGCGATATTGTCAAAAAATCAGTTTTTGAATATGAAGCTTTGTTGGAAAGTAAGAATTTAAAGATTTGTTGGGATATCCCAATTAAAGAGCATAGAGTGGATTTCGACCATGAACGAGTGATGCAAGTGGTTGCCAATTTATTATCAAACGCCATAAAATTTAGTCCCGATAATGGAATAATCTGGTTTGCTTTTTCCGATACCGTCATGAACAATGAATTCGGGCACATACCAGCTGTTAAAATGGTTATTGGGGATCAAGGATTAGGTATTGCGAATGATGAGTTAGAAACTGTTTTTGATAAGTTTGTACAAAGTAAAAAAGTTCGAGCTGGGGTTGGTGGAACTGGCCTTGGGCTGGCAATTTGTAAAGAGATAATTCAATTGCATCATGGTAGAATATGGGCTCAACCGGACAAGCAAAAGGGGGCTGAATTTATTGTCTTGCTCCCCAAGAAAAAACCGAAGGTAAGTGACGATGAGTGAAAAAAGCAAGGTATTGATTGTTGATGATGATTTGGTTAACCAAGAGATCTTGACCGAGGCATTGGAGGAGCTTTATCAATTAGATTATGCCGTAAATGGTTTAGAATGTCTGAAAAGGGTAAAACAATGCACTCCCGACTTGGTTTTACTCGATGTAGCAATGCCGGAAATGGATGGAATTGAAACTTGTCGGCGATTAAGAACCGATCCCAAATATTGTCATTTACCCATTTTATTTTTATCGGCTTTGGTTTCTCATGAGGAAAAGATGCGAGGTTATGAGGCAGGCGGAGATGACTATATTAGCAAGCCTTTTGACGAAGGAGTGTTATTGGCCAAAATTAAACTGGCTATAGATAATTATCAAAACTGCCTGGAGCAAGAGAAAAACTTAAAAGAAACCTCTGACAGTGTTATGACAACAATCAATTGGCTTGGTGAACAAGGCAATGTGATCGATTTTTTCCGAGCCAGTTTTTCCACTCAAGATTTTGATGCCTTGGCCAACGAAGTTTTTAATTTAACTCAAACCTTTGCTTTGCATTGCAGCCTATTGATTCGTTCCAGTCAACAAGGGCAGAAATATTATTCTGGTGACGGAAGTGAACGACCACTGGAAAAAGAGTTTCTGCAAAAAGTCGACGCCGTCGAGCGTTTTATTGAATTTGGTTCGAGAGCCGTTTTTATCGCGGATAATGCATTGTTGTTGGTGCGAAATATGCCCATAGATGATCAGGAACTTAATGGGCGTATTAAGGATAATTTGGCTATTATCATTATAGCCATTCAGGCTCGGGTTAAAGCCTTGAATATGGAACAGGCGATTTTAACCAAACAGGAAATGTTGCTGGATTCAGTACAATTTACCCGTAAAACATTAACTGAGGTTGAAAAAAACTATAAGACCATGCAATTGGAAACCTCACGCATTGTTTCCGGGATCAGTGATGGTTTGTTCGAAACGTTTGTGACTTTGGATTTGAATGAAACTCAGGAAGAGACTTTAACTCAGGTTGTTAACGATGCTCAAGATGGAATTGATCACTTATTTCAGCAGGGGGCTGCCTTGGATACGGTTTTTGAAGAGATCGTACAACGCCAGGTTGCCGTGATTGATGATATTAAAGGAAACAACAATTAATCGATGTATGCCATTAGGACATACATCGAAAATAATTTCTAATTAACGAGTACGTTCGCAAACGCCTTCGGGAAAGAAAAACTCAATTTCTTGAGCAGCTGTTTCCGGAGCATCGGAACCATGCACAGCATTTTCATCAACCGTTTCGGCGAAGTCGGCACGAATGGTACCTTCTGCCGCTTCTTGGGGATTGGTTGCTCCCATAATTTCACGATTTTTGGCAATCGCATTTTCACCTTCTAAAACCTGAACCATGACTGGACCGGAAGTCATAAAATCAACCAGGTCGTTAAAGAAAGGACGTTCTTTATGTACCGCATAAAAACCTTCGGCTTGTTCACGACTCAGGTGTAACATTTTTGAGGCTACAATTTTAAGTCCATTGCTCTCAAAACGGCTATAAATTTTCCCGATCACATTTTTAGCCACTGCATCGGGCTTAACAATTGAAAAAGTACGTTCGATTGCCATGATTTGCTCCAAAACTTCAATAGTAAGAAAAAAGGGCGAAGTATGTACCACTCCCAATCATTCGTCAATGACTTATTGATAATATGATAAAGGTTATTGATGAGGCTAATAGTCAGGGGGTTAAAACAGTGGTAAGGTTTTAAAAAATTTATCCAGGGTGATTGGCGTATTTTTATTGTGTTGTTTGGATAAAGTTTGTTTTAAATAATCTATGATACTGGGCGTAATGTATGTTTCTCTATAACTAAGTTGTTCCTGAACAGATATATCATTGAAATCATATTTTTGTAATTTTTCGTCCAGGACTTGAATTAGGCGCGGGGAAAAAATATTGGCTTCCTTTAAAACAAAGTGACGTAAAATTCTAATCACCAAACCCAATTCATTAGGGTTAATATCTAAAACAATATCCAAATAACCGGAATTTAAATGTTTAAAGTAGTCATCGGGATAAATTAATTTTTTATTTTGCCAAGAGAATAGGATAGCATCCCAATTGGTTATAGTGGTATTTAATAGCGAAGCAATCGAGTGATAATCTACCAAAGATTGTTTAAACGCCCAGGTTTCGGATATGGGCCATATATCCAAATCCAGATCATTGTTTTGCAGTCGATATCCACCGAATTTATTGGCTTTAACCGGGGAGTCGGATAATAAAGTCTGTAATTGAGTGCTATCTCCGGCAAATACGAAATCCAGATCGGAGTCAAATTGGCGAATGCCGTTTAAAGCTATATCACGTATTGCCCCACCAAATAATAAAATATCAGCCTCTTGGCTAATATTGTCTAAAAATTCCCTTAATGCTAAACCCTGCCCACTTGTCCGGGAAAAATAACGCATTAAGCGTTTGCGTAAAATAATGCTATTTTTGGCTACTATAACCGTCATAAAGAGGTTTTAACTCATCGTGAAGAGAAATGATATAGGAATCGGTCATGCCGGAAATTACATCACAGAGTAATTGGGCTTTTTTATAAGAATCCGGTAAATCTGAATGTTTGTTATAAACGCGTCGATAGTTTTCGGAAATACGACCAAAAGCATATTGGGCAAATAGATCACCTTTCTCGTAGTTATTAATACCTTCCCACAACATATCCATTAAACTATGTATATAGTTTGAGCCGCGCAGTTCGAGTTCTAATACGGTTTTATGTTGATAACCGTATTCGGCATCAAATTTTTTCAGTGATTTGCACAACGCAGCAGCATGGCTGGCTTTAATCAGATTAAAGCCGGGGGAATTTTGTTGCTTTAAGATCTTTGGACAATGATCGACAAAGGTATCTACCATAGACGTGATCATCAGGGAAATAGCCTTCACTCTTAACATCTGCATTGATATGTCGTTCAGTTCATTGGAGCTTAAACTTTCTTGCTTAAATTCTGTATTTTTCTTTTTAGATGATAGGATCAAATCCTGAATCAATTTATCCCCCTCGCTATCATGCTCAAGATAATCGATGAGATCATAAAAAGAGGCATAGCCTTTTTTGACGGTATCTTCGGCATCCATGGTGGCGTAGGCGATATCATCACATGCTTCCATAATATAAGTTAAAGGGTGACGCAGACCGAGACACAAGCCGGTGTGTTCCCATACGTCTTCGACAATGCTACGTTCTGATTCAAAAATACCCGACTTTTTATAACCGCCTTTATCGTTGGATGACCAAAAACTAGGATATTTAATCATGGCAGCCAGGGTTGCATAGGTAAGATTTAGGCCATAATCATCATTAAGAATTTGTAAACGGGTGAGCAGTCTAAAGGTTTGTGCATTGCCGTCAAAATGTAAAAAGTCAGCATTGATATTATTATTAAACCATTTTTGGTTATTTTTTTTAAACCATGTGCGAATTGACATTTCACCCTGATGGCCGAATGGAGGATTACCTAAATCATGGGCTAACCCGATAGCTGCTAGCAAGGGAGGTATATTGCGTTTTACCTGCATCTGTTCGTGCTGAGCACCAAACACTTGTTGAGGAAATTCAAATGCCAGTCTCACGCCCACGCTTCTGGCCAGGTTCGAAACCTCGTGAGAATGAGTCAGACGAGTTCTGACACTATCATTTTTCTCCAAAGGAAATACCTGAGTTTTATCCGCCATACGTCGGGTAGGGGTGGCAAACAAAATTCGATCAAAATCCCGTTCAATTTCCACTCGACCACCGGCTGAATTTATACTCTGATGTTGAGTTTTATCTTTACGCCGATCATGGTTTAGTAATTCCTGCCAACTTAACATGAAATAATTTTGCTCCTTAGCTTACTTGCGTAAATAATACTTGAACAAGGACAAAGCGGCAATTCTTACATTAGCTGTTTAGTTTTGCTTTTATGGCATGGGAACAATAGAATGTGGAACTTATTTTAATTACTGGAAAATATTGATGGAATTTTTTAAGGAAGTTTCTACCTCTACAACCGTTGACCAGCTGCAAAAAATGCTTCGCATTGGTAATTTAACTGAATTATGTGCATCAATCGATAAAGTTATCGAAGATAAGATTCATAGCGGAACAATCTATTGTTTGTGGGGCGAATTCGCAATCAATCGAGAGCTAATTAGAAAAGGCGTCCGCTATAGTTTACCCGGTTGTCCAAATGCCATGGCTTGGAGTATCACGAAGGAGGATGATACTCCCGAACAGTTGTTAATTCATTGTACTATCAATAAACTGCATCATGAGCTGGAATTTATTGAATCCATTCATGAGTTTTTAGGCGATTGGCAACTAGGCTTGGAAAATTGTTTAAATAATAATTCTTAGAGACGATTCCAATTCTGTCGACGTCGACTGCTATTGCTGCGTAATTTAGGTAAGATTAATCCCAATAAAATTCCACCGAATAATATTCCAGCTCCTGCCATAAACCATTCTTTCTCACGGGCGTCACGCAAGGTTTGATGTTCTTGCTTGAGTAAGCGGGTTTGTGCCTCATTTTTAAGCAATTCATTGCGTAGTTTTTCATTGTCCGCTTCCAATTGCATGGGGCGAGCGGCAATTTTTCGTAACTTATTGACCTCAGTGGTTAATTTTTGATTGTTTTGTAATAGACGTTGCTCTGATTGGGTTAACACACCTTTGTCTTTCTTTAGCTGGTTAAATTCTTCTTGCAATTGCTTTTTTTCTACTTGTAGTTTGGCCGCTCGAGCTTTGGCTTGTTTGACTTGGTCACGGGCAATGGGTTGTTTACTTAAAAAGCGGCTTAGCACCCAGCCGGTAGTACCACCATCGACTCGAACCCGACTGTATCCTGATTTATCGACCTCTAGAACTCTTAATTTGGTACCACTTTTCAAAACTTTTTTGATTCGGAACTGATTTCCCTTATCGGTACGCATATTAATTGATAATTCGTCGGTAACGTAAACTGTTTCAGCTTGTGCTACATTAAAAGAGAGAATTAACGATATACAAAATAAGGCTTTTAAAGATACAGGTTGGAATGACATATTAGTAATAAAGTAAGCTATAATGAAGCAGGCATTCTACCAGAGTGATTAAAAAAATTCATCTGGAATAGAGTATCTGAGTTACATTTTTTTGTCATAATTCTGTCATAAAATATGGGTCTAATACTAGCTGCGTTAGGGGATTCATAATACTGAAATCCCTATAATTCTTGCCGGTAAAGCTTATAGCATTGCCTATAATAATAATTAATGGTGTTAAATTGCCGAAAACAGTAAGAAGAATGTTTGAAATAATATGACTTAAACAAATTATGAATAAGCAAAAAATTTTAATTGTAGAAGATGAAGTGGCAATCCGTGAGATGATTAAATTTGCATTTATCAACTCCAAATATATGCTGTTGGAAGCGGAAGATGCTAAGAAAGCCCAAAATGTGATTGCCGAACATACACCTGATCTTATTTTATTAGACTGGATGCTTCCCGGTATGAGTGGAATTGATCTATTAAAGCGACTGCGTAAGGACGACTTGACTAAATCGATTCCTGTCATTATGTTAACCGCTCGGGGTAATGAAGCTGATAAAGTTAAAGGACTAGATGTCGGAGCTGATGATTATGTCAGCAAGCCTTTTTCACCGCGGGAATTATTAGCCCGGATTAAGGCTTTATTACGACGTTCTTATCCGGAACATGGCGAAATTTTAAGTTTCGCCCAGATTAAAATGGACACTGCGACTCATCGCGTTACTGTTAATGAAAGTAATGTTTCGTTAGGGCCCACGGAATATAAACTATTACATTTTTTTATTTGTCATCCTGAAAGAGTTTTTAGTCGCGGGCAGTTATTGGATAATGTTTGGGGTGGAACCGTATATATTGAAGATAGAACGGTCGACGTTCATATTCGAAGATTGCGTAAAGCACTTGCCAAATTTGATAGTGATGAGCTGATTCAAACTGTTCGAGGAACTGGGTACCGTATGTCGGCTTATCAGGATGCCGAAGTCAAAGGCTAATGAATGCACCTCAGAACGATTTTATTATCTGAAATTCCCATCGTAGTTATAGCTCTGATCATACTGGGGGTATTGGGAGCGTTTTTAGAACAACTTCTATTATTTGTTTTTTTTGGTATCGCCATCTATTTTTCCTGGCATCTTTTTCACCTCTATCGATTATTAAATTGGCTGCTGGCCGGTGCTGTAACCCGTGTTCCAGAAGGGGTGGGAAGTTGGGGGTTGATTTTTAATTCTCTGGATAAATTACAGCGGCGTAATCGGAAACGAAAGAATCGTTTGTTTGATATTCTCGGTCGTTATCGTGACTCCACAGAGGCAATGCCGGATGCTACTATTATTTTAAAGTCGAATGGAGAAATCGAATGGTATAACGAAGTTGCCAGAGAGTATTTTGGCTTAAAAGCTAAAAAAGATCGCGGTCGATTAATGGTTGATGTGGTTAAGGATGAGTCATTTCAAAACCTTCTGGAGTCTAAATCGCAATACGATACCTTGGAAATGCCCTCTCCAATTGACAAGAGTCGAACATTATCAACACGAGTCGTTCCCTATGGTAGGGGACAACGTCTGATTTTGGCCCGTGATACTTCAAAAATGCATCAACTCCGGGTCGTTCGGAAAGATTTTGTAGCTAATGTTTCGCATGAACTCCGTACCCCTATAACCGTAATATCTGGATTTTTGGAGAGCTTTTCTGATTTCTTTGCAGATAATCCACAGATCCTTAATTCGGTAAAAATGATGCAGCAACAATCGGATCGTATGAGTAATATCGTCCAAGATTTGTTGCATATATCACGTTTGGAGGCAGCCGACAATGATGTAAAATTGTCTGAAGAGGTCGCGGTGCCACTTATGCTGGAAAGCCTGGCCAAGGAAGCAGAACTCCTTAGTGGTAAGAAAAAACATAAAATATCATTAAAAACCGATCAATCCATCTGGCTTAAGGGTAATAGCCAGGAGTTACAAAGTGCTTTTTCCAATTTGATTAGTAATGCGGTACGCTATACTCCGGATCAGGGTAAAATAAAAATCCTTTGGTTTAAAAACAAGCAAGGAAATGCCATCTTGCGCATCGAGGATACCGGTGATGGTATCCCCAAGAAACATCTTAATCGTCTAACCGAGCGCTTTTATCGGGTTGATGCCGGTCGTTCCCGCGATTCTGGAGGAACCGGTTTGGGCTTGGCGATTGTCAAACACGTCTTAAATCACCATGGTGCTGAGTTAAGTATCGAAAGTGAAGTAGGGCATGGTAGTGTTTTTAGCTGTCATTTTCCAAACAATCTATTATGTCCGTCTAGTAGTTAAGCTTGGGCATGTTTGTTATCAATCCTTAATTTCGTCCAAGTTGTAGTATATAATATTTTCTGGGTTTAAAGATTGGGCCAACTGGCCGACAATAGAAAATTTAATGTATCTATTCAATTAAAATAAGGCGACCAGGCATTGCAAATAAAAAAATTAAAACTTATTGCATTATTAAGTTGTGGACTGCTAGCGTCGTCTATTGATGCAAAAAGTCTGATAGGACAGGATCTTAAAGTCTTTAATCAAGCAACTATTGCCATGTCTCAGCACAATTGGGAACAAGCTGAAAAGCTGTTAAGTGGATTACATAATCAGTTTCCTAAAAACGACTTTATAAGTAATAATTTGGCGGTCATATACTTTAATCAAGGCCGCATGGACGAGGCTCAGGAATTACTTTCTGAAATTATTCGTTCCACAGAAGCGACTCGAACAGCCTTTGAGAATTTACAGACGTTATATGGTTATTCTGCTGCTAAAGCCTATAGTAAGGGACTTAATCTGCTAAAACCTATTGAATTGCCCGGTATGATAGTGCGCAATTATGATATGCAACAAAAGGAGGTTAGCTCGGTTGCAGTTAAGAGTAAAGAAACTCCTAAAGAACCGCTTGTGTCTGAAGAGACTACCAGTAATGATATGGTGGCGATGTTAAATAGTGATTCAAATCTATCCAATTCAGAGCCTGTCGAAACAGATAAAACACTTCAACAACTTGAAGAACAGCCTGTTTTAGCAATTCCTTCGCTTGTTGAGCAGGAAAAAAGTGTCGAATCGAAACAGGAAAGCCTTTTGGAACCGACCCAAGATGTGCTTGATCCTGACCCAAATAAGCTTGAACCGATCCAAGAAAAAGTTGTAGCAGCAGAGTTGGAAAAAACGTCACAGATAGCTTCGACGATAGAGCCGGTAAAGGATAGTGTGAAGGATGTGTTATTGGTAAAATTGGATAGTTGGGCTAAAGCATGGTCTGATGGTGATGTCAAAGCTTATATTGATTTTTATAGTCCAAGTTATTCTCCACGAGATAAGTCAAGAAAAGCCTGGCTGAAAAATAGACGTAGTCGGGTTAAACCATCAAAAAAGATACGGATAACGATTTCCAAACAAGAGGTTTTTGTTAATAAAAATAAAACCCAGGCTAATATCTTATTTGAACAAAAATACCGCTCTAAAAATTATCAAGATAAGGTCAAAAAACGGATTACTTGGATAAAACGTAAAGGCAAGTGGGTTATTGTAAAAGAAGTCATTATCAAGACCTTGTAAGTTTAGAACATTTTAGCATTATTTTTCATAAATGATTCGCCACTTACCGTCTTTTTCCTTCTGCCAATATTGCTGTTTATAACCATGACTTTTAAAAGTATTGCTCTTATAGTGCTGATAAAAGTTGACCGAAAGCAGGTCTTTTTCACCAGGGTAGCGGAAGATAGAGAGATCACTGATTCCCACAAAGATTTGTTTTGTTTGTTTAATGATTCGGTTCTTATGTTTTTTCCAGGCTTTATAATCTTTTTTAAAATTATCAAAGTTTTTTGAATAAAATCCTAAGTATCTTTCTAAATCTTTATTTTCCCAACTAGATTTCCAATCATTTATTAATTGCTTGAAAAAAGTTGAATCGTCAGCAAATTTATGCCGTTCAACCCAATCTATCGATTGAGTGATTACCACTGGTGTGTTCACCGATATATAGGAGGATATGTGCTTAAGAAAATCATTACTGATAGCTAAGCATCCGCGACTATCTCGGGGGGGACGGCTGTAGGTATTGCGAGGTACTCCATGTAGCCATATACCGGCTCCGGTGCGATTGTGTTTTTTATCCCAGGCATTCGGGTAGTCAATCGGAAAGGCACCCCAACCATAAAGCTCGGGAAGTTGTTGATCATCCAGATAAGAGGTGATTTTGTAGACGCCGACGGGAGTTCTTTCGTCACCCTGCTTTTGCTTTTTTGAGCCATTTTTTCCCATAGTTACGTAGTGGCTGGCAATCAATTTGGGATAATCGTTTTTGCTATTCGCGTTTTCGAATAAATACAGACGTGACTTAGAGAGATCGACGATAAAAAAATAACGGTTTTTACTATCCAAAAATTGCAGGTTGGCCGGGATTTTTTTATCTAATTTGCCATTGGTATGAGTCACAGCATTCAATCGAACACTGGCTTCTTCATATAAATTGACTCGAGCCAATTGATGTTTGTCGGTGTTTTTCTTAAAAAGGGATTTTAATTGATTGTGTTGACTTGAGATTAGATCGCCATATACGAGACTAGCCAGTTTAAAGTCTGGGTATTTTTTTAATAACATCCGGCTTTGAAATAGAGCTAGGTCGATTTGCTGTTCACCGATTAAGTCAATAATATTGACCAACTCCTTTTCGGCATAATCCGGTTGGATGATGGTTTTATTCTCAGATGAGTCGGCAGCGTTAAGCCAGAATAAGAAAAAAATGATTAGGAGAAATTGGTACCTGATGTTCTTCATTGTGTTTCATTTGGTGATAGTACCGCCTGTTTAAGCAAAGACGGTACTATAATATAACATACTACAAGCGACTAAGGTGATTAAGAATCTCCAGTAATAGCTAATAATTCTACTTCAAATACAAGGGTGCACTGTGGTCCAATTACTGGACCGGAACCGTGTTCACCATAAGCTAATTGAGGAGGAATGACCAAGCGCCACTTAGAACCCACTGGCATCATTTGTAGGGCTTCTATCCAACCTTGAATAACTCCGCTTACTGGGAATTGGGCGGGTTCTCCACGATCGACGGAGCTATCAAACACTGTTCCGTCGATTAGCATGCCATGATAGTGAGTGACAACCATGTCGCTTTCACTCGGTTTTGGACCATCACCTGTGACCATTATTTCGTATTGAAGCCCGGATGCGGTGGTTGTTACCCCTTCTTTCTTCGCATTTTCTGACATATAGTCTTGACCGGCTTGTTGATTTGCTGAGCCGGCAACATCTGCTTGAGCTTTAACCATTTCGTTGATGGCGGCAAATGCTTGCTGCATATCATCATCGGCAAAACGACAGGGCTTATTGTCATGGATATCCCGAACACCGATTAACAGTGCATCAAGGCTAAAACCAGGGAATGATTGTTGGATGATTTGATTGCCAAGTTGTAATCCCAGGCCATAGCTAACTTTATCAGCATCTGTTTCAATATTGTATTCGTTATCAGTCATTATCATGATTCCATCAGGTAAAACGGCTATTATAATCGATTCGGAGTAATTAGGGCGAATTAAAATTCAATTGTTTAGCATGCTCCGGGGGCTTATATTGTTCGTTCTAAAACATGTTATAATTAACGTTATATAATTGTTTAAACGTGCGTGTTATGTTTCAATTAGCAGCATAAAAATAAAAGCATATAAATAAACCCTAACGAGATCCATAGGACTTTAGTAATATTAATTTATGTATCCAAGCCAAGACAAAGATTATAGTAGTCAATTGGTTGAAAAATATGCGCCTTTAGTAAAAAAGATTGCGCATCATTTGATGGCCCGATTACCTGCCAGTGTTATGGTTGATGACTTGATCCAAACCGGTTTAATGGGACTTTTGGATGCCAGTAAGCATTATGATCCTTCTCAAGGAGCTAAATTTGAAACCTATGCAACCATCCGCATACGGGGTTCGATGTTGGACGAAGTCAGGCGTAGTGATTGGGTTCCTAAATCGGTTCATAAAAAAGCTCGAGATGTAGCCGCCGCTATTCATGAAATTGAAGCGAGAACCGGACGTGATGCTAAAGATGTCGAGGTAGCTCAGGAATTGGATATGCCGCTGGATGAATATTATCAGATTCTTCGGGATAATAATTCCAGTAAGCTTTTGAGTATTGACGATTTGCAGGTTAAAGATACCTCTAGCCTGGGCGTTTTCGAAGATCATCGAGCTAATTTATTAGATGGTATAATCGATGAGGAATTTAAAAAGAGTTTAAGTGAAGAGATCGCTAAATTACCCGAGCGGGAGCGACTGGTTATGGCTTTGTACTACGATACGGAGATGAATCTAAGAGAGGTGGGGAAGCTTTTGGATATTAGTGAATCACGTGTTAGTCAATTGCTCAGTCAAGCACAACATCGATTAAAAGCACGCTTAGGCAGTTAGGAAATAGTTAGATAATTGTATGAGCCATACCATACCCAATAATAAAAAAATAAATAAACGGATTACTCCATTAGCTTTATATGAGAGTAATTACCGGCGCATATTAAAATTATTTCCGGACTTGATAGAAGCCAATAAACAAGGAAATTTTGGAGGGATATTACAATCTCCATATGATCAAAACATAGCCGTTAAAATAATTGAGCAGTATAAGTACACTTGTATTGTTAAATTGATTAAAACAATCTCACAAAGCAGTCGAGTGAATTCGGCTAATATGCATTTAAGGGTCTGTTTTGATGCTCGGTTGGTAGAAGTTATTGCCTTTCAGGGAAACTCTACCCTGAAAATCTACCATTCTTATCCCAATAAAGAGATGATATTACCGGATGAGAAAAAGCAATTGAATCTACATTTAAAGCATATTTTGGAAATGAGCCTGGATTGTGCCCCGGAAAATGAAGTTTTAGATATGTTGTTGTTGAAACCCTAATTTATGTTATTTTGACAATTGTCGATAAAATAAAAAAGAAACTGCAATTAACAGCGGATTTGTACGAAAACAATGAAGTTTGATTAATCTTAGATAAATGGAATAGTTAGTATGGCTGATGAAGATTTAGAATTGGATGTCGGTGAAGGTGGTGCGCCGAAAAAGTCCAAAAAAATGTTATTCATAATTATTGGGGTGGTCCTTTTAGTACTGATTGGAGCAGGAGCTGGTGCTTATTTTATGGGGGTGTTTGATAGTGCCCCACCGGAAGAAGAGGTTGCCGAAGAAGGTGCTAGCGATGAAGGTGGAGATGATGAAGGTGAGGATGAGGCCGAAGAATTATCCGATGATGCCATTTATTGGCCTTTAGAACCTCCATTCGTATTAAATTTTGAAGGTAAAAGCAAAGCCAAATATATGCAGATTGGATTGGTTACGATGGCTAGAAGCCAAAAATCTGTCGATACGATGAAAAAACATATGCCGGCAATACGGAATGAATTGACCTTTTTATTAAGTAGTCAAAAATATGTCGAAATGGTGACACCGGAAGGCAAAGAGCAATTGCGCGATGAAATTATGGAGACCATTAACTCGGTTATTAAATCACATGGTGCCGGTGCTGGTATGCAAAAAATCTATTTTACCAGTTTCGTAATGCAATAACAGGAATGCGATAAAACAGGTTAGATATCGTGGCAGATTTACTATCACAAGATGAAATCGACGCCCTCTTACATGGAGTCGATGACGGTGAAGTCGAAACCGAAGACGATGGCTTAGACACGGGTGAAACGCGTCCTTATGATTTTAATAGTGAGGACCGTATCGTTCGTGGGCGTATGCCAACTCTGGAGATGATTAACGAACGTTTCGCTCGTTACCTGCGTATCAGCATGTTTAATCTGATGCGTCGTTCCGCCGAAGTTTCCGTGGGTGGTATTCAAACTTTAAAGTTCAATGAATACACTCATACCTTATTTGTTCCAACCAGCTTGAATCTGATGCGTATGCAACCTTTGCGGGGAACGGCTTTATTTGTGGTGGAACCAACTTTGGTGTTTATTCTGGTGGATAATTTTTTTGGTGGTGAAGGGAAATTTCATGCCAAAATCGAAGGACGTGAGTTTACTCCGACTGAACGTCGTGTGATTCATATGTTTATGAATCTCTGCTTTGAGGATCTCAAAAAAGCCTGGTCACCGGTTTTAAATATCGATTTTGAATTTAAGTCTCGCGAAGTCAATCCTCAATTTGCGAATATTGTCAGTCCTTCCGAAGTGGTTGTGGTATCGACCATACATGTGGAGTTGGAAGGTGGAGGTGGTAATATTCACATTACTATGCCGTATTCGATGCTGGAACCTATTCGTGAGTTATTGGATGCCGGAATTCAAAGTGATCGTAGTGACGTGGACGAACGTTGGGCAATAGCTTTGGGGGAGGAAGTTCGCTCGGCCGAACTGGAATTGACAGCTATATTGGGGAAAACTGAGCTTCAGTTAAGTGATGTTGTAAAGCTCAAAGAAGGGGATATTATTCCCTTAGAAATACCTGAATTTTCGACCATTTTAGCCGAAAACCTACCTCTTTTTAGGGCCACTTACGGGACTCATAATGGTCAATTATCTTTGAAAGTCCATGAAAAATATGAACGACCGGAACACATCTCCATGGGGCTCCCCGAAGCTGAGGATGAAGCTGGTGGATAATCAGTATACTATATTAAAGGAGAGTAATAGATATGAGTGATGATGAACTGGCCAAAAAAGCGGAGTTTAACTCACTTGAAGAAGATGATAGCTTAAATGAGGATGAGATCAATCTGGATATTATTCTGGATGTTCCCGTTACTATTGCGATGGAGATTGGTCGGACCAAAATATCAATTAGAAACCTTTTAAAATTAAATCAAGGTTCGGTTATTGAGCTTGATCGCATGGCCGGTGAAGCAATGGACGTACTGGTAAACGGTACCTTAATCGCTCATGGTGAAGTGGTGGTGGTTAACGAAAAATTTGGGATTCGTTTAACTGATGTTATCAGTCCCACCGAACGAATTGCTAAATTGCAATAATGTTATTTTTCTATGTTTAGTTTTAAGGGAACAAAAACTGCGAGACTAAAAAAATATAAAAATCACCGTCTGCTATTGTTTTCAAAAAAAGCCAAGTACGGACTTATTTCCATTTTATGGCTGTTCTTTTTCACTGTAAATGCCAATGTGTATGTGTTGGCAGTCGAAACAACAACTAGCTCATTAACTAAATCTTTAGCAGAAGAAAAAACAGAGCTGGTGAAACGAAATACAGAGGGGGCGAGCTTATCTGAAAAAAGACCTGGTCGTATCGGATTTTCAGATTTTTTTGTAACCTTTATCACTCTAATCTTAATTCTTTTTTTAATCATATTTATTGCTTGGCTGGTTAAACGTTCCGGTTTTATTATCGGAGGAAATAATCAGTTGATTCGGCTGTTGGCCTCAGTTCCTGTCGGTCAAAAGGAACGTGTGGCATTGATCCAGGTAGGAGAAGAGCAGATTTTGATCGGAGTTGCTGCCGGAAATGTACGAAAATTGCATGTGTTAAAAGAACCAATCGAAGTGAATGAGAAGTCTAGTGAAAAAATTAACCATAATATCTTCGAACTGGCTTTAAAAAAGTATCAAAATAAAAAAATAGAAAAATGAATCGTTTATCCTCTAGCCATGTTTTTAATATGTTAAAAAAGCATAAGTTAATATTTATGCTGCTACCACTATTAATTTTATTACCGCTGAACTTGTTGGCACAACCCGGCTTTCAAGCGGTCACGGTAACCACCAATCCGGCCGGAGGACAGGATTACTCCATAACCATTCAAACCCTGGTATTGATGACAATAATTACGCTATTGCCGTCAATGCTGTTAATGATGACAGCCTTTACCCGGATTATTATTGTTCTGGCAATTCTCCGGCAAGCAACTGGCTTAATGCAGGCTCCTTCCGCCCAAGTGATTGTAGGACTTGGGTTGTTTCTAACTTTTTTTATTATGGCCCCTGTTTTTGATAGGATGTACGAATCGGGAGTGAAACCCTACATGGATGAAGAAATTGGTGCTGAACTTGCTTTAAAGCGGGTCGGGGTTCCACTACATGATTTTATGGTGGCTCAGACCCGGGAAAAAGATCTTACCATGTTTTCCGAAATTGCTAAAAAAGGGCCTTACAATGATAAATCTGAGATTCCATTTAGTGTTTTAATTCCTTCATTTGTTACCAGCGAATTAAAAACCGCTTTTTCGATTGGCTTTTTATTATTTATACCCTTCTTAATTATTGACTTGGTGGTAGCCAGTGTTTTGATGGCTATGGGGATGATGATGTTATCACCCTTGATCGTATCGCTACCATTTAAGATTATGTTATTTGTTTTGGTTGACGGTTGGTCTATGATTATGGGAACTCTAGCCAGTAGTTTTTACGTATAGGAGAAAAATATATGAGTCCTGAATTGGTATTGGATATATTTGGCGAAGCTATTCTCCTCATTATTACCTTATTATTGATAATTTTGATTCCTGCATTGGTGGTGGGATTGATCGTGAGTATGTTTCAGGCCGCAACCTCCATTCAAGAACAAACCTTAACGTTTATTCCAAAGTTATTGGTGACATTTGGCATTTTGCTTTTTGCCGGACCGTATATGTTGGAACGAATTCTGGAATATATGCGACAGATATATATAAATATTCCGTTTTACTTGAGTTAGTTTCTTGTGACTTTTAGCACAGCAGAAATTACCGCTTTTGTTGGTGCTTATGTTTGGGCTTTCGCACGAATCAGTGCCATGATGATGACGGCACCCATTTTCTCCTCGCAGTCTCTGCCTATTCGATTCAGAATTACCCTTGCTCTGGTATGCACGGTTGTCATGGTACCCATGTTACCGGAATTACCGGCAATTGATTTTTTAAGTGGTGAATCACTTTTAATTATGGTTAACCAAATTATTATTGGTTCAATTATGGGATTTACCTTGCAACTGGTGTTTTCAGTTTTGGTCTTGTCGGGGCAGATTTTGGCCATGCAGGCTGGATTAGGTTTCTCCATGATGAACAGCCCCCAGGATGGGGTTCAGATTACGGTTGTTGGTCAGCTATACGTAATGATTGCCACTTTATTGTTTTTAGCAATGGATGGACATTTGTTGTTAATTCAAATGATCTTTGATAGTTTCTATCAAATTCCGATTGGATTGGCAGGTATTAATGCACAAGGGTTTTGGCTGTTTGTCTCCTGGGGTAGTAATTTTTACAAACACGCAGTAATGGTGGTAATGCCTGCTATTGCGGCACTATTGATGGTAAATATTAGTTTTGGTGTAATGGCAAAAGCATCGCCACAGCTTAATCCTTTTTCTGTGGGGTTTGTCATTACCATTATTTTTGGTTTTATCATCGTTTTACTAACCTTGCCAAACCTTGCTCCCTATTTTTCCAAACTGGTTGAAGAGGGTTTTTCCTTAGCTCAAGCAATATTAACAGCTAAGTAAATTATTTAAAAAATAAATATCGTATTGATAAAAAATGGCTGAAAACGAAGACGGTCAAGAGAAGTCGGAAGAACCGACGGCGAAAAAAAAGGAGAAATCCCTAGAAGAGGGGCAGCTTCCGCGTTCTAAAGAGCTGGCTACTTTTATGATGTTGCTTGCTTCTATTATCGGACTATATTTCTTTTCTACACAATTTCTCGAAGCCATTTCCAATATTTTTCGAAGCAGTTATTCAAAATCTAAAGAAGAGATTTACGATACGACCCAAATGTTTTTGCACTTTGAGGAAGTATTGATCGAAACTATTTGGACAATCATGCCATTTTTACTTGCCATGGCTTTCGTTGGAATTCTATCCAATTTAATCCCAGGCGGTTTTAATTTTACCTGGAAACCTTTAATCCCAAAATTAAGCAAATTCAGCTTAATTAAAGGCTTTAAAAAAATGTTTGGTACTCAGGGGGCTGTTGAACTATTAAAAAGCGTAGTCAAAATTATTTTATTGGGATTTATCGCGATTCAGACTATGTGGTTCTTTAAATATGATCTTTTTATTCTCTATGATTATGATTTTATCGATGCTTTTTATAAGGTCATGGAAATTCTTGCCTTACAATTTCTTATTGTTTCTTTGGGGATGATAATCGTTGCTCTAATTGATGTGCCTTATCAGTTGTATAAAAACAAAAAGCAATTAATGATGACCAAGCAAGAGGTTAAGGATGAAAACAAAAGTACCGAAGGAAGTCCTGAAATTAAAGGTCGCATACGTCAAAAGCAAATGCAAATAGCAATGCAACGTATGATGGGAGAAGTTCCCAATGCCGATGTGGTGATAACCAATCCAACTCATTATGCGGTGGCATTAAAATATGATGATGATAAAGGCGGGGCTCCAATAGTAATTGCTAAAGGTATTGATTTAATTGCCTTGCAAATTATCAAGATTGCCAAAGGTAATGATGTAATGGTTTTGGAAATTCCCCCTTTATCGCGCTCTATCTATTATCATACTGAATTGGGTGAAGAGATACCCGCTGGCTTGTATGTAGCAGTAGCACAGGTCTTGGCCTATATCTTTCAGATTAAAAGTGGAGATATAAGCAAATATACCAAGTTTAATCCTTCCAAGATGGATATACCTACGGAATTACAACGATAGTTTTTTCAAATTAAACTTGTTGAGGCAGTGCACTTTGTTCCTGCTCGCCATAAAGTCGGAAATAGTAAGGGCAATCGCTGATTAAATTCTGGTGAACACCCTGAGCAATAATTTCCCCTTTTTCCAATACTACAATTTCATCTGCATATTGGATTGCGCTGAGTCGATGGGCAATAATCAAAGTTGTTTTATCGCTAAGAAAATCTTGTAAGGCATGATGTAGATTTTTCTCGGTTTCGGTGTCTAAAGCGGAAGTTGCTTCGTCAAATATAACAACTTTGGGATTAGAAATAATCATTCGGGCAATGGCCAGGCGTTGACGTTGACCGCCAGATAAACGGATTCCTTGCCGACCTAAAATGCTATCTAATCCTTCAGTAAGCTCGGCTATGGTCTCTTTGAGTTGGGCAATTTCAAGAGCATCCCATAATTCCTGGTCGTCGTGCTGTTTACCGAAACAGAGGTTTTCCCGAACCGTATCATTAAAAATCACCGGTGCTTGCATAACTACCGATACATTCTCCCTAATACTGGCGACCGATACCTCTTTTCGCCCAATACCGTTAAACAAAATATCACCACCTTGGATGGGATATAAATGAAGCAGGGCATTGATTAAAGTTGATTTTCCCGAACCGCTGGCACCAACCAAGGCAATCGTTTGCCCTTTTCCAATTTCCATCGAGAAATTTTCCAGAATAGAGGTATTTTTACTATTTGAGTAGTTAAAGTACAACTCCTGAATTTTGATACTACTGCTATTCTGGCCATTAAATGGATCTTTGCCATCAACCTGTTCCACCGGCTCCAGGCTTAATTCGAAAATTCGATTAATGCGATTCATTGCCGCTTTGGTACTATACCAGGCATATTGAATATTAAGTACATCGGCTACCGGAGCCATCATAAACCAAAGATAACCAAAAACGGCAAACATCAAACCTATCGACAGATCGGAAAATAAGACCATCATCATACTAATGGCTCTAAATATATCGAAGCCTATAAGAAAAATAACATTTGACAGGCGAGTGGCAACATCGGTTTTCCAAGCATATTCGATGGAATGCGTTTTAACCTTATCAGCAAAGTTCAGAATACGATGGATATAGTGTTTTTCCCGATTGGCGGCACGAATTTGATGGATGGCATCTAAAGTTTCTATGAGTGCCTGTTGGAAAACTTCAACGGCTTTATTTTCCTTCTGTTTTAGCTTTTTAACCTTTTTCCCCATGGTAATGGTAAACAAAATGACCAGAGGATTAAAAAACAGGATAATTAAGGCCAGCTTCCAATGGATTAATAATAAAATTATAGCGGTGCCGAGAATGGATAATACCGATACGATGACCCGGCTTAAAGTCACGCTGATAAAATTATCGATGACATCGATATCGGTAATAAAATGTGATGCCAGGCCACCGCTACCAAGTGCTTCGTATTCAGATAGTGATACACTTTTTAAATGTTTTAAAATTCGTTCCCGAATGGTGTAGGTAATGGATTTGGAAATAATGGTAAAAAAACGAATTTCCAATACAGTTAATAAGATAGAAAGTAAACGGACAAATACCGAGAACCAAAGGGCCATTAAAATATAGCCTACAGCACCTTGCCAGGATTGCGGCATTAAAAAATTAAAAATTTCGACAGTGGTAGCGGGTTTGTTTAATAAAACCTCGTCCACCATAAGAGGCAATATTAAAGGGATGGGGACGGCCAACAAAGCGGCAAAAATTGCAATAATATTGGCTGTTAACAGTTCTTTTTTATGGGGGCGAGCCAGCTCGATAATACTGGCTAAATTCAGTTTTTTGCCATTGATCATGAGAGATTAGTGTGTTTAGATTATTGTTTCAATACAAGGTGTTTAAAATGAACGTAGTACTGAGACAAAAGATGAATATACTGCCATCCAGTCATTGTTTAACTGCCATGGCAACAGTATAAGTCTTACCCTGTTTGATTTTTTTATAATTACCGAAAAATTCATTAAAAGAACGTTGGATAAACTTTCGCATGCCGCTAATTGTCACCACATAAAAACGTCCGCCGCTAAGCAGATGATTGTAGCTATCCAACATATATAGAGATAACATTTCGTTACCAACTTTAGCCGGCAAGTTCGAAGCGATTATACTAAACTTGCGTTTTCCTAACTGTGCTAAGCCATTGCTGAGAAAAACCTCGCAATTTTTTAATTGATTCAATTCAACATTTTTTTTGCTGTAATCGACCGCAACAAAGTCCTTGTCTACCATGGTTGTGGTTCCCTGGTGAGCAAGCTTAGCCATGGTTATTCCTAAGGGACCATAACCGCAACCGATATCCAGACATTTATCGTCAGGGTGGATTTGCATGCCTTCCAGAAGCATGTGACTGCCTTCGTCAATTGCTTTGGGGGAAAAAAGACCCCAAGTCGTATAAAACTGTAGGGGATGACCGCAAAGTTCAGCTTTAATTTTGAGATCTTTGCGGTAATTTTCGATTTCAGCTACATTCATTCTTTATTCGATTTATCCGGTGGTGCGTTTACAATCTGGGCGATTAAAAATCCGTCGGCGTATTGTAACTCATGTTCACCGAAACTGGGTATGAATAAAGACTGTTTTATACCGAGGATATTATTCATATCCTGACTATAGGAACGCACATAAAAATCCTTATTGGTAAATGTTCCCTTGGTACGGACAATGGAAATATATTCCAAGTCAGGATGCGGCTGTCTGTTTAACCAATATAAGAAAGAATTTGGGGATTCACGTTGTAACTGATTGAGCAAAATTTTGGCATCATCGATATCATCTAGCTCAACTACAGAGCCGAATATACTTAATGGTGTTTTGGCGACAAACTCCGCTACTTCTGCCATGCCGCTACCCAAATGCGGGCTAGCAATGGTAATTAAACGATGAATTTTGGGGTTAGGTTTATTGATCAGCATCAGGCGTGCTGCAACACCACCAACGGAATGGGCGATAATGGTAAAAGTTTGCTCCGGTTCCTGTTGCTGCATATAGTCAAAATAAAGCTGCAGTACTTGTGCTTGTAGTTCGAGTGGTGCTTCCGCAGGTAAATCGACTGTCACGGTTCGATAGGGCAATAACCTTTCAGGGCCGCGATGGAATACCCCCAAAGCCGGGTGAGAAACCAATGAGCCGCCATCCTGCCAACCATTCCGGCGTAAAGTAGGAATGGTTCCGTGTTTATACCAGGTTGCACCGCTGCTGCTAAATCCGTGAACAAGGACTAAGACTTCGGCAAAACTTGCGTTCCCTAAGAATAAAAAGAAAAATATTAAACTGGTGTTGGCAATTAAAAGCTTAAATTTTTTCATGTTTTACCCCAGGATTAAATTTTTAAGTTAGTTATATTAGTATATGCTTATACAGGAAAATATCAAGTGTAACTAAATATATAATTTATCTAAAAGGAGGATGTTTTTTTATGTTGGTTTTTAGGAATTATGGGAAAATTTTAATTCAAATATTTTGGCAATAGTGAGGCAAGTGCATAATTCCGGTTAAGGCCATAGCTGTCTTTTAGCGTTCTCTAATATTGAATATGTAAATTACTCTTCTTGACCTATACCGATAATTTTGACTTAGCTTAGCTCAAGCTTAAATTTCCAGATAGCGGCCATTTTCAACTGTTCAAACTTTTAGGGAGGAAAATTTTCCAGTCTGTCAGGAGTCACCCTCATGCTGCCATACGTATCATTTTGTTGAAGTTGTATTTATCCTGCCAATATAAAGATTATAAATTTAGATCAAGTTGTTGCTGAAACTAGTCTTTTCCAAAGCCTTCCATCAATGGCTGGTGCGCCAATCATTATAATAACTCCCGCAAAACTAATAATTACGCCAACCAGTTTCATTGGAGTCATTTGCTCATCAGGTAGTATTAGTCTGCGACGATAACGGTAAATACCAGTTTTCATTTTTACTAGAGTTACAAGCTTTACGTTAGAAATTAAAGCCTGAGGAATATTGCAATAACACATATTCCTGACTCAAAAGCATTTAACCTCAGCCGCAAGACATTATTTCACCGCATATCAAATAATTCCTGATGAAAATTTTTTAATGTAAGTCCCATCTGGACTAAGCCATTTCGAATAGAGTCACCAAATTGGGCTGGTCCACAAAACCAGATATCCGCTTTTTTCCAGTCTGGAACCATTTGTGTAATCAGGTCGGTATCAACCAAGTTATCATTATTAGGAGTGACCAGATGCAGACTAACCTTGGACTGTTGTGCATTCTTCTTGACTGTTGCGATAAAATTATCATCTGTTATTCCCGTACTATAAAACAGATCAATTTGAACATTCCGGGGGATTTTGGCCAGTTCCTGCATGCGGGATAGAAAGGGGGTGATGCCTATACCACCTGCCACCCAAACCTGATGTCTCTTATCACTGCGAAAATCAAATTTACCATATGGACCTTCCACTCTTGCGTAGTCTCCAATCTTCAGTTTATCAGGTAACTGCCGGGTGTAATCACCAAGTCCTTTAATCATGAAAGTCAACCGGCCATCCTGCTGCCAAGATGAGGATATAGTAAATGGGTGAGGACCTTCATTGTCATCGAAGGTCAGGAAAGCAAATTGCCCCGAGCTGTGTCCGTGCCAATGACCTTTAAGTTTCAGTGTGACTCTTAAAACTTTGTTGTCTGGATAATACTTCAGGTCTTCAATTTCTGCCTGACTACGACGACGAAATCCTATGGCACGCGATAGTGAAAATAGAGCACCCACTACACCACCGAACATTACCACCATCATTACGAAACCGATTATCTCACCCCAATAGGAGAAATCCATCAGTACCATACTGTGTGACACCAGCATTAGGTAGGCAATGGCAATTAAACGGTGGGTTTTAAAAAAGTACTTGTAAGGAAACGACTTCACCAGCGCCAGTACCATCAGAACCAGTGCACCGTAAAATGCCCACTCACCGATGCTTTCGGCCAAGCCTCGTTGTTCCTGGAAAAAACGCAGAATTACCAGAGATTCTTCTGGTGGTCTGATGCGTTGCGGTCTGTCCATAAAACCCAGGCCAACCAGCCACTTTGGTACGTTAGCCCAAAGGTAATGGATTATAGAAAACACCAGTCCCGTAATGCCCAGCCATTTGTGCAGGCGGTAGGATTTATCCAGCCCTCCCAGCCAAGATTCGAAAAAGGCTGGGCGGATCGCCAGAATCATAGCTATACTCATGACACCAATGCCGATAATACCTGTGTAATTCATCACCGCATGTCGTAATACAAAAAAGTTATAATCGCGGGCAAAAATTGGATCGCCGATGAGCCAAAGTAATGTTAAGCCAATGGTCAAGGCCAGGTAACCTTGTTTAATATATTTCATGTATACGCTCCCGATTAGTAAAAGGTTAATGGTGTCTTTGCCATTGCAGATTAATTTTGTCCATACGTGTAATTCGCAACAGTTGCTCAGTCACTGTCTGTTCCGCCTTTTTAATTTCATGGTCGTTTTCGACATCGATATGAAAATACATGTGTTGATCGGTGACTCGAATACGACAGACTCCATTGTGCAGCTCGATTCGAGCCTGTGAGCCAATAATGCTTGTGGGTACTTGGCGAGCAAAATGGCGGCACAGCTTGTTTAGGTACTGTTTTCCCTGCTTGGTTTTCATAATGCTTTCGCAAATCATGGATCGTTTCTCTGCTCCCGGTACTTATGATTCCATTATAAATATTATATAATTCGAAAAAACAGTGATATACTCATAATATATATGAAAGAAATCGATTTCTTGGCGCTGGATGGCAAGAGCCTGCGTACCTTTCTGGTGGTACTGGAGGAATCATCCGTATCCAAAGCGGCCGAACGCCTGGGCGTCACTCAGTCGGCTGTCAGTCATACCCTGGACAAGTTACGCCTGGCAATCGGTGATCCACTGTTTGTGCGTTCAGGACGCAATATCACCGCCACCGAAAGAGCAATCTCCCTGCATGAACCGGTGCGGACGGTACTGGATGAACTGAAAGCATTGACCAGTCAGCGGGTTTTCGACCCACTTATGAGTTCACTGGAATTTACTGTTGCGGCCAATGATTTTCAACGAGACCTGATCTTTCCCGCTCTGATTAGAGAATTGCGCAATGAAGGCGTTGATATTACCTTTCATTTTATTCCTTCTGGTCATCCCACTGCGGAGCTATTACGCCAGGGCCATTGCCAGTTATTGCTAACACCCTTTCCCCCAGATGGGCCAGATATCTTCCAGAAGCGCTTATTTGATGATGAGGAACACTGTTTTTACGACCCGAAGGTCAGGAATGCACCACAAAGCGATGCTGATTTTATGGCGGCAGATTATATCGATGTACCTTTTAAGGAAATGGCCCTGTTAGTGAAAAACATACCACAAGGCGAACGTATCAAACCGAAAATAACGGTTCCAAATTTTTCCGATGTGCCGGTCTATCTTAAAAATAGTGATATGTTGACGTTCCAGTTAAGCCTGATGGGTAAGGTTTTGTTTCAACAATTTGATTCGGTGGCCATACCATTTGGGGGGAGGTCAATGACCATGTATATGGTCTGGCATAAGCGGGATCATATTGATCCAGGCAATCAGTGGTTAAGGCAGCAAATCGAATCCCAGTTGACGAAATTTGTAGGCAAAAATTCACATTAGCAAGACTCAAAATTATTTTTTTATATGAGTAAGCAAAAGTAAAAAGTCAATATTTGGATATCAAGAACTTAACAGCATGGAACCTCAATATTTTCCGAACTTCCGCAATTGCTCTGATTGAAACAAGTGAATGAATATCAAAACAGCAAATTCTACTTCTTTAAAATTACCGCTTTTTGCTACTGGGCGCTAGTGATGTAAAAATTCCGAATGGCAGAAAAGGGACGATAGCTATTTTAAGAAAGTTTAGATATGTGAATCTCGAATAGCGGCTTTGAGTCGTGGATTCAACTGTTTTTAGTATGCATAATCAAAAAAAGCCTTATCGGTACTATTACGATAAGGCTTTTTTTGATGAAATATTGGAAAGATATCTATTACATCGTTGTCAATCCCAAAGAAACCCAGGATTGCATACCGCCACGATACCATTTTAATTTATAAGCCGGATAGCCTAACTTGGTTAAGGTTTTAATATTAATCGAAGATTGCGGGCACCAGGCGCCATTACAAAACATCACTAGGGTTTTGGCATTACGAAAATCCCATTGACCGTTGACCACCTGGGCACCAAATTGATCGGTCAAAATTTCGCCCATAGTATCGGCTTCGGCTTCAATGGCAAAGGTGCCGTCGATATCATGGTTAATCTTATTCCAGGGAATATTGACCGAACCCGGAATCGTTCCACGACTTACCCATTCCGGAGAACGGGAATCAACCACCATAATCTTCATATCGCCGCCACTCATTCTCTTTAAGTAACCCAATACTTCCAGTTCGCCGATGGTTTCAACCCCCGGGACCAGATTCATCGGTTGAATACAAAACGGTGGGCAAGCGCGACCGGTTTTGGCATAGGCTTTAGGTATGACCGCACTTTTATCGCTGGTCCGTTTAATTTCCACCATTTTGCCTTTGTGTTTTACCGAAACCGATGGCAGTGATGGTGCGATATCTCCCGCGACAGCGATTGAAGAGGCAAAGAAGCTGGCAATTAAGCCAAAGATTAAGCTCTTTTTATTATGTTTCATTATTGTTTTTCTCCCTGCATTAGTATTATTTTAGGTAATTTGGCATGCGCAGTGTTTGTTGAGATTTTGCTTGCTCATATCCCATTTTACCTTGATGCTCGGCTTTTTTCGCTAATTTAACGGCTTTTTTAAAGTCGCCTTTTTTTAAAGCTCCTTTGGCCTTTTTAATAAACTTGGCTGTATCACGCCATTCACCACTTATAGAGGCTGCTTTTTTACGGGATTTTTCCGCTGCTGCAATAGCTGCTTCTGCTTGTGACTGATCTGCTGAAGCAAAGACCGAAGAGCTGAGGCTTAGGCCGATGCAAATTACTAATAACACCATTATTTTTTGAATTACCATTTAAAAATTCCTCACATTTATAAATTTTTTGTGTGCAAATGTCCTTATTTAAGTACACTGGTTTATTTGCGTGCACCGGGACCGTTTAAGGTTAATCCATTACTCATATGGGTCAGGAAATACTCCAAATTGCGATATTCTTGACCTTGAGCTTTAAATGGTTTGGCACGAACCTGTTTATTACAACCGGTGAAACGACGATGCAAAGTACCGACAGTGCCCCATTTGGAGCGATAAACAGGGAAGTGAGTTGTGTGACCAATGGCCATGCTCAAATTTTCAGAACGTAGTTTATTGCCTGCGTTTTGAAAATGGCAATGGGCACAGGCGAAGTTTAACTGGCCACGGCGAGTAAAATAGAATTTTTTACCTTCTTCATAGGCAGCCATAGCATCGGGATCGTCTTTCGGTACGATGACATTCACTTTTTTTCCGCGAGCTTGATAAGCTAGATAAGATAATATTTTATTAATATCGCCTTTTTTATATTTCATCGGTTTTTCACCATTAGCTTTTAAACATTCGTTAAGCGCTAAAGGCAAAGTCATTACCATTTTCCGTTTTTTGTCCCAGTAGGGATATTTATGGGCGATAACCGGCCCATCAGGAAAACAAGACATATAGCTTTTGCCGTTTTTAAACGGGGTTTCCCACATTTCCTGGCCTTCATCTAAAAACGGTTCATAGGGTGGAAATTCTTCGATGGCTTCCCAGTTTTCACGTCCGGACATATCATAAGCATAAGTACCGTTAACAAATTCTTCGGTGGGTACACTAGGGAATTTCTTTTTGAAGAAATCGTGGAAAACTTCTAAGTCTTTTTCCGGAGATGCTTGAATGGGGAGGGTAACAGCACTTATCAGTAGCATTACCATGATTTTTAATGTTGTTTTCATTATGGTTTTTACCTTTAAAGTAGTGTTCTCTGGTTAAAGTGTATGAATATAATCGACGACTTTGTTCAACTCAGATTTGTTTAAAATCATGTGTTTGCCGAATGGCGGCATAGAACTATCGGGATTAGCGGTAGTGGCATCCCAAATCTGCTGATAGAGTTTATCTCGCTCAGGATAGCGTTGCTTCATAGCGACCAGAGGGGGGGCAATATTACCGGGACTTTGTCCTCCAGCTATTGCATGACAGGCTAAGCAATTTCCTTTTTTACGGGAAAATGCAATTTTTTTTCCTTCAGCAACTGAGTCTGCGTGACTTCCTGCCACGGCTGCAGTGCTAAATGTGAAACTACTTATTAAGACAGCTGCCGAACTGATTAATGTAATCAGTGGCTTTCCAGTCTGAACCATAATACTAACCTCCTAGTTGGTTTTTTACGATCTAAATTATTTTTTAGCGTTTTGGTGTCTTTTGTTATTTATGCTGATCTTGTTATAGATATATAAAAATCGAAATCTTGATTAAAGTCTATTGGGGTTTTCCCCAATAATTATTATTTTTATTGTGTGTTGTTTGTCATTCCTGCTCTTTTTTGCTTATCCTGTTACTTATAGACCAATACTTTTTGATTTACAATAAACCAAGCAATAATGCCATCCGCATAAGATCAGATAAGGTAGCGGCAGCCATTTTTTCCATGACTTTGGCACGGTGTGCTTCCACGGTGGATTGACTGACTCCCATATCGATAGCTATCACCTTATTTCGTTTTCCCTCCACCACATATTGAAATACCTCTTTTTCCCGAGGAGTAAGGCCATTATAGTGAGCTTCAATATCCAATAGACGAGACACTTCTCCGCGTTGCTGTGCGTCTTTTTCGATAGCCCGATGGACACTGTCAAGCATGGCTTGATTATTAAAGGGTTTCTCGATGAAATCCACTGCGCCTGCTTGAACGGCACGGACCGCCATGGGAACATCGCCATGACCGGTAATAATGATGATTGGTGGATGGAATTTTTCCGATGCCAGTTGGGCCTGCAAATCTAAACCACTCATGCCAGGCATACGTACATCGACAATAATACAACCGGAACGATTTGGTTCGAACTGCTCCAAAAATTGTTGCGCTGAACTATAGGTTTCTGATGGTAAACCAACTGATTCCATCAAAAGTTGTAAGGCACTTCTCACTTCTTCGTCGTCATCGACGATAAAAACAGTTGCTGGACTACTCATTTGTTATTATTTTCCTGATTGACTGGCAGGGCAAATCGGAATAAGGCTCCTCTGGATAATTTGTTATCCAGATACAGTTTGCCTTGATGGGCATCGATAATCCCCGAGCTTATCGATAAACCTAGCCCCATGCCATTCGCTTTACTGGTTACAAAAGGATCAAATAATCCATCTCGCATCTCTTGTTTGACGCCGGAACCGGTGTCTTCTACGGAAACGATAACAGCATTATCACCACCGGATTGAGTTGAGATAGATAAGATTCTTTCTTCCGCAGGAATATCGCTCATGGCATCCAGAGCATTTCTGCATAAGTTTAGAATAACCTGGTCAATTTGAATAGGTTGGGCAAATACTTTATTGAGTTGCCGATCAAAATGCTGTACGACTTTTACATCGGACTTATTGATTTCCGGTTTCATCATCAGTAGTACGTCTTCGATTAATTCATTTAAGTCAATCCAGGAGCGCTCTGGTTCTTCTTTACGGATAAACTGTCGTAAATGGCGAATAATTTCACCGGAATGTTCGGCCTGCTGGTTGATTTTTTCCAGTACATCAATCAGCTTTTCGCTATCGGCTTTACCGGAATCTAGCATCTGTATGGAAGCAAAAGCATTTGTCGCTATCGCCGTTAAGGGTTGATTTAGTTCATGAGCGATGCCTGAGGCCATTTCCCCCAAAGTATTGATCCGAGCCGTATGGGCTAGATCTGCGCGATATTTACGGGCAGCCTCTTCGGCATGTTTGCGTTCACTGATATCGCGAAAAACCACTACGCTACCGACGGTTTTTCCGCTACTGTCTCGGACCGAAGAGCTACTATATTCAACTGGAAAGGAACTACCATCTTTTCTCCAAAAAACATCATCTTCAATAAAGCGGGTAATATTATCATTATAGGTATGATAGACAGGACATTCGTCAGCAGGATGTGGAGAACCGTCGGGATGGGTATGATGCAGATATTCGTGTTGTTTTTTGCCGATTAAGTCCTCTGTTTGCCAGCCAGTCATATTAACCATGGATTTATTCATAAAAGTACAATGACCTTCTGTGTCGACGCCGTAAATACCATCACAAACTGAGTTAAGAACCAAATCGTGCTGGCGTTCCAGATCAACTTTGGAACGCTTTAACTGACTATTTAAGCGGAACACCCAGGTACTCATAATCGTCATACTGAGTAAAAAAATTAAGGTTGCTAGTAACCAGGTCCAGTATTTTTTAATAATATCGCGCAGGGTGATTGGAGTGCGTCGGTTATAAGGCCGAAGCTTAAGTTCTTGGAATAGTTTATGTACTTCTTGATAATCGAGTGGAACCGTCCATCCTGAATAAAATCGTTTATCGTTACTGGGATGCTTATCAGATTTACTTAATAACGCTACGGCTACCTCTTGGGCCAGCGCATTTGAAGTATGGGGTAATTTACTAAACGGCCATTCCGGATAGAGCCGGGTACTGAGTAAAAAAGGGAAGGATTCATGGGTTACCGGTGAGAGGATTTTAAAGTCTTCTAGATTAATTAGACCATCATCTGCCATTTTTTCCAGAATATTGGTTCTGATCGTACCTACATCATATTCCCCTAATAAGACGGACATTACGACATTATCATGGGTACCGGCAAAAGCCAGTTTGGAAAAATCCTTATAAGGATTGATTTTGTGTTTGTTTAATTCACGCCACACCATTTGAAAACCACCCAAGGAGGTTTCATCCACCGCTATAAAGCTTTTTCCCACGATGTCAGCCAGGTTATTGATATTGTGACGATCCTTACGGGTAAACACCACACCACCAAAAACATTTAAGGAATGGTGTCCCACCAGGTTGTTCATGGTTACCAAACGAGAAATCCGGTACTTGACCTCCATGTTGACATAAATACCGGAGTTGACGATTAAAAAATCCACTTTTTCCTGTTTAATGGCTTCATCAACCTGGTCGAAATCCAAAGGAATAATTCGAAACGTTTTATCCAGGCTATCGGTTAGATATTGGGCTGTGGCTGACCAGTGTTTTAAGGTTGCTTTGTCACCTCGGTGGCTTAAAACGCCAATTAAAATTTCTTTTTCGTAGGCAGATAATAGAGAAGGGAGTGAAGTGAGAATAATAATAAATAAAATAAATAGTTTTTTGCTATTCATGGCTTATTTTTAAAATCCTGCTGCGTCCTTGTTCGATGAGATAAAGGTTATCATAATTATCTTTTATCAAGGCTCTGGGAGAGTGTAATCGACGAACAACGGTAAGGGATTGACTGTTTTTATGCCAAACGATTTGCCCTTGTCTTTCCGAGCTTGTCAATTTGACCCAGGAATCATCCATTAATTTGACCTTATCAGAGTTAGTAATAAAAGTCTTGTTATTTTTACTAATTTTATCACTGCTAAGTTGTTTTTTTGAGCTCTTTTCAGGATTGTATACCAAGATTGTTTGTTTTTTATCAGTTTGCTCAGGATAGACCAAAAGTCCGAGTTGGGGTTGGTATTGTAACGAAGTAATTTTGTCGAGACGTGACCATAAAACCTCATACTGCCAACCCTTTGATGCGTTTACCGGACCCGCATAGTAATCTACCAATACCAGAGCTAAGGCTAAACAGAGCATCCAAACAATGGCTGCTTTTTTTCCTCTAAAGTTGGGAGTACTAAACATTTTGCGATTGGTTTAGCATTTCCCTGGCATGCGAACGTGTTTTATCGGATATTTTTATCCCTCCCAGCATACGGGATAATTCATCCACACGTTGCTCAGTGCTCAAGGGTAATATGCTGCTGGTGGTTTTACTATTGGCATCGGCGTTGACATTTTTTTCCACCATAAAATGTTGCTGGGCGAATGCCGCCACTTGGGGTTGATGAGTGACGCAGAGAATCTGAGCGGTATTACCGAGCAAGGCTAATTTGGCACCAATCATTTCGGCGATTCCGCCACCGATACCAACGTCAACTTCGTCGAAAATTAAGGTTGGAATGTCGGAGCATTGTGCTGTTACCACCTGGATGGCTAGACTGATACGAGACAATTCACCACCGGAAACGATTTTGGACATTAAACCTGGTGGCTGCCCTGGGTTAGTGGAAACCATAAAGTGAATTTGCTCCAGTCCGCCTTTTAGGGGCGCTGAACTATCGTTAAACGGTTCTAACATAATGGCAAAGTGGGCATGTTGCATACCCAGTTCATGAATATGTTGTTCAACCTGGTTCGATAAGTCCTGGCTGGCTTTTTCGCGCTGCTGACTTAATTTTCTAGCCTGTTGAAAATAATCTTCACTTAATTGTGTTATTTTTTCTTCCAGCTCGATTAAGTTTTCATCGGAGTTTTCAAAGTGCTTTAACTCGGACTCAATTTCAAGCATTTTCAGGTGCAACTCTGGACCATCACAATGATGTTTGCGTGCCAGGTCATAATATTCCGTAATGCGCTCATTTATTTCATTCTGACGTTCGGGATCGGCCTCTAAATCAGACAAATAATGACGAACTTCAGTTGCTGCTTCATCAACCTGGATTAGAGCGTTATTAATGATTTCATTGATATTTTCTAAGTGACTATCGTATTGTTGCAATTCTTCGAGGTCGCGGGCTGCAGATGACAATAGATGTTGGCAGCTATAGGATTCGTTATCAGTCAAGTCCTGTTGCATTTGAGTCAAAGACTGCATAATTTGCGTGGCATGACTAAGGCGCTGATATTCCTCCTCGAGTTCCGCCAACTCATTTTCTTGAGGGACAAATTCCTTTAACTCATTGAGTTGAAATTGCAATAACTCAATATGTTGAGCCTGGTCTTGGCTGCTATCTTTTAGCTCTTGATAGTTTTTAGATGTCTTTTTCCAGTCAGTATATAAACGATCACATTGCTTAACCAGAGTTGTCAATTTTCCAAACTCGTCTAGTAGATTGCGTTGCATTTCACTCTTCAACAAAGCTTGATGAGTGTTTTGGCCATGGATATTGACCAATTTTTCTCCCAGCTCTCTTAATAGTTGCAGTGGTACGGCTTGACCATTGATATAGCCACGTGAACGGCCATTATTATTAATGGAGCGGCGGATGATACATTCCTGTTGACTATCCTCATCAAATAAATCGTTTTCTGCTAACCAATGCCGAACCTGATTAAATTCTCTAGTATCGAAGCAAGCGGTAATATCGGCTCGTGGTTCCTTATGTCTCACCATACTGGAATCGGCTCGATCGCCCAAAACTAAACCAAGAGCATCGATTAAGATCGACTTTCCAGCTCCGGTTTCGCCAGTTAATACACTTAGACCCTGGTCGAATTCCAGCTCCAAGGAGTCGACAATGGCTAAATTTTTTACAATCAATTGTATGAGCATATATTGAGTTTCTTGATTAAAGTTGTCGCTCATTATAACGCCACCTTTTAAAGGTCAACAGCCCTGAGTGAAATTTTTAACTTGAAAAGAAATTTGGCTACCCATATTAAGTTTTTATAATTATAAACACTTTTAAATTTGATATTTTTTGGTAAATGAGTAATAAAAAGACGATTCATGAACGTTCCAACCATCTCATGAAGATATTGGTAGAAAAATATATTCATGATGGTCAACCAGTCGGCTCCAAACTGTTGCAGCAAACTTCAGGACTAAAACTAAGTGCTGCGACGGTACGCAATGTAATGTCAGATTTGGAGCGAAGTGGTTTATTACATTCTCCCCATACCTCGGCAGGAAGAGTTCCTACCACTGAAGGCTATCGAATGTTTATCGACAAGCTGTTGTCGGTACAGCCTTTGTCGGTGGATGTTGTTACGAAATTAAAACATGAACTAGCCGAACATAATCATCAGACTCTACTACAATCAGCTACTGAAACCCTATCCGACATCACTCAAATGGCCAGTGTTATTGTCACACCGCCGCGAGATTTGTTAGCTCTCAAGCATATTGAGTTTTTGCCTTTGTCGGAAGGTAGAATATTAGTTGTCATCGTAAAAAGTGATGATGAAATTCAAAATAGGATTATCCAGGTCAATGAAAATTTTTCCAGCGACCATTTACATCGAATGGCAAATTATTTAAATGCTACCTTTGCCGGGAAGAATCTTGCTCAGGTAAGACAAAACTTAATTGTGGAAATGGAACAATCGCGTGTGGATATGGATGACATGATGCGACAGGCCATTGTGTTAGCTAAAGATACCTTTGTTACTCAAGATGACGAGAAGAGTGATCTGGTGGTCAGTGGAGAAATCAATCTGATGTTGTATTCTGAGATGCATAATATGGACAAAATGCATGGGATTTTTCAGGCTTTTCACGAGAAGAAACAGATGGTTGATATCTTAAATCATATCAATCGTGCCCAGGGTGTTCAGATATTTATTGGTCGGGAATCCGGCTATCAACCCTTAGAAAGTTGTTCGGTAGTGGCCGCACCATACAAAGTTGATGAAAATACGATGGGAGTGCTTGGTGTTGTAGGGCCGACGCGTATGCAATATAACAAAATTATCCCGATTGTCGATATAACAGCAAAATTATTGACAACAGCCTTGAACAAAGAAATTTAACCCTTATATTTGTGTCAATAATTTTATAACGATTCAATAATCTCATTGTTTTTTTTTCACTTATTGCTCTGAATATAATGTCTTTTTTGAAAAAGATATTAAATTTCTACGGTTTGAGTGCGAAAAAACTAAATTATTGGTTTGTAAATCTTAACGTTTAAAGTTTTTGGATAGATCTTATGTCTCAAGAAAATAATCAGGCTCAAATGGACGAGGAAACAAAACAGGAGCCCGTCGAAGAAACGACGGCAGAACCGGTTGATGAGTCAGTTGCTGAGCAGCAGCAAGATGATTCTGCACAAAAAGACCAAAGTGAAAATGAACACGAGGTTGAAGACGAACTGGCTGCATTAAAAGCTGAAGAGTTAATTAAAAAGGTAAAAGAAGCCCAGGGAAAGGCGGACCAAAACTGGGATGTTGCCTTACGTGCCAAGGCTGAAATGGATAATGTCCGTCGTCGTACCGAAAAAGAGATTGCTAATGCACGTAAATTTGGCATCGAAAAATTAGCCGGTGAATTATTGCCGGTAAAAGATTCCATGGAAATGGGCATTAAGGCAGTTCAGGAAATTGAATCCAAAGATGAGGCAACAGCAAAAATATTGGAAGGTATGGAAATGACCTTAAAAATGATGACTGATGCCATGGCAAAAGTAGGTATTAAGGAAATCGCCCCTGATTCCGGTGATGACTTTAATCCGGAATTCCATCAAGCCATGACGATGCAGGAAATCGAAGGTGCTAAAAGCAATACTATCGTGACAGCTTTTCAAAAGGGCTATACCTTAAATGATCGTTTAATGCGTCCGGCCATGGTTGTTGTAGCCAAATAAATAGTATGTGTTGTGATGCAAAATAACCACTTGAAAAATATGATTCTGTCCCAAGTTTATTGAACATTGGGATTTTCAGTAAAAAACTGAAAAAACAAACAAAATTGCGGAGAACTTATAAATGGGAAAAATAATTGGTATTGATTTAGGTACAACTAACTCTTGTGTTGCGGTAATGGATGGTGAAAAAACTCGTATTATCGAAAATGCTGAAGGAGATAGAACGACTCCTTCCATTGTTGCTTATACCGACGATGAAGTTTTAGTTGGGCAGCCGGCAAAACGTCAGGCTGTTACTAACCCGGCTAACACATTGTACGCTGTTAAGCGTTTAATTGGTCGTACTTTTAGCGAAGATGCAGTACAAAAAGATATTGAACTGGTTCCATACAAAATTGTAAAAGCTGATAATGGTGATGCATGGGTTGAAGCCAACGGTAAGAAAATGGCTCCACCGGAAGTATCTGCACAAGTCTTGATGAAAATGAAAAAGACTGCGGAAGAGTACCTGGGTGAAGAAGTTACAGAAGCCGTTATTACTGTTCCTGCTTATTTTAATGATTCACAGCGTCAGGCTACTAAAGATGCCGGTAAGATTGCTGGTCTGGTTGTTAAACGGATTATTAACGAACCAACTGCAGCAGCCTTAGCTTATGGTATGGATAAAGCTAGAGGTGACTCGATTGTTGCCGTATATGACTTAGGTGGTGGTACCTTTGATATTTCCATTATCGAAATTGCCGAAGTTGATGGCGAGTTCCAGTTTGAAGTATTGGCAACCAACGGTGATACCTTCCTGGGTGGTGAAGATTTCGATTTGCGTTTGATCGATTACCTTGCTGACGAATTCAAAAAAGATCAGGGCATGGACTTACGCGGTGATCCATTAGCCATGCAGCGTCTGAAAGAAGCAGCGGAAAAGGCTAAAATTGAATTATCTTCAACTCAACAAACCGATGTCAATCTACCATATATTACTGCTGACGCTTCCGGGCCTAAACATTTGAATGTAAAAGTCAGCCGTGCCAAGCTGGAATCTTTGGTTGATGACCTGATTTCCCGTTCTATCGACCCATGTCGTGTGGCTTTGAACGATGCAGGCTTATCGGTCAACGATATCCATGATGTCATTCTGGTTGGTGGACAAACACGTATGCCTAAGGTTGGGGAAGAAGTACAATCTTTCTTCGGCAAAGAGCCTCGAAGAGATGTTAATCCTGATGAAGCGGTTGCTATGGGTGCTGCGATTCAGGGTGGTGTATTGGGTGGAGATGTTAAAGATGTCTTATTGTTAGATGTCACCCCATTGTCACTAGGTATTGAAACGGCTGGTGGTGTTATGACTAAGCTGGTTGAGAAAAATACCACGATTCCAACCAAGGCATCACAAGTATTTACCACTGCCGATAATAACCAAACAGCGGTTACCGTACATGTCTTACAAGGTGAGCGTGAAGTGGCTTCCGCCAATAAGTCTCTGGGACGTTTTGATTTAGCGGATATTCCACCTGCACCGAGAGGAACGCCGCAAATTGAAGTATCTTTTGATTTGGATGCCAATGGTATTCTGCATGTATCGGCCAAAGATAAAGCGACCGGTAAAGAACAGTCTATCGTCATTAAGGCTTCCAGCGGTTTATCGGATGAAGAAGTAGATCGTATGGTACAAGATGCTGAAGTGCACGCTGAAGATGATCGTAAGTTCCACGAATTGGTTACCGCTAGAAACACCGCTGAAAATATGATCAATGCTACCACTAAATCGATGGAAGAGATGGGGGATAAGATTGAAGCGGAGGAGAAAGCGGCAATTGAAAAGGCTGTTAAAGATCTGGAAGAATCCATTAAAGGTGATGATAAAGACGATATCGAAGCCAAAACCAAGGCTTTAACCGATGCATCCGCCAAAATGGCAGAACGCATGTATGCCCAGGATGCAGCTGCCGGAGCGGGAGCTGCTGGTGCAAATTCTGCAGGAGCTGAGCAAGCAGGTGATGGCGCAGCTGGCGGTGGTGATGATGACGTGGTTGATGCCGAGTTTGAAGAAGTGGATGATGAAAAGAAATAAGGACAATCGTATTGTTGTCTGTTAATCTTTTATCATTTTGAGCAAAACACAGGGTGGTTAGTCCGTCCTGTGTTTTTGTCTTTTTAATACTGCAGAAAAATATAGAAAATAAGCAATGTCGAAACGTGACTATTACGAATGTTTAGGGGTCGATAAAACGGCCAGTGACGCGGAGTTAAAGAAAGCTTATCGCCGCTTAGCGATGAAATTCCATCCCGATCGCAATCCCGATAATAAAGAAGCGGAAGCCAACTTCAAAGAAGCCAAAGAGGCTTACGAAATTCTGTCCGATCCACAAAAACGAGCCGCTTATGATCAATTTGGTCATGCCGGAGTAGACAATTCGGCTGGCGGTCATGGTGCTGGTGGTGCTAATTTTAGTGATATCTTTGGCGATGTTTTCGGTGATATCTTTGGCGGTCGTGGTGGCAGCGGTGGTGGACGTGAACGAGTCTATCGCGGTTCGGATTTACGCTATAACCTGGAATTATCATTGGAAGAAGCGGTTCACGGGACTAATGTTAAAATAAGAGTACCGACCTTTATCCAGTGTAAAAAATGTAATGGCTCGGGAGCTAAACCCGGCTCAACACCGGATACCTGTGACACCTGTCATGGTGCTGGTCAGGTTCGTATCCAACAAGGGTTTTTCTCGCTACAGCAAACCTGTCCCAGTTGTCACGGTGCTGGAAAAGTGATTAAAGATCCTTGCGATGCCTGCCATGGTGAAGGTCGTATCCAAGAACATAAATCTTTATCGGTTAAGATCCCTGCTGGAGTGGATAATGGCGATAGAATTCGCTTAGCCAATGAGGGAGAAGCCGGACAAAATGGCGGACCTCCGGGTGACCTATATGTTCATGTCCATGTTAAGTCGCATGCCATATTTACTCGGGACGGCAGTGATTTACATTGTGAAGTTCCCATTGATATTGCAACTGCTGCCTTAGGGGGAAATCTGGATGTTCCTACCCTTGACGGTAAAGTTAACTTAAAGATACCGACTGAAACTCAGACCGGCAAGATGTTTAGAATGCGTGGTAAAGGGGTTAAGTCGGTTCGTGGTGGTTTGCAAGGTGATTTATTATGTCGGATTGTTGTAGAAACACCGGTTAATCTTAGCGCCAAGCAAAAAGAACTATTAACTGAATTTCAAGCGACTTTGGAAAAAGGTGGTAAGGAAAGCCATTGTCCAAAATCCCATTCATGGCTGGATGGAGTGAAGAGCTTTTTTGAAGATATGAAAAGCTAATGAAATGGAATATGCGTCAATAAGGTCTATAGCTTAAGTTATCGATTTTAGGAGGGCTTCATGGATTTAAAGCAATTAGTTAAGAAATGGTCGCAGTCGTTTTCTAAGCAAAAGGAAAATGATAATCGGCAACATGGAATCGGGCAGCAAGTATTGAAAAAGGATACTGATGATTCGCGTCGTCATTGGTTATTAAAATTTGCCGCCGGTTCAGGTGCTGCTTTAGGTTTGGCACAAACAGTACACGCACACAAAGTTCCTGATGAGGAACGAAACGCAGAAGATCGTTTTCCGGGTGACCCTCCTCAACACTTTATTGTTTATCAATTAAATGAAGCGGATTTGGAATATCATCAGCATGTGTTAGGTTCGGTTGGAGCAATGATCGGCAAATATGAAGACAATATCGACATTGTTGTTGCTTGTTTCGGAAGGGGACTTCATGTTGTTGCAAAAAATCCGGCTCGTCCCGTAGATGATTCTATTAAAGAAAAAGTTAAAAGTTTAGCCGGTCAAGGCGTAAAGTTTCACGCCTGCAATCGGACCATGACTTCATTAAATTGGGGTAAGGAAGATATTTTACCATTTGCAAAAATCGTAGATGTCGGTGTCGCCGATATTATGGAATTGCAAGAAAAAAATTATGCCTACTTTGCGTGGTAAGTTATTAAAATAAAAAAGTTAGGAACTTTATGACAAATATATTGGTAACCGGCGCTGCCGGTCGGATGGGAAAGTGTTTAATTGAAGCTACCCACAATGCGGAAGCTGCAACCTTAAGTGCCGCTGTTGAACGTGTTGGTAGTAGTTTTATCGGTGTGGATGCTGGTGAATTAGCCGGTGTTGGAAGCAATGCTATCGCCGTTAGTGATTCCATGGCAGGGGTTATTGAAGGCAGTGATGTTGTCATCGATTTTACCCGTCCTGAAGTGACTTTGGAAAATATCAAGGTTTGCCTGCAAAGCGGTACTAAAATGGTTATTGGTACCACCGGTTTTAGTGAAGAACAAAAACAGGAAATTGCAAAGGCTAGTGAACAAATCGCCATAGTATTTGCACCCAATATGAGTGTTGGTGTTAACCTGACATTGAAGCTTTTGGACACGGCTGCTCGGGTTATGGGTGACAATGTGGATATAGAAATTATTGAAGCTCATCATCGCCACAAAGTTGATGCGCCTTCGGGTACGGCTTTGCGTATGGGTGAAGTGGTTGCCAATGCTTTGGATAGAGATTTGGATGAATGTGCCGTATACGGACGTGAAGGCAATACCGGAGAAAGAGATCGGAAAACTATTGGCTTTGAAACTATTCGCGCTGGTGATATTGTAGGTGAACATACGGTAATGTTTGCCGATATCGGTGAACGGGTTGAAATTACCCATAAAGCATCCAGTCGTATGACCTTTGCCAATGGTGCAGTAAAGGCAGCCATTTGGTTGGATAATCATAATAATGGCCTCTATGATATGCAGGACGTTTTAGGCCTAAAGTAAAGTAAAAATTTCGATATTAGCGTCTGTAAGGACTTGATACCAAAACAAAAAAAATCCTGTTGCTTGTATACGATATTTTGTTGTATTAAAGTTTGTATTCAAGGTAACAGATCGGTATAATGCCGTCTCTTATGGCAGCTTTGCTGGTCCCCTCGCAACGATAGGTTGTAAACCCCGCCAGGTCCGGAAGGAAGCAACGGTAGCAACTGACTCGTGTGCCGGGGTGTGGCTGGTAAAGGTGCCACCCAATTTTCATAACTCTTTGATGATAAAATATCTTTTGTATAAGCCTTTGTGCGGTAAGCAAAAAGGTAGACAAAACTCTACTATGGGTGTGTGCCGAAAATGAATCGACATGACACATCTTCCAAAATATATTTTACAAAACCAACACGGAACTTATTTCTTTAGGCACTATATTCCTCCATGTCTGCGATAGATTTTGATCCGTCAAATGCAGATGAATCGAAAAAGTTTGATGAAATATTTAAAAGCTTGCGCGTGCATATTCCGGCCCAACGTGAACAGTCATTCCGGGAATAGGTGTTCACGTTCGCCGGAATATGCAGCGCGAAGAATCCAAAAGAAATACTACAAATAGATGCTTAAACTTCATTTTTATTATTTAATAGTAATAAAAAATCTTCTTCTGGAATTGGTTTAGAAAAAATGTAACCTTGATATAAATTACATTCTTGTTTCTCCAGATAATTTATTTGATATTGCTCTTCCACTCCTTCTGCAATAACATTTAAATTTAGAGTATGAGCCATTGCTATTATCGTATTTAGAAGTAAAGATTTATTGTCGCCATATTGTTGTATATCATCGACAAACATTTTATCAATTTTTAGTGAATCGATAGGAAGTTTTTTAAGATAAGCAAGTGATGAATAACCTGTTCCAAAATCATCCATCGAAATTTTTATATTAAGCTTTTTTATTTTATCTAGTATTTTAAGTGTGTAATCAGCGTTCTCCATCATGACACTTTCAGTAATTTCAATATCAAGTTGATTTGGATTTATTAGATTTTCATCCATTGCTAGTTTTAAATCTTGATATAGGTTATCTTTTTGAAATTGTCGAATTGATACATTTACAGCGATATGGGTATCCCTATACCCAAGCTGGTTAAGTTTATTAATCATTTTTGCGGCAGTTTTAATAACAAATGACCCTAACTGTAAAATTAAACCTGTACTCTCTGCTAAACTGATAAACTTATTTGGAAAGACTAAGCCCTTTGTAGGATGTTCCCAACGAATGAGTGCTTCTGCTCCAATAATTTTCCCTGTTTTTATACTAACCTTTGGTTGGTAATAAAGTTTAAATTCATTTCTCTCTATTCCTAATTGCATCTCCTGAATTAATTCAACTTCTTCATGTACCTGATGATCAATTTTAGATGTAAAAAATCGAAAATCATCTCTGCCATTTTCTTTTGCTTTATACATAGCCATATCAGAAAATTTCATAAGTTCAGACATACTCATAGAATCGTCTGGATAAATCGAAATACCGATACTAGCAGATATTCTTAATTTATTTCCTTTAACTATTATATCGTCACGAAATATCTTTAGTATCTTTTGAGCAATAAAAACGATGCTATTGTCATTAATCACATCGACTAAAACAAGAATAAATTCATCTCCACCTATTCTGGTAAAGAGATCATTTTTTCTTAAAATTGGCTTTATTTTTTGTGCGATTGATTGTAATAAATTATCTCCCATATCATGACCTAATGTGTCATTGATATTTTTAAAATGATCAAGATCTAAGAATAAGACAGCGAATTTAGTATCATGACGCTCTGCATTTGCAATGATATATTTCATTTGTTGTTCTAAGTCATTGCGATTTGGAAGTCCAGTTAAACTATCATGTGATGAGGAGTACTCTAGTTCATCGTTCAGTACGGAAATTTCTTGTTCTGATACATATAAAGCAAGAGAATGCTCAACCAGTAGTTTCACTATATAGGTCAGAGCTATTGCTTCAATAAAGACAAAAATACCGTGTAGAACAACAATATCTATGCCACAACCATAATTAAAAACCATCACAGGCATATCAAATAGATTAATTTCATAGAGTTGTAAATAATTAAAAATGAAGTGATGTAGTACAGTTGTGATTGCTGCAGCAAAAATTGGGGTAACGTCTTTGTAAACGGTTAAAAGTCCCATTGCTATAAACACATGGAAATGCATTTCAATGCGTCCAAAATGTTGTTGAATGTATATCAATGAAAACAACATCATTGATATACCAACTAAGACACGCATTGCTTTTGTCCCTTTAAAAAAGTGATAAGCAATTAAGAGGGCAGACATAATTAATCCTCCTCCAACGAAGCCATAAAAATAAGTCTGGTAAGTTATGGAGGTTATAAAAGTTGCAATAAACCACTGGATACCTATAAGCACAAGCATTAAACGATCGGAACGCATTAAATATTCTTTAAAACTTTCTTCTGCGTACTCAGGTATTATGGTGAAATTTAATATTTTTTTTATATTATGAATCATTAAGTCTCACTTTATTTCCTAATTAAATTAAGATCATTTATAAGTGCATCAGCCATAAATGGATGTGTGTTATAGATATTTTTTAAAATAAATTGGCCATTGTTTTGCCTTTCTATAAGATAGATGTAATCGGTATGATTTAGCTTTGTCTTATTCAACAGGTTTTGTGAAAAGAACAATCTAAATTTCCTTTCTATTTTAAATAATTGAGATTGGCTCAAATAAATACCTTGAAAGTTTTTATTAAAAGTTTCTGCAAATCTATTTGCTTCCGCAGGTTTAACCTTGGAAAGTAAATTAACAAAAATGATATCAACAGATGAATAAAACTTTTCAAACTCTTGCTTTTCGTACATGCTTTTGAGTTCTTTTAGTATCGGGGCACAAACTTCAGTACAACCGACATAACCAAAAAATAAAACAATGGTATCTTTCTTATGTCCAGTTAAAAAAGGAACTTCTATCGTTTCATTTACTGCTATTCTTCCGTGTACGATATTGGATTGCGTAAATAGTAAGGATTGAACAAAAGGTATAAAAATGAGAAGAATAATTAATAAAAAAATGAATATGGCATACTTTTTGTAAACTTTCATCTTATTCATTTTCATTCGTAAGATCATGTATAGTGCCGAAAAGATGAATTAAATTACCTAGATTATCCATTTGTAAATCAATTTGATGATGTACTTTTTTCACTTGATTATTAGAAAGCTGAATTCGATGTTCGATACCATTCCTTTTTTTATTTTTTAAGCAATCCTGAATAAAGCTATTTACTAACTTTTTATCTTCAGAATAAATAAACCCAATGAGTTGGTTATAACTTGAAATTTTCATATCTTTCGAAATTTCGAAAATTTGATATATTCCATTGGAACATTCAATTTTTTTATTTCTAAGATCCCAATCCCAATGACCCAATTGGATTCTTTTATTGTAATTTTTATGTCTATTTATTTGTGAACCTTTTTTTTCTTCTATTTCTTTCGAATTTTTAACTATTTTTTTGTTTTTTTCTTTAACTATTAGATAGGCGACAATCAATGATGTTGATAGTATGATAGACAATAAAAACAGAGTATTTAGAATTATTTCGTTGTATTTTATATAAAAATCATCATTTTGCTTTACAATTACAACATCTTCTTTAATATTGGTTGCCAAAAAAAAACGTGCATTATTAAGGCTTTGTTGATCAAACATGTAGGTGTTTGGGCTTTTGATTAAATAATCAATATGCTCTAAATTCTTACCTTCAAATGACTCCAAAACCATCTTAGCAGCGTATTCACCCTGTTTTAACCCATCGGTTACATATCCTCCTACAACGCCCGGATACATATAAGCATCTTCCATACTCATAACAATAAAATTATCAAATGCCGTTATTTTAGATATAGATTCTTGTAATGTCAGGTTTTTTCCTTTTTCATCTATAAAGCTACCAACTGTAGTTAATATAATAAAAGTTCTTTCGGATGTTAGCCGATTTAATTCATTTATCACTTTATCAATTGACTGATCAGCAACAAAAACAAAATTTATATTTTTAAACGTGCTTATATCACTTTTAATTTTTGTTTCAATGGAAGAATATGTCTTTGAATTGTCACCAAGAAAATATACAACCTTGGTTTGGGGAGAAAAGGTACGAATCAATTCAATATTAGGTATGATTTCTTTAGTTTCAAATACACCGCTAAAACGTTTTTTATTGAGCTTGTTTTGAATAGATAAATTATTAACACCTGAAAAAAAGATAGGGGCATCAATAAAAATGTTATTTTCATTCTCTTTAAAAAAATTTAGAGCATTATCATCAGTTACATAAATAGCATCTACTTTATAATCGTTATATTTAAATCGTAAATAATCTATAAATGATTGTTTGTATTTCGAATCAAAGAGTACTCTTTTTGTATCTAAATGTTCTGTAAGGATTTCTAAGGGTGCTTTGTATTCATTTTTTATATGGTTAAGAAATCCTGTATGTTGCTGCTTAGTCCATGGATATTCTTGGGCATAAGAGTGTAAAACAAAAATCTTTTTTTTAGCCTCCACGTACGAAAAGGGGAACATTAGTATAACCATTATAATTAGTTTCATGGTGTTAGTTCCCACTTTTTTTCAAGTCTATTTGTGTGAAGTATTTCTATTCGGATTAATAGAATTTTACAGATAATCTTTGGAAGATGGTATTTAATACAAATTGAGTGGCAAATTTAATTAAGTATTTGGCATTTATAATAAATATAATTGGTATAATAGTTTTTTCAAAAACTAAACATACTGTATTGGGATTGTCAGCTCATTCTTGATTTCAAATTCTAAAGATGCAAAAAATGAAAGCCATTCTTTTTTATGTTCGATAAAATAGATTAAGTTTCGGTTGGTAGAAAATATATGAGGTTTTATAAACACGGGTTTTCCTAACTGAATATTGTAGTTTATGTCAAATACGACCGTAGTTTTTGCTGAACACTAAGAGAGTCGAAAGGTTTGGCAATATAATCAACAATGCCCATTTTAAGGCATTCCTTTACTTCCTGAGTCCCATCGGAAGCTGAAATAAACACGACAGGAATATTGGCAGTTTGGCTTTCTTTTTTGAGTTGTTTGCAAACTTCAATCTTATTAATATCAGGGCAACATTATGTCGAGCAAGGTTAAATCTGGGGATAGTTCAATTGCTTTGTCAATGGTATCTCTACCCTGAGTCGAAGTAAAAACAGTATGTATTGGATTTATAACGTTGTCCAACAGGCTTAGATTTATAGGTTCATCATCCACAATGAGGACTTTTTTATTGACCATCGCCTTCCCCAATCGATGCTTATATTTTAAGTCTATAGTAGTGCAGAAAATTTGTCTGTAGGATTTTCTCTACAAAATTTACGTTTTCAGTGTGGGTGAATCGCCAAGGTCAACTTTAAGTTATTATTCAAGACGTTCCAGAAGATATGGACTCCTGTTTAAATTCTAACAAACATACTTGCAGCCATTTTGATTGGGAAAATTGTAAGTTGCGTCTGCCAAATAAAGCACAAACAAGAGATGTTCGAAATAATTTCTTTTGTTTGAATTTAATTATTTCGATTAAATCTCCAAATGGGGCTATCCGAGGTTATTAAAGGTGTTATAAAGTTTTGAACACACACAGACTATCTTTGTTTACGGATTTTATTTTAGCATTTTGCCTGATATTTTTATCAGTGCGATTTAAAAAAAACAATGGAAGCATCATATTTAAACTCTCATGGAATCAAGCACTGGATAGCAATCATGAATTATTGGATAATCAGTATCAAACTTTCCTACAACATATTATTGACGTAGTAGACTCTTTTCTTTCTGATTGGTTTCTTTTACATAGCCTCGATTTGGATAGGAAGTGGGCTGGATATTTAAATTTGTGATTAGCTGAATTATATAAAGGACATATACTTGAATACATGAATCAATAGCAATTGTTTCGTTTATGATTCGAGGTCCCTTAATAAAGTTCAACAAGTTAATTGATTAATAGATATTGACGTATATCATCAAATGATTGAATGGAGTCTTGTATTAATTAACAATATAATCAAACTCGAATATACTTATACTGAATGACGGTTTAATCAGCCTATCATTACAATTGCAAAAGAGAACAACATCGTCAATTAAACTTGTTACTTGTCATGGACTCGTAATTTAATAACTCATCAAATTTCTAAGTTAACGCCCGGGGGGGAGCAGTAGCATGAGACACAAGCTACGGTTTTTACGCAGAATACTTTTCCTTGTTATTTTCGTATGGACTTTTTTTATCCTCACTTTTGCCATGCATGCTATTTATGAGAATTATCAAGATGCGTTTGATAGTGTCCTACATGAAGCACAGCATGGTAGCCAAAAAGACTTTTCATACCGATTGTGGGTTAATTTTCATGGTGGGGTTTATGTTCCTGTGACCAAAGATACGCCTCCAAATCCTTTCCTAGCTCATGTTCCCAATCGTGATATTGAATCGCTCGATGGACAACAACTGACCCTCATCGATCCGGCTTATGCGATGACACAAATCACGGAAAAATATGGCGATAAATTTGGAATTATTAATCGATTAACCGGAAAGTATGTCTTAAATCCGAAAAATAAGCCAGATAAATGGGAGCGGAATGGTTTAGATATGATAGAAAAAACAAGGAAACCTTATTTTGAAAAAACACAATACCGTGACGAGAACTATATGCGTTATTTATACCCACTAATTATTCAAAGTAAGTGCCTTAAATGCCATGCCATGGAAGGCTATCAAATCGGTGACCTAAGAGGGGCCATTTCTATAGCCATTCCAACTCAGCCATTTTATGATCGGGCTTTTACTCAATCTGCTAGAGTCGGCGGTTACTTTTTCTTAATTTGGGGAGTGGGACTGTTTCTCTTGATTTGGGGTTATCGCCGAATCTATCACTATATTAATACCCGATTGAATGACTACGAACAGCATGTCTATTCATTGGTCGATATGATAGAAAAGCGTGATAGTTATACCGCAGGACATACTGAACGAGTGGCAGAATATGCTGAACTCATTGGTCAGGAAATGGGGTGCAATGACGAAGCGCTAGACACCTTAAGACGTGCAGCGATGCTTCATGATGTCGGCAAAGTATCAACGCCGGATTCTATTCTACTTAAACCGAGTCAATTGTCTGATTTAGAATTCGATTTGATTAAAGAGCATGTCACCACCAGCTATGAACTTTTAATTAAAGTGGATGCCTTCAGAAATATAGCCGAAATCGTCAAGCACCACCATGAGCGCTATGATGGAAAAGGTTATCCACAAGGGTTAAAGAACAACGAAATTCCTTTTTTATCACACATCTTATCAGTTGCCGATGCCTTTGATGCCATGACAACCAATCGAATCTATAAGGGCAGAAAAACAGTTGAAGCTGCCATGAGTGAGTTGAATTCTCTTTCCGGTAAGCAGTTTCATCCCGAAGTGGTAACTGCCGCACAAACAGCATTAGCCAATGTCCTAATCGATACCACCTACAATCAAATTCCTAAAACGAATATTGAGCAAGAGCGATTTTCCTATTTCTTTAAAGATGTGATTACAGGTGTTTATAGTCGGGATTATTTGGATTTTGTGTTATCCCGCCGCATCGATCAAGCCTCGATGAACACAGCCGAAACAGAAGAAAACTTTTTCCAATATAGCTGTGTGCATGCGATATTTTTACATGACTTTACCCAATTCAATAAAAAATATGGCTGGGAAGAGGGTAATAACCTATTAAAACGATTTGCCGAATTATTACAATCTATTGTTCAAGATGGTTTGGTTTTTCGACTTTATGGTGACGATTTTATCATTATGAATAAAGACCACTTTTCCTTAGAAGAACAAGTTCAAAAAATAGAAAAAATACTAGAGGAGATTGAAGTCGTCATGACCTTTCAACATATCGATTTAGACAAGGAGAATATCCAAAGTTTAAGTGAGTTAGAGCAGAGAATTTAAAGCAATTACCGAACAACATACACCATTTAATATGCGTTTTGAGCAAGGAAACATCCCAAGCTCATCGCTACCCGAATGGGCAAAACGTAAAAATTTGCCATAGTAAAAATTGTGCAAATGAATTATCAGCAGTCGTTGATACTGTATTCGCATGCGGAAGTTTTTTAACGTTATTTGATGAGCGATAAGTCTAATAATACTTTACTGTAATGAAAGTTACATATAGTTAAGACCGATTCAAATAAGCTTAATGAATTTTAAATGATTAGTACTTGGGGTGGGTATGTTGTTTTTGAATTGCAAAAAGAAACTGTCGTCAATGGCAATCAATTTAAAAGAAGAGAAAAACACTTCAATTGAAGCCGCTGCCGTTTCGGGAAAAACACGGGATAATGTTAAATTTATTTCTAAAAACCTGCATCATATCTCTACCAATACAAAACGAAATTCTGACTTGGTTGACGGGCTAGAAAAACACGCGGTGAAAATTGGTGATTTTGTCAAGATCATCAGTAACATGTCTGAACAAACGAATTTATTGGCCTTAAATGCTGCAATAGAAGCTGCCCGTGCAGGTAACATGGGAAGAGGTTTTGCCGTGGTCGCAGACGAAGTTCGTTCACTAGCCGAACGTGCCAATAGTGCCACTATTGAAATTTCCAATCTCGTTAACACGATTCAAAGTGATACCACAATTACTAAAAAAGAGATGAATTTAATTGCGTCCGATTCTGAAAATTATTGGGAGGATGGTGAAAAAGCCATTGGCCAGATGGAACAATTATTAAACTATTCGGAAAAAATGGAACGCACAATTTCCTCGTCATCTTTAAGGAGCTTTGTCGAACTGGCAAAGTTAGATCATATTATATACAAATTCGAAATCTATAAAGTTTTTATGGGGTTAAGTAATCAATTAGCGGATGACTTTAAAGATCATCATTCTTGTCGTCTTGGCAAATGGTATTATGAAGGAGAAGGAAAGCATAGCTTTTCTCAAATGGACGGTTATCGAGAAACAGAGATCCCTCACAAACAAGTTCATCAAGCTGGGATTGAAGCAGTCTCATTTTATCAATCTGGTAAAATAGAAAAAGGTGTTACAGCAATAGAAACGATGGAAAATGCGAGTTTAATCGTTTTAAAAAAATTGGAAAGTATAGCCACTGCTGTTGAAATAAAAAACGTAGACCGTCATTAACACATTGTTGAATTATATTATTCAAGGACGTTTAATATGCTTAAAAAGACCCCATTCAAATTAGAGATTCATGGTCAATGTCATTCTTGCAATGTTGGCAAATCATGTTTATTACGGGGATTTAATTTAAATGAAATTAAACAATTTGAACAAATAATTGAAAAACAGATATTTTTAGAGAAGAAAGCAATTCTCATTGAACCAGGACAAGCTAATTCATCACTATATGTTATTAAATCCGGTACATTGAAAAGTTACAACATGCTTAAAGAGGGTGAGGAAGAAATTCGCACAATCTATAGTGTTGGCGATATCGTCGGTATTGAGTTTCTTAAATATGGTATTTATCCAAGTTTTGTTGAATCTCTAGAACCGACAATTATTTGTCAAATACCATACCATAAATTACAGCTCTTACTGACAACAGTACCACAATTGCAAAAAAACATTCAAACTATCATCTACCATTCACAAGATAAAACACAAGACCTGATCAAACTATTACGAGATAAAAAAGCGCTAACTCGTTATGCAAGATACTTGCTATTATTAATGAAACAAAATGAACACAGGAACTTACCCAAGACCATATTGCGGCCTTCATTATCTCGTCGAACCTTAGCTAACTATTTGCATCTGAGCAAAGAGACCATCAGCCGTGTCACAACAAAATTACGGAAAAAAGGTATTATCCAAGTTCAATTTAATACCATTGTGATTAAAAATGTTGATGCATTATTAAAGATTACACAGAGTTCTTCCAAGGAGATTAAAATGAATATCTCTTCGAAATAAGCTATTTATGGATAAGCTACACCCAGTCACAAATAACTAGACACTTTTCGTTGTACCAAATCCAGATCATAAGGTTTAACAATATAATCTACTGCCCCCAATTCAAGCCCAAGGTTGACAGATTGATCGGCATCGAGAGCAGATAAAAATATCACTGGAATATTCGATGTTTGTATATTTTCCTTAAGCTGCTTACATACCTTATAACCACTGATATCTGGCAATATAATATCAAGGAGAATTAAATCGGGAGATTGTTTAATTGCTCTCGTTACGGCGTCGTTTCCATTGGTTGCAAAGAGGATAGAGTATGGAGGATCTAAAAGGCTACTGAGTAAGTGAATATTTATCGGCTCATCATCGACAATTAGAATTTTTTTATCAGACATAATTCCCTGCCTTGAGAATAATTAATAAATTGAATGCTTATGATGCTTTAACTTCTGACCGATTATTTGATAAAAGTAATGCCTCATCTTCAGCTCCCCCTATTGGGCTGCCACAATTACATTTTAACAGATACCTTTCCAGAACCGAATCATCTTATTCATAACGAAGAAGATAAAACAGCTTTGTTTCAATTATTATAAAAATATAAAGATAAATTGAGTAAGAAAAAACGCGGCATTCCTAGACGTCTATGGTGATAAAACAAACTTAATAATTTCCCTTGTTTTTCCCGGTGAAAAAGTTAATCATTGTGGGTTAGTATATTGCTAATTAATTACTTGTACGTCGGGGTTGTATATCAAAAAATCTGAAAATTTCTTTTAATGAGTAACTTTCTAATTTCAAAAACATATTAACGTGTGGTGAGGCAGCAGTGATGGGGGAAGTCCTATCGGCGTTAGGCTTTACAAGGAAATATGAGCAATAGTTCAGGATAAGCATTGTTAGTCAGTGCTTAAACAGTGCAATAAATAGTAGACAATAAGGTAGATAATACTATTTGAGGTGTGCCGACATGAATAATCATGGTAAAACAAACCCTTGCATATACTCCAGAACTTAATAATAATCCAGGTCTGGAGCAGTTTTTGGTATTGGTTTACCTGAATCTAAAGCATCACAAATTTCTTCTATAAAACTACGTCTCCAATTCATTTCACTGGGTTCCGGTTCTTTTCCGAATTTTTCACGATAAAGTTTTTTAGCCTCTTCAAAGTCTAACACTTTCATTTTTTTATCCTTTTATTGTTGGTCGTTATCCTAGACAAACCAGTTGACTTCATAGCAAGGTTCACTTTAGTGCTACTGATTAAAAAAGCATGCAATGTGTAAACCGGGCCATCAAAATATTAAATTTTTATGGCACTTTAATAGAAAAATGTTACAGGTTCGTGACAGAAAAGTGCTGGTCTCCGTCGGGTTAAAAACTGATTGATGTATTTTCAAGGAGCAGAGACAAGCTATCGGGCTCATTCTTTGAAATGTTCAAACTATTTTCGTACGAGTACACATCCAAATAAATCTCATTTGATAAAATTCATTATTGTAACTTTAATGTAATACCTACCAGGTAAGGTGTAGGCAGGCGAACTAACTCAATCTCTACCAAATATTAAGTTAGTAGCTGGTTTTTTGTGGAAGCTTGAGTTTTAAGGTAGTTTGGATATAAAAGCAATAGACTATTCAAATTTTCGTAAGGGGGAAATGATATGTATTTTTACGGATTTCAATTTACAGATACACAGACCACCACCATCAAAGATTTAAACAAGAACACTAAAGATATATGTATTACTGGTGAGATTTTCGCGTTTAATTCCAGAATTGAGCGTGACCAGTGGATAGAATTAGCACCCTGCCGAGTCAAAACCACCAAGGCCGAAGCTCAATTTAAATACTTTCGGGGTACAACTCCTGATGACTACAATATGATACTTATGTTTGCTCAGGAAAAGTGCTTAAATCAGCCTGCTAAATATTTAGGGGGCGATAGCTCTTCAGTCGCCAGTGTAGCTTAATTCGGTCAAACGAGCTCAAGTTCTACCAAGCGATAGCTGGAAATCACATCGTTTAAAAAGCAAAATGGTATGATGATTAAGCCCCGTAATATTCAAAATAAATTTGTGTAATATCCATTTCTAGTTTCTTGGAGTATTAGTCCAAAAATTGTAAAGGTCAATATTAAAACTATTGGGAAACGGTTTAAGTGAAATATCCTTAGTGAAGGCTATGCATATGGTGTTAGAAAACTTGTGGTTAATCATGGTCTTATTTCTATTTGATCCATTTATTTATGAGCTCCTGACTACCCCAGCCCTGAAGTCTTGGGATATTCTATTCAGAAGATTTTAGTCTCGTAAAAAGCACCTCTCCAATTCATAAACTTACTTAAATTTGCATAATTGCTCTTTTCCAGAAAATATTTTTCTTTTCTACCTCGTCTCTTGTTTTTTTAAATGATACAATATATCAATTTTAAAAATCGAGTAGGTTTTTATTGCTATGAGAAGTCGATCTAAACTCATTTTCTCTCTTTTTTGGTGCAGTTTTGTGCTGCCGCTTGATTTGGCTGCAAAAGATATTGTATTCGTTTCAATATTGCCGCAGAAATTTTTTGTTGAGCAAATTGCTGCTAATCTTGTCGATGTTAGGGTTATGGTAGAACCTGGACAGGCCCCCGAAACTTATGAACCCAGTCAAAGAAAAATGGCTGAATTGGCACAAGCTAGATTATTTTTTGCCATTGGATTACCTTTTGAGGAGCAGCTAACAAAACTAATTGATAGCAATAAGTATATTTCTTCGGCTGTTGATGAATCCAGAAATTCGGTAGCCGCAGAACAGGGCGAAACAGAGCATAGTGATGAACATGAACATGAGCATGGGCATCACCATAATGGCGATCCGCATATCTGGTTGGATCCGATTCAGGTTAAGCAACAAGCAAAGATTATTTATGAGCAACTGAGCGAATCTTTTCCTGCTTTTAAATCAAAACTTCAAACTAATTATCAGGGTTTTATTAATCGACTTGTTGATTTAAACAATAAGATTATGACTCAGCTAAGCATAGAAAAAGGTGAACATTTTCTGATTTTTCATCCGGCTCTGGGACATTATGCAGAACGTTATCATCTTGAACAGGTTGCCATTGAAAATGAGGGCAAACTCCCTTCGGCAAAATATATTGCTCAATTACTATCGCAATTAAACAATCGTAAAGTCAAGTATATTCTTGTAGAAAAACAGTTTAGCCAAAAGGCAGCACATACGATCGCAAAACAATTAGATGCCGATTTGCTAATCATAGATCCTTTGGCTTATTCCTATTTTATTAATATGCAAAATATTACAGACAATGTCGCAAAGTCATTGTACTAGGTTATAGTAGATGTCAGTGATCGTAGAAGTTAATAATTTGAGTTTTTTCTACCAACAGCAACAAGTGTTGCAGGATGTCTCTTTGCAATTAGAGGAGGGAGACTTCGCGGCCTTAATTGGTCCCAATGGTGGAGGGAAAACTACCCTGATTAAAATTATGCTTGGGTTGCTATCTCCTGATAAAGGGAATATAAAGATTTTCGGTCATAAGGGCAATGGCAGAAAAAAATATATGGCCTATGTTCCGCAATTTGCCAATTTTCGTCGTGATTTTCCGATCACTGTTTATGAAACTGTTTCCCAGGGATGTTTGGGAAATGGAGGGATGATGGGATTATTTTCCCGACCGGATAAAAATGCGGTGGAACAAGCTATGCAGGAAACCTATACCTGGCAATTTCGCCATAGACCTATTTCCGATCTATCCGGTGGGCAATTGCAACGAGTGTTAGTTGCCCGTGCTCTGGCGGGAAAACCAAAGTTGTTGTTATTGGATGAACCTACAGCCAATATTGATGAACGTTCTGAAAAGGATATTTTTGATCTTTTTAAAGAGTTGAATAAACGCATGACGATAATTGTAATTTCTCATGATATCGCCTTCGTATCGGAGTATGTTAATCGAGTATTTTGTTTAAACAAAACGCTTTTAAAACATGATTCCAAACCGGTTGACAATGGAACTATTCAACAATTGTATGGTGAGCATATCAGTGAGGTCCATCATTCTCATTCACATGCAGAACATCATCATTAGAAAAGGTTTGATTGATGGAATTTTTTAATTCTTTATTACAGTATCAATTTTTGCAGAATGCTTTGTTTGCGGGTATCTTAGCCAGCATTGGTTGTGGGGTTATCGGACCCTTTGTCGTTATAAATCGGATAAGTTATTTGGCTGGGGGGATTGCACACGCTGTATTGGGGGGCATGGGAGCTGCTATTTACTTTCAATATGACCCGTTGATCGGGGCTCTAATTGCTGCTGTCATATCGGCATTATTGATCGCCTATATAAAATTAAAATGGGATCAGCAGGAAGATACCATTATCGGAGCTTTGTGGGCAGTTGGTATGGCAAGCGGTATTCTTTTTATCTCGCAAACGCCTGGCTACAATACCGAATTGTTGTCTTTTCTTTTTGGCAATATATTAATGGTTTCCAATTCAGAGCTTTCTTTAATGGTTGGTTTGGATTTGGTTTTAATTTTAGTTGTCATTCTTTTTTATCGTTATTTGGTTGCTGTATCTTTTGATCAGGAATTTGCTCAAACTCAGGGGATTAATGCTGGCTTTTTTTACACTTTGTTGTTGGTATTGGTCTCCTTGACGGTAGTTTTGTTGATCCAGGTAGTGGGCTTGATATTGGTTATAGCACTGTTGACATTGCCAGCAGCTATCGCGGGACAATATTTTTATTCCATTCGTAAAATAATCGCTCTTTCTATACTCTTAGGGCTGACTTTTACCAGTAGCGGTTTGGCCTTATCCTATCAACCCGATTTTCCCGCCGGAGCAACCATTATTGTTATTGCTGGAGTTACCTTTATAATGTCTTCGTTATTAAAAAATTCAATTCGAAAATGGTTTGTTAGAATCAGAACTACAGAGCTATGAAAGGTTATTATTTAGACGCACATCCTCAAGCCAATGTGGCAAATGAACATTTTGCGGTAGTCAATATGCCACGTTTAAAACGTGATCGCTGTCCGGAAACCAATGTACAATTGGTGGAATCGAAAGAACTGGCGATTCAGGAAGCGCAAGGTGGAGAACATTTACATGCTGCTCGAGTGATTGGCCCGGCCCGTTCTTCGGAAGGATTTAACCTTTTCTACATTATTGAAGTGTTTGACTAATCAATGAAATGCCCTTATAAAATTTAATTGAATAATTGATCTTTGTTATTGTCTTTAGATTGTTTTCTCTATAACATAGCCTCCCTTTAAATTCCTCTGTTTTTTTGTTCTAGATAAAAAACACACAGAAAACATAAATAATTATTCAATAGGAATTATATGACTATCGATTATGCTGCCGTTGATAAACAGCAATTGGCTAAAGATATTGATGAGGTAAGAGCTACCATTGGTCCACCTACCCAAGAAGATTTTGCTCATCTGAAAAAGATGCAGTTATGGGGGCGACTATGTGCTCTGATTGGTTATGCAACGGCCTGGATAGTTCCCTTTAATCCAATTTCGGCGCTATTAATCAGCATAGCCAATGTTGGTCGCTGGGCAAATGTTACTCACCCGATATTACACGGGGCATATGATAAGGTGCCTGGAGTACCCAAGCACTATACCCGTAAGGGATTTGCCAAAGGGTGGCGTCGGCTAATCGATTGGTTGGATTGGATACACCCTAAAGCCTGGGAAATTGAACATAATAATATGCACCATTATCATCTGGGTGAGAAAGATGATCCGGATAATATCGAACATAATATGGAATGGTTACGTAACTCTAGCCTACCGATGTGGGTACGTTATGCTATCGTTATTACTTTTGCCGGAATATGGAAAGCTGCTTATTATGCACCCAACACTTTAAAAATACTTGGTAATGCCAAACGACGTAAAGAGGGTAAAGAAGACATAGATACATTTATTCGTGCTGATGCCTGGAATCCTTTTGCCGAAGATGGCAAAGCTTTATGGTTTAAATTTTATTTGCCCTATGCTGTATTTCGTTTCGGTGTTTTACCGGCATTGTTTTTACCCTTGGGGGTCGAAGCCTATATGAATGTTTTATATACTTCTTTATTGGCTGAGCTGTTTGCTAATCTACATTCATTTCTAGTTATTGTTCCTAACCATTCGGCCGAGGATATTTATCGTTTTGAGGAACCAACCAGTAGTAAAGGCGAATTTTATCTGCGACAAATCATTGGCAGTGTAAACTATAAGACCGGCTCAAATTTAGTCGATTTTTCTCACGGATGGCTTAACTATCAGATTGAACACCACTTGTTTCCATTTCTCCCCCTAAGCCAATATCAAAAAATGCAGCCGCACGTAAAGAAGGTTTGCGAAAAACATAATTTGCCTTATCGTCAACATAGTGTTTTTAAGCGATTATTAATGTCCTTGGACCTTATGGTTGGTAAAAGTAATTTATTGGTTATTGAGAAAGCCTGAGGATAACTACTCTTTCCATTCATCTTTTTCGCTATTGGCCTATACTTTTGCATAAAATAATTAGCATTGGACGGCGATATTTATTTTGCTCCTATCGCCAACTTTAATGTCGCTATTGCAGTTAACCTTATCTAGAACGCGCTAATTTAGTGCCAATATGGAAGCCGCTCGTCTTACCGGCGACCCGGAAGGCTAAGCTTTGGCTCTGCAACGTATTGAGCTAACTCAAGGGGGGGAAATTACACATTCAACTCCTTTATTCGACTACGCATTGTTTAATCAATTTCAATCACCTAACCGGTTAAAAATTTTGATAAAAAAGCCTCGTTGGTATTTCGGTGGACTATGGTATTAGATTGAAAAAATGCTTATTTTTGACTATATATATAGTGTAGGGGCTCAAAAGAGATCTACAGGAATAATGAATCTGATTTGCTCGTCAATAGATTCAAAATCAATCGTATTGCTTAATTTGGAGGATATGATTATGACCAGCTTTGATTTTTCCCCACTATATCGTACAGCCATTGGGTTTGACCATCTAGCTTCTTTATTAAATACGGCAAGTTCCGATAGCAGCAGTTATCCCCCATATAACGTCGAGTTAATCGACGATGATCAATATATTATCAACATGGCTGTTGCCGGTTTTACCGAACAGGAACTGGATATAGAAGTTAAAGAAAATAATTTAACCATTAAAGGCAGCAAGGAAGGCGAAACCGAAGAAGAAAGCAAATTTCTGTATCGTGGTATTGCTACTCGAAGTTTTACTCGACGCTTTCAGTTAGCCGAATATGTAATCGTAAAAGAAGCCGGTTTAGAAAATGGCATTTTGAGTATTAAATTGGAACGGATAATACCTGAAGCCAAGAAACCTCGTCATATTGAGATAGGTAACCAACAGGTCAAACTAGAAGATAAAGTGGCTTAGATTATTTGCTAGGGCGGCAAATCCTTGTCGCCCTACTTAATATAAGATTTTTTACAGGACTTTATCTTATTTAAAGATTATAATTATTAGATAAGAAACGTTCTAATCGAGGCGGGGAAAATCGGACCAGCTAGCTGCTTAATAGGCGTCTAGAAGGGGAAAGTATGCCATTAAAGTTGGTTTTTGTAAAAATTTTTGTTCTGTTAATCTTTATCATCGTTTGTTGGCCCGTTACCACCCAAGCATATGAACCAATCCGTCCCATTCCTCAACAAGTTGAATATGACCACAAGAAAGCTCTATTAGGTAAACGACTGTTTTTTGAAACACTCTTATCAAAGGATAATAGTGTATCTTGTCATACCTGTCATGACTTCAAGTCCGGCGGATCCGAACCGCGGCCTGTTTCAATCGGAGTATATGAACGTAAAGGTAATATGAATGCCCCAACGGTACTAAACTCCTACTTTAATTTTAGGCAATTTTGGAATGGTAGGGCGGCTGACTTAAAGGAGCAAGCCAGTGGGCCGTTGCATAGTATGAAAGAAATGGATATGACCGTAGCACGAGTGGAAGATGTCTTAAATTCTCACCCGGAATATCCGAAAATATTTAAAAAAGTTTACCAAACGTCGGTAATAAAGTTTGACATGGTGGTAGATGCAATTGCTGAATTTGAAAAAGCATTGTTTACTCCCGATAGTCGATTCGATCAGTATTTGCGCGGAGAAATTAACCTTTCCGAAAATGAAAAACAGGGATATCGCTTATTTAAAACTTTTGGATGTGTCTCTTGCCATAATGGTATCAATATTGGTGGAAATTCCTATCAATATGTGGGCGCTGTGAATCCTTTGGAAGAAGAATTAAGCGGTGATCTTTATGAGATTTCCGGCGATCCATTTGATAAAAATCGTTTTAAAGTTCCCAGCCTAAGAAATATTGCTCTAACTGCACCATACCTGCATGATGGTAGTCGGGAAAATCTAGCCGAAATGCTGAAATTAATGGCTTATCATAATTTGGGTTTTAATTTGTCGACAGAAGAGATATCTTTATTAACCAGTTTTTTAAATACTTTGACAGGAAAAACGCCAAAAATTTTACAGCATGATTAAATTTCGACTTCAAATTCAAATCGCTGTATTTTTTGCTTTGGTAGTAGGCATCTCGTTCTTTTATCTAAATATCACTACTCAACGATTACTCCAGTCGCACTCAATTATTCTTCATCAACTAACCGATCTTGATATCCACAATGAACAGATCAATAAAGAAGTGCTTAATTCGGCATATAGACTTTACGATACCTACGATAAGGTAAATTCGCTGTTATCTACCGTAAGTACTAAAACAGAATCGCTAAATAGTACTCCACTTCTGAATGATCCGGCCTATCGGAAAATAAAAGAAAAGCTGAAACAATTTGTTGAATTTGTACAGGAAAGAGAAAAACTTATCCAGAAGTTTATAACCTTGAACGCCTTGATAAAGAATTCAGCAACTTATGTGCCTACGCTGAGCAGACGTTATTTAGAACAGTTTGAGGAACATGACAAGGCTTATTTATTGCAGTTGTTAAAAATTACCTCGGCGGTATTTTTAGCCCATAATGCCATGGATGCGGAACTATTAGAAAACATAAAGAAAAGTATATTGGAGCTTGAATCTCAACCTTTTGACAGTTCTGAAAAAAGGTCATTTAATCGTTTATTTCTATCTCATGCAAAAGTTATGAGTCGTTATTTGTCCGTTTATCAACCGATTTTTGAAAATATTCTTAATAATGCCGGTTCCCAGTTATTACACGAAACTGAAGAAACCTTTATAGCCATCAGCACACGAGAGGCTGAAAAACTATCGTCACTATCATATTTGGTTATGGTGGCTTTTTTGGCATCGATTATTTTTATAATTTACCTGTTATTTAATGTAGAAATAAGTCGTATAAAGCAGATTCAACTACATGACGAGTTAGAAAAACGTGCCACAACAGATTCGTTAACGGGATTAGATAATCGATTTTCCTTCCGACAGATAGAGCAATCCTCGAGCTCCAAAGGCCATCTTATTCTAATCAATATTGATGGGTTTAAGCATATAAATGATTTTTATGGTCGAGAAATTGGGGATCTGGTGTTAAAACATGTTGCCGATAATGTCATGCTATTTGCTACTCGGCAATCTATTAAAAAAGGTTTTCGTTTAGGTGCTGATGAGTTCGGCTTGTTGATTGATAACGTTAATAACGAGATACCCTCTTTAGCCAAAACATTGATTGGAACAATAGAGTCTGATGGTTTTAGCTATCAAGATATCCAATTGCAGCTCAGGGTATCGGCAGGTATATCAAATGTCTCTCCTCTACTTGAGACGGCAGATATGGCCTTAAGAAAAATAAAAGATACGCGCAGTAAATATTTCTTTTATAGCAAAGACCAACAATTGGAAAAATATGCCAAAGATAATTTGCTCATGATGCAAGTTATTCAGGAAGCCATAGATAATGACAAAATTATTCCATACTTTATGCCTTTGATGCGAAATTCTGATGAACAAATTGTTGCTTTTGAATGTTTAATGCGTTTACAAGATAATACAGATAGCTTTATTCTACCCGGCGAATTTCTTCCGATAGCGAAAAATGGCCGCTTATACGGAAAGTTGACACGTATAATGATTGAAAAATGTTTTGAAAAATTTAAGGGAAATGACTATTTCTTTTCCATTAATTTATCTGTACAGGATATTGAGGATGAACAAGTCAGTGAATTTATTATCGATAAACTGGAACAGTATCCACAGATGGGTAAGCGTTTAATTTTAGAAATTCTGGAAAGTGAAGGGATTAGTAACTATCTTAGATTACAACAATTTTTTGATAAAGTTAAACAATTAGGTTGTCGAATTGCGATTGATGATTATGGTAGTGGCTATTCGAATTTGCGACATTTACTAAATTTACAAGTAGATAGTTTAAAAATTGACGGTTCCTTAGTAAAGCCATTGCAAACAGCAGATAATAGCAAGGTGGTGGTGAAAACCATAGTTGATATGGCTCGTGATCTGGACATTGCCTCAACAACGGCGGAATACGTTTCTAATCAAGAAATATTTAATGTCGTTCGAAGATTGAATATTACCTATTCCCAAGGATATTTTATCGGTCAGGCGTTACCCGAACTTGTTCGACAACCAGATTATCAAAACAAAGAGAACTCAGAGAAGGTTTAGTTGATGAGTGATTGTATTTGGGTTGATTTGAGCTGAGCATTAAAAAACTGAGTGAAAACGAGCTCTAAGGATTGATGGCTCGTTTTCACTCAAAGCTTATCTGCCCAAAGGGGGAGTCGGCAGATAAAAAAAGAGGAGTGTCAGGGACAGTTTACCTTTTTTATTAAAGTTAAATAGACCCGGATGGGGGTGATCGGTTAAAGGATAAATGATGTCAGTTTGTAAAATATGTAACAGGTGTTACATTACTTTAAAATTATATACAGAAAATTTACTGCGACTCCAAATATTAATTAAACGGAAAGGCATTTAAAAATACTCCCCATTCTTCTTCTAAAATCAACATACTCGAAAGTAATAAAAATCCCGTTATTATGGCAAGGTCGAAAACTGCCGGGATCATATGCTTGAAATATAAAGTATAACAGCTACGATTCCACTGCCAGCCAATTGTTTTATTAAGTTCCTTTAATTCTCCTCTGAGTAAAATCAGAAAAAGTGATAGAGGGAATATTATGCTTATTAAAGAAAAAATCATCTGGTCAGTGATAGTATTCATGCTTATGTTCCATACTGTTATATTTTTGTCGCACTTTTAATCAGGCACTTATTAGGCCGGAAAAAAGAAATTATTTCATTGTTATTTAATTGGGTTAGAATAATCATAGAAGATCTAAATCGATAAAATAAGTTATAATTAGGTTCAATATCATCAATTTTTTAAATACCGGCTTTCAATGAGTAATGCTCAAGTTAAGCTTATTACTTTTTAGTGTATAACCGTTCGGGAAATTCCGTAGGAGCTTATTCTCGAAGTGGAATGTTCTTTAAATAAGATGGCGTGGACAATGGTTATGAACTGGAAGGAACGGAAGAGGCTAAAATCAGTTTAAATAATGTTGATGGTGAATTTTGTGCTGATAACGACCCCAAAACAATTTATGTTCATACTACCTGGGCAGAATGAACAAGTGGGTTTAATTTGATTTTTTCTTTCACGACTGAAAAAATCAAAAAAAATTCGCATTTTCTCAAAGATTGACTATATTGAAGTTTAGGTAAGTAGAATAATTCTCCTTTTACCCCAATTTGAGATGAGTATTCTACTTTAGTACCCGAACGTTGTAGTGGTGCAATAATGCTTGCCCGGCTTATTGCATCACAATTTTTTTCACTTCCTCATCGAATTTCCTATCCAATACTTATTCAATAATTTCTTAAACAAAAAGGTTTAGAAACTTTTCTGCGGACAAAAAAAAGCCCTGGAGAATTGGGGTTGGGGTTTAGCTTCCAGGGCCATTAATGAGTAAACCTAGTTTACTTATTTTATATAAAGCAGATTATGTGCCAATTAATGGCAAAGCTTATAAAGAAGCTATTTTTACATATTTTCCAATATTATTATCTAAAATGGCAATGTGAAACTGCATTTTGCAATGCAATTTAAAAATGCTCTTGCGAAGTGACAGCTCTTATTTTTTAGTTTAAATTTTTAGTCGTTTATTTTGTAACCAATTTGTAATAAAGTAATTTGTCTAGCCACCCAGAGCTAGAGAAAGTAAGTTATCAACAAAGTTATCCACAGATTCTGGGGATCATTTAAGGTGTCTGATATTAACAAATTATTGTCCATATTAATAAAGCTTAGGCTTTACCTATTGCTATACTCATTCTATATTCTTTATATATTCTCTTACCCATAAAATCAAAAATTTGGAATAAAAATGAAAAAACTGATAACGATTTGTTTTATGTTAATAATACCGGTAATTTCTTTGGCTGACGTCTCTCATTACGACGAGGAGGAAAATTTTTACGATAATGCTTGTACCAATCTGGTAGATGAAAATGTTCAATCAGAAGCATTAGTGGGCTATTTTAGAGGTGTATATGATGTAATTGGTTGGGAAGGTAAAGATGTTACCTTAAAAGAGATGAAAAAAAGGTGTCGAGAAGCTGATAAAAAAGACATCTCTTTCAGGCTTTATGTGATCGATATAGTTAAATAAGCAGCTAACTGAAAAATAAAAAAGGCCGCATTTACTACATCCGGCTCGATATATGTGCAAACCTTATTACCAACACAGGGTAAAATCATTTAAATCATATAGAACACAATACTTTAGCTCTATAGCCATCGTTTAATGCTGACCTAAGTCGCTTACCAGCAATACTCCGTTTTGTTTTCTCTTTTTTGAGAAGATTTAACGCCATATGACGAATCACTCCCATATTATGAGTTGAGTTTCCCCGTCGAATACGGCTTTCATCTTCTCTGAACGTAACATCCAACACCCAATGTACCTTAT